>ENA-UPSB01000356-UPSB01000356.1-bioreactor-metagenome-genome-assembly--contig:-NODE-356-length-79198-cov-7.658883_pt1 | contig 79198 bp, 59 predicted proteins | sample MGYA00238182_ERZ773286 | MGnify/ENA primary metagenome ERZ773286 (study PRJEB29026, sample SAMN07631240) | bioreactor metagenome | isolation source: Switchgrass digestor | place: USA: Dartmouth... | reverse complement strand
TCGCAACAGGGTGGCATTGGGTCTTCGATCCTACAGTAGCTTGACGCTATCAAATCCTGTTGCAAACCGGATACCGTTATGCAAAAATGTCTGTTGTGCCAGAATAATCGGGGAAGGGGGAGCTCCCTTGGACAGACACGAGATGGGTGAAATCATCGAACTTGCCTGCCGCGCAGGTAAAATTGTTGTGGAAAACGGCGGCGAGACTTTCCGAGCTGAGGACACCATGCGCTATGTATGCGCGGCTTTTGCTATAGAAGAGTGCGACTGCTATGCCACGCCGACGACGATAATCATTTCCGCCGGCTGGCAGGGGGAAGTTCTGTCCCGGATGATGCGGATTAAGACACGAGGGGTGAACTTGCACAAAGTGGAATTGGTGAACCAGTTTTCCCGCAGCATCGCCCAGCAGCCAATGCCGGCTGCCGAGGCGAAAGCTGTGCTTGCGGCCATCGATGCTGTGCCGCCGTACAACCTTGCTGTGACGACCGCGGCAGCGGCCCTGGGGACGGCTTCCTTCACCGTTATTTTCGGCGGCGGCTTGGTTCACTTCCTATCCGGGATCCTGGCCGGGGGAATCCTGCGGCTGCTTCTAGTCTATTTCAACCGGATGCGGCTGGAGTACTTCACTACCAATCTGCTGGGCGCGGCAGCGGCTGCTGTCTGCGGCTGGCTCTTCGGTTTCGTGGGTGTGCTCGCGGACTGGTGGATTGTCGCTTTCGCTGCGATCATGCAAATGGTTCCGGGCCTGATTTTCACCAATGCGATCCGCGACTCGGCCGCAGGTGATCTGGTTTCCGGCAGCAGCCGTGGGGTGGAAGCATTTGCCATTGTCACAGCCTTGGCCTGCGGTGCGGGTGCAGTCCTTATACTGCTGGGAAGATGGGGAGGCTGATTCAATGCTGGTAAGAACCATATTTGCCGCCATAGCCACGGCTGCTTTTGGCATCCTCTTCAATATCCGGGGTGTAAACCTGATACTGGTGGGCATCAACGGCGGCCTCGGTTTCCTGATTTTTTCCATCAGCACAGCCCGTGGTTGGGAAACCTTTATCGGCATGTTTTTGGCCAGCTTGGCCATGACTGCGGCGGCGGAAGTGTTGGCCAGGCGGCGTAAAACTCCGGTAACCATTTTTCTGGCAGCGGCCTTAATCCCCATTGTCCCGGGCGGGCGCCTGTTCAATTTCGTCATGCGTCTGCTGGAAGGGGATTATCCATCGGCGGGAGCCGATGGGATTACCACCCTGCTTGAAGCCGGTGCGATCGCTGTAGGTATTATCATGGTTTCCTCATTTACAAAAGTGATTTCCGCCAGGATGCATCAGCGCAAAGCTAGGTAATCGGTGGTGGCCAACCCTACAAAAGGCTTCAATGTAAAAATTTTCACATTGCAAGGGATCATGTTTCGAAACAAGTAATATTTATATGGGATTAATTGTCCCAAGCCTTTAATGGAAAGGGAGGCCGTTTGATGAACGTTGTTGTCAGGGAAACATATGAGGAGATGAGTAAATACGCAGCGAAAGTCATTGCAGGGTTTGTGAAAGCCAAGCCAAATTGCGTGATCGGTTTGGCTACCGGGAGCACGCCGATTGGGACTTACAAAGAGCTGATCCGGATGCACAAAGAAGAAGGACTGGACTTTTCCCAAGTGCGGACCTTTAATTTGGATGAGTACCTTGGCCTGGGGATGGACTTGAGCAAACCCTACAACATGGATCAGAGTTATGCCCGCTTCATGTATGAGGAGTTGTTCAAACATATCAACATACCGCGGGAAAACTGGTTGGTGCCAGACGGATTAGCTGAAGATCCGGAAGCCTACTGCCGGTGGTATGAGGAGCAGATCGCCGCTGCAGGCGGCATCGACATTCAGGTCCTCGGTATCGGCGGCGACGGGCACTGGGGGTTCAACGAGCCAGGTTCGTCTCTGGCCAGCAGGACCAGAGTGGTTGCCTTGACGCAGAAGACCCTCGATGACAACTACGAGTCTTTCTACAAGAAAGCAGGTTTTACCCGTGATCAAATGCCCAAATTCGCCATTACCATGGGCATTGGTACGATTCTGGAAGCACGCAATGCCATCATGCTGGCCAATGGCGCCCACAAAGCAGATATCGTGGCCAAGGCGATTGAGGGGCCCATAACCGCCCAAGTTACGGCAACCGCAATGCATCTTTTCAAAGGGAGCATGACTGTGGTTTTGGATCGGGCAGCAGCATCCAAACTGCAGCATCTGGACCATTACCTCCATGTGGAAAGGGCATGGCAGGAGATGCAGGGCAAGCATTAAGCCTGCACCAGAGTCTTTCAGAAATATGGAATGGGGGACAGTGAATATTCACTGTCCCTTTTTTACCGCTGCTGAATGGTGATGGCAACAGGAACCAGAGCAGGAAAGGTCGAACACAGTATTCAGCGTTTTGGGGCACAATATGCTAATGGCAGGAGGAGTTGGGCGATGGCTGAACTAAGAGTGGGGATTATTGGCTGCGGCGGAGTTGCCGAAGGTAAACATTTACCGGCGCTCGCCAAGATTGCCGAAGTGGAACTGGCAGCTTTCTGTGACGCGGATGAGAACCGCGCTGCGGCTGCCAAAGGGAAATATGGGGCCAAAGGCGCCAAGGTTTACCGGGATTATGCAGAAATGCTGGCTGATCCCAGCATTGATGTGGTTCATGTGCTGACGCCCAACAACACGCACGCGCCGATAACTGTCGCGGCTTTGCGCGCCGGCAAACATGTGATGTGTGAGAAACCAATGGCGAAAACGGCCGAGGAAGCCCGGGAGATGGTGCAGGCAGCCAAAGAAACCGGCAAGCTGTTGACGATCAGCTATCAAAACCGTTTCCGCGCCGATGCCCAATACTTGTACAATGTCTGCCGGGCTGGGGAGTTGGGGGAGATCTATTTTGCCAAAGCCCATGCTCTGCGCAGGGCGGGAGTTCCGACCTGGGGTGTATTCCTTGATGCTGAAGCTCAGGGAGACGGCCCGCTGATTGATATCGGCTCGCATGCCCTTGACCTGACCTTGTGGCTGATGGGAAACTATGAACCAAAATATGTGGTTGGAACGGTTTACCGCAAACTAGTGGAGAACCGCGATAAAGCGCTGGCCAATACCTTTGGGCCTTGGGATCCTGACAAGTTTGCAGTCGAGGATTCCGCTTTCGGTTTCATCGTGATGCAAAACGGCGCCACTATTTTCCTGGAATCGAGCTGGGCTTTGAATGCTCTAGAGGTTGGGGAAGCCCAGGCCACTTTGTGCGGGACGCTTGGTGGAGCCGACATGCGCAGCGGCCTGAGGATCAACGGCCAAAAACATGGCAGACATTTCATCGAAACGCCTCAGCTTGAGCAGCGGGCTGGATCCTTGAATCCCGGTGATTTGGAGGCACAGGCGTTTTATGATGCGATCCTCCATGGGAAGCCTTTGGTGGTCAAACCGGAGGAAGCTTTGGTAGTCACCGAGATTCTTGAGGCTGTGTATGAGTCAGGAAGGACAGGCCAGCCGGTGTTTTTTGACTGAGAGGAAGGTGTGACCAGTGAATCTTGAAGTATTCAAATCTCCACCAAAGGAATACCGGACTTCACCCTTTTGGGCGTGGAACGATCAGCTGGATCCCGACGAACTGTGCCGCCAGGTGCGGGAAATGAAGGCGCAGGGTTTCGGCGGCTTCTTCATGCATGCCCGGGAAGGCCTGAAAACCGGATATTTGTCAGCCGAGTGGTTTCAATGTGTGGCTCGGGTGGCTGAAGAAGCCCAGCGGCAGGGCATGGAAGCCTGGCTGTACGATGAGGACCGCTGGCCCAGCGGCTGTGCCGGTGGGATCGTCACAGCCGCCAATGATGCCTACAAAGCCAAATGGCTGATCATGCGCCCAGCGGCCGCAGCAGAAATCGGAGAGCTGCTGGGCGACCCAAATGTGGCGGCCCTGTTCCGCCTTACATTCAACGATGAGGGACTGCTGATTGATGCTGAAAGGATCTTGCATACTGGCCAGCTGGGCAGGCAGCCTGCCGGCGGCTGTCAGGTGACCTACCGTCAGTTTCGCATGGAAATCCAGAATCCCACCACCAATTCCAACGGGCAGGGGTACATCGATGTCTTTAACCCCGAAGCGGTTGCCGAGTTCATCCGTGTCACCCACGAACAGTACCGCAGCCAGGTAGGCCAGTACTTTGGCACTGTGATCCCCGGCATCTTTGCTGATGAGCCTACCTACCGCAGCAAGGCGGAAGACTCGATTCCCTGGTCGCCTTGGCTGTTGGAGTGTTTCCGGGCTGATCATCAATATGAACTGCTCGACCATCTTCCTGCGCTGTTTTTTGACTGCCCGGGCTGTACCAAAACCCGCTATGACTTTTACTACACGCTAACCAAAGCGTTCACCGCATCGTTCACCAAGCAGATCTATGATTGGTGTGAAAGGCACGGCCTGCAGTTCACAGGCCACTATTTAAGCGAAGACACGCTGGGGAAGCAGACCAACGCCATTGGTGCCGCCATGCCCCACTACCGGTATATGCACGTACCGGGGATCGATCATCTGGGCAACAACATTGCCGACAGCCTAACACTCAAGCAGTGCGCCTCCGTCGGCCATCAGTTCGGCCGCACGCGCATGTTGTGCGAGATTTTCGGCGTGAGCGGCCATGCCATGACCTTTGAGGATCAGAAATGGATCGCCAATTTCCATTTCGCCCTGGGGATCCCGTTCTTGGCGCAGCATCTGGTGCTGTATTCCATGACCGGCGACCGTAAACGGGATTACCCGCCCACGTTTAGTTATCATCAGCCGTATTGGCCGTATTACCATCACATTAATGACTACCTGGCCCGTGCTGGTTATTTCTGTTCACAGGGCGAATACGTCTGCAGTACTTTGGTCATGCATCCCATCGGCTCGGTTTGGGCGACGTTTGTCCGGGGGAAAGGGAAGTCTCAGTACGGCAAATATGACACCGCTTTGTGTAAACTGCAGGAACACCTGTTCAAAGCCCACATTCCCTTTGATTACGGCGATGAGCTGATCATGGAAGACCATGCCCGTGTGATTGAAGATGGAGGAAAGATTTATCTGGAGGTTGGATGCAGCAAGTACAGCACGGTGATTGTGCCCCCGTCTTTGACCTGGAGCCGCAGTACATTCGCGCTGCTCAAAGAGTTCAGCACCAAGGGTGGGCGGCTGATCTTCGTCGGAGAAAAGCCCAGCTTGATTTCGGGCGAACCAGCCGCCGGAGAGTGGGCACAGCTCTGGCAAGGAGCTAATGTGGCGCTGCTGGCTGATACTGATCCCGAACTGACTCCGGTTCTGGCACAGCTGTGTGAGCGCCCGGTTGGCCTTGGGGAAGGTTCAGGCGGAGACATCCTGAGCCAAATCCGGCGGGGAGAGGACAGCTGGTATCTGTTCATCACCAACACTGACCGGACGACAACTCATGCCCTCACGGTGACTGTACCACTGCAGGGCCGTGTCTATCGGTGCTGTTTTGCCACCGGTGCGGTTGTTGAAGTCCCAACACGGGTGAACGGAGAACAGCTGGAGTTTGATCTGGCCCTGGCTCCCGCCGACGCCCACGGGTATATTATTTCACCGAAAGCACTGGAGGTGGCCGGCAGTGGTGATATGTTTAACCCTCCCGCTGATGCGGAGGTTGTGCCTTTAGGCAGCCGGTGGCTGTTCACCCGCACTCATAAAAACTCCCTGACGCTGGATTACTGCCAGTATATGATCGAATCCCTTGCATCTGGAGCAAGCAGTCAGGCAGGCTGGAGCGGCAAAACGCCGGTATGGCAGGTTCGCCGCCGGTTGTGGCAGGCTGCAGGGTTCGATTCCTACCATGGGATCCAGCCTTGGGTTGTCCTGTCTGCCAAGGATCAGCTGCCTCAGCTTCCCATCCGGCTGCAGTTCGAGTTCTTTGTGGACGAGCTTCCCAATGAGCTCGGCGTTGTGATCGAAAACAGCCGGCATTGGCAGCTCAAGGTTAACGGTGTGGCGATCAACACCGAGACGCATCAATATTGTTGGGATATCCAGTTTGGCTTGGTGGACATCCGCAAGGCAGTGCAGTGCGGCAGGAACCTGATCGAACTTTCCGGCATTTTTGCTTACGGTGTCGAAATCGAAGATATATACCTGGTTGGAGACTTTGCCCTCAGGCAGAGTGGATATCAGGAATATCGGCTGGTACAGGAGCCGCCGGCTTTGAGCAATGGGAGTTGGGTTTACCAGGGATACCCGTTTTATGCCGGTAATATGGTTTATGCAGCGGAGTTCGACTTGCCGGCTTTGGCCAGCGGCGCCCGCTGCTGGATCAGGCTCAACCAGCCGAAAGGCACATTGTTCAGAGTAGCGGTGAATGATGGTGAGTGGAAATACCTGATCGCTCAGCCCTGGACGGTGGAGATCAGCGGGGACTGCCGGGTGGGGGCCAACCGGCTGCGGATCGAGGTGGTTGGTTCGCTGCGCAATACCTTCGGGCCGCTGCATCACCGCCTGCGCTCACCGGCATGGAACGGGCCGAAACAGTTTGAAGACGAGACAAGTTGGGTGGGGAATTATCAGTTTGAGGACTATGGGCTGCTCAATGGGGCCGAGCTGGTCATCACCAGATAAGCGGCAAAAACAAAACGCTCCGCGGTTTGGTGCAAACCCGGAGCGTTTACTTCTTTACTGATAATTATTGTGCGCAGGCCTGGACAGCCACTTCCGCCGCTGTTGCGGCGTCAGGGGCATAGAGATCGGCACCGATGCTGGCCCGGAACTGATCGGTGACCGGCGCTCCGCCGACCATGATCTTGACCTGATCCCGGATCCCTGCTTTTTCCGCAGCCTCCACAACCAGCTTCATCTCGTTCATGGTCGTGGTCAGCAGTGCCGAACAGGCGATGATCTGGGCTTTTTCCTGGATGGCTGTTTCAATGAATTTCTCCACCGGCACGTCGATACCCAGGTCAATCACCTCGAGCCCTTTGCCTTCCATCATCATCCGCACCAGGTTTTTGCCGATGTCGTGGAGATCACCCTTGACAGTACCCAAAACGACTTTGCCTTTTGCCTGGACATTGCCGGAAACCAAAAGCGGTTTCAACAGGGCGGTCCCTGTGTTCATGGCCCTTGCGGCAATCAGGACTTCGGGGACAAAGATTTCGTTGTTCTTGAACTTCTCGCCGATGATGTTCATACCGGCCATCAGGCCTTTTTCCAGGATTTCCTGGGCGGAAAGGCCTTCATCGATTGCCTGCTGCACCAGTTCCTTGACAGCTTTGGCGTTCCCCTGCTGCAGTTTAAGGGAAATCTCATTCAAAATGCTCATGCTGGACCCTCCATTGTCAGTGTTTTATTTGATTTGACCGCGTGCTTCCCTGAATTTGCCTGGTGTGGTTCCGGTCATTTTCTTAAACACCCGGGTGAAATAACTCTGTTCCTCGAATCCCACCAGCTGAGAAACATCCGCCAGCGGGATAGCCTCATTGACCAGCAGTTTCTTGCTCTTTTCGATCCGCACAGTGGTGAGGTACGTGGTGAAATTGTAGCCTGTTTCCTCCTTGAACAGCCTACCGAAATACGACGGGCTTAAGTGTACATACCCAGCCACATCCTCCAGAGTGAGCTTTTTCATATAGTTTTTGTTGGTGAACTCAATAGCCTTATATATTATATCCTTGTTTTTAACATTCTTGAAGTTGAAAACGCAGTCGGTGAAACGGACCAGGATTTTGGACAGCCAGACACTGAGTTCGTCGATGTTCCCCAAGCGGGCCACTTGGTTGAGGTAATGGTTGTTCAGCCCAAAGATCTCTTCCTGTTCGGCTCCACCTTCCATAGCCGCCCGGGAAAGGAGGACGATCAGTTCCAATGACCGGTATTTAATGTCTTCGAAATCGCCCTGGTTGGTGAAGAAAACATAGCCTAAAATCTCGTTAAGCACTCTTTGGGCACCAGCCTTGTCGCCCATGGTCACATATGCGATCAGCTCATTTTCTTTGGCAATGGGGTACGCCTGCGCCCGTGCTCTTTGGAGATATGTTTCCGGATCGGCAGCGGGCAGCTTGTTATCACTTGGCTCAATCACTCGGCGGCCGAGCTTGGCCGTACTGTGGCCGGCAATCAGGTACAGCAGCTCAGTCAGGCTGGTGACCACATCCGGCTGAACGACAGGAATTTGGTTCATATAAGTTTTGAGCCGGTGCCGGGCTTTTGGATCCTGCACCCGCTGCTCGATGATTTCATCCAGTAAGAAAGCTTCGGGTTCAATCATCATCACCGGCCCGCCGACAAAGGCCCCTTTGAACTCGTCACCGCAGTCGATTGGCGCCACCCAGTGGGTAAGCCCCATGGGGCAGAAATAAATATACCTGCCTCCAAACCGCTCCGCCTGATAACTCCCATACAAATGGACATTTTCACAATCGCACAGATGGGTAAACCCGGCCTGGACTGCTTCGCAGAACGGGCTGCAGCCTTCTTTGAGGGCATGGTAGACAACGGCTCCAGCATCATTGATGATAAAGCTGGAGATTCCCGTCGCTTTGCTGTAATGGTCGATCCACTGGCAGATCTCCGGAATCATGCTCGAGCCCTTCCTCACCTTTCGGTTATTATTCTAAACGATCATCAAAAAGGGATCAATGCAGGGTTGGCAAAAAGTGCAGGGAAAGCGGCGCCTGAGTAGAATAAAGTTAAAGGAACAGATTCAGAAAGGAGAGACGCTATGGGTTTCAAACTTCGCGTTGGATTACTGGCGGTATTATTGATTGCGGCATGTTCACAGTTGGCCGGTGCACAGTACAGCATTCCTCTCAAATCCGACCAAGCACTCAAGGTGGCGGAAAATATCATTGCCTGGCAGACTGACTCCGGCGGATGGAACAAGAATATCGACTTCTCCAGGGTGATGTACCAACCGGGCCAGCCTAAAGGCGAGCGGGCCAAGAACGGCCAGGAAGCCGGCACTTTCGACAACAATGCCAGCATCTACGAAATGAAGTTCTTGGCCATGATGTACGCGACCCACAACATTGACAGCTATAAAGACGCCGTCATCAAAGGCATAGACTGGATGCTGGACGCCCAGTACCCCAGCGGGGGCTGGCCGCAGTATTATCCGCTGGTGGGCGGCTACCACGACAATGTGACGTTCAACGACGGTGCCATGATGAATGTGCTTAAGTACATCCAGGAGATTTTAAGATACAAAGGGCTCTACACTTTTTTGGGAGAAGAGCGTTTTGCCCGGCTGGAAGCTGCTTTGGAAAAGGGCATCGACTATATTCTCAAATCCCAGATAAAGGTTAACGGCTACCTTACCGCCTGGTGCCAGCAGCATGATCCGTTTACCTATGAACCAGTGATGGGGCGGAGTTATGAACATCCATCGATTGTGTCGGCAGAATCAGTTCCGATCGTGGAATTTCTGATGGCCCTGCCGGATCCGTCGGAGGAAGTGCGGCGGGCTATCGTTGGCGCTGTGGAATGGTTTGAAATCTCACAGCTGCCGAACGGCCAGTGGGCCCGTTTCTACGATATCCAGTCCAATGTGCCGATCTTTTCCGGACGGGACGGGATCATCCGCTATGATGTGAAAGATATTGAACTGGAGCGGCAGCAGGGTTACAGCTGGTTCAACGGCAGCGGCGGCAATCTGGTCTCCAAAGCGAGGCGCGACGGATACCTTGATCAGCTCCGGGCGAGCTTGCCCGACTACAAGCCGCTCACCATCGAAGTCTTCACTGATCCGGCCGTGCCGAAGTTCAACAACCCGAAGATCTGGCCAACCCAGACGGTCAGCGGTACTCTTGATCTAGACATCGCCATTTCCATGCGCCAGCCGGAAAACCTGCAGGAAGTCGTCGTCCGCATCGATGATCAGGAGATCTACCGCGGAAATGACCTGCAGATCAAAGTGCCATTTGATACCACGGCACTGCGCAATGGCTCCTACACAATCGCCGTGGAGACAATGACCAAACTGGGGACATCCCTGAGCCATTATGTCAAATTCAATGTCCAAAACTGACCGATAGCTGAAAAAGGCCAACTTGAAGCCCTTTGGGACTTGCAAGTTGGCCTTTCTTTTTCCACTTATTCTTTCACTGCGGTGAACAATGCCTCAATGTTGGCCGGATCCACATCAGGCAGGATCGCTTCGTGGCTGGGCGAGATGATCAAGCCTGTGGGGAAAATGCGTTTCAGTTCCCGGACTTTGTCCTTCACCTGCTGGGGCGTGCCGTGAATTAAGAGCTGTTGGGCATCCACTCCACCGCAGAAAGACACTTGATCGCCGAAATCGTGTTTCAGTTTTTCCGGTTCCATGTCTTTGGCCAAGGCCTGCATGGGATGGATTACGTCGACGCCCACAGCAATCAGGTCGGGAATAATGTCATAAATCGAGCCGCAGGAGTGGTAGACGACCTTCAGCCCATAGCTTTTGGCTTGTTCGATGAATTTCCTAGTCCCCGGCAGCACAAATTCCCGGATCGCCGCAGGTGAAACCATCAGCCCCCGCTGGCTGCCGAAGTCGTTGCCGATGAGAACGGCGTCCAGTTTGCCTTTGGTGGCGCTGTAGAAGATTTCGTTGGCATCAAGGTAGAATTCTGTGATGCGGTCGATCACAGCGCGGAACATCTCCGGTTCAGTAAGCATTTTAACTAAAGCGGTTTCCATGCCAAACGCTGAGCAGGCATCCTGAAAATGGGCTGACCACAAGACGCCCATGACTGGGAGTCCCGGCGGTGCCGCTGCCACTGCCTGCCGGCATCTCTCCGGGTCGATGTGTTGAGCCGGATCGGGCCAGTCGAAGTCATGAATCCGGCTTGGATCGGAATAATCTTCAAAGAATCCGGGAGCCGTAAGTGTCCTTTGGTCCGGTGTATTGGTGCGCTTGGCGAACTGCAGGGCAGTGTAGATCGCATTGCTGTTGGGGGCCTCATAAGGGATTTCCACCGGATAGACATCATCTTCAATTTTTTGTTTCAGCTGATCAATGCTGCTGACGCCAAAGTAGGCAAACAGCCGGTCGCACGCCTCCGGTACCGGGAGGCCCAGCCATGACGCGGGCCGGTCCACCGGGCGTCTTTCAATGGTGGCGTAAAACCTTTCCTTGGGATCCATGGCAACCTTCCTTTCATGCGGCATATACCAGTTAAATAATTCGCTAAAATTTATCAATCCCCTTTAGTGCGGTTGAACTCTGATCCAGGTCATGTTATGCTTTTATTAAAAGACAGGAAGGCGGGTGGATGGATGCTGATCGACACTGTCCGAGTGGAAGCTGGTTCATTTAAAATGGGCGGCGGCGACTGGAAAGATAGGCCAGATGGGCTGCCGGTACATACAGTGACCATTTCCAAGGATTTCCAGATCGCCAGGGAGCCGGTCAAATACGAGCTGTTCGCCCGATTCTACCAAGAAGAGTACGGGCAGGATCCGGATGTTGAGAGCTATCTGGGGTATGTGATTGGTGTCAGCTGGTACGAGGCTGAACGTTTCTGTGCCTGGCTTAGCGTCACGACTGGCCTGCCCTACCGCTTGCCCACCGAGGCGGAATGGGAATACTGTGCCAGAAACAGCAGACGGTTGGGAATAGACCGGATGTGCGACATGCACCTTCGGGAATGGTGCTTTGACTGGTACGACAGTTATTCTACCGAGGACCAGGTCGATCCCGCCGGCCCTGACTCGGGCATGTTCAAGGTTGTCCGGGGCGGCTTTTTGGACAATCCGGCCAAGTTCAACACATATCATTTGGAAGTTTGGGCCCGGGCGTCCCTGCCGCCGAACTACCGGCATTTCCCGGGGGATCCAAATGTTTTCGGCAGGCACAATGTGGGCTTCAGGGTGGTTCAGGGCGAACCGGTGCGAACCAACGGAAAAACGGCCCTCATACCCCTATCCCTCCATGTCCGGCAGCACCGGCCGCCTGCCCAGGTGACTTCAGTGAAACCCTATTTCCGAAAACGCTACTTGTTCCCAATCCCACCGGACACGGCCAGTTCCGAAGCGATTCAGGCCTTTGGGCTCAACCCGCTGCTGCGGCACCACAACCATTCGCCCGGGTTTGATGTGGCCCCCAACGGCGACTTGATTGTATCATTCTATTCTTCTTACCACGAATATGATCCGGAAGTGGGGCTGATGGGTGCCAGGCTGCGTTATGGAGCCGACGAGTGGGAGATGCCGGACATTTGGCTCAATGCTGCCGGGGTCAACGAACATGCACCACTCTTGTTCACCGACCGCGACGGCACGATCTATCACTTCTGGGGATGGCCCCAGTTGGACAATGCCTTTCCGTTCCAATATGTGTATTCCAAAGACAGCGGCGCAACCTGGAGCGAGGTTCAGTTCCCGCGCTTTACGCAAAAAGCGGAAAAAGTGGCCAGCCAACCAGTGAATACTGTGATCCATGCCCAGGACGGTTACTATTACGTGCCCTGTGACGTCCAGGGTGAGTCCAGTACCATTCTCTGGCGTTCCAAGGATCTAGTTAATTGGGAAGTACCGCACGGCAAAACCGCAGGCAGGCACAGCACTGTAGTTGAACTGAAGGACGGCCGGCTGCTGGCTGTCGGCGGCAAGAACACCAGCATTGACGGATTCATGCCGCAGGCCGTTTCCGCTGACCGGGGTGATACCTGGCAGGTGAGCCGGACACCGTTCCCGGCCCTGTCTTCAGGACAGCGCCCGTGCATCATCCGGCTCCAGAGCGGGCGCCTGCTTTACTGCGGTGATTTTCAGAACAAACAAGGCAGCCGGCCCCCAGGCGCTTCGGCGGATCAGTGGGGTTCGTTTGTGGCTTGTTCGGAAGATGAGGGCGAGACCTGGACCATCAAGAAGCTGTGGGGAACGCAGCCCAAAAAGCAGGATCCAGCTCAGCTGGGAGGGGCTCACACTCTTGGTTACAGTGTCTGCCGCCAGTCGCCGGACGGGCTGATCCATATCATTACTTCCAACAACCGCCCCTGCCTGCACCTCTGCTTCAACGAGGCGTGGCTGCTGGCGGACACCGACGGAAGTGTCCCCTCCGATGCAGAGCTGATGCAGGAAACTGCTGCTGAGATAGACAGCGTCATTACCTATACCGAGACCTATCCCAGCGGAGAGCTCAAATGCGTTTATTCAGGCGGTACCGCTCCAGACGGGCGCTTCCTGCTCCACGGAGAGGAAAAGTGGTATTACCCGTCGGGTGCCTTGATGACGGAAGCACAGTATCATTACGGCAGAAGGGTTGGCACCTACACTCACTACAGCCCGGAAGGCAGCAAAATCTGGGAATGGGAATACCTGGATGCCAATACAGCAGTTTACAAGACTTACTACTCCAACGGCCAGCTGCGTACAGCAGGGCGCTACCAGAACCGCATTGCCCATGGGTGGGCCGAACACTTCACCCCAGATGGGAAGCTGGCAGCCCGGGTACTGTTCGAAGACGGGAAGGTCGTCAGGGTTGAATGAGCTGGCAGTACTTGGCTCCTATAAAATTTAGTTAACATATTGACGAAAATTTAGCTAAACAGTAAACTAAAGGTATAAGAGGGGGTATAACATGTGAAAATAGGTGTGATTTTCGGTAACAGGAGTTTTTTCGCGGATGAGCTGTGCCGTGACGGAAGGCAGCGGCTGCTGAAAGTGCTGGAGGCGGCTGGGGTCACACCGGTAATCCTGCCCGAAGAAGTGGGAGCTTACGGCAGTGTGCAGAACCGGGAACAAGCGCTGCAATGCGCATCTTTGTTCAAACAACACGATGATCTCCAGGGAGTGATCATCTCCCTGCCCAACTTTGGGGATGAAAAAGCCATCGTCACTGTCCTGCGGGAAGCCAAGATCGATGTTCCGGTTTTGGTCCACGCCTTCAATGATCATCTCGACCGGCTTAATTACGAGAACCGCCGCGACAGTTTCTGCGGCAAAATCTCTGTCTGCAATAATCTGCGCCAATATGGCTTTAAGTTCAGCCTGACCACCCTCCATACAGTGGATCCGGAAAGCCCGTCCTTCCAAGCAGACCTGCAGCGTTTCCTGGCCGTCTGCCGGGTGGTGCACACGCTTCGGGGAGCGCGCATCGGGCTGGTGGGTGTGCGGCCTGCCGATTTCAATACAGTCCGCTTCAGTGAAAAACTACTGGAGCATCACGGCATTTCCGTGGAACCTATTGGTTTGATCGATGTCATCGGCAGAATCGGCCAGCTGGGTGAGGCAGAGGCCGAACCGGTTGTGGCTGAGATCAAGGAATACATGCCCGCTGCGGCAGTACCGGTGGAAGCCCTTGGGAAAATGGCCAAACTTCTGGTAGTGCTCCGGGAGTGGATCGGCCGCAATGATCTCCATGCAGTGGCCATCCAATGCTGGGATTCGCTGCAGAAATACCTCGGAGTCAATTCCTGCGCTGTGATGAGCATGCTCTCTAATGCCGGCATACCTGCTGCCTGCGAAAGTGATGTTGCCGGTGCAGTAAGCATGCTGGCCCTGCAGGCTGCCAGCGGTATGCCCAGCGCACTTGTGGACTGGAACAACAACTATGCCGATGATCCCGAACGGTTTGTACTCTTCCACTGCGGCAACTTTCCCAAAGCAATATACCAGTGCGATTCCTGCCAGCCGGCAATCAATTACCCGCCGATCCTGGCTTCCACTCTGGGGCAGGAAAACACTTATGGAGCAATCGACGGCAGGGTAAAACCCGGTAAGGCCACCTTTGCCCGGATTACAACTGATGATCTCACTGGGACGATCCGGGCTTACTGCGCTGAAGGGATGGTCACTGAAGATCCCCTGGCCACGTTCGGTTCCTGGGCTGTGGTCAACCTGCCCGGGCTGCAGAAGCTGATGCAGTATGTCTGCGGCAACGGGTTTGAACACCATGTGGCGATGACTCAGGCCAGTGTGGCCGATGTTTTGACGGAAGCATTGGGTAAATATCTCGGCTGGGATGTTTACCATCACGCGTGAGCGGAGGGATGGGCTTGAAAAAACTGGTGGGGATCTACACCGGCCAGGGGCTGGCGGAACCACTGCAGAAGCTGATTCGGGCGGAGATCCCCGACATCCGGCTGGTGAACATGATTGATGATGGTTTGATTCACGATGTGATCAATGCCGGCGGCGTGACCAAAGCGATCGCCGCCCGGCTGGTGCAGTACTATCAGATAGCGGCGGCAAGCGGCGCGGATCTGATCCTCAATACCTGTTCGTCCGTTGGTGAAGTGGTTGAACTCGGCAGGCAGCTGGTTGATGTCCCGATCGTGCGGATCGATGAACCCATGGCCTACCACGCCGCAGCCAACTGTTACAGAATTGGGGTTGTCGCCACTTTGCCGACGACCCTGAGGCCAACGGCCAGGCTGGTTCAAGCCCAGGCTCAAGCTTTGGGGAAGGAAGTAACCATCGTCGACGGCCTGGCTGAAGGCGCTTACCAGGCGCTGATCAGCGGCCGGGCAGAAGAACATGATCAGCGGATCATGGATGTGGGCCGCCGCCTGGCCAAGGACGTTGATTGTATTGTTCTTGCCCAGGCTTCGATGATGCGGATGCAAAAGGAACTGGAGGAAGCAGCTGCGATACCAGTCCTGTCCAGCCCTCCTTTGTGTGCGGCCTATCTTAAAGCAATGCTGGAGCGTGGCATCTGATGGCAGGCCAAGCGATCAAAGAACTGGAACATACAGCGCGGCAAATCCGCCGCGATATTCTCACGATGATCTACCAGGCGGGGGATGGGCATCCGGGGCCCAGCCTTTCCTGCGCTGATTTGGTCACGGCTTTGTACTTTTCCGCGATGAACGTTGATCCGGCTGATCCCCGCTGGCCCGGGCGCGACCGCCTGATTCTTTCCAAGGGCCATGCCTGCCCAGCCGTCTATGCTGCGTTGGCCAGAAAAGGCTATTTCGATCTAGATGAACTGCCGCGGCTGCGCAGCTTGGGCAGTATCCTCCAAGGCCACCCGGACATGCTCAAGACTCCCGGTATCGACTTCACCTCAGGTTCGCTGGGGAATGGGATCAGTGCTGGGCTGGGCATGGCTTTGGCCGCCAGGATCAACAGCCTGGACTACTTCACCTACGTGATCACCGGCGATGGAGAACTGGAAGAGGGAATAGTCTGGGAAGCGGCCATGGCAGCCAAGCATTACCAGGTCGGCAGTTTGATCGTCATGGTTGACTACAACGGCGTCCAAAGCGGGGGCAGGATCGAGGAGATCAGCGGCTTAGAGCCACTTGTCCCCAAATGGGAAGCTTTTGGCTGGCACTGTCAGGTGATCGACGGCCATAATTTCGCTGAAATCCTCACTGCCATTGACAATGCCAAAGCGGTGCCCGGCATGCCCTCAGTGATTATCGCCCGCACCGTCAAGGGCAAAGGCGTTTCGTTTATTGAAAACAACAATGCCTGGCACAAACGGGTGCCGACCCGGGAAGAATGGGAACAGGCGATGCAAGAGTTGGGAGCTGAGCAGCAGTGAAGTACGCAAGCACACGGGTGGCTTTTATAGAGAGCTTGGCGGAGCTGGCAGAAAGACACCAGAAGGTGGCCCTTGTTTGCTCTGATTCAGCAAAGGTGGTCCGGGCTGATGAGTTTAAAGCCCGGTTTCCCGAACGGTTCATCGACGTGGGCATCGCAGAGCAGAATGCTGTGGCCTGCGCAGCTGGAATGGCATCCTGCGGCCTGATCCCGTTTGTGGCCACCTATGCCGGGTTCATCACCATGCGGGCTTGTGAACAGGTACGCACTTTTGTGGCCTATCCCAAGCTGAATGTCAAGCTGGTGGGAGCCAACGGAGGCATAGGCGCCGGTGAGCGAGAAGGGGTCACACACCAGTTCTTTGAAGACTTGGGGATTCTCCGGACTATCCCCGGCATCACGATTGTGGTTCCGGCTGATGCGTCCCAGGTAGGCAAAGCGATCAAGGCTGTCGCGGAGATACCAGGCCCAGCTTATGTGCGGATCGGCAGCGGGCGGGATCCGGTAGTGTTTGACACGGATCTTCCCTTTGAACTGGGCAAAATCCGCATTCTTCGGGCTGGCGGTGATGATGTGGCCATCTTTGTCAACGGGCACACTATCCCCAGAGCCCTGACAGCAGCTGAACGCCTGCAGGATTCCGGGATCAAAGCAACGGTGGTGGAAGTCCATACGCTCAAGCCTCTGGACACAGAAGGGATCACAGCGTTGCTCCAGCAGACTGGAGCGGCAGTCACAGTGGAGGATCACAACATCATCGGCGGCTTGGGCAGCGCGGTTGCCGAGGTGATCGCCGAGCGAGCTCCAGTTCCGCTGGCAAGAGTCGGCCTGGGGGATCGGTTCCCTGAGTCAGGGGAAGCGGAACAGCTAATGGATGCTTACGGATTAAGTGTCACAGATATCGTGGAGGCGTGCAGGAGCGTATACGCCAGAAAGGGAGGCAGATCGGCTTGAGTCAAGGCTATTTTCAGCGGGTAACCCAGCAGAGCCCTACCAGGCTCTGGATCAACAACCCCACCAGAGAAGAGGCCCGGAAAGCGATTGCCGCCGGTGCCATCAGCTGCACCACCAATCCCACGTATACCGCTAAAATGCTGGAGACTGAGTCGGATAGGGATGCGGTAATCAGCATCATCGATCAGGTCACAGCGAAAATCGGTGATGACACCAAGGCAGCGTCGGAGATTCAGCGGCAGGCGATCAAGCCGCTGGTGGAGATCTTTCTGCCTCTGCACGAACAGGATCCACTTCAGGGATTTGTTTCCATTCAAGGTGACCCTTATGCCGAGGATGATTATTCAAACATAGTTGAGGCCGCGTTGGCGGATCGGGCTGTGGGCGCGAATGTGATCGCCAAGATCCCGGTCACCGCCGCAGGGCTGAAGGCGATTGAGCACCTGATTGGCGAAAATGTGCCGATTATTGCCACTGAGGTGATGGCCATCAGTCAGGCCGTAGCTGTGTGTGAACTGTACGAGCGGGTTTGCGCACAGGTAAACAAGCGCCCGCCGCTTTACGTTACCCATATTACCGGAATCTTTGATGAATATCTGCAGATTACCGCTCAACAGGATCAAATACCAATTGCCAAAGACCTGCTCTGGCAGGCGGGGACCATTGTTGCCCGCAAACAGTACCTGCTCTTGAAAGAGCGGGGTTACCAGGTCACCATGCTGGGCGGTGGAGCCCGGGGCCTGCACCATTTCACGGAAATGGTGGGCGGCGACATCCATGTGACCATCAACTGGCGGGGAGCGGCAGAGGAACTGCTGCGCCAGGATCCGCCGGTGATTTACCGGATGGATACACCTATCCCCGCATATGCAGTGCGGGAACTGCTGCGCCTTCCCACCTTCAAGATGGCTTATGAGGAAAACGGGCTGCCAATCGAAGAGTTTGCCGATTTTGGGCCAGTGCACTACTTCCGGGCGAGCTTCGAAGCGGGATGGAGCAAGCTGCTTGAAGCAGCGGAAAGGCGCAGGGCGAGAGCATAAATCCGGCCGGCGCATCAGCGCCGGAGGAAAGGAGTGAACTTGACGGCGATGGCCAATCAGGAATATCACAAACGTTTACAGGATGAAAAAACTGTAGAGATGCTGCCGGGAATTTTCCGCACAACCTTAGCCCACAACAGCCAGCTGATGCTCTGCCATTTCCAGATGAAAAAAGGTGCCCACATTCCTCTGCACAGTCATGCGGCAGCACAAATCGGCTATGTGATCAAAGGGAAAGTGCGCTTTTTCACCAAGGACGGAGCAGAGATCATCGCGGAATCCGGTTCCAGCTATGTTTTTGCTTCCAACGAGGAACACGGGTCAGATGTGCTGGAAGACGCGGAACTGATCGAGTGCTTCACCCCGATGCGGCCTGAATACATTGTGTGAGGTGCGGCGGATGGTGGAGAAATACCTTACACCGTACAAACTCGGGCGCCCTGTTCTAACCGGTTCGGGGCAATCAGGAGCATTCGATGCCCTGGCCGTGGACTGCCCCTTTGTCTTTCACCACAACGGTCGGTTTTACATGATGTATGTCGGTTTCGACGGGATCGGCTATCAGACGGGGCTGGCTGTGAGCAGTGATCTGATCAACTGGCAGCGCCTGGGGCCGATCCTGCGGCGTGAAGATCATGTCGGCTGGGATCGGGTGGGCGCCGCTGGGACTTGGATACTAAAAAGTACAAATTCCATATGGGACCTGCCCACTCTGCTGCAAGTGGACGGTAAGTATTGGATGGTTTACCATTCTTATCCCGAGGAGGGTTATGAGGCTGGACCTGCTCAGATCGGCCTGGCCTGGAGTGAAGACCCAGAACTGCGGCAGTGGCACCGCCTGCCGGAACCGATCTTTTCCTGGAAAGATGGAGCGGACTGGGAGAACGGCGGTCTGTACAAAGCGTGCCTGATTCAGGCGAAAGGCCGGTATTACTTGTTTTACAATGCCAAGAACGCCAAGGCAAAGGGCTGGGTAGAACAGATCGGTGTGGCGGAATCCACAGATCTGTTCCATTGGCAGCGTTATGAAGGCAACCCCATCGTCAAAGTGTCAGAGGGCAGATGGGACAGCCAGTTTTGCGCCGATCCATATGTGGTTGAGGACCGCGGCCGCTGGCTGATGTTCTACTACGGCTTCAACCGGCGGCATGCCCAGGACGGCATCGCCTGGTCTGCCAATCTCCATGATTGGGTCAAGCATCCGGAGCCAATCCTCACCAACGGCCGAGAAGGAGAGCTTGATCATTCGTTCGCCCACAAACCGTCAATCCTATACCACAACGGGGCTCTGTACCATTTCTACTGCGCATGCCGCAAATATCGAGAAGGCGATCCAGTTAAAAGCCTTTGGGATGAGTTCCGCACCATCACCTTCGCCTCGTCCCAACCTATTCTATAACATCACCGGATATCTGAATGGAGGGAGTGATCTGTTTGGCTGATCTGAAAATGCTGGCGCAAAAAGCGGTTCAGACCCGCATCGCAATTCTCAAGCTGATCTACCAGGCCAAAGGGGGCCACATTGGAGGAGCCCTTTCCTGCACTGATATTTTGGTATCACTTTATTATTCAGTCATGCGCATCGATCCTGAAAACCCAGGATGGGCGGACCGGGATCGGTTTATCCTGAGCAAGGGCCACAGTGTGGAAGCTTTATATGCGATTTTGGCGGATTTAGGGTTCTTTTCCCAGTCAGAGCTGGAATCCTACCGCGGGTTCCATTCACGTTTGCTCGGCCACCCCACCAACAAGGTCCCGGGCATCGAAGTGAATACCGGCGCTTTGGGACACGGCCTGTCGGTGGGCGTGGGCATGGCGCTTTCGGGCAAAATGGACGGCAGAGATTATAAAGTTTACGTACTGATGGGCGACGGCGAGCTGGCGGAAGGCTCGGTTTGGGAAGCGGCGATGGCCGGCAGCCACTATAAACTGGACAACTTGATTGGGATTGTGGACCGCAACCGGCTGCAGATCGGCGGCTGCACCGAGGATGTGATGGCACTGGAAGACCTGAAAGCCAAATGGCAGGCTTTCGGCTGGGAAGTCCTGGAAGGCGACGGCCATGATTTTGCAAGCCTGCTCGGCATGCTGGGCCGGATCCCGGTTGTTCCCGGAAAGCCGCATGTGATCATTGCCAACACCATCAAGGGCAAAGGCATATCGTTCATGGAAAACCAGGCTGGATGGCACCACCGAGTCCCCAATGCGCACGAGTACGCCGAGGCGCTGCGGGAACTGGAGCTTAAGATGGGAGCGGTTTAGAACATGAAAAACGGTCAAATACCATGCCGAAAAGCTTTTACCGAAAAACTGCTGGAACTGGCCCGGCATGACAGGGACATTATTGCCTTGACCAGCGATGCCAGAGGTTCTGTAACTTTGGAACAGTTTGCCAAAGAGCTGCCGGGACAGTTCGTGGAAGTTGGCATCGCGGAACAAAACTCGGTGGGTATCGGCGCCGGTTTGGCCGCCTGCGGCAAAAAGCCGTTCGTCTGCGGCCCCGCTTGTTTTCTGTCCGCCCGCAGCCTGGAGCAGGTCAAGGTGGATGTGGCCTACAGCAATTTGAATGTGAAGCTCATTGCCGTGAGCGGTGGGGTAAGTTACGGCCCTCTGGGTTCGACTCATCATGCTGTTCACGATTTGGCGGTGATGCGGGCTATTCCCAACATGACCATCGTGCTGCCGTGTGATGTGCATCAGACGCGGAAACTCACCGAAGCGCTGGTGGACTTCGAGGGGCCGGTCTATGTACGCATGGGCCGCGGCCCGGTTCCTGACGTTTATCCGGAAAATGATGTACCCTTTGCCATTGGAAAGGCCAATGTCCTGCTCGACGGTAAAGATGTGGCGATTATCGCTGCCGGCGAGACAGTACGGCCAGCTTTGGACGCTGGGCTGATCCTGCAGCAGCATGGGATCAAAGCCCGGGTGATTGACATGCACACCATCAAGCCGCTGGACCGGGAAGCGGTGCTGCGGGCTGCCTGTGACACGGGAAGCCTGATCACGGTGGAAGAACACAGTGTCCACGGCGGGCTGGGGGCGGCCGTAGCCGAATTGGTGACACAGAATTACCCGGTGCGGATGCGGATCTTGGGCATACCGGACGAGCCGGCCGTTACTGGTGAACCAGCTGAGGTGTTCAAATATTACCAGCTCACGGGTGAGGACATTGCTGCCGCAGCCGTAGCCATGCTGGATGTGTGAAAGGGGATTGCATGATGGAGTTTACATGGCGGCCTGAGGCGAATCAGCTCTATGCAGGGGATCAGCTCGTTGGGGAATTGCACTTGGAACATCCGCGAGAGGCAGTTTTGGCGGAGAGCTGCGTGGTACAGGTCAAGCCGGATGTATTCAAGATCAGCGGCACCTTCTTGATCGCGAAGCGCATTGATTCATTCCAGGTGACCTTGGATTTCCAAGCCTATCATCGGGCTGAATGGGCTATGATTCCCGCGGTCAGTTACAACGGCAATCAATGGGGCACGGGCAATGAACCTAAAGGGTTCAGTAAAGATGGGATCCCGTGGTCTTTTTCTTACAGCAGGGTGTCTGTCCCCGGAGCCACATATTCCGAAGGCTCCCGCTGGGCTGTGGGCTTGTTCGGTGACTTGGGCGCTACAGACGCTCCATTTTCGTGTTCCCTAATTCCCGAGGAAGGCATGATTATTCACCGGTTGATTTGGCCTGAAGCAGAAGGCCCGGTTTCATATTATATCAAGAATAAATACCAGGAAGGGTTCCAGCGGCAGATCAGCCTGGAAGCCGGCGCGAAGTTCCAGTTCAGCGCTTACTTGGTAGTGGCGGCAGTGGATCTGCCGAAGATGTCTTACAACCACCTTCTGGATTATGCCTGGGAACTATACTTTCATCGGCAGAAGCCCTGGTTTTCCCCGGAGGAACTGTGGCGTTTGGGCCTGCACTACGCCAAGCACAGCCTCTATGTCGAAGAAGGCATCTACCGGGGGTTTTCCAAAGGGCTGCGCTGGAACGGGGAAACGTGGAAACTGCGGCCGAGTGCCAGATACCTGGTGGGCTGGACCGGACAGAATATCTCACTGGCAAATTCCATGCTGTCCAGTTATCTCAAGAGCGGCAGTGCAGAGGATCTGGAGATTGGGCTCAACACTTTGCGGACATGGGCGGTTCATGCCCGTTTGGACAGCGGCCTGATTCAGTGCCTCTTTGATCCCATCCTCGACGGGGGTGGGGAGAGGTCAGTCCAAGACGCGTGCAACCTCTCGGATGCGGCAGTGAATTTCTTTGAAGCCTGGCAGCTCTTGGGACAGATTGGGCACGGTGCCGAAGGCGAACTGTGCAAAGAAACAGCTTTAGGCATCTGCGATTTCGCTGTTGCCCATCAGTTCCCCGACGGCAAGTTTGGCAAGGCCTGGAACAATGCCGGACAATGTGTCGATCCCGACGGCACCATCGGCTGTTATTTGGTCCTGCCCCTGGTGCGGGCCTACCAGATTACCGGGGAGCAGAAATACCTGGACAGCGCCAAACGGGGCTATGACTACTACACCGCAAGCTTCCTGAAAGACGGCTACACAACGGCAGCGGCGCTGGACACGCACTGCATCGACAAAGAATCGGCAATACCCCTTTTAAAGAGCAGCATTGCCCTTTATGAGCTGGCCTGGGAAGAGCGTTATTTGCGCCTGGCAGAACTGGCTGCTTACTATTTGGCCACCTGGCAGTGGCATTATACAACACCGTTCCCGAAGGAGACGCCGCTTTATGAGATGAACTACGATACCTTTGGCGGCACGTCTGTGTCTGCCCAGCACCACCATCTCGATCCCTTCGCCTTGGTTTTCGTCGAAGACTGGCTCAAGCTTGCGGAATACACCGGCCGGGATATCTGGCGGCAGCGGGCCAAAGCGGTATGGGCCAATGCTTCCATGGGCGTATCCGACGGCACATTGGTAGTCAACGGGGTCGCGAGGCCTACCGGGAGTCAGGACGAAGGCTTTTTCCATACTTATTGGGGAGGGGCCAACCGCAGCACGGGCAATCCCATGGGCAATGTCAGCTACTGGCTGGTGGCTTGGCCCACCGCGTTCCGGCTGCAGGTGCTGCGCCATCTGCCCGATTGGCGGCAGCTGACAGATTAGGGAGGAACTGCTCATGAAATATGAGATGAAGTATGTCGCGAACTGGGAGGAGACCAAAGCCCGCTTTACTGCCTGGTGGCAGGGGAAGAACATCGACCGGCCGCTGCTGAAAGTGGTGGCCAGGCGGGAGCAGCCCCTTGAGGAGCTGGAACCATCCTGGAAAGCGAAAACCTTTGTGGATAAGCACCTGGAAGTGGAGCGGAAGGTAGTCAACATGCGCAATTACTGCCGCACTCGCCGCTTTTTCGCCGAAGCTTTCCCTTCCCTGGACTTGAACATCGGTGCCGGCTCATTTGCCGTTTATTTGGGGCTTGAGCCCATTTTCGACCAGAACACGGTCTGGTTTCCGGAATGCATCGATGATTGGGACACCTGGGGCGAGTTCCGGTTCAATCCAGACAACTTCTGGTGGCAGCGGCACTACCAGTCAATCAAGCAGGCAGTGGAGCTGGCCCGGGGTGACTTCCTCGTCAACATCCCCGATATTATCGAAAACCTGGACATCCTCGCAGCCATGCGGGGGGCTCAGAATCTCTGCTTTGACTTGATCGACCAGCCGGATGTGGTCAAAGCCAGGCTGGAGCAGCTCGATGCCCTGTACTTCGAATACTACGACCGGTTATATGATCTGGTTAAGACGGAGGAAGGCGGCAGCAGTTACACAACCTTCAGCATCTGGGGGCCGGGCAAAACGGCTAAAATCCAATGCGACTTTTCGGCAATGATTTCTCCAGCCCATTTCCGGGAGTTTGTCCTGCCTTCCCTGCGCAAACAGTGCCGCAGCCTGGATTATTCCTTATATCACCTGGACGGGCCCGATGCTGTCAAACATGTGCCGGCGCTGATGGAGATCGAGGAATTGAATGCCCTGCAGTGGACACCTGGCGCAGGGCAGCCAGATGGCGGCAGCCCGCAGTGGTTTCCGCTCTATGACCAAGTGATCGCTGCCGGGAAATCATTGTGGATCATCTTCTCCGGAAAACAAGGCGGATTTGCGGATTGGGTCAGTGCTGCCGACCGGATTGTGCAGTGCTATGGACCGGAAAAGCTGTACTTCCTTTTCCCGGAGATGTCGGAGCAAGAAGCAGAGACACTGATGGCGAAAGCCGAGCGGGATTGGGTGAGGTAAATTGGACACTGGATTTATTGGCGTGATTGCCGATGACCTGACCGGCGCCATGGATGCAGGGATGCAGCTTTTGGCCAAGGGTTTGCGGATCCGCGCAGCACTGACGGTAGACGATCTGGAAGCAGTGATTACAGGGGCGGATGTCGTTGTGGCCAACACCCAGAGCCGGAACATTGATCCGGAATCTGCCTACGGACAGGTCAAAGCCGCCCTGCAGCGGTTGGCGGCAGGCGGGTGCCGGGCTTGGTACAAGAAAATTGACTCGACATTGAGGGGCAATATTGGCGCCGAGATCAGAGCAGCCTTGGACAGTGGGATCTTTGATCTGGTAGTTGCTGCGCCGGCTTTGCCTTTCAACAAGAGGACGACCGTGGGCGGGGTCCACTATGTTGGAGGGGTGGAGCTGGCCGAGACTGAGCTGGCAAAAGATCCCTTTGCACCAATTGCCTACTCGGAGATCGGGGAAATCATCAAGAGCCAGTTTGACGCCCCGGTGGGGCATCTGGATCTTGCCGTTGTGCGGCAGGGAAGTGAGAAGCTGGCACGCACGGCAGGGGAATACCTGGCAGCCGGTTTTAGGGTGCTTACTGCCGATGCGGAAGTGGGCGAAGATTTGGAGCAGATTGCCGCTGCGGCGGGGATGATGCCAGCCAGCACACTATTATGCGGCTCAGCAGGTCTGTTCCAATACTTGGACAAGGCGTATGCCTTCCCAGCGCCAAGCGGGGGGCAGGGCAGCAGCCAAACGCTTTTGGGAGCGCCGGTATTGGTGCTCTCAGGGAGCCCGGCCCAAATGTCCAAGCAGCAGATCCGCTGCGTAGAAAACATGTTGGGTGACACGGTTGTGCTCCGCTGTGATATCGCCTCGGTACCGGAAGAAGAAGTCTCCGGCAGAGTGGGCGAAGTGATCGAAACTGTAGTCAGCCACCTGCGGGCAGGCACGAATGTTGTCCTGGACGCGGCCGGAACCGGCAAGGAAGCGATTCTCCGCCAGTCCCAGGGCAGCCGCAGACAGCTTGACAGCGCAAGCGCGTTGGTTCAGCAGCTGGTACGGGATACGTCGGCCGCAGCAGCCAGTGTACCTTTAGGTGCGTTGGTCCTCTTCGGTGGAGATACGGCTGTATCGGCATTAAAGGGGTTGGGAGGACAGGGAATCGAGATCAGCAGTGAAGTGGAGCCTTATATTCCCCTGGGCAGACTGATCGGCGGGGCTTACTCAGGCCTGCCGGTGGTAACCAAAGCGGGAGGGTTCGGCAGTGAACAGTCCCTGCTCCACATCCTTGAGCTAGTGCGATAGAGGAGACAAAGTGCTATGAGTGATCATTCCATGATGGCCCAATTGATTGAACAGGCTGCAGCCAAGGGAAAACCGATCGTGGCCATTTCCACGGGGGATCCGTCCGGGATCGGGCCGGAAATATCCGTCAGGGCGCTGCAGCATGAAGAAATCTACCAGATCTGCCGGCCGTTCTTGATCGGGGATTTGGCAGTGTTTGCAGCGAGAGATATGCAGGGATGGAACCTCAACCCCGTTGAGCGGGTGAGCGACATGCAGTTCCGCTTCGGCGCCATTGATCTGCTGAACATGAACCTGCTGGAGAGTGCACCGCCCCTGGGCGTTGTCAACGCCCAATCAGGCGATGCCTCGTTTCAATATGTGAAAAGAGCCATTGATCTGGCCTTGGCCAATGAGGTGGACGCTACGGTTACCGGCCCGATCAGCAAAGAGGCGATCAATCTGGCCGGGCACCAGTTTTCCGGGCACACGGAAATTTACGCCCATTACACCAACAGCAAAGACTATGCCATGGTATTGGCCCATGAGCATTTTAGAGTGATCCATGTCTCCACTCATGTGTCACTGCGCCGGGCCTGTGAATTGGTAACGAAAGACCGGGTGCTGAAGGTGATTCAGATTGCCTGGCAAGCCTGCCGCCGGCTTGGTATTGCTCAACCCAGGATTGCGGTGGCGGGTTTGAATCCCCATTCAGGGGAAAACGGGCTGTTCGGCACGGAGGAGATCACAGAGATTATCCCGGCCATCGCTGAGGCCCGGGCGCTGGGCCTTGATGTGGACGGCCCTATTCCACCGGATACAGTTTTTCCCAAACTCAACGGCAGGCTGTACGATATTTGCGTCTGTATGTACCATGACCAGGGGCATATCCCCACAAAGCTGCTGGGCTTCAACTGGGATCCAGCTCAGGGCAAGTGGCAGGCGGTAAGCGGTGTCAACATCACCATGGGCCTGCCGATCATCCGAGTGTCGGTTGACCACGGCACCGCTTATGATATCGCCGGCAAAGGTGTGGCTTCGGACCGTTCTATGGTCAGTGCCATCGCCTATGCCGTGCAGCTGGCCTTGAATCGTTAAGCAGTCTATAACACATTAAGGAGGTGATTGCATGGAACTGTGCCGAGGCATTATAGCGGCGATAGTTACGCCGTTTACTAAGACTGAAGCAGTCAATTACCGCGAACTGAGGCGGCATGTCCGGCGCATGCTGGATGCGGGGGTGCACGGGATCTTCTGCCTGGGGACCAACGGCGAATTCTACGCTCTCAGCGAAAGCGAGAAAAGCCGTGTGGTTGAAACAGTGGTCGATGAGGTCAATGGGCAGGTGCCGGTTTATGCTGGTTCCGGGGAAATCGCCACCCGGACTGTAATCCGGTTGACCAAGCGGTTCAAGAAGCTTGGAGCCGATGCCGTGTCCATCGTCACGCCCTATTTTATTCACCCATCCCAGCACGAGCTGTATCACCATTATGCCAGGATCGCTGTGGAAACAGAGTTTCCCATCATTTTATACAACATCCCCATGCGCACAAACGTGAGGCTGGAGCCGGAAACGGTAGCGGCACTGGCTGCCGGATTTGGGAATATCATCGGCATTAAAGACTCAAGCGGCGATCTCAAGCTCACCCAGGCATATATCGAACAAACACCGGATCGTTTTGCCGTCATGGGCGGCAACGACGGCCTGATCCTCGACACCCTGCTTTTGGGCGGGACTGGGGCCATTGCCGCCACAGCCAATGTGATCCCGGAGATACTGGTGAATATTTACCGGGCTTTTCAGGAAGGAGATCTGGAACACGCCCGGATGTGGCAGGAACGGGTGGGGCCCCTGCGCAAAGACTTCAGCTTGGGCACAGCTCCCGGGGTGATTAAAGTGCAGGCGAACCAGTGCGGTTACCCGGTGGGCCCCAGCCGGACACCTATCATGTATGATGATCCGGAAGTAGTAGCCGCGATCGCTCGGAACTTAAGGCAGAATTATGGATTAGGAGATGCATAGAAAGGTGGAATCATCGATGAAGTCAAGATTGATGCTTGTGATCGTTTTGGTAATCGCACTGCTTGCGGCCGGCGGTTCTTGTTTTGCTGCGGCGGAACTTGACAGCCCGCTGGGTTTTGCCATTGTCAACAGTCTGGGATTGAACGGGGTTACGGGCGGCGGTAACGGCAAATCAGTTATTGTGACGGATTTTGCCGAGCTGTGCAAGTATGCGGCGAGCTCGGAGCCACTGACAATCTTCATCAAAGGGACTATTACCGGTTCCAGCGACGTTAAGGTTTCATCCAACAAAACCATTATCGGCCTGGGGGCGGACGCCACACTTAAAGGTGCTGGGATAACGGCTGACAATGCCTCGAACATCATTATCCGCAACCTGACCATCAGAGAAGTGAGCAATTCTGCCGATGCCATTGCTCTGCGCAGCTGCCACCATGTCTGGATCGACCACTGTGATCTGAGCGGGGCCTCCGACGGGCTATTGGATTTCACCATCGGGTCTGACTACCTGACAGTGTCCTGGACAATCTTCAGGGATCATGACAAAGTGTCGCTTTTGAACTCGGGCACCAATCATTGGGAGGATCACGGCAAGAACAAGGGCACATTCTACAATAACTGGTTTAAGAATACTGTCCAGCGCAATCCCAGGATCGGGTATGGGCTGGGCCACATCTTCAACAATTACTACACCGACATCAGGAGTTATGCCATCGGGACGCATACACGGGCCAAGATTCTGGCGGAAAACAACTACTTCTTCTACGTCAATAACCCCTTCAGCCAGATGTACAGCAACAATGATTGGGACGCCAACTACGGCGACATCGAGGGCAGGGGCAACATCTTCGATAAATCGAATGGGAATATGGTCGGCACAGGGAGATCTTTTGATCCCGAATTCTATTATGATTACACATTTGCTTTAAGCGAAGCAGCGGCCGTGCCGGAACTGGTTAAGCCCAAAGCTGGGCCGGGAGAGGAATTTAGCCACCTCGTGATCCCTGTACCGGGCAACGGCGCCGTGGATGTCGCCGACGGAGGCCTGAAGCTGATGTGGGTTGACACCAGGGAGGTAGGATCCTGGAACGTATATTTTGGCACCGATGCCGGATTGGATTATCTGGGCACGGTAACCGAACCGAGCTTTAAGCTCAGCAGTCTTCAGCCTGGAACAGTCTACCTGTGGCGGGTGGATGCTGTGACGGATCAGGGTGTGATTGAAGGAGCCGTATGGCGGTTCAAGACTGCTGCTGCGCAGGCATCAAAGCCGTCACCTCAGGATAAGGATACAGCGATGCCCTTTGAACAGCAGAATGCCACTACCGTGAAACCAATGGAGTTAAGCTGGGTGGCGGGGCTGAATGCCGCAGCCTATGACGTCTATCTGGGCACAAGCCAGGATCTGGGCCCTGAGGCTTACCGGGGGCGGGTTTCCCAAACAATCTTCGCCCCAGGGCGTTTGGTGCTGGGCACAACATATTATTGGCGGGTGGATAGTGTACAGGTCGACGGTACTGTTGTGGAGGGCGAGACCTGGAGCTTCACCCTGCCGATCGCCTATGCCAATGTTGGCCGGCTGGAAGCCGAAGACATGGTGGTGGGCGGACGTTATTTCCGGGAGTATCATCAACCGGGTGGAGCCCTCAGCCCATCCAACAACTGGGTGATGAAAATTGAGTCGGGAGCCGGCAGCCTCAGTGCTGTTTGGAGCGATCCTGACACAGTGTGCGACATCAGCATCTCCTATCTGGACCAAAGCACTGGTTACGGTACAATCGCCCTGTATGTCAACGACCAGCTGATCGATAGGTTTACTGCCGACCAGAACACCAACCTGTTCATGGTTAGGACGATATCAGGCGTCCAGCTGCAGACGGGTGATGAAATTCGGATCGAGGGTGCCAGCCACACCAATATGCTTACCCGGATCGATTACCTGGAATTCACACCGGCTGCCAGTTCCGATCGTTGACGGCAGCCAGGCCAGAGGAGGGACAGCGTGAAACCAAGCAGCAAATTCATTTTTGACATGCTCGATTTTGATCTGCCCGAAGCGGCGGCAGATGTCTTTTGGCTGGCTGGAAAAGCGCGAGAGGTTTGGGAGAAGGATGGAGCGGTGATTGTTGACATCCCCTTTCGTGCCCAAACCCGGCCTAAACTGATGCCAGACGAAGCCAAGGCACCGCAGAGCTTTCAAATGCTGGTCCGGGCATACGGCAGTCAAGTGGTGCGCTGTTCCATCGCCTTTGGCGGCCAGCTGCCAAAAGATGAAGATAATCCCATGATCGAATGGGATCCCACATTGGTTCAGAACGAGCTTAAGGTGGAAGACACAACTGAAGGCTGGAATTTGATCGACAGGAGCGGTGTGGTTCGGATGCGGATCACTACCGCTCCCAAGCCGATCAAGCACTGGAGTTCCCTGCTGCCGCCGCCGCAGGAGTTCTTTGAGGCAAGTGTCTTTCCCGACGGCAGGACGGAAGTGCCGTTCATGGCTTACGACACGTTTTCCCCAGGGCATATCGATTCGGCCTGCCTGGGATATGTGGAACGGGAGGGGGCAGCGCACCGGTGCGTGTTTTCGCTCCATGCCAAACCGGGTGAAAAATATGCAGGGACCGGTGAACGGTTCCTGGGCATGAACCTGGCCGGCACAACATTGACTCTGGAAAACGAAGATGCTGCAGGAGCCAACAGCCCCCGGGCATACAAAAACATTCCCTTCTATGTGTCCAGCCGCGGCTATGGGCTGCTGATCATGACTTCGAACCATGTGCGCCTTTCTTTGGCGGACCTTTCCACCAGAGCAGCCCAATGTTTGGTTGAGGGAGCGGTGCTCGATTTATTCTTCATCGGCGGCAGCAATCCGGCTGAAATTGTCCGCAGCTATTGGCAGATTACCGGATTCCCCCGGAAAGTGCCTTTATGGTCTTTCGGGGTGTGGATGAGCCGGATGACGTATTTTTCCGCGGACGAGACTCTGGAAGTTGTCCGCAAACTGCGGGAAGGCAAGTTCCCGTGCGATGTGATTCACCTGGACACAGGGTGGTTCCGCAAGAACTGGCAGTGCGACTGGCAGTTCAACGAAGAGACTTTTCCCGATCCCAAGGGATATATGGAGAGAATGCGGCAGCTGGGGATCAGGATTTCGCTCTGGCAGACGCCGAACGTTGCCAAGAAGACCGACCTCTATACCGAGGCCAGAGACAAAGGGTACCTGCCCCGCAAGCGGGCGGCCTCCGGAGATGCCTCCAGCTTTGGCAGTGTGGAATACGGCGGGCGGATCGATTATACCAACCCAGAAGCGGTGCGCTGGTACCAGGGGCTGCTGCAGAACCTGTTCGACCTTGGGGCAGAGGTTATTAAAACTGATTTTGGCGAGAAGATCGATGACAACGCCATCTTTCACAATGGGATGAGCGGAGGGGAACTCCACAACCTGTACGCCCTGCTGTATCAAAGAGCTGCCTTTGAGATTACCGAACAAGCCAAGGGCAAAGGCCGGGCTTTGATCTGGGCCCGGGCCGGCTGGGCTGGGTGCCAGCGATATCCGGTGCACTGGGGCGGCGACTGTGCCGCTACTTGGGATGGTTTGGCCGGGACGGTCAGGGCTGGGCTGCATGCAGGGCTGTCGGGATTCGCCTTCTGGAGCCACGATGTCGGTGGTTTCCACGGTCTGCCGGACTTTATGAACAGCTGGCCCGAAGACGAGCTATATGTGCGCTGGACGCAGGTTGGAGCTTTCACTTCTCATATGCGCTACCATGGAACTTCACCCAGGGAGCCGTACGAGTACCCTGCGGTGGCGGATATTGTCCGGGAATGGCTCAAACTGCGGTATGCATTGATCCCTTATCTGTATGAGCAAGGCTGCAGGGCCGTGGAAAACGGTTACCCTGTATTCCGGGCACTGGTCTTCCATCACCCGGATGATCCCTTCTGCTGGCACATTGATGATCAGTTTTACTGCGGCGACAGCCTGCTGATCGCACCCGTGCTGAACAAAGAAGGCATCCGCGACATTTATCTTCCCGAAGGCCAGTGGATCGATTTTTGGACAGGTGAAACCATCAAGGGCCCGGTGCTGCTGCCAAGGGTCAAAACGGAGCTGCGCCGCATCCCCGTCTATGCCGCCGCCGGATCCCAGATTCCCGTCTATCCCGAGTATGTTGATCATACAGGAGAGATGGATCTGCACAAAACTACGCAGCTCAAGTTTGATCAGAGCTACAAAGGCCTGGCTGCATCGGTTCTGGGAAAACTGATCAAACTCTAGGGCATGCAAGATAGAAAGGAGCCCGCGAATGAACACGATCAAAGAAGTCAGCATTTATTCCGCAAAATCACGCTTGTCGCGCCCGATTGCCGACGCCACCCATGATATTTCGGAAATTAAGTTCTACGTCTTAGAGGTTGTGACTGCGAAGGGGATCGCCGGGCAGGGATATCTGCTTGCCTTCAACTACTCACCCCACGGGATCGAGGGTGCTCTGCGGGATATTCGAGAGTTCGTTCTTGCCGGCCGGTATGAGGTGAACCAGACTGTCAAGCTCAAACAGGAGTATGAGCGGGAAGCGGAATACTTCGGGAACACCGGCCTGCAGCGGTGGGCTGCCGCTGTACTCAATGTGGCCATGTGGGATGCCTGGGGCCGGACCCTAGGCCAGCCCGTGTGGAAACTATTGGGTTCCGGCCCGGCGAAGGTGCCAGTTTACGGCAGCGGCGGATGGCTTTCATACAGCGATGAAGAGCTGCTGGCGGAAGTTACCAATTACAAGCAGCAGGGTTTTGCCGCAGTCAAGGTCAAAGTAGGTTCCAAAGATCCAGCTCGGGACATCGAGAGGTTGAGGAAATGCCGGGAAGCCTTGGGAGATAGTGTCAAGATCATGATCGACGCCAACCAGGGCTTGGATGTGCCGGCGGCATTGAAACTGGCGGAAGAAGCAAAGAGCATCGGCATTCACTGGTTTGAGGAACCGATTGCCAATACGGACTATGCTGGGTATGAACTCTTGCGGCACAAGTGCGGCATTGCCCTGGCCATGGGTGAAAGGGAATACAGCATGGAAGCGCTGAAGCACCTGCTGGCCCGCAATGCTCTGGATCTGTGGCAGCCGGACCTGATCCGGCTGGGTGGGGTCGAGGAGTGGCGCAGTTCCGCTGCCGTCGCCCAGGCGTACAACGTTCCGGTGCTGCCCCATTACTATACGGATTATGATGTGCCGCTTTTGTGCACCATTCCCAACGGTTACGGTGCCGAGTATTTTGCATGGGTTGAAGATTTGATCGACAACAAGCTGGTAATCGAAAACGGCTTTGCCTATCCCCGCGAAGGTGCCGGGTGGGGTTTCCGGTTCTTGCCGCAGTATCTGGCTGAAGTGAAGTAGGGGGGCTGCAGCGTGGTTGAGGTTTTGGCCGGGAGGACCGGCATTGTTACAGGAGCTTCCAGCGGCATCGGCTTAACCGTCGCCAACATGCTGGCTGAGGCGGGTGCAGTAGTATATGCTGTCAGCCGCAGCGGCGGGCCCAAAGGAGCAGAAGTTTATCATTCACGGGTGATCGGTGTCAAAGGCGATGTAACCGATTTTGCAGCCATGGAAGCGGTCGTGTGCGAAATTGGGACTGATCGGGGCATTGATTTTTTGGTCAACAATGCCGGCATCACTGTCCGCAAGCGGGCGGAATTGTTCAGCGACGAGGATTTTGACCGAATTCATAAAGTGAATGTTTATAGCGTTTTCAAGCTTTCCTGCCTGTGTTACCCGTATCTGAAGGCGTCGCCGTTCGTGGGCCGGATTATCAATATTGCTTCCATGGCGGCCCATCAGGGCTTCAGCGAGGTTGTCCCCTACTGTTCCAGCAAAGCGGCCGTATTGGGCCTGACCAGAGGCTTGGCAGTGGAGTGGCGCGGCGACAGCATTCTGGTCAATTCCGTGTCTCCCGGATGGTTTCCTTCGGAACTGACCAAAGGGGTGATGGATCCGGAGCGGAAGGCCAAAATTCTGAATAAAATACCGCTCGGGCGTTTTGGCGATCCGAAGGCGGTAGGGGCTGTGATCCGGTTTTTACTTTCTGATGATGCTTTGTATATTACCGGACAGGATTTTGCCGTAGACGGCGGTGCCCTCGCGTTTGGATTTTAGGAGTGTTCCACGTTAGGAAACGATCTTGATCTTTTGCCTATATGCTTTTATAATTTGTTTGGAAGTAAACAAACGCATTGTTTTACTAAAGAATTTAACCAAATGCGCAGTGCTGCTGTGGGTAAAAGCCCGGTCCAAGCAGCATTGGCTTTAAGCTGCGAATCAGTCTGGCAAATGTGAATTGAGTAGATTGGCTGCAGCAGTAGATCGTATTTTGCGGTAATGCAAAATAAAATTTTAGTGAAATATAATAGATTTCATTGAAATGGAATTTGGAGGGTACAACTTGAGTGAACCGAAAATCCGGGAGATGACGGGAGACGAACTGAAATCGATGCTGAAAAGCAACATCCGCCTCAAGAGCCTGGGCGGTGTCAAACATCCCGGCATGAAGCTGGGGGAAGATGACCTGTCCTGGTGGCGTGCGGCCAAGTTCGGGATGTTCATCCATTGGGGGCTGTATTCGATTCTCGGCCGGGGCGAATGGGTCATGCACAATGAGAAGATTCCCGCCGAGGAATACCGGAAGCTGGCGGACGAGTTCATTCCCATAGCCTTTGATGCCGACAGCTGGGCGCAGCTTGCCAAGGAAGCAGGGATGCGCTACATGGTCATGGTTGCCCGGCATCACGACGGTTTTGCCCTTTGGGACAGCCCCGGAAGCTATCAGGAGTTTACCAGTGTGAAAACAGCCGCCAGGAGGGATTTTGTCAAGGAATACGTCGAGGCATGCCGACGGGCGGGTTTGCGTGTGGGGTTGTACTACTCGCTCATGGACTGGCGTTTCCCCGGTTACTTCAAGCCCAAGGAACTGCTGGACAATGCCTTGTTGATGAAGAAACAATGCTATGACCAGGTTAGGGAGCTGATGAGCCAGTACGGCAAGATTGATATTCTTTGGTACGACGGGGCATGGCTCGCCCACAAAGGTCACGATCCTGACGCCGCCTGGCTGTGGGAGCCGGTCAAGCTGAACCAGATGGCGCGGGAATACAACCCAAAACTGCTGATCAACCCCCGTTCAGGCTGGGAAGGGGATTTTTACTGCGACGAAGGTTCGCATCCAATTAAAGGGAACATAATCCCTGTGCCTTGGGAGAAATGCCTCTGCATCGGCAGCGGCCGCTCATGGGGCTGGATTCCGGACGATCCGGTGATGGAATTCGACGCAGCGATCCGTATGCTTGTCGATATTTGGATGCGCGATGGCAATGTCCTGTTGAATGTGGGGCCCGACAAGGACGGTGTGATCCCGGAGGAGGCTGCTGCCAGGCTGCGGGAAATTGGTGCCTGGATGCGGGCCAACGGGGAAAGTGTCTACGGTACCCGCGGCGGTCCGTTCCAGCCCGTGGACGATGTGTACGGCAGCACCTTCAAAGACAATAAGATCTATGTACATATTCTTGACTGGGAACGCTTCAACGGCCTGTGCCTGCCGCCGGTGGAAGGCAAAATTGTGAGCTGCCGGACGATTGGCGGCGAACCGCTGGTGTGGGAAGAGACGGCAAAAGGTATTGCCCTGACTGTCCCCGAAGCATTGGCCACCCCACCCGATACAATCGTGGTCTTGGAACTGGACCGGCCGGTGCCGAAACCGGCTCAGGAGCAGATCTCGTTTACCGGGTGACAGATTTTTCCGTGATGCAGGGCCGCGGCGTTTTATTGACAGACGTTGTTATATGGAGTAAAATGTAAACACATCGCAAGAAATGGAAACGAAATATTAGATAAATGTTAACACATGTACAGATCTTGCCGGGCAGGGGGGTGAAAGACCACTGGAAGGCAGGTTCCGATGGCATACGACAGTTGTCTAGGTGATGCACATCAACAACAACTTGGAGAGGTGAGCGATTGAATGAAAAAGTTGATACCAATTCTGCTGCTTGTTCTAGTATTTGCTGCAGTGGCCAAAGCTCAAGATGTCCAACAGATTATGGATCTGGGCGGACGCGTGATCCGCATTCAGACCCAGTGGGGTGGAGATACACCACTGGGGCCGAGGGGCGCATACAACTGGTATAACCCCGACGAGCGGCTGAAAGCGCATATCGAGAAAGTGGAAAAGATGTTCAACTGCAAGATTGAGTTCGTGCTCGAAGGCAACCGGGCAGATGCCCTTGAGGCCTTGCGGCTGGGCATTTTGGCTGGAGATCAGCCGTTCGATTTCTTCCAACACTCGATTACTCCTGAACTGATTGCTGACGGGCTGATTCAGCCTCTGAACGACTACATCGGTCCTGATTTCTACGATTCATACCCTCCACTGTTCCAACGTCCTGATCCGAAAATCGGGGCAGCCGTAGGCGACACCATCTACACCTTTGAATCGTCCAACACGTCGCCCGGTACCAAGTACATCCTCTGGAACAAGAGCATGGTGGAAAGGGCAGGCGTTGAGAGCCTCTATGACATTTACGAACGGGGCGAGTGGAACTGGGACAAATTTGAAGAAGTACTTCATGCCCTGACCAGGGACACTGACGGCGACGGTATTACCAATGTGTGGGGCATCCGCAGCACCAACCTCAAGGACGAGATCATAGTAATGCTGGTATCTAACAGCGCCCGTGTCAGCAAGCTCACCGATGACGGCAAGCTCGTCTTTGATTTGCTCAACCCGCATGTAATCGAGACCCTGGAATTCATGCAGCGCCTCTACCGCGACGGCGTCTGGGCCCGCCGCGGCCAGACCGAGCTTGACGGAGCGGCAATGACGATCGCTACGGGAACTGATATCACCAGCAAAGGTTATCAGGATCACATGGCCATCATCGGCGATGAATTCGGCTTGATGCTGCCGCCGCAGGGGCCCAACGGCAAGAACGAGTTCAACATGTATGCCGCTCCCGGTGGCGCGATTCCGGTCTATGTGAAAGATCCCGAAGTGATCATCGAGGTTGTCAGCGCCCTGTGGATGCTCAAGGAGCCGTATATCGAAGATATGGCCGCTTGGGAACAGGCTTACTGGGATCGCTATATCTGGGGCTTGCAGGATGAACAGTCCTACAAATTCCTGGTCAATCCTGACGTAAATCCGGTATTCCTCCCAGGGCCGATCGAGCGGGAGATCCTATTCCCCAGCAGCACTCCGCCAGTATTCAACAGAATCATTGTCAACGGTGAAAGTGCAACCAGTGTCTTGGCTGCGGAACAGCCGGTATTCCAGGCAAAGCTCGACGAAATCTTGAAACAGTAACAGGGCCTGCTGGAAGCTGAAAACGGAGAGTCCGCTTTTGCCAAAAAGCGGACTCCCTTTCATGTTTATCTGAAACCGCCTGTGAATTTTCATATTAATGGAATTATACCACATATGATCCTAATGAGTGTGCTTTCTCAGGTCAAACCGCGTACCTGCCCGGGCCCACAGGGGCGGCAGGCACGGCAGCGGGTAAGCTGTGGTTTGATTGACATAGTATAGCTGATATAGTAAAATGTAAGCAATTTAGGAATGAAACAAAAGAACTGTTAACTAAAAGTTTTAGTTATCAAAATCAGCAAGTGGCCGTGGATAGTTTGTGCGAGGAGGACTCGTTATGCAGCGCAGAGGGTGGCTAGTTGCCGCAGCACTGTCAGCCGTCGTGATCTTGAGCGTCATCTCCCTGACCGGTGATGCCCATGCAGCTTTGTACCGAAGTTACGTGTTCAATTTCTATGGTGAACCGGTTCCGACACCGGATCCATACCTTCCTGTCCGCACAGTCAGCGGCACAGATCTCGGTGTGGGAGAGTTCAAAAACGCTCAGTACCTGTTTACTGCCCCCGACAATACGCTGTATATTGTCGACACGGGCAATAACCGCATTATCCGGATTGCCAGCGATTTTACCGTGATTGAAATCATTCAGCAATTTGAGCGGGACGGCAAAATCGAGAAATTCAACAATCCCCAAAGTGTGTTTGTAACCAATGACGGGCGTTTGTTTGTGGCGGATACACAGGCTGAGCGCATCGTCGTGTTTGATGCTGCCGGCAATTTTGACTATGTTATCGACAAACTGATCACCGACAGCCCCGAAGCACTGCCTGAGCATTTCCGGTTCCGGCCCAAACGGATTGCCGTGAGTCCGGTTTCCAATCGTCTCTATGTAACGGTGGAGGGACTGTATGAAGGCATAGTCGAACTGACCACTGAAGGGGTGTTCCGCGGTTTTATGGGAGCCCCTAGAGTTACGCGGACACCATGGGAGATTTTCTGGTACCGGATTGCTTCTGATGAGCAAAGGGCAAGGATGAGGCTGAATCTGCCAACTGAATTCAGCGCCATGTCCTTGGACGAAATGGGCTTCATCTATGCCACTGTTGCCTCTTCCGAAGTCCCAACCAATCTGTTTATCCGCAAACTCAGCCCTTCGGGCGAGGATGTCCTGAAGCGTCTTGGTTTCCATCCGCCAATGGGTGATATCTATGAAGGATCCAGTTCCCAGATTACCGGTTACTCCAAACTGGTGGACATCATTGGGCGAGATTACGGCATGTACAGCGCCTTGGATCAACTGAGAGGCAAAGTGTTTACTTATGATTATGATGGGAACCTCCTGTATGTTTTCGGCGGGGTCGGCCCAGGGGTTGGGCTGTTTACAAGCCCCAGTTCCTTGACCGAGCTTAACGGGAAGCTGCTGGTCCTTGACAGCAGAGGCAACAACTGCATCACCGTGTTTGAGCCGACAGCTTATGCCAACGCCATTCACAATGCCATATATCACAAATCCGAAGGCCATTTTGAGTTGGCGACCGAGTACTGGCAGAAGGTGATGGCCATGAACCCCAACTATGAACTGGCCTACTCCAAAGTCGCCGAATCATACATGTGGGAAGGTGACTATGCAAAGGCGATGCAGTATTTCAAGCTGGGGAACAACCGCACGGGTTACTCCCAAGCTTTCTACCTTTACCGCCATCAGTATGTGAACGATAATTTCGGCAAACTCATGTCCTGCGTCCTGGGATTCTTCTTCTTGGTTTACCTCGCTAAAACCCGAGCTTGGATTCCACGGCTCAGGCGGAGGTACATCAAGACCAGGATGGCGGTCTGGTTTGCCCGGCCGGAAGTGCAGCAGAACCGGGTTTATGCTTGGTTGAAACGGACATGGTACTCCTTGTGCTTTGCCAAGCATGTAATCTTCCATCCTTTCGATGGGTTCTGGGATTTGAAATACGAAAAACGGGGAACGGTCGCCGCTGCTACCATTCTGCTGGTTTTGACAGTGCTGTCTTATGTCCTGATGAGCCAGTACATAGGTTTTGTCCTCAACTATCGCAGGGCAGAAAACATCAACATCATCCGCGAAGCCATCAGTATTTTGATCCCGTTCTTCCTGTGGTGTGTGATCAACTGGGCTTTGACTACCCTGATGGACGGCAAGGGCACGATGAAGGACATTTATATCGCTGCGGCCTACAGCCTTACGCCATTCGTCTTGGCCGCGGTTCCCCTGACGATTCTCAGCAACTATATTACCCACGTCGAAGCCGGGTTGTTCGGAGTGGTGTATTCAGTCGTATTGTGGTGGACCTTTGCCCTGCTGTTCCTTGGGACTGGTCTCATTCATGACTACAGCCTTGGCAAAACCGTGATCACAACTGGGGCAACCATAGTGGGGATTGGCTTTGCTTGTTTCGTCGGCCTGCTGTTCTTCGACGTCCTCGACCGGATGCTCCGGTTTGTCCAGGAAGTATACCGGGAAATATCGCTGCGGCTGTGACGCTTGGCGTTTCTACGATAGAAATCTTACTTTAGGGAGCGATCACCGTGTTTGGTCAATCAACCTATCGGGGCATACTGCTGAGTCTAAGCTTAATCCTGCTGCTGGCAGCCAGTTTTACAGCTTCCGCCCAGACCGAGAACTTTCGGCTTGTGGCCAGCAATGAATATCTCAACCTGTATATTGATCCTGTCACCACCGAGGTGGCTGTAGAAGATATAGCAACCCATACCATTTGGTACACCAATCCCCAGGACCGGTTCAGCCAGAGAGGGTTGAACTTCGAGAGGTTGAGCAGCCAGTTCACGATTACGCACCACTTTATCCGTTCTGGTGCACCGGAAACTGCCGAAAAAGAAAACTACCGCTTCAGTACTATCTATGAGCAGTATGAGATCAAAGAGATCACCAATGGTGTCCGGGTGGACTACACCTTGGTGGAACAGTGGCAGACGCGGCATTATGTTCCAAAAATGATCAGCCAGGAAAGGATGGAAGCGCTGGTCTTTACCGATGATCCGGAGATCAGGGCTGAGCGGGAAAAGGTTATCTCGCAGTATTATTATTTGATCAAGCTGGCACCTTTGGGTGACCGCAAACCGCTGCAGGTCCCAGGGGTCAACCATGAAAGGGTATTCGGCCAGTACGAACTTGTTGTCCTTAATCCGTCGTACCTAGAGCGGGAGAGCCAGCTGGAGGACATGAAGGCGCAGGCTGCCCAGCTGCAGGAAGGTTCTTCGGAACTGGCCAACCTGCAGAGCCAGATCACCAAGCTGGAGAGCCAGCTGAACAAAGAGAAAGAAACGATCATCAACCAGCTGATCTCGACTCTGGTCTCGAACCGCTACGATATTGAGAAATCTGATTTTGTCACTTTCCAAGATGTGTCGCAGCTGGTGGATACTCCCACTTATCTGCTGCAGAATGTGCCGCAGTTTGCTCTGACCAACATCTATAATGTTCTGATTGCGGCAGATTACACACCGCTCGATGCCGGTGAGGATCACGCCATGAACAATCTGGATCCGCTTCTGCCGAACGTGCAGATCTTCCACATTCCACTGGAGTATGTCCTGGATGGGCCGCAGCTTTTAGTGAGGATCCCGATGAAGGACGTTTCGTACCCAGTGGATGTAGAGGACTATGCCGGTGAGAAGCATACATTCCCGCTACTGACACTCAGGCTGCTGGAGTATTTCGGTGCAGCCGGAACAGCGAGCGAAGGCTACATGCTGGTTCCCGATGGTTCGGGTGCACTGATTAACCTGAACAACGGGCGCCTGGCGGGAGCAATGTTCAATGAACCGGTTTTCGGGACTGACGGTGCCCAAGATCAGCCTGCGGAGATCAGGCAGTACCCTGAACAGTCGGTACTGCCGGTGTTTGGCATCAAGGAGCAGGACAAAGCGCTCTTTGCTGTAATCGAAGAGGGTGCCTCTTTTGCCCGTATCAAAGCCGATATTTCCGGCAGGCTTAACGACTATAACCGGATTTTCGCTGAATTTCAGCTGCTGGCCAACGGCAAAGTCGCACTGAGCGAAAAAGCGAGCCATATTTCATTCTCCGGTTCTGCGGCCATTTATCAGAAGCGGATGTATGAAGGTGACATTGTCGTCAGGTATTTCTTCCTGACCGGCACTGACGCTGACTATATGGGCATGGCCCAGACTTACCGGGATTACTTGATGGATAAATACGGGCTCAAGCTGCTTGAGCCGAAAAGCGACATTCCATTCTTCCTGGAGCTCGTAGGCGGCATTGATACACGGGAACCGATTCTGGGCATTGCCCGAGATGTGATCCGGCCCCTGACCACTTTTGATCAGGCCCAGAGTATTCTAAAGGCTTTGGGGCAGCAGGGTGTCAGCAACATCCAGCTGAAGTACCTGGGATGGCTGAGCGGCGGTGTGCTTCATGATTTTCCAATTCAAGCCCAAGCGGAAAAAGCCTTGGGCGGGGACAAAGCTTTTAAGTCCCTGGTTGATTTTGTCCGCGCCAACGGATATGAACTCTATCCCAGTGTCGGCTTCCAAAGTGTGTATATGAACAGCAAGTTGAACGGGTTCAACTCCAAATATGATGCGGCTCGCATGCTGAACAACCTTGAAGCCAGGCAGTACCGCTACAGGCTGGATTCTTTTGAAAGATCATACCCCATCAGCTGGGTGCTTTCACCCAGAGTGCTGGAACAGACGGTGGATCTGTTCCTGGCGAATTACCAGAAACACTCTGTCGCCAATCTCGCCTTGCTGGACTTGGCTGCCGAATTGAACTCGGATTTCAACAACGACCTGCGGAAATTTGTTGATCGGGAACAGGCGCTGGAGATTATCACACGGCAGCTGGAAAAGATGAAAGAACTCGGCTACAAGCTCATGGTTGACAAAGGCAACAGCTATGCCATCCCGTACGCCGACGCGATCCTCAACATGCCAATGCATGGCAGTTCCTATTATATTGTCGATCAGGAGATCCCCTTCTACCAGATTGTAATGCACGGGCTTGTACCGTATGCCGGCAGCCCGATCAATCTGGCTGCCCATGCACAAGATGCGTTCCTGAAGATGATCGAAACGGGAGGGTACCCGTATTTCATCGGCAGTTACCAGGATTCCTCGGCGGTCAAGGACACCAGATTCGCCGATCTGTATTCACTGCATTACAACGATTGGCTGGAGCTTGCCGCAGAGATGTACCAAAGAGCCAATGATGCCTTAAAGGACGTGCAAAACCTGAGGATCGTTGATTACCGCAAGCTTGCGGACAATGTGTACCAGACAGTTTACGAGAACGGCAAAGCTGTCATCGTCAATTATAACGAGGATACAGTCCAGGTAGGAAACTGGCTGATCAGCGGCAAAGATTTTATTGTACTGGAGGGCATTGCTGATGAGAATTAAGTTTCTGCCGCGTTTTACCCTAAGGCGCAAAAGGGCTATTTGGGGATACGTCTTTATCAGCCCGTTCATCATTGGTTTTATTGCCTTCTTTTTGGGGCCAATTGTGCAATCGATCATTTTTGCCTTCAACGAGCTGAGTATTAAGGCAGCAGGCTTTGACCTCAAGTATGTGGGTTGGGAGAACTTCCGCTACGCTCTCCGGGTTGACCCGGACTTTTTGCGGGTGTTTACCGAGACCACCGTGCAGATCCTGGTGGATCTCCCGGCCGTGATCCTGTTCAGCTTCTTTGCCGCTAACCTTTTGAACCAGAAATTCCGCGGCCGGTGGATGGCCAGAGTCATCTTCTTTCTGCCTGTAATCTTGACGGCGGGTATTGTGTATCGGTTTGAGTCGGGTGATATTCTCACTGATGTGCTTGGTTATGTGCCTGATGAGACCGAAGTGTTCTCTGTTTCTCAGTCAATGATGGGCTTATTGATGGTACTGAGGATGCCGGCATCTTTTACCCAGTATATCCTCACCGCAGTCGAGAGAGTTCCCGATATTATCAATGCTTCCGCCATCCCGATCGTGGTGTTTTTGTCAGCCCTGCAGGGCATTCCTTCTTCGCTGTACGAATGCGCTGCCATTGAGGGGGCAACCGGCTGGGAAACATTCTGGAAAATCACGTTTCCCTTGGTTTCGCCGCTGTTTCTGACGAACATTATCTACATCATCGTGGATTCATTTACCCGCCCCGGCAATACTCTGGTGGACCTAATCAACGATGCGGCCTGGGGCCGGGGCATATATGGGGTCAGTGTGGCAATGACTTGGATGTATTTTGGTGTGATCGCCGTCATCCTGGTATTGGTGTTCTTGCTCTTGGCCAGGCGGGTTGTTTATATGGAGGAGTGATAAGAAATGGCCGCTGAACTGATGCGCAATCTGAAAAACACGCCCGAGGTGCGCCGGAGGAAAAAGTTTTTCCTCTCCCACTTTTGGGGAGAAATGCTGTGGTCCCTGGTGCGGGGGATCCTGGTGATGGGAATCTGCTATATCATTATCTATCCGCTTCTGATCAAACTGTCGTCTTCGATGATGACCGAGAAAGACATGTATGACATGCTGGTGAAGTGGATTCCCCGGAAGCTGAACTACGACAGCATTGTCCAGAATTACAAGCTGTTGTACGGATTCATGAATTACCCGCGGGCTTTGTTCAACTCGCTTGTCCTGGCCACAACCGTCGCGCTGCTGCAGATGATTTCCGCCAGCCTGATCGGTTACGGCTTTGCCCGGTTCGACTTCCTCGGCAAGAACCTGTTCTTTGTGCTTGTGATTATGACGCTTTTGGTGCCGCCGCAGATGATCATGGTGCCGCTGTTCTTGAATTTCCGTTTCTTTGATTTCTTTGGCATGATGCCCGTCTCCGTGAATCTGCTTGGCACTTATTGGCCGTTCATCCTTACTTCCATAACCGGCATGGGGCTGCGCAACGGGTTTTTTATCTACATCATGCGCCAGGTTTTCAGAGGACTGCCGAAGAGCCTGGAGGAAGCCGCCCTCGTCGACGGCGCCGGGCAGCTGCGGACCTTTTTCAGGATCATGATCCCTGGAGCCGCTTCCGCCATGCTGGTAGTGTTTCTCTTTGCCTTCGTCTGGCAGTACAATGATTATCAGTTTACCAGGATGTATCTGTCCAATACCGCTACGCTGCTGCCGTTTTCGCTGGAGCAGCTGACGCGTGCCTTTGACGTAGAGCGGTATTCCAAGGAATATATCTCGATCCTGAACAATACCGGGATGATCATGTTCATTGCTCCGCTGCTGCTGCTGTACGCTTTCCTGCAGAGATACTTCATTGAAAGCATCGAGCGGACTGGTATAGTTGGTTAACCGAAGCATTATTCCGGGAGGTGATGGTGGAGTAACTTCCTGTGGCGGGAGCAGCAGAGAAGTAAACAACTTCTGCGAAACTATGAAAGAGGTGACTGATTGATGAAGAGAATGATTTTGGTTCTGTTGTTGTTGGTATGCTTTTTGGCAGTGGGCGCAAAGGCCGCTGAAGTCCCCAAGATTGACTTGGGCGGCAGGACGATCCGTATTCAGTGCCAATGGTATAATATCACACCGCTGGGGCCGAGGGGCGCCTACAACTGGTATGAGCCCGATGAAAGGCTGAAAGCACATATCGAATCAGTAGAGCAAATGTTCAACTGCAAAATAGAGTTCGTCCTTCAGGGTAATGCTTCAGACGCTTTGGAAACCCTGAGGCTGGCGGTTTTGGCTGGGGATCGGCCCTTTGATTTCTTCGCCATTCAAATCAGCTCGGCCGTGATTGCTGACGGCCTGATTCAACCACTGAACGATTACATCGGCCCCGATTTCTATGATGCCTATCCCAGCCTGTTCAGGCGGCCGGATCCCCGCATCGGTGCCAGTGTGGGCGATACAATCTATACTTTCGAGTACAACAACCATTCATCTGAAGCCAGGTACCTGGTGTGGAACAAGAGCCTGTTTGAAAGGGAAGGCGTGGAGAGCCTCTATGATATCTACGAACGGGGCGAATGGACCTGGGATAAATTCGAGGAAGTACTCCATGCTCTGACTAAAGACAAAGACGGCGACGGCATCACTGATCAATGGGGTATCCGGAGCATCAACCTGCGGGACGAAATCATCGTCATGCTCGTGTCCAACAGTGCCCGGATATCGAAGACTACCGATGACGGCAAGATCGTGTTCGACCTGCTCAATCCACATGTAATCGAAACTCTCGAATTCATGCAGCGCCTGTACAAGGATGGTGTCTGGGCACGGCGCGGCCAGGCTGAGCTCGGCGATGCGGCCATGACCATCCAGATCGGTACCGAGATTTCCGGCAAATCGTACCAAGACCACTTCCAGACCATCGGCGACGAGTGGGGGTTGATGCTGCCGGCTCAAGGCCCGAACGGCAAGAATGAGTTTAACATGTTCGTTGACGCCAGAGGCGCGATCCCGATTTATGTGGAAGACCCGGCGGCGATCATTGAAGTGGTAAGCGCCCTGTGGCAGATTAAAGAGCCTTACATCGAAGACATGGAAGCATGGGAGCAGACATATTGGGAACGGTATGCATCGGGCTTGTTTGACATAGAGTCGTATGAGCTGCTGACCAATCCGCAGGTCACTCCGGTGTTCCTGCCCAGCCAACTGGAACGGTCGATCGTGTTTGAAAGTAGCAATCCGCAGGCCTTTGTCCGCATCATCGTCAACGGTGAAAGCGCTACCAGCGTCCTTGCTGCGGAACAGCCGGTATGGCAGGCACAGCTGGATGAAATTCTCAAACAGTAGCGGCAGGCCGGCAGCAGCTGGACTGCACGGCTATGCAATCTTAAGCAAGGGGTTAAAGTCCGCTTCCGGCAGGGGCGGACTTTTATTCTCCAAGAAAAGGGGATGAAGATGTTCTACGGTGTTTCTTATTACCCTGAGCACAAAGCGCAGGCGGAAATCGAGCATGATCTGGCCTTGATGAAGGAACTGGGGATCAATATTGTGCGGATGGGGGAGTTCGCCTGGTGCAAGTTTGAGCCTCGGGAGGGTGAGTACGACTTCACCTGGCTTGATCCTGTGATCGCACAGTTGGGCGCAAACGGCATCCAGACAATTGTCTGTACCCCGACAGCGTGCCCGCCTGCCTGGTTGGTGGAAAAGCACCCGGAGATCCTGTATGTGGACAACCGGGGAGTGGCCAGGCCTTTTGGCGGCCGGCGGCATTACTGCTACAACAATCCCGTGTACCGGGAGTACTCCCACAAAATTGCCGCGGCGATTGCCGCCCACTATGCTGACAACCCCTATGTCTTCGCGTTCCAGATCGATAATGAACTGGCCCAGGAAGGGACAGGGCGGTGCCGCTGCCCGGTCTGCCGGGAGAAATTCCAGAAATGGCTGCAGGCCAAATATGGGACCATTGCCGAGCTCAACCGGAGAATGGGCACGATTTTCTGGGGGCAGACTTACGATCACTTTGGGCAAATCAACCTGCCGGTAAATACCATTGAACCGAACACAGCGCAGGCCATCCCCGCATACTTTGAGAACCCCTCCCTGCGTTTGGATTTTGAACGTTTCTGCAGCGAGTCCAACATTGAGTATCAAAACAGCCAACGCGACGCCATCAAGGCATACACGGACAAGCCGGTGACCACCAACGCCACCGGCTTGGCCACGAACAGTATCGATTATTTCAAGGCTTTTCAGGGTTTAGATGTCTATGCCTTTGACTATTACCCCAGCCTGCGGGATGGAGCGATCAGCTCATTCCCGTACGCCCATGCCCGAGGAGTTTGCCGCAAAGGCTTCTGGCTCTTGGAATTCGTTTCCGGCGGCGGGCACGGGCTGTGGGGTTCAGGCAGGCTTCAGCCGTATCCTGGTGCGCTGCGCCAGGCAGCAATCCATGCTTTCGCCGCCGGCGCGGATTTGGTGGCGCATTTTCAGTTCAGGACTTTTCCGTTCGGTGCCGAACAGCTTAATTACGCCATTGTCGATATCGACGGGATCCCCCGGCGCAGGTTCTATGAGGTCCAAGCCGCTGCCCGGGACCTGAAAAAGCTAAGCCCCATTCTGAAAAACTCCCACTTCGTCAATGAAGTGGCTGTCTGTTTCGACTATGAATCCCTTTGGGCTTTGAAGATCAAACCGATAGCCCGGGACTTCAATTACGTGGACTTCTGCGGCGAGATCTATCACCGCCTGGTGAGGTTGGGCGTGGGAGTGGATGTGATCTCCTTTGGCCGTGATCTGGAGCAGTACAAGGTGGTCATCGTCCCTGCCCCGATGGTTATGAGCGACGACGCCAAACGGCGGCTGAAGCACTATGTGTACAGCGGAGGTGTCTTGCTGTCTACCTTCCTGGCCGGGGTGAAGGATCCGGACAATCTGGGAATCGCGGAATCCTTACCCTGTGGGCTGACTGACCTGTTTGGAATCAGGGTGGGAGAAGTGGAACCAGTGGTGGAGCGGACCGCAGCCACAATTGCCCTCGATACCGGCGCGGGCACAGTCCGGGGTGGTAACAAATACTGGGCCGAAACTCTGGAACCGAACGGCGCAGAGCTGATTGGAACCTATGCCGACACTTTCCGGGAGGGGCTGGGAGTGATCAGCCGGAACAGCTACGGCAGCGGCACAGCCTATTACCTGGGTACCGGCCTGGCGCCGGAGCTTCTGGCGGAACTGCTGAAATTGGCGCTTCAGGACGGCAGCGTCAGCAGGGTTCCCTTTGCAGTGCCAGAAGGGGTGGAGGTATTAGCGCGGAAGTATGATCAGCGAAACCTGTACTGTGTTTTTAATTTCCGCACGGAATCAACAGCAGTTGAACTGGGACAGAATTTCTTTGATGTGCTGCAGGGTTCACCCGTAGGTGAACGGGTGGTGCTGCCGCCGAAAGGATATCTGTTCCTGTTGGAGGAGGCACAAAATTGATGAAACAAGTGCAGATACTGACCAGCGGTGCAGCCAGCAGGCGCATCGAGTTCGGAATCAGTTTACTGGAAAAGGAGCTGGCCAAGGCGGGATACAGTGTTTCCCGGGGTGTGATTTCACCCGAATACCACCGCTACCGTGAGATTGCAGGGGAGAAGATTTATGTCGGCTGCCGAGGCCGCGATCGGTTCATCACTTGGCTGGAAGAGCAGGAAGTCTTGCTGTACCACGGCAGGGAGCCGCAGCAAGAAGGTTTCTGCCTGGGAAGCTGCCCTGGGCGGCTGACAGTTGTGGTCGGCGGCGATGAGACTGGTGCTCTATATGGATGCCAGGAAATGGCCGGCCGCATTGCCGGCGCGGGCGAATTGCCGCGGAACCTGGCTTATTATGATGCGCCCGAGTTCAAACTGCGGGGCCCCTGCTTGGGATTGCAGAAAACCAAGATTGAGCCGCCGCGGCTGACGTATGAATATCCTATTACTCCCGACCGGTTCCCCTGGTTTTACGACAAAGAGCTGTGGCATAAGTTCCTCGACCGCCTGGTTTCCTACCGCTGCAATGTGCTCTATTTGTGGAGCGGCCATCCCTTTTCATCCTTGGTCAAACTGGATGAATACCCTGAAGCGCTGGAGGTTACCGAAGCGGAGTACGAGCTCAACCGCGCCATGTTCCGCTGGCTCACGGAAGAATGCGACCAGCGAGGCATCTGGGTTGTGCTGAAGTTTTACAACATCCACATTCCATACCCCTTTGCCCTTAAGCACGGCCTGGAGCAGAGGCAGTCACGGATTCATCCTTTGGCCGCCGATTATACGGCCAAATCGATCATTGAGTTTATCAAATCCTTTCCCAACATTGGGCTTATGGTCTGCCTGGGTGAGGCGCTCCGGGGCTACGGCAACAAGACTGAGTGGTTTGTCAAAACCATTATCCCAGCGGTCAAAGAAGGTATGCGGCAGGCTGGGATTGAGGAGGAGCCGCCGATCATTCTCCGGGCTCATGACTGTGATCCCTTTGCCGCGATTGAGGGAGCCAAAGATCTATACACCAACCTCTATACGATGTGGAAATACAACGGGGAAAGCCTGACCACCTATTATCCCCGGGGTAATTGGCAGCAGCAGCATTTAGCCCTAAGCCGGATGAAATCCACCCACATCATCAATGTTCACGTTTTGGCCAACCTGGAGCCATTCCGCTATAATGCTGTCGATTTTATCCATAAATCGGTGCAGGCTGCCAAGTACCGTTTGGGCGGGAACGGCCTGCATCTGTATCCACTCTTTTACTGGGACTGGCCGTACTCCCCGGACAAGGCTGAACCACGGCTGCTGCAGCTGGATCGGGACTGGATGTGGTATGAGGCGTGGTTCCGTTATGCCTGGAACCCGGAACGGAATGAGCAGGATGAAGCTCTGTATTGGGCGAAAAGAGTCAAAGAGCACTACGGCATCAGCGATGAAGCTGCCGGGCTGCTGGTGGCAGCCATGAACAGCGCCGGGCAAATCGCACCCAAAATCCTGGGCCGCATTGGCATTACGGAAGGAAACCGACAGACCTTCAGCCTGGGGATGACCTTAAGCCAGATCACCAATGTCAACCGTTACAGCCCCAACCGGGAACTGTGGCATTCGGTAGCCCGCGCCGGCGAGCAGCCGGATGATTATCTCAGCAAGGAACTGGCAGGCCGGCCCCATATCGGTGAAACACCCTACGACATGATTGAGGAAGTAATGGCCGACGCAGAGGCGGCATTGCGCAAATGTGAGCAGGCGCTGCGCCTCGTTTCCGAGCCAGATGGTGAGCTCCGCCGGATTAAGAGCGACATTGAGGCCTTGTACCACCTTGCCCGGTTTTACTGCTTCAAGCTGGAGGCGGGCATGGAGATCCTCAAGTACAAATACACAATGGATGAGCGGTTCATGGGTGATTTTGCCCTTCTGGACAAAGCTGAGCGCCTGCTGGCCGCAAGCTTGGATGCTTACCGGCAGGCCGCGGCCATTACCGAGCAGACATATCTGTACGCCAACAGCCTGCAGACCAGGCACCGCAAGATTCCTTTCCCCGACGGTGAGGCGTACTGCCATTGGAGCCAGTGCCTGCCGGAGTACGAGAAAGAGTATGAGAACTTCCGGCGCAATACAGCGAGGCTCAAGGCAGGAGTACTGCCGCACTTTGAGGTTGACGCGGCAGCCGCACTGCCGCAAGTGCCGTTTAGGCTGCTCAGCGGCAGCAGTGAACTTTATAAAGTGGTGAAGGGAGCAAAACTGTTCTCTGACGGAGACGAGATCATTTATGATGTGATCAAACCTCTGGAAGGTTTCAACGGCATCCGCATGGCCCATGCCGAAGCTCGGAGCAAAGGCTGCAGTATCCGTGTTGAGCTGCCGGAGGACAGCCAGATCCTGATCGGGTATGTCAAGGACAGGGACCCGAAATGGCTGCAGGCGCCGGAGCTGGAGACCAATGCCCACGCTGATGACCGGGGTGGTGTGAAAGTGCGGTTTAAAAATGCGATCCGAGCCAGCAGCTGCCCGCCTGTCGACATCCATGCCCTACAGTATGAAAAAGGCGTTCATGAGCTGTATTTCGGCACAGGCAGTTATTTGATCGTAGGAGTAGTGCCCAAACATGTGGATCTGGACGCTTACGCCGGCAAGCACAGGGCTGACGGCCCGGAGACCCTCGATTGGCTGTATAGTGATTTAGATTGATTTGGGAGGCAGTGCTGCATGACATCAAAAGAAAGGGTGCTGAAAACAATTGCCCATCAGGAACCGGACCGAGTCCCGGTAGGTGAATGGGGTATCGATCATGATCACGTGAGCAGGGTTATCGGCCGGCACACCTATTACCGCAACCGCAAAGACGAGACCATCGCCCTGTGGGAAGGCCGCAGGGAAGAGGTCGTGGAGAGCTACAAGGCGGACTACTCCGAACTGGTGGAGAAACTGGACTACGACATTGTCACCGTTGACCTTGTGCCGCCGAAAGGCTATGTCCATCCCGACCCGCCCCGGAAGGTCGGCGAAGGAGTGTGGGAAGATTCCCGGGGCCGTGTTTACAAATATGCTGCCAGCAACGATTCGATTATCTGCATCAACAACCAAAGCCAGGGGAAAGAGGCCCTCACCGAGGATGAAATCAAGCGGCGTCTAGAGAATCTGGAGCAGCTCGACGATTCCATTTTCGAACTGGTGGACTATTTCGGCGATAAATACGGCAAGGAAAGGGCTGTTATGTTCCGGGGGCTCGAGATCTATGACACCCTGATGGACATCTTCGGCGGCAACCAGGAACATCAGCTGATCCTGCCGCTCATTGCCCCCGATGAGATCAAGAAGATGTACGAATATGCTTTGGCTTACAATAAAAAGCTGATCGAGCACTGTGCGCGGCATAACGTGCTGATCTGCGCCCAGGGTAAGGATTTCGGCATGAACAATTCCACAATCATGTCTCCTGCGGTGATCCGGGACATTTATCTGCCCGTGATCAAACAGGTAAATGCTACGACGGTGGAATCCGGCATGATTCCGTTCTTCCACTGCTGCGGCAACATCTGGACGATCCTCGACGATTTTGTGGCTGCCGGGTACAAGGGGTACCAGTCGATTCAGGAATCAGCCGGAATGGATACCCGGCTGGTGAAGGAAACATACGGGGATGTCCTCACGCTTTGGACCGGGGTTCAGTGTGAGACTCTCGTCCAGGGCACCTTGGAAGACGTGGAGGCGGAAGTGCGCCGGAATCTGGAGTTTCTCATGCCCGGAGGGGGCTTCATTTTTGGTTCCACCAACTCGGTGCAGTACGGTGCCAAGACAGAGAACTACCTCAAAGCCTTGGATGTGGTTAGGAAATACGGTGTGTATAAGGGGTAGGCTTATGAAAGACAAGTTGACTTTAGGTGTACTCGGCTTGGGTGAAGGCAGAAGCATAATCTCGGCCTGCCTGGCCAGCGATTTGTGGGAACTGGGCAAGATCTGCGATATCAACGAAGAAGTCTGCAAAGCCAGAGCGGCAGAGTTTGGCTTGAGCGATTACACTACTGCCTATCAGGATCTGCTCGATGACCCAAACATTGACGTGATCGGCATTTACACCCCGGACCAACTGCACGGGGAGCACATCAGGATGGCGCTGGAAGCGGGCAAACATGTGATCTGCACCAAACCCTTGCTTGTGGATCTGAGTGAAGCCAAGGAACTTCTGGCGGTGCAGCGGCGCACGGGGAAAGCGGTTTTTGTCGGCCAGAGTTCCCGCTATTTTGAGCCGATGATCAGGCAGCGCCGGGATTTTGAGGCCGGAAGGCACGGTGAACTGCTCACCTTGGAGACACATTACGTGACTGACGCCCGCTGGTTTCTGCAGAAAAGCTGGAGCCGGAAATCCGGCTTTTCCTGGCTGTACAACTTCATGAACCACGCCGTCGATTTGGCTGTTTGGTACCTGCCGGATGTTGCGGAAGTGTACGCAGTGGGGATTGTCAGCGGGAACACGAAGGAGTGGCAGCTCACCGTTCCTGACACAATCAAGGTGATTCTCAAGAGCAAACAGGGCATCTGCGCCAGCGTCTCAGGAGTCTATGCCGCCCCTACGCTGGGCAGTGCAGTTGAGCAGTCGATCAGCTGCACCCTGCGGGGCACCCAGGGGATCAGCCGGGCCGGCTACCCCAAACTCAGGTATTACACCAACTTCGCGCCGGTGCAGAAAACGGCGGAACTGCATACTTACGACGAACTTCATGGGTACTACTTCCGGTTCGAAGCGGAAACCCACCATGCGGGAGAATACCAGAACTACATAGAGGAGTTCGCCAGGTGCCTGATGCAGGGCACTACCCCCAAACCCGACTTGGAAGAAGGCATCCGCACCATTGCCGTTCTGGAGGCGATCGATTCATCAATTAAGACCGGCAGGGTTGTGCGTGTCGATGATGTTCTGGCCAAATATCTTGGCTGATTCAAACGGGAGGGAAGATCAAGATGGACTACCGGTCAAGGGCAGCGGCCGAGGATCCGATCCGCTACATCGGTTCGGAAAAAGCAGATATTCGTTTTTATGATGGGGCACTCCGGCATGCGGTGGGCGTCAAGCACTATCAGGTGGTGCGGGCCAACCGGGAATACCCGGAAACCCAGGATGATTATGGCTGGACATATAATCACGCGCCGATGCTTTGCTTTTGGCATGATCATTTCTGGATTGAGTACCTCAGCAATCCGGTAAGCGAACATCTTCCTCCGTCCCACACGCTCTTGACCTGGTCTCGGGATGGGGAAGACTGGGCAAAGCCGGTGGTGATCTTTCCTCAATATGTGCTTCCGCAAGGAGTTTACACCGGACCAAAGAAGGAACTGCTCAAACCTGGAGACACAGCCATCATGCACCAGCGCATGGGCTTCTATGCCGCGTCCGACGGGCGGCTGTTGGTGCTGGGTTTCTACGGTGTTTCGCCTGAAGTCCACACCAGCCCCAATAATGGGTACGGCATTGCCCGGGTGGTGCGGGAGGTGTATAAGGACTTCACATTCTCACCCATCTATGTGATCCGCTACAACGAGCATGGAGGCTTTAAACCCAGCGATGTACCTTTCCCATTTTATAAGGAAAGCCCCGATCCGGGCTTTATCAAAGCCTGCGACGAACTATTGTGCAATAAACTGGTTGTCCGCCAGTGGTGGGAAGAACAGCGGTTCGACACTGAACTGTTCACCCAACCAAGCCGCCAGGCGTTTTGCTGCTATACTCTGCCGGACGGGAGAGTGGTGGGGCTGTATAAAAATGCTTTAGTCAACTTCAGCCAGGATGGCGGAGAAACCTGGAGCGGTTTTGTCCGCTGCCGTTCCATAGAAACGTCCACCGGCAAAATCTGGGGCGAAAAAACCAGCGACGGAAGGTATGCTCTGGTCTATAACCCGTCTACCGACAGCATGCACCGCTGGCCTTTGGCGGTGGCTACAAGCGATGACGGCATCAATTACGCCGGACTTCTTGCTTTGACCATCGATGTGCCGCCGACCCGCTACACTGGCTGGGCGAAAAACCTCGGGCCTCAGTATGTGCGGGGCATCTGTGAAGGTTACCCGAAGCCGGATGATGGGCATATGTGGCTGACATACAGCATGAACAAAGAAGATATCTGGGTGTGCAAGGTTCCCGTGCCGATCACCGGGGTGGAAACCGAACCGGTGGATGAGGATTTTTCCGATCCTAAGCTGCCGAAATGGAACATCTATGCCCCCAGGTGGTGCCGGGTCTATGCCTGTCCGGCCAACAAGTGGCTGGTACTTACCGACAGCGACCCTTATGATCAAGCCATAGCCGAGCGGGTGTTCATGGAGTCGGCGGTGGTCACAGTCAAGGCCAGGATAATCGCCCAAAGTGTTGGACTCGCTGGTCTGCTTATCGATCTGACTGACGCCCGGGGATCGGTTCCCGTGAGACTAATGTTCCGTCACGATCAGCACCTGTACGTCAAAGCCAACGGGGTATACAGCGATGTGGGCCGGTTCGAGCTGGACAAAGCTTATGACGTGACTATCAAGGCTGACTGTGTCACCAACCAGTTTGCCGTAATGGTGGCCTGCGATGGGGATCTGGTTGTGAACAAGACTTTCATGTTCAGTGCTTCGGTCCATTCGCTGGAGCGGCTGGTGCTCCACACCAAACAGCGGGTGAACCATTATGATTTGGAGGCGAACGGCAAAGACGGGAGCATGCCGGACCTGCCCAACGCCGGCAGGCGCCTGCAGGAGACCCGGTTCTGCGCAGCCATGGTTAGAATTGAGTATGGGGAGGCCTAAGCCAATGATTAATGACCAATTGTCTTATCAAGGGCGCTCGCTGCACATCCTTCCTGGCAAGCTGCTGTTCGGCCCCACAGGCCAGCGGTTGTTTGTAGATTACCTGGACAAACAACCGGGGTTTTCCGGGCGCATCAATTTCATCCACACAGTCAACCTCACAGGCTTGTTCCGGGTTAAGTGCAGCGTGGTGAAGGACTATGAGGCAGCCGAGGCCGTCTGGTACCCAAGCCTGCTGGTGATGAAGCTGGACAACCCCAAGGCGGAGCTCACAGAAACCAAATTTATCACCTGGGATGACTGTGCTGTTTCCTGCCAGCGCTGGGTTAACAGGACGAACCGGCCTATGGAACTGGCTTTGGAAGTGGAAGCAGCACTTTGTGAAACGGGGGTTGACGGCACAACTGGCTGTCTTACCTTGACATCTCCCAAAACTGAACACGGTTTCGCTGTTGCCGCCGCAGTCAAGACCAATATTGGACTGGAGCGAGGCCCGCTCGCAGTGATGCCCGGCGAGAGTGTCGAGTTTGTGGTTGCCGCTGCCGTTGGCAATCTGGACACCGAAAGCCTGGACAGCATCGTTCGCAAGGCGGAGGGTTTCTTTGCCGAGGGTGTGGACTACGTGGCTCGGCACAACGAGGAGTACGAGCGATTTTTCCGGGAAATTCCCCAGTTTGAGTCCAGCGACCCGGTCTTGGATAAAACCTGGTACTACCGCTGGTTTGTCCTCAGACATAATCTGGCGCAGCCGGATTATGGTTTCCTGCAGGGAATGGTGATGTACGAAGGGCGTTCCCACAAGAAGTCGAAAAGGCCGCTGTCCAGCAGCGGATGGGGTTTTGCCAAACTGATCAATCTGTCCACGCCGCTGCAGCTTACGGACATGCGCTGGCACGGAGACCGGAAGATTGCCTGTGACATGATCCGGAACATGGTGAACAACGTGGAGGAGAACGGCCTCTTCTGCTGTGCTTATGTGGACCGGCGGCTCCATTCCTTTGCCAACTACGGTGTTTGGGCGATCTATCAGTTCTATCAGGTTGACGGGGACAAGGAGTTCATTAAAGAGCTGCTGCCTAGGCTGAAAGCTGTGGTGGAGGCTGAAACACGCGTCTATTCCCGGGACGATCATCTGCAGATCGAAGTCAAACATAACCGGACCGGCAAAGAGTACCAGCCGAGCTACTGGTACTTCCATGATTATCCTGACAACCCCAAGGATCCCGCAACCTACACACCGCTGAAGCGGGTCGACCGTTCTGTATACCACTATAAAAACGTCCTGGGCCTAGCCGGGCTGTGCCGGGCAGTGGGAGATTCAGACTGGGCCAAGTACGAGCAGGAAGCGGAGGAGATCAAGAGGGATATCCTCACCAAGATGTGGGATCCGGAGACTGAGTTCTTCTATGATCTCCATCACGAGACTGATGCCAAGGCCATGGTCAAGAACATCGTCGGTGTCTACCCCCACTGGGCGGCAATCACAGGGAAAGAGCACCTCGGCGGCCTGCGTAAACTGTTCGACCCAGCCTATTTCCACACTGCCTGCCCCTTCCCATCCGTCGCCCGGGACTGCAGGGCTTACCGGCCGGAAGGTGGTTGGATGGGGCGGCTGATCAAAGGCCGGAACGGCTGTGTCTGGTGCGGCCCGTCCTGGCCGTACACCACGGGAGTGGCCATTGATGCCATCGGTATTGAAAGCAAGCGCAACAACCACTGCTTTGACCGGGAATTTGCCTATTACCTCCGGGAGTATTCCCTGCAGCACTTCCGGGACCGGGACTTGGCTAAACCTTACCTGGTCGAGCATTACCACGGTGAAACAGGGGAGCCGCTGAGCGGCGAGGCTGATTACAACCATTCCTTCTATATTGACCTGATCATCTCCCACATCGCTGGGATTACCTTTGGCGAAGACGGCATCCGCTTTGATCCGATCGATGCCGGCCTGGAGTACTTCGTCCTCGATAAGGTGCGCATTGCCGGCGATGTCTACCGCATCACCTACAAAGCGCCTGACTGCGCCGATCCCAGGGCAGAGGAGCTTGCAGAAGGATATAACGTCTACAAGAATGGGGTCAAGTTCTATGGAAGAGGGAATTAGAACGTCAGGCAGTGATCTGTTCGCAGAGATCGGCCTGACCGAACATCCAGCCCAAAATGAGGAGCTGGAGGAAATCACACCAATCCCGCTGCCGAAGCACTATTTTCCTGCTTCAGCGGAAAAAGCCGATCCGGCGGCAGAACTGTCTTATACCGAAAAGCTGAGGCGGTTTGAGCAGGAGCTGGCCGCTTTGCGCCGCGAATATGCTCCGTTTCTGCAGAACCATGTCCCGGAGCCGCCGCTTGCCAGGAGCAGGCTGCCCCTTGACCGGTTCCAGTTCCGGTACCATACGGAGGCCGACTGCGACTTCACTCAAGTCCTGGAAGGCCGGGGTGCATGGGAGCAGGTGACGATCCCCGATTACCGCGGGCCGGCGGGAGTTGACGGCAAGTGGACCGGCTATTACCGCACGGAATTTACTTATGCCAAAACAGAAGGCAAACGGGTTTTCCTCGTTTTCAAGGGCGTGGACTACATAGCCAATGTTTATCTTAACAACAAGTGGATTGGATCCCACGAGGGCTTTTTCGCCCCCTTCGAATTTGATGTCACTGAGATCATCCGGGAGCACAACGTGCTGGCCGTGGAAGTCAAGAACGATTACCCCACCATGGGTGTGCAGGAACTGCCCATTCTGGACGGGGACAAGATCTATGCAGCCACCGGCCCCGGTTGGGACGACCCGGAGGTCGGCTGGCATCACTGTCCGCCGGGAGCTGGCATCTACAACCAAGTGTACCTGGAAGAACGTCCAGCGCTCTTCGTCCACGACATCTTTATCCGGCCGGACATCGATGGGCACACGATAGAGGCCTGGATCGACATTTGCAGCTGCAGCAGCGGCATGGTCCAGGACTTTACCGTTGAGCTTGAGATCTTTCCCCGCAATTTCACCGGACCAGTTAAACTTGTGCAAACCATCGCCGTGCCTTATGCCGGCCCAGGTCTGAACTACTACCGCTACCGTTTTCCTTTTAACGAATACCGGCTCTGGGAACCGGAAAGTCCTTGGCTGTATACTGCCCGGGTCAAGCTCAGCAGGGACGGGCAGCTTTTGGACGTGCAGGATCGGAGTTTCGGCATGCGTAAGTTCCACATGGAGGAGGATGGACCCCTAAAAGGCACGCTCTACCTGAACAACCGTCCAATCATCCTCAGGGGCGCCAATGAGATGGGCCATCTGCAGCAGTGTGTCATGCGCGGCGACTTTGATCAGCTGGCCGATGACATTCTCATCGCCAAACTGGCGCATGTGAATTACTTCCGCATAACCCAGCGCCCGGTTCAGGAAGAAATCTACGATTACTGTGACATGCTGGGCATGATGCATCAATGTGACCTGCCGCTTTTCGGCACCCTGCGGCGCAGCCAGTTCTACGAAGCCATCAGGCAGGCAGGGGAAATGGAGCGGTTGATCCGCAGCCACCCCTCCTCCATTATGGTGACTTTCATCAATGAACCAGTGGCCATCCGCAAACACCCCAACCCCAAGCACAAATACAACCGCCGTTACCGGGAAAAAGCCCATCGGCACCTGTTCCGTCAGGAACTGGAGTATTTCTTCCAGGCCGCCCGGAAAGCGATAGCCCTGGAAAACCCAGACCGGGTGGTGAAAAACGTGGAAGGGGACTATGATCCACCCACCCTGGAAGGCCTGCCGGATTTTCACTGCTACTGTATGTGGTACACCAACCACGCCGTACCCTTGGGCAAGCTCCACAAAGGATACCTGCCCGCGGTGAAAAAGGGCTGGAAAGTGACGTGTGGGGAATACGGAACCGAAGGGCTGGATAATTATGAAGTGATGACCAGACTTTACCCCCGGGAGTGGCTGCCCGCGGACGAAAACCAACTGTGGCACCCCGGCGGCATCATCAAGGCCCAGACCTATCTGATGCACGGTGACTGGTTCCCGGAGCAGAATCGGATGCGGGATTGGATCGCCGCCAGCCAGAAGCACCAAGCGTTGGCAACCAAGCTGATGACAGATGCTTTCCGCAGGCGCAGCGATCGGTTGATCGGCACCGCTATTCACCTCTTGATCGATGCTTGGCCGGCAGGCTGGATGAAGGCGCTGGTGGGTGCCGACCGAGTCCCAAAACCAGCCTACTTTGCCTACAGGGACAGTCTCGCCCCCGTTAGGGTCAACTTGCGGAGCGACCGGCTGCGGGTGTACTGCGGCGAGACGATCGAGGTGGAAACCTGGGTATTGAACGATACACCCCAAGCAGGGCGCGGCAAAGTTATAGTCACAGTAAGAGGCGAGTCGGATTACGAGTCATTTGCTGAAGTATGCACCATCGCGCCGGCTGCTGCGGCTTACGCTGGTTCGGTCAGGTTCACAGTCCCCAATATGCCCGACCGGAGCCTGCTGCATCTTGATGCTGCCCTCTTGGACAGTACCGGGAAGCAGATCAACCAGGAGCGGCTGACCTTTACGGTTTATGATCCCGATGCTGGACAGAAAGGTGCAGACAGCAGAAGCACCGCATATCTGGGGGCTGGAGCCGGAGAACTGCTGCGCCGGATGAATCTGGGTGGGGTAGCGTATCATTCTGGATGCGGTGCTGATGTGATTGTGGTGTCTGCCGGCGAAGAGTTGGGCCGGTATCAGGAGCAGCTTTCCGAAGCGATCAACCGCGGTGCCCATGTTCTTGTGCTGCGGGAAAATGATCAGCCGCTGCACGTTGAGCTTCTAGGGCAGACTTTCATCTCCCGGCCGCTGACACCGGTGTATTTTGCCGCGGTCAACACTGATGTGAATATAATGGAGCAGTTTGCCGCCGATGACTTTTCCTATTTATACAATGGGGAAAAAGAGATGATTGACTTTACCGCCGACAGCCATCTCGTGGGCGAAGGGCTTGAGCCCTTGGTCTATACCTACCGGAAAAAACAAGAGCCGGGAAGTTTCGGCAAGGCCAGGCTTCCCATCGTGGGGACAATGCGGTGCGGGGATGGCAGGCTGACCCTCTGCAGTTTGCCCTTGTCCGGCAAAGTAGGTTTTAACCCACCGCTCGATCGGCTGCTGCTGGCATTACTGCAAAAGAATGATTATTAAGCCCAGCTGACTCCAAGCTAAATGCCGATCTGATCGTGGTTTTCCGGCGATTTTTACTAAATATGTTGACGAAAATTTAGTAAATTGGTAAACTATATACAAAACCAGTGGTTGAACTGAGGTTGATTCAATGAGACGAAAAGTAAGTGTGCAAGAGATTGCAAAATTGGCCAATGTATCTCCAGCTACTGTCTCCAATGCCTTGAACAACAAGCCGGGTGTCAGCGAAAGCACCCGCAGCCGCATCAAGAGCATCGCCCAAGAGCTGGGGTATAAGAAGAGCCGAGAGCGGAACAAACATGCGGCAATCCGCATCATCATCTACAAACGGAGCGGGCTGGTGGTGGCCGATACACCCTTCTTTGCCTACCTGATCGAAGGGCTGCACCAGCAGTGCCGGGCAGCCAAACTGGAGATGCTGATGACTCACATCACCAAAGACGAGGGGGATTATCTCACCCAGATTGCCGAGATCGAGCAGGATGGAGTGATGGGTTACGTCATTTTGGCCACGGAAATGTTAGATGATGACTTTGCCCTGTTTACCGACCTGAAACAGCCAGTGGTGTTCTTGGATTCGTGTTTTCCTTATGAGAATCAGGATTTTGTCCTTATCAACAATATTCAGGGCGCCTATGTGGCAGTGAAACATTTGATCGATGAAGGGCACAGAAAAATCGGGTATCTGCAGAGTTCGGTGTACATAAACAACTTTGGCGAACGGGAACAGGGCTTTACCCAGGCACTGCGCAGTCACAACCTGGAAGTGGACCGATCCCTGTGGTTCCAGCTGGAGCCCACCTTGGACGGTGCGTACCGGGATATGAAAGCGATTCTGGCCAAAGGCAACTACAAGCTGCCCACGGCATTCTTCGCCGACAATGATATTATCGCTTTCGGCGCCATGAGCGCCCTCAAGGAATATGGTGTCCGCATTCCGCAAGATGTGTCCATAGTCGGTTTTGACGATATGCCGTATTGTGAGATTTCCGATCCGAAACTGACCACCATTCATGTCAACAAGCAGCAGTTGGGTGCGGTAGCGGTGAAACGCCTGGTGGAAAAGATCAACAGCTGCAAGACCACCCAGAAGATCGCTGTCAATGTGGACCTGGTGAAACGGCACAGTGTGATGAAACAGTAATGTGACAAGTAGGAGTGACGTGCCGGTGGAACGATATATCCTGACTATTGATCAGAGTACATCCGGAACGAAGGGCCTGTTGGTGGACGGGCAAGGGCGGATTGCCGCCAAGCATTGGCAGGCCCACCGCCAGATTTACCCCCAGCCGGGATGGGTGGAACACGATCCGGAAGAAATTTATGCCAGCGTGCTGGCGGTGGCGCAGAAGCTGGTGCAAGACAGCGGTGCGGCAGGCTCCATCGTGGGACTGAGCATAACCAACCAGCGGGAAACGGTTGTGGTTTGGAACCGAGTTACTGGTAAACCGGTTTACAACGCCATTGTCTGGCAGTGTATGCGGGGTGACCAAATCTGCGCCGAGCTCAGGGCGGCCGGATATGAAGACGAAGTGCGGCAGCGCACCGGCTTGGTGATCGATCCGTATTTTTCTGCCAGCGGAATCCAGTGGGTCCTGGAACATGCTGAAGCAGCACATGACAGCCTGGATCAGCTGCTGTTCGGCACTATTGACAGCTGGCTGATTTGGAAGATGACCAATGGCGAAGTCCATGCCACAGACTATTCCAATGCGTCGAGGACGATGCTGTACAATATCCGGGACCTGAAATGGGACCCATTTCTGTTTGACTTATTCAAAATTCCTTTGAGTATGGCGCCGGAAGTCCGTTCATCCAATGCCAGGTTCGGTGCCACCGATCTCGGCGGGATCCTGCCGCAGCCGGTCCCGATTTGCGGAGTAATCGGCGATTCGCAGGGTGCCCTGTTCGGGCAGGGATGCACCAAGAGCGGCATGGCCAAGGTGACCTATGGAACCGGCTCTTCCATTGTCTTAAACATCGGTGGACAGTATCAGCTGCCGCCGGCCGGCATTGTCACCTCGCTGGCCTGGGGAATCGACGGCAAAGTTGATTATATTTTCGAAGGCAATGTCCACTGCACCGGTAAGACAATCGATTGGATCATCAATACGCTGGGGCTGATTCCCGATGCCGCGAGCTCTGATGCTTTGGCCTGTTCGGTTGCGGATAATGGGGGAGTTTACTTGATCCCGGCATTCGTTGGTTTAGGTGCACCTTACTGGAACAGTGAGGTCCAGGCGGCTATTTTCGGCCTGACCTTCAGTACCACCAAAGCTCACATTGTGCGAGCAGGGCTGGAGAGCATCGCTTACCAGATTTACGATGTCCTGGCCTGCATGCAGCAAGACAATTCCCTTCAATATGTCAAGGCCGACGGCGGCGCCAGCCGGAACAGTTTCCTGATGCAGTTCCAGGCGGACATCCTGCAGCTGCCCGTGGCGACTCTGCCTTACGGTGAGCTGTCGGCACTGGGCGCCTGCTATCTGGGCGGTTTAGGCCTGGGCTGCTGGCAGTCCCTTGACGAGATCAGTGTACTGCAGCCTGAACCCAAGATTTACCGGCCTCAGATGTCCCTTGAGCGGCGGAACCTGATGCTTGAGGGGTGGAAAGCCGCAGTCGGCAGGTTAATCAGCGGTAAGTAAGGAGGAGCGCAATGAGCCGCAATCTGGCCTTATGGTACCGAAAGCCGGCGCAGGAGTGGGTCGAAGCGCTGCCGATCGGCAGCGGCCGCTTGGGCGCCATGGTTTTTGGTGATCCGAGAATGGAACATCTGCAGGTGAATGAAGAGGCAATCTGGACTGGAAAGCCCCATGACTATGCCCGCCAAGGGGCTTATCAATATTTGGAGCCTATTCGCCGCCTGCTGGTGGAAGGCAGGCAAAAAGAGGCGGAAGAGCTCGCCATGGAAAAATTCATGAGCGAACCCCTCCGCCAGATGGAGTATCAGCCTTTCTGCGATTTGTACTTGGAATTCGGGGGTATCGACCCGGCTGCGGTCCAATCATACTGTCGGGCGCTGGATTTGGATCAAGCCCTCGTTACTGTTGATTTTGCCCACCAAGGAGTCAACTACCACCGGGAATACCTGGCCAGCCACCCTCATCAAGCCATCGTCGTCCACTGCAGTGCCGACAAGCCCGGCATGATCAGTTTTACAGCATCACTGGGCAGTGCCCATGAGGAGATCGCGATTTCAGCCGATGCCGAAGGGTTGGTCCTGCAGGGGCGGGTCCAGCCGGACGGAATCAGCTTTCAAGCGCAAGTGATTGTCAGCGCCGAGGGCGGGACAGTGACAGTTGATACCGCTTCTGGATCGCCGCGGGTGGAAGTCAGAGAAGCGGATTCCGCCACCATTCTGTTGGTGGGGGCCTCCAGCTTTGTCAATTTCCGCGACATCAGTGCCGACCCGGCAGGCCGCTGCGCCGCATACCTGGAAGGCCTGCAGGGCTGTACATATGAGCAGATCAAGGCGGAACACATCAAGGATTATCAAAAGCTGTTCCGCACAGTAGCATTCGACCTCGGCGCCCAACCGGTGGATCAGCCCACCGATTGGCGGATCGCCAATTTTGACCCCAACCATGATCCACACCTTGTGACCTTGTACTTCCAATTCGGCCGCTATCTGATGATTGCCGGCTCTCGTCCCGGATGCCTGCCCCTCAATCTGCAGGGGATCTGGAATGATCAGCTCAAACCTCCATGGGGCAGCAAATACACCTGCAACATAAACTTGGAGATGAACTACTGGCCGGCGGAGGCCGCCAACCTGGCGCCCTGCCACCAGCCTTTGTTTGATTTGTTGAAGGTGGTGAGCCAAACAGGAGCAGTGGTGGCCAAGGAGCATTACAACTGCCGCGGGTGGGTGCTGCACCACAACACGGATATCTGGGGCGGCGCAGCGCCGATCAACCACTCCAACCACGGCATTTGGCCGACGGGAGGCGCCTGGCTGTGCACCCATATCTGGCAGCATTATTTGTACCACCGGGATCGGGAGTTCCTGGCCGAATATTATCCTATCATGCGAGATGCCGCTTTGTTCTTTGTCGATTTCCTGGTGGAGGATGAGCGGACAGGGTGGCTGATCAGCACGCCGTCTAATTCTCCGGAACAGGGTGGGCTGGTGGCCGGGCCAACTATGGATCACCAGATTATCCGGGAACTGATGCACAGCTGTGTAGAAGCAAGCATGATCTTGGGCTGCGACACCGAACTGCGCAGCCAGTGGCAGGAGATTATCCGGCGGTTAGCCCCCAATCAGATTGGGAAACACGGTCAGCTGCAGGAATGGTTGGAAGACAAAGACGATCCCAATAACAAACACCGCCATGTCTCGCATCTCTACAGCCTGTTTCCCGGAAAGGAGATCAGCCCTGATATCGACCCGCGGTTTAGTGAAGCGGCTAAAACTTCACTGGAGTTCCGGGGGGACAAGGGGACTGGCTGGAGCATGGCATGGAAAATCAATCTGTGGGCGCGCCTCCATGACGGCGACAGGGCCTACAAGCTCTTGACGACTTTGATTCGGGAAGGTACCTATCCCAATATGTTCGACGCCCATCCGCCGTTCCAGATTGACGGCAATTTCGGGGCAATCTCAGGCATCATCGAAATGCTGGTGCAAAGCCATTTAGGTTGGATAGCATTTTTGCCGGCGCTGCCGGCAGCCTGGCCCCACGGCAGCATCCAGGGCATCTGTGTTCCTGGCGGGTTTACCGTCGATTTAACCTGGGACGGGGGTAAGCTGACCGAGGCTTGGATCCATTCCCGGCTCGGTGGTGAATGCCGCATCCGCTCCCGGGACTCGCTTGCGGTCTATGACGCCGGCGGCAGCCTGGTTGCCGCCCGCAAGCCGACAGATGAAATCTATGCTTTTGATACACTGCCAAATCAGAGTTACCGGATTGTTTCAGGCAGAGAAAGGAGTCAGCACTGATGAAGATAGGGGTAATCAGCGATACCCATGGGAGTTTGACTATATGGAACAAGGCGCTGCAGGGGCCTTTGGGCGATGTGGATCTGTTGATTCACGCGGGGGATGTGCTGTACCACGGGCCGCGCAACCCACTTCCGGAAGGGTATGCGCCGGAGCAGTTGGCGGGAGCCATCAACACCTGCCCGATACCACTGCTGATCGTCAAGGGCAACTGCGACAGTGAAGTGGACCAGATGCTGCTCAACACGCCTCTGCAGGCTCCGTTTCTAATCACCGATCAACCAGTGGGCCGCATTCTGGCAACCCACGGCCATCACTACAGCCTGGACCAAGCTGTCGAAATGAGTGAACGCTTCCAGATCGACATTTGGATCAGCGGGCATACCCATATTCCTGTGCTGGAAAAGCGCGGGAACTTAATCTTGCTCAATCCAGGCAGCTGTGCTCTGCCGAAGGGCGATCAGCCTGTCAGCAGCGCAGCGGTGATCACTGCGGCTAAAATCGAATTGATCAATCTGGATACCGGCAGCGTATATGCCAGTTTGTCCAAATAAAAATGGAGCCCCTGGTAGGAATCAAACCTACGCTTGTTGCTTACGAGGCAACTGTTCTGTCACTGAACTACAGGGGCTCACGCATATTATATTTTACAACAGCAGCTTTTGCCCTGTCAAGCAAAGGGGCGGTGAGTGATGAAGGTGGTCAGGTTTCTTGACCACCTTCAAATATGAACTGGTGGCCGCACTGGTCGCATTTGATTTTCACTTTTACATCCCCACTGATGGACACCAATTCGCTTTTTCCGCATTGGGGGCACACTGCGGAAACCTGCCGCACCTGTTTACTGCCGGTGATTACCGCCAGAAAATTGGTTCCGCACTGATCGCACCTCACCAGGTAACGGCCGTACAGATCAACAGTTGCCCCGCGGCCGCAGGTGGGGCATACGATAGTTGCCATATAAATTTCCTCCTTGTGTTAATTGTCCTGGCATACTGCATAGATCAAGAGTAGGATGATCAGAAACCACAGGAGCAGGGCGAGCACCAATACTAGAGGCGACGGCGACGGAGGGGTAATCTGGCCGATCTGCACAAAATTGCCCTGGTTTTCCGTCAGGGCGGTGAACATTGCTATCAACTCCCTTCTGGGTTGTATGTTTGACAGGATCGGCAGCTGCATCTGGCGCAGCTGCCGATCCAAGGCATCAGACTTCTACAGCGACAAAGACGATGTCAAACTCAAGGCTCATTCCCTGAATCAAGTCGGTGGCGTTAGCGTCGGGCAGTGAAAGGGTAAACTCCACATCTTCACTGACCTGTGCCGCCAAGAGCCTGCCAGCCGGAGGCTGCTGAATCAAACCTGCCAGACTGCCGGTGTACAGTACTTCAGGTGTGCCGGTCGGATCAGCGACAACCTCGATCTCCAGTCTTTCCGCCAGCAGACGGGCGTTTTGCGGTGTCTCGCCCACGGGGGCATACCAGTCGGCGGAGACGAAATAGTTGACGTCTACATCAACAGTGTCATTGGTAATGTTGATGATATCTGTGGCAGAGTCACCGCCGGTCCAGCCGGTTTCCGTGAAGATCGGGGTAACCGGATCGATGGTGATGGAAATCTGCGCAATACCGACAGTATTGTCTTCGTTTAGAGCTTGGAATGTGAACGGCATTAAATTATCACCTCCTCACTAATCATTTCACGATCATCGTATGTAACTTGGCAAAAGGTGTTCTTTGAAAAGCGAAATATGAGGCGGGGATCCCAAAGGATTTTTGGGGGAAAAGGCAAATGATCTTAACGGATGCACGTTTTCACGACGGGGGATGGGCAGGATGAGCAGATTGGATTGGATCGGCGTAGTCATGTTCTTTATCTACTTTATCACAGGTGCCGGCTCGCTTGCCCTGATCAGCTGGCTGATGGCGGTGCCGCAGGAAGTCATCCGCAAGGCTTATCACTTGATGGCCTGCGGTTCAGTCTTTGTTTTGCTGGCCTACTTTGACCACTGGTACGGCGCTCTGGCAGCCGTCGGCCTGTTTTCCTTTGCGGTTATGATCATAGTCCCAGCTGCGATGCGAATGCTGCCTCTGCGCCGCATCTCGATCCAGCGGGGGGGGAAAATTGGCGAGATCCTATACCAGGCAGGCTTGTTCGCCTTGGGCTTGGTGGTGCTGATCAGCCTGATCTGGGGCCTGTTGGGCGAAGAGTACAAGATTCATATCGCCGTGGGGATAACAGCCTTAGGCCTTGGGGATGCCTCCGCCGCTTTAATAGGCAAGTATTTCGGCAAAACCAAGTTAAAGCTCAAGCTGTTTGACCGCCGCAAGACTATCGAAGGAAGCCTGGCCATGGCGGGGTTTGCCTTCCTCGGAATCTTTGTGCTGCTGGTGTTGTTCACTGATATCCCGATCGCCCTGACCCTGGCAACGGCTCTTTTCCTGGCCTGCCTAAGTGCGTTTCTGGAAGCGATGGCTGTTCACGGGATTGATACAATTCTGATTCCTCTGGTGGTTGCCTTTTCTTCCCTTGGGTTGTTCTTGGTTAACATCCATTTAGTCCAGGTATATCAAGCGATCTAACAAACACCAGCCGGGATCCGGCTGGTTGTTTTATTGCCTGCGGCCTGTGGTTCAGCTGCAAAAGCAGAATCCAGTTGCAGGTACAGCGAGACTGATGTAGAATTGGTTCAACAACAGGAAAAGAGATGGAGGATTGGTCGATGAAACCATGGGATTACGGCAGGCTTCAGGTTGCAGAAAACCAGCGATATCTGGCTAACGGCAGCCAACCGTTTTTCTGGCTGGGAGACACTGCCTGGCTGCTGTTTGAGAAATTGACGGACGAGGAAATCCAGGTATATCTTAAGAACCGCAGCCACAAGCATTTCAACGTGATTCAGGCGACTTTAGTCCACGGTTCCGCTCCGGGCTTGGACCGGTTCGTGGACCACGACTTTGCCCAACCCAACGAGGGCAGTGAATACTGGACGCGAGTCGACCGTGCTGTGGCCGCGGCGGAGGAATTGGGGATTTACATGGCTCTTTTACCTGCATGGGGGTCATGGGTTAAAAAGGGATCGCTCAATCTTGGCAATGCTGATGCATACAGTTCATTCTTGGCGAAGCGTTACGGCAAGTGCAAAAATGTTATCTGGCTGCTGGGCGGCGATGTCCGCGGCGATGCAGCATATGATTTTTATATGGAGTTCGGCCGGATGATGAAAGCGAAGTGCCCAGATCAGCTGGTGGGCTTCCATCCTTTTGGCCGCACTGCTTCCTCCTTATGGTTCAGCGAGGCACCGTGGCTTGATTTTCACATGTTTCAGTCGGGGCACCGCCGCTATGATCAGAGTGTCCTGGGAGCTTGGGATGACAACAAAGCGGCGGAAGGCTTTTTCGGCGAAGACAACTGGCGTTATGTCCTGCGGGACCATGCCACACCACCCCTGAAGCCCACATTGGACGGGGAACCATCGTATGAGCAGATCCCTCAAGGGCTGCACGATCCGTCCCAGCCGTACTGGCAGGACCATGATGTGCGGCGTTATGCTTATTGGTCTGTTTTGGCTGGAGCCTGCGGCCACACCTACGGCCACAATGCCGTGATGCAGATGTACCGGGAACAGGATACAGGTGCCGCATATGGGGCCAAATCATACTGGCACCAGGCCATTCATGATCCCGGCAGTGGGCAGATGGGGCATCTGTACAAGCTGATGACTGCTGTGGATTTCACCAGCGGCAGGCCCATCGATGAACTGCTGGCCGACGGGCAGCAGCCTCAATACAAGCGGATTGCCGCTTTTGCCGGTGATGGGTTTGCGTACTTCTATACGTACCTGGGCGCACCTTTCCGGGTGAATCTGGATCTGCTCAGCGCGAATATCGGGGATACCGCGGCAGCTTTCTGGTTTGACCCGGCTTCCGGTGTTTACAGTTATCTGAATGAAATCCCCTGCCGGGGATTTCGGGAATTCCAACCACCGGTTAAGCCGCTGGGGCATAATGACTGGGTTTTAGTACTGCGCAAGTCTTGACAAGGGGGAAATCCGTGGACAGACTAGAGAAATACAGTGAGCTTCTGCATGCCTATTTCCGGGAAAATGCAAGGACAGTCCTGAAGCAGCCCAATTCGTGCCTCAAGTATCCCTTTGTCGATCCCGGCTCGGTTTACGACGGCAATCTATGGGATTGGGATTCATTCTGGGCTGTCTATGCTCTGTTTTCTCTGGTGAACTCCAGCGGCGATCAAGAGCTGCGGGATCTGGTGGTTAACCACGCCAAGGGCAACATCCAGAATTTTTTCGATCACCAGCTGGAGGACGGGTATATCCCGATGATGATCGAGGAGTCGGATCTGCCGGAGCCGTACCTGATCATGAAGCACAAGGAAGGTGCGGTTTTGAACATGATGAAGCCGTTCCTGTGCCACCAGATTGCTCTGATCAGCGGCTTTTGCAGTGATTACGGCTGGTACCGCTGCTATGTGGACGGCATGGAGCGGTATTTTGCCTGTTATGACCGGTATTATTTCAACGCCAACTGTGGGCTGTATGTGTGGGCTGATGACGTGATGATCGGTGTGGACAACGATCCGGCGACCTTCGGCCGTCCGCGGTTTTCTACGGCCAATGTGTTCCTGAACAGCTTCCTGGTGAGTGAGTTTCAGGCCATGGCCCACCTGATGCGCAAGATCGGGCTGGAGCGGCGCGCAGAGTACTATTTGGCCAAAGCCCGCCAGCTGGCCTACAGCATTCAGACCGAGTGCTGGGATGCCCGGGACAAGTTCTTCTATTCCGTTGATGTCGATGTCAAAACGCGCAAATATGACTGGTTCCATGTGGGCTTGGGTGTGTTCTGGAAATCGCTGCCGATCAAGATCCGCACGTGGACAGGGTTTATCCCGCTGTGGGCCGGCTTCGCAACTACAGAACAAGCACGGCACATCGTAGGCCACATCCGGGACGAGGCAACGTTTAACAGCCCTTACGGCATCCGTTCCTTGGCCAAAGATGAGAAAATGTACAACCTCTCGGCTACCATCAATCCTTCCAACTGGCTGGGGCCGATCTGGATCATCGTCAACTATGTGGTTTTCCGCGGGCTGTTGAATTACGGGTATGGCAGCGATGCCCGCCAGCTGTATGAAAAGACCATCATGCTTCTGGGATCCGATCTGGAGAAAAACGGAACCCTGCATGAATACTATATTCCGGAGACCGGCAGCCCGGTTATGAACAGCGGGTTCATCAACTGGAACATGCTGGTGCTGAACATGGAAGACGAACTGGCCGGAAGGCAGTCAATGGATGCGTACATCCACGCCTGTGAGCTTTAGGCCTCACGGCAGCCGCCATGAGGCTTTGACTACAGCGCGGCTGTAATATCCGTCCTGATTCAGGATATGGTCTTCATTGGTTTGATAGCCGAGCTCTAGGTCAAAGGACAGCTGCAGTATGTTGAACGGCTTGGCCAAACCTAGCTTGATGCCGTAAGTCCTCTCCGGAGGGACTGGTTCCTCGGCGCCGATCCAAGGGGCAACATCCGTGTTGCCCGTTTTTTGATAGAACACACCGAATCTGGCTTCGGTATCGAGCTGGGGGATATAACCGGAAAGCCAGATATCACCTGCGGTAAGATCGTCCCCTAAGCGGTGGCCCAGGGACTTGTCGCCGTAAGCAAAGACATTTTCCGGCCTGCCGTTGGAGTAGGCTTGATCTGTGATGCGGCAGACTTCCAGGCCCAGATCCCATCCGGCCAGGAAATCCTCGGACTTGATCCCAAGCGTGATGGCATACAGCTTGGGATTCGTTTCGGTAGGGCCCATTGGGAATTCGTTGACCAGCAGTTCACCGTAGAGCGTCAGGTGGGGAAGCGTAAGCCTGCCGTCGCCGTAGAAAAGGGCATTGTCAACCGATGTGTTAATTCCGGGGAAATACTTGGCCAAGTAGTAGGGAAGCACCGGAACTCCGAAGTAGTACAGATCGCCGGGAAAAGGCTGGGAAAAAATCACTGCTTCGCCAAAGCCCAAGGCCAGCCAGGATGTTGGCTCCCAGCGGAGATAATGGACACCCAGCCGTTTGTACCCCACTTTGCGGCTGATATCTCCATACAGTTTAGTATAAGTCACCGCGCCTAAGTCGAAAGTATAGCCAAGGATTGGGGCGGCCGGAACTGAATCCGGCAGGAATACTTCGTGGACTTCGACACCGGCGGCGCGGCTGAATTCAGGCACCAAGGCACCACCGAAGATCCTCAGCCAGCTGTTTTGGTAGTTCAAACCCAGCTTGTGCACAGCGAAAGTTTGGCTGGCGCCGCTCTGCATATGCCCTTCGGTGCTCACCCCCAGCTCCAGAGCGAAGCTCGGACTCAATTCGGCATTGACTGCGGCAAAGAGTTCATTGAAGTTGTTTTGCATATCCCAGACTATGTCGACATTGGTTTTGGCCACGCCCGAGGCGGACAGGCAAAGGACAACGGCCAAGCTTAAGAGAACTATAATACGCTGCATGATTGAGGCCTCCTATGGACTGCTCCTGTCCTAATTCTACATTGTACTGGCCGTTTCCTTGAAGAATCCGAGATAAAAGAGGTGCAGAACGATGATCGAACATCAATTGGAATTTCACAACACAGCCGAACTGGAGTCCCTTGGTGCTTTGCCCGGACAGCGCCTGCAGCGGTTTCCCCGTGAGGTGAGGGACAAACTGGGACACATGGACCACGAACGGGGCCGGTTTCAAGCTCAGATAGCCGTCGGCTGCGAAATCAGGTTCGTGACCGAGGCTAAATTCGTCAAGGTGTACCTTTCAGCTTCAGAACATGAAGGTGTTGTTTTTGTGTATAAAGGCAGTCTGCTGCATTCGGTGCACAAGCTGCCGGCCGGTGTCATTTCTTGCCTGCACTTGGAAGAGCCGCCGAAGTTCAAGGATGTTGATCCAGCTGTACTGCACGGAAGAGGTTTCGCTCCCAGTGTTTGGCGGCTGTTGTTTGGCAAGAACAGCCCAATCAGCTTTATCCATCTCGACACATTCGGCCATGCCGTGCGCCCGCCGCTGGCGGCCGAGAAACCGCCGCGATCCTGGTTGGCGTACGGTTCATCGATCACTTTCGGCGGCGACACCCATCTGTATACGAACACCTATGTGCAGCAGGCAGCCGTGCGCCTGAACCTGGATGTCCTCAACAAAGGAATCGCCGGTTCCTGTTTCTGCGATCAGGCGGCTGCCGATTATCTCGCCAGCATCACCTGTGATCTGGTCACCCTTGAACTGGGGATCAACATGCTGAACCGGTTCAGCTGCGATGAGTTCCGGGACCGGGCGAGTTACCTTGTGGATACGTTAAGGGCAGCTCTGCCGGGGAAACCCATTGCCATTCTCGGGATCTTCCCCCACAGCGTCAGCCTAGGCTGGGACCGTAACAGTGAAGCAGCCCGGAAGCATGAGGCTTTCAACCAAATTTCCCGGGAGATCGTCAGAGAAAGAGCTGACCGCCGGCTCTATTTTATTCCCGGTGAAGAGATCCTTACAGCAGCTGCCGGATTGACTGTCGACCTGCTCCATCCTTCGGACGACGGCCATATCATGATGGGCGAGGCGCTGGCGCGCAAGCTGGGGCCGATTATCAACGGAAGCACAGAGCGGCCGGAATGAAAGGGATCTGCCGTGGCGAAAAAGACCTTGGCAAAGGTGACAATTACACCAGAACTGGCGGGTTGGACGATCGCCGCCATTCTCAAAGATGAACTGCATTTGTCTGCGCGGCAGCGGCAGAAGGTTGTCCGCACCCGCGGCATCCGCCTGGATGGGAAGCAGGTCCATTCACTGGTGAAAGTAAAGGTTGGGCAAGTGCTGGAAGTGCTGCTGCCCGAGGTTGAGCAGGTGAAGGTGCCGGCCAGGCCTATGGATTTGGATGTCCTATATGAAGATGAATACCTGCTGGTGGTCAACAAACCGGCTGGCATGACTGTCCACAATGTGCAGCCCGACGGTTCAGCCAGCCTGGCGGAAGGGGTTGCTTATTATTTTCAGCAGCACGGCAGGGTGATCACACCCAGGCCTGTACACCGTCTGGACAAGGATGCATCGGGGGTGGTGATCTTTGCTAAATCAGCTCAGATCCAGGAACAGCTGACCAAAGCCTGGCCGGATGCAGAAAAGATCTATTGGGTGCAGGTTCACGGTGAGCTGACGGAAAATGGCGAGATCACAGCACCGGTCAAAGGCAAACCAGCCAGGACAAAATACACACCGCTGGAGACGCACGAAGGTGTCACAACACTGGAAGTACGGCTGTACACAGGCCGGACACATCAGATCAGGGTGCACTTTGCCCACATCGGGCACCCTGTGGTCGGGGATCCTCTCTACGGATCTCGTGAAAATCGGCCTCTAGCCCTGCACTGCTGGCGGATCACCATCACCCACCCCGTGACCAAACAGCGGATCCAATTTGCGGCACCGCCAAAAAATTCTTGCAAAAACATACACGGAACCATACAATGATAAAGGCAGTAAAATATGACTACAGTGGAAACAGTTCAGTACTGGAGCGATCACGATGGAAGACTACTTGCAGAAGTACCGGCAGTGGCTTGACGCACCTTACATCGACAGCCAGACCAAAGCGGAACTGGCCGCCGCGAGCGAGCCGGCTGATATTGAGGACCGGTTCTACAAGGACCTGGAATTCGGTACCGGCGGTTTGCGGGGCGTCATGGGCGCCGGGACCAACCGGATGAATATTTACACTGTCCGCAAGGCCACTTTTGGTTTGGCCAACCACATTCTGGCCAACTTTGGGGCAGAAGGGAGAGGGAGGGGCATTGTCATCGCCTATGACTCCCGGCTTAATTCCCAGCTGTTTGCCGAAGAAGCGGCCAAAGTGTTCTGTGCCTGCGGGATCAAGACCTTTTTGTTCGATCAGATCCAACCTACACCCGTTTTGTCTTTTGCGGTGCGTCATCTCCGATGCATCGCCGGCGTGGTGATCACTGCAAGCCATAATCCGAAAGAGTACAACGGCTATAAAGTTTACAACCAGCATGGATGCCAGCTTGTCCCCAGAGAAGCGGATCAGGTGATCACATATATAGAGCAGGTTCAAGACTTGGCTGCAATCCCGATCATAGATGAAGCTGCCGCACGAGCAAGAGGATTACTGGCCAGTGTTGACGCGTCCGTCCTCGACGCTTACTTGGATGCCGTTTATGCGCAATCGCTTTACGGGGACAACCAAGCCAAGGCAGAGCTCAAGGTTGTCTACACACCGCTGCACGGAACCGGTCTGATTCCTGTAACCTCAATACTGCAGCGGGACGGCTTTGCCAACGTGTTTGTAGTGGCGGAGCAGCAAGAGCCGGATGGAAACTTTCCCACAGTACGCACACCCAACCCGGAAGAACCGGCGGCTTTGAGTTTGGGCATTAGCAAAGCTAGGGCAGTTGGCGCTGACCTTGTCCTCGGTACGGATCCGGACAGCGACAGAGTAGGTGTGGCTGTGAAACATAATCAGGAGTATGTGCACCTCACCGGCAATCAGGTTGGCGCACTGTTGGTCAAGTTTGTTCTCGAGCAAAAACGAGCCAGCCTATCACCAAAGTCCACCTTGATCAAGACTATTGTCACCAATGACCTCGGGGCGCAGATCGCTTTAAGTTATGGGTTACAAGTAGTCGAGACTCTGACTGGGTTTAAATTCATTGGTGAAAAGATCACGGAGTTTGAACAGGATGATACCAATGAGTTCGTGGCCGGTTATGAAGAAAGCTATGGATACTTGGTGGGCACACATGTGCGCGACAAAGATGCAGTGGTTTCATCGATGCTGATCTGCGAAATGGCGGCTTTCCACCGCAAGCGGGGCAAAACGCTGGTGGATGCGCTGCACGAGCTGTATCGGGAGCATGGTTTCTATTTGGATCATCTCGATTCTTTTTACCTCAAAGGAATCAACGGCAGTGCCAGAATTGAGCGGATCATGGCCCTGCTGCGGACAGACGGGAAACACATACTGCCCGATGTGGCTGAAGTGATTGATTACAGCATGGGTGTTAAGGGCCTTCCCAAGTCAGATGTTTTGAAGTTCATACAGCATGATGGTTCTTGGATTGCCGTCAGGCCGTCAGGGACTGAGCCTAAGCTTAAGATTTACTATTCCATCAGGCAGCCGCAGGAGAGTTTGGCTAAGGCCAAACTGGACTCGGTGCGCACCCTTGTGGCGCAAAAAGTTATCGGTGGTTAGGCTTTGAGAAATCAACATTTCTACAGCGTATTCTGCAATCCAAGCTTGGACGCGAGTGCGTTTAAGCTTGGATTTTTTATTGCCAGGGATATATGTTCTGCAACATCACTGAAATAAATTCAACAACGAGCGTGTAATTTGACTGCAACTAATTGAAATATTTTCAAGGAACTGCAGGGATCAGGCACTGGGCGTCGGCCCGTTCAAGGAACCGCGCGACATTGCTGCCGGCGGCGGTTGGGTGTATGTGGCGGACACAGGCAACAACCGCATTGTCGGTATTGACCTCGATGGGGGTACTGTCAAGATTATCGATCAATTTGAGGCCAATGGTAAAACCGATCGGCTGCGGGCACCCGCAGGTGTGTTTGTAACCACCACCGGCGAGCTGTACGTTGCCGATCGGGACAACGGCCGCATCGTCCACTTCTCTGCCGGCGGGCACTACATTAGCAAATCTGGCCCTCCAATGCCGCCTGAAGACCATATAACGGGGGTGGCCCGATGCAGTTTAAGTTTGATGCTAACCAGGATTACCAGTTAAGGGCAATTGAAGCTGTTGCCAGGCTCTTCGAGGGGTGCAGATTCGCCAGTTCGGGTCTTGATTTTAAGTGGGGAGGATTACCGGCAGTCCCCAACCGGCTGGAGATACGCGAAGATTTTTTGTTGGACAACCTTAAAAAAGTGCAGCAGACCAATGGAATTCCGGTAGATAGCGAGCTTAAATACATAGAAAGAGAAATTCAAACAGCCAATGGGTTGCAGGTAGTTCGCTTTCCCAATTTTTCTGTAGAGATGGAAACGGGAACGGGCAAGACTTACGTTTACCTGCGGACCTTGCTGGAATTAAACAAGCAATATGGTCTTCTTAAGTTTATCATTGTCGTGCCGTCTGTAGCCATCCGGGAGGGGATTCTTAAGACCCTTAAGATTACCGAACAGCACTTTAGAGAGCTATATCACAATCAACCCTACCACTACTACGAATACCAATCTGAAAACTTAAGCCAGGTGCGGCAGTTTTCTCTGAGTAACCAGGTAGAAATTATGGTGATGACCATTGACTCCTTTAACAAGGCTTCTAACGTCATTAACCAGGCCACCGACCGGCTTCAGGGAGAGACGCCCATTTATCTAATACAGGCTACCCGCCCTGTTTTGATCTTAGATGAACCCCAAAACATGGAAAGCGAGATTGCCAGGGCAGCCCTTGCCCGGTTGAACCCCTTATTTGCCTTGCGCTACAGCGCTACCCACCGCAACCCCTATAACCTGGTTTACAGGCTCACTCCCGCCCAGGCATACCGGGAGGGCCTGGTCAAGCGCATTGAAGTTGCCTCTGTTATTGAAGAAAATAACTATAACCACGTCTTTGTCAGGCTGGAGGAAATATCCGTCCAGAAGAGCCGCATAAGGGCTAAGGTTAGAGTGTTCAAGCATAAGAAAAATGGGACCGTAAAGGAAGAAACTGTTACGGTTAAACCCGGCGACAACCTCAAAGATAAAACGGGGCGGCAGGAGTATGAAACATTCGTGGTGGAGGAGATAAATCCGGGAAACAACACTATTGTTTTCAGTAACGGCGTGGAGTTGAAAAAAGGAGAGGCCCAGGGCGACAACAGGGAGGCCATTTTCCGTGCCCAAATAAGCTACACCATTGAGCAGCACTTTCGCCTCCAGCGCCGCCTGCGAGATCAGGGGATCAAAGTCCTCTCCCTCTTTTTTATTGACAGGGTAGATAATTACCTTTCGCCTGATGGTATCATCCGTCGCCTCTTCGTTGAAGAATTCAACCGCCTCAAGTCAAAGTATAAGGAATGGGAAGACGTTGACCCGGAGGCTGTTCAGGGGAGCTATTTCTCACGGTACAAGAACGAAAAGAACATAGAAAGAGACAAAGAGGCTTTTGAGCTAATTATGCGTGATAAGGAAAGGCTGTTATCCTTTGATGAACCCACATGTTTTATTTTCTCCCATTCTGCTCTCAGGGAAGGCTGGGATAATCCTAACGTATTCATAATATGTACCTTAAACCAGACGGCCTCCAATATCAAGAAGAGGCAGGAAATAGGCCGGGGTGTGCGTCTGGCGGTAAACCAGGAAGGCGAACGGATAAGGGATGAGGAGGTCAATATACTAACAGTTGTTGCCAACGAAAGCTATAAGGACTATGTTTCCAAATTGCAAACTGAATACCTGGAGGAATATGGGCCTGGTGACGTGCCGCCGCCCCCACCGGATGCCCGTAAAAAAGGGATTGCCAGGCTGCGTAAGGAGTATATGCTTACACCGGAATTTAGAGAGCTTTGGGAGAGGATCAAGTATAAAACCCGCTACTCAGTAAAGGTTGATACAGAGCGGTTAATTGAAGACTGCGTAAAAGAGTTGGACGAGGCCGTTATCCGTTCTCCGCAGATTGTGATCCAAAAGGCCCAGGTGGACATGATCGATAACACCAATATCCAGGCCCTTTATATAGGTGGCTCCGCCGTAGAAGACCTGAGCGGCCGTTATCCGTTACCAAATATAGTGGAATGGATTCAGGATGAGACAAAACTCACTCGTTCTACTGTTTTAGAGATTCTCAGGAGAACGAAGCAAAAGGAGGCTGTTTTTAAGAACCCACATGAGTTTGCGGCAACTGCAATCAGGATCATTAAAGATAAGCTTGCCGATCACTTGGTAAATGGTATTCAATATACCAGAATTAACGATTATTATCTAATGGAGTTGTTTCAGGATATTGAGAAACACCAACAGTATCTTATTCCGGCAGAGAGATCTCTATACGATCATGTTATTTATGAATCGGACGTAGAAAGGCGATTTGCTGAGGGGTTGGAGAAGCGTAAGGATGTAAAACTATATGTTAAGCTCCCATCGTGGTTTAAGGTGCCTACTCCCGTTGGGGATTATAACCCTGACTGGGCTATAGTTGTAGAGGAAACCAACCAGTTTGGCGAAGTTGTTGATAAGCTTTATCTTGTCAGGGAAACAAAAGGGACTTCTAACTTGAACGAACTTCCTCCTCAAGAGCGACGCAAAGTGAAGTGTGGCGAAAAGCATTTTGAAGCTTTGGGAGTGAACTATAAGGTGGTTGCAAGTATAGATGAACTGTTGCCTTGAATGTGTCGTAACTTGTCGATAATAATTCGTGTTATGGTTGTGATAAACGTACTTTACTCCGATAAAGTCAAGAACTTATGGATAGATATCCTGAGATGCTCGAGTAGAGGTATACCTAGGTATACCTCTACTCGAGCATTGATATCTTGCTTATTTATCCTCCAAGGAACTGAGGGGCCGCCACCTCCGTTTTCATGGATTTTCGGGACAACCCCTTCTCGCACCGGTTTATAAATTTTGAGATGGTATAGTTAGAGATTTAAAAGGTCACTTAAGGAAATTACGCCATAAAAATCTATGTGAATGGGGTAAGACGTGATGCATTTTTCATTTGAACCGCTGCGGACTACAAAAAGCTTTAGTTTATCTATCTTTTCTTCCCACGGCTTTTAGTTGAGTCCGTATAATGGTGTAAAAATGGTTTTCTAAAAAAATAGGAGAGCCATTAACAAATTCCTCAGTTAGAATAGAAGTTGGACAAACCAGAATTCTAAGAGGAGGAATTTGAATGGCTCAATACCAGATTACCGTAGATCAAGAACTTTTGCACCGTCTATTTTTAGGAAATAACAAGGATGCCGGCGTGTCAGCGCTATTGGAATCGGTATTGAACCAGATTTTGCTGTTAGTGGTCAGTTTAAAATGGACATAAAGGGGGTGCGGACAAAAACCTGGACTTATAAGTCAGGAGGTAGTCCATGCAT
>ENA-UPSB01000353-UPSB01000353.1-bioreactor-metagenome-genome-assembly--contig:-NODE-353-length-79481-cov-871.985357_pt1 | contig 79481 bp, 54 predicted proteins | sample MGYA00238182_ERZ773286 | MGnify/ENA primary metagenome ERZ773286 (study PRJEB29026, sample SAMN07631240) | bioreactor metagenome | isolation source: Switchgrass digestor | place: USA: Dartmouth... | reverse complement strand
AAATTTCTCAAAATTTTTATTATAAACTCTTGACTTTAATTAGCTGGTCTTTCTTGTTTTTATATGGTCAACCTGTTCTGTGCCATTCTGATCTGTATACATCATGGCTGCGGTACCTTCACGGGTATCCGGCTTTGCCCGGCGCTTCCGGATGATTTTGCCGGCGTTGTTTTTCCCGTCTTGTCTGCATTTGTCCTGTATTCACCTGAACTGCTGACCGATTGCCGACCGACAGGTCTATGGATAGATGCAAAATAAAAAAGCCCCCGCCCCCAGGACATCATCCTGGGGACGAGAGCATAACACTCCGCGGTACCACCCCGGTTCACCGAAACCTTGCAGCTTCGGCCTCAGCAGGAACTTATACGCATCGCACGTGTACGCATCGTACAGGCGGCCGTATGCCATTCCCCGGCGCAGTAACGGGCGCGCCCGTCGACGGCTCAGCGGCTTTGAAAGCCGGTTCGCCGCGAACAGCTCCAGGACCATCTTCGGTCATCCGTGCCATACTCCTTCTCAGCATGGTTTTCACCCCGGAGCTCTCTGTAATGGCCGTCAACGACTTACTCTTCTCTTCATCGCTGATTTTCGTGTTCTGTTGTTCCATTTATAGTAATATGTAAAAGGACGCATGTCAAGGTGCATTTTATTTACTGTGGTATGAATATGCAAAGATGAGAACTTCATACTTTGTTAAACCGTCCATAGATTAAAGTAAGGTCATCAGGGAGGAGACATAATCCATGAAACGGACGGCGCTTTTTATCGCAATCGTGTTGCTGTTTGCCACGGGCTGTCAAAGCAGGGAGGCTTTGCTGCATAATGGTTCGTTTACTGAAGGCTGGGAAGAGGGTACGGCCGCCTCAGGTAATGCAGCTGTGTCAGACTCTGGAGTTTTTTCGGGTGGCGTAACTGCATCAGATGCCACAATGGTATCAAATGCTGAAAACGATGCAAATACTGTAACCGGTCAGGTTTCTGCGGCCGGTTCGACTGTATCGGACGCATCTGTATATCCGGGTACTGCGGCTGACCCGGGCACTGATCAGACCGGGGCCGGTGCTGAAACGGCCGGGGAGCGGGATCTTATAAGCGACTTTGCAGATTTCTATAAAAAATGGCGCCCCCTGAAGATCAGGAAGTATGGGGACGACACCGACTACGATGCTTCCGAACCTCTCGTTTACACGATCGTCGACATGATTTCAAAATCAGAGACGGTGGACGTCGATACCCCGGAAGGCAAAAAGCAGGCTGAAGATTTTGACTGTGATCATTATGACTACCGGCTGAAATTTGAAGGCGCCAGGGACATACTGTTTGTGAGGGAAGGCAATGTATTCCATTTTGACGGAGAGAAGAAGCTCTACGTCCTTTGGGGATCTGCCGATCCTCTCTGGGAGAGCCTTGTTTTTGATACCGGCAATAATACCGTTGACATTGACGGGGAAAAGATACGCGTAATGGCCAGAACATACGCTGAAGACCAGGATGGCGACGGGAAAGCCGAGGATATCAGGCTTGTCTATGAGAGATATAAAAGCGACTATGGGAAAGGAGACCTGGTTCTCAGCGTCAATGGCAGCAAAATCGCGGCAGCGGAAGGCTATGGCACCGATATGTTCACCAGTCCGTACCGCACGATCATGGAAATGCCCGAAGTTAGATACCTTGATGAACAGGACGGGAAAAGTAAGGCGGTGCTGGTGGACTACACATGGGCTACCAACGGAGTAGGTTCCACCGGGGTCGTGAATGCTTACAGGTATGTAAACGGGAATATGGAGGAAATCAAAATCCTCGATACAGAAAGGGCCCTGAAATATAAGGGCGGTAACATCATAAATGTCTATTATCCGGCATTTGAAAAAAGTCTCGACCTAAAGTTCGATGCCGGGGATTTAATAGGGTCTTTCTACAAGGATGAGGAAACGTTTTTACAGAGGCTGGAAGGTTACGGCCCTCATCCGCTGTGGTACCTGGTAAACGATTTCAACGGGGATGGCCGGGACGATCTTTGCTGCGTTTCTTTCCTGCTTGACTATCCGGTCATACTTTGTACGGAGTACAGCTACTATGAGTACAGGGACGGAGTAATAAAGCCTGTCCAGGTATATGCCTGCTCGTCCGATATTGATGAGAAGATGCCGTACCTTAAGGGGTACATCATTGACCGGCTCAATTTCAAAGGCTATCTGGACATCGGGAACAACGGTATTGAGGACGGGAACTTACAGCCTTACCAGGAGTGCACACCAGATGAAATAAATTCGGCGGTAAGAGAACTCCTGAAGGACGGGATACTTGTGCGCAAAGGCGACAGGCTGTATGTGTGTTACTAAGGAAATGACGGATATCGCAAAAAGCGAGTGGACGAAAAAGCGATTTAAGAAGACGAGCGGTTATAGATTTATACGTAAAAGCAGTATATGATATGTTTGGTAAAAGAGTGGACAGCAAAGAGATTTTATGCCATAAGTATGCCGGCACGCTGATAACGTCTTTCCTGTACTGGCACGAATACCTGCACGGCAGCACGGAGGAGAGGGTAAGGAAGGTATATGGGAAGATGGAGCAGATCATGTCCCATATCAGATTTGACGGGGCTTCTGCTGTGGCCCGCCGCGTTGACGGCAGGCGGCATCCTGGCGGCAAAGCTTAACTAAAAGTGATATAATTTGGTGGTGTTATCGATTTCTGTGACAGAAATCCAAAAGTATGGCAACAGACACTTATGCTAAAAATAGTAAAATATACAGTCTTGGGAGGTCTTTGACAGTGACGGCGAAGTTTGGACAGGCATCGGGAAAGCGGCTGGTTTACAGGGATGGACACAGGATCGTTATTAAAAGCTATTACATAGATCTGCTTGCGGTCCTTATTTTTTCATTCGGCTTATCTGTTTTAGGCATAATGCTTTCGGACGTGGTGGACCTTATGAACATTGCCAGGTATGTCCGGTCTCCGCTGCTGTTCCTGCTGAACATGCTGCCGCTGACGCTGCTGATGCTGCTGATCTATCATATAAGTTCAAGGCATTGGGTGGCATTTGGCCTTGGCGGCGGGATATACATCATAGCCCATATAGTCAACCGTTTCATGATGGAACTGAGGGAGGAGCCGTTCCTTCCGGCGGACATACTGCTGGGGACTGAGGCAGCCACGGTAGTCAGGATAACCGAACTGCCTTTTGACAGGATAACGGTGCTGAGCCTTGTCTTCTGGATCGTATTCACCGTGCTTTTACTCATATTCGTCAGGTCCGATAAGCTGAAATGGCCTGTGAGAGCTGCGGGAGCAGTTGCCGTTATCGTTCTGTTCATGATGTCATATATCGGCATTTACAAAAAGACTGTATTGTATGACCGTTTTAAGGTGGACGGGTCCATCTATTCCAAGGTCAACCTCTACAAGTCCAGGGGATTCATGTACTCGTTCCTGGTGCGTACCGGTGCGTACCGGTCCATCAAGCCTGAAGGCTATGAGAAGGAACTGGCGAAACAGGAACTGGCCAAATACAACGAACCCGGCCGGCCGGTGGTCAGCGGTAAAATGCCTAATATCATAGCTGTTATGGGGGAGGCCTTCTATGACATCGACAGGATCCCCGGCATCGAGTTCAACGAAGGGTACGACCCGCTTTCCAACCTCAACCGGATCAGGGAGAAGGCATACTTCGGAAGGATAGTTACGAACGTCTTCGGAGGCGGCACTGCAAATACGGAATTCTCATTCCTTACCGGCCATTCCATGCCCGTCATGCCTGAACTGTCCAGCCCGTACTCGTATTATATAAGGCATGACACGTTTTCACTGGCGAGGGTGCTTGAAAAGTACGGATATGCCACCATGGCGTTCCACCCCGGCGAATCATGGTTCTATAACAGGGTCAACGTATACCGGTTTTTCGGATTTGACTCGATCTATTTCAAGAAAGACATGGACCTGGAGAATGTCGAGATAAACCACGGGTATATATCCGATCAGGATACTGCGGAGTTCATACTGGAGAAATTCAGGGAGCAGCTTGAAAGGGAGCCTGGCAGACCGTTTTTCCAGTTCACTGTCGACATCGACAACCATGGCCCCTACTCGAAGAAAGACATCGGTTACCCACAGATCCTGAAAAAGAGCAAAGGTATGGATGAGTCCACGTACAATATCCTGAACAATTACCTGAACGGGCTCATGCGCTGCGACAAGGCCCTCGGATGGCTTGCCGACTCGATAATGGAGATGGATGAGCCGATAATTTTCGTATATTTCGCAGACCACCTGCCGTGGCTGGGCGAAAATGACGTAGGGTACAAAGCGCTGGGCTTCGATATCGATCCGGACGGGACCCTGGAGGAGTATCTGAACAAGTATGAAACGCCATATTTCATATTGATAAATAAAGCCGCGAAAGAATTGCTGACCGAAAACGGGATACAGGTCAAAAGAGGCCAGGGGCCGCAGATCAGCGTCAATTATCTTGCCACGGAACTCCTTGAGGCTGCAGGCCTGGACGGAGGCAGTTACTTCAACTACCTGTCGGAACTGAAAAAGGAGATCCCGGTCATAAGCAGCCGTTTCATAAAGGAAAAGGAACAGTTCACTGAAGAGCCTTCGCAGGATACGAAGGACATGCTCGAAACATACGGCATGCTCCAGTACTATATGCTCACGGACAAGGAAGCGGCCCAGTGAAAAATTTCCGGGGATCGTATATTTTATGAACGATGCGATAACGAGGCTTTATATACCTGGCGCCTCGTTGAAACACCGCTGATGTGGGGAATTTTTTCTGCAACCGCAAAATTCTTCTGATAAAGGTGATATAATTGAGATATGAAGTGGAATATGAAGGAGGCGATATCCGTGAACAACACTGGACATGGAGAGACCTTGCTGAAAGGCGTCAGCCTGATGAAAAATGCGGCGATCCGCATACAGCGGGACAAAGTATACTGGTTTGATCCCTTCAGGATCGATGGGGAACCGAGGGACGCAGATTTCATTTTCATTTCTCATGACCACTGGGACCATCTTTCACCCGAAGATATCAGGAAGGTCATCAAAAATGATACGGTCCTGATAGCCCCTGAAAGCAGTGCCGCATTGCTTGAAGGGGAAGGCTGGAACGTGACAGCCGTACAGCCGTCAAAAAGCTACGAGGTAGGCGGGGTGAGCTTTATTACGGTCCCGATGTACAATGTGGGCAAGAAGTTCCACGAAAAGAGCGAAAACTTTGTCGGTTATGTCGTGAGGATCGACGGTGTCGATTACTATTTTGCCGGAGACACGGACCTGGTTCCTGAAATGGAGTCGATAAAAGCGGACGTGGCGTTCCTGCCTGTTGGCGGCACTTATACCATGGATGCAAGCGAAGCGGCAAGGGCTGCCAATATTATAAAGCCGGCTGTCGCAGTGCCTATACACTATGCTGATGTGGTCGGCACCGTAGAGGACGGGGAAGCTTTTATCCGCGGTCTGGACAAACCGATAAAGGGTGTCTTGCTCAAATAGCCGAAGCCGCCCTGTTTCAATGGGATTTGCCTGTTGTCGGTGATCTGTTGCAGCAGTTTTCGGCAGTAATAATTACGATCGAAATGGGGGTCCATAAATGCCAAAAATGTTCCCGAGGACTGAAGTGGGCGGCGTCTCGCTTTCGAGGATGATCATAGGGACCAACTGGCTGTTGGGCTGGAGCCACAGGAGTCCTGCCGCTGACAATTTCATAAAGTCTTTCCATTCATCAAAAGAGGCGATGTCCCCTCTGCTGGAAACATTCTTAGGGCATGGCGTCGACACGATAATGGGCCCGATAAGCAGCCAGCCCTTGATGCTGGAAGCTATAAGGCATGCTGAAGACAGGACCGGCAAAAAGATGATCATGATAGACACTCCGATAATCAATGTAAAGAGTGATTCCCTGTCAAGAAAGGAAGCCTATGAAACGATAAAGCGCAGCGCCGGGATCGGGTCGAAATTCTGCCTGCTGCACCATTCAAGCGTTGAACAGCTTGTAAGGAAGGATTCCGAGACGATAGAAAGGCTCGACGAGTATACGAAGATGATCAGGGAGCAGGGCATGATACCGGGCCTTTCAGCCCACATGCCGGAACTGGTCGTATACTCCGACAAAAACGGCTATGATGTTGAGACATACATACAGATATACAACTGTATGGGTTTCCTGATGCAGGTCGAGGTCGAGTATATCGCAAAGGTGATACAGAATGCGAAAAAGCCTGTCATCACTATCAAGCCGATGGCTGCGGGCAGGGTGACGCCGTTCGTCGGCCTGACGTTCGTGTGGAATACCATCCGGCCGTGCGATATGGTCACCGTAGGATGCATGACGGAGCAGGAAGCCGACGAGGACATCGAGATATCCCTGGCTGCCATAGAACACAGATTTCCCGGGATGGGGCAGCGTTCGAGCCCGAATCCCGACCAGGCGGCTTTCGCCAACAGATGATGCAAGAAAGCCTGCATATCGCAAATACAAGCCAATCATCCGGGATATATCACAATGATTCGCAGAATACACCACTATATTGTCAGGAGGGTCGGCTATGGCGGACGTACGAAATGATCAACTAAACCATCGGAAGGGATTCAGAAAGGTAACGATCCTGGGGAAGGACGGGACCCCGGTAAAAAACCGGAAGGTAACCGTAAAACAGGTCAGCCACGAGTTTTTGTTCGGATGTACCGAATTCAGCGTCATACCGTATGTCAACGGGATGCTGCAGGGCAGAGAGAAGGAGATGGCGGAGGAGAAGTTCAGGCTGTTCCTCGATATTTTCAACTACACCACTCTTCCGTTCTACTGGGGATGGTTCGAACCCGTCAGGGGCAATCCCGACACCGAAAGGCTGAAAAAAGCTTCGAAATGGCTGACCGAGCGCAGCGTGGCGCTGAAGGGGCATCCGCTCTGCTGGCATACCGCGACAGCGCCCTGGCTCTTGGAGCTGAGCAACAGGGACGTACTGGCGGTGCAGCTGAACAGGATACGCCGCGATGTGTCCAATTTCGCCGGCATCGTGGATATCTGGGACGTTATCAATGAGGTCGTGATAATGCCGATATTCGACAAGTACGACAACGGCATCACGCGCATATGCAAGGAACTGGGCCGCATACGCCTTGTAAAGGAAGTGTTCGCCGTGGCTAAGAAAGCGAATCCCGACGCAGTGCTCCTCATCAACGATTTTGAAACTTCCGAGTCGTATGAGATACTGATAGAAGGATGCCTTGAAGCCGGCGTGCCCATAGACGCCATCGGGATACAGTCTCATATGCACCAGGGCTATTGGGGCGTGGAAAAGACACAGAGAGTGCTGGAGCGTTATTCCAGGTTCAACCTGCCCCTCCATTTCACGGAGAACACGCTTGTATCAGGCCATATAATGCCGTCTCACATTGTCGACCTGAATGACTATGTCGTGGACGAGTGGCCTTCGACCCCGGACGGGCTGGAAAGGCAGGCAGCCGAGCTTGAGACCCACTACAGGACGCTGTTTGCCGATCCGCATGTACAGTCCGTCACATGGTGGGGATTTACTGACGGAGGATGGCTCAAAGCGCCGTCCGGCCTCATAACGGCCGACAACGAGGTAAAGCCTGCATATAGGGCTCTGCACCGCCTGGTCAAAGATGAATGGTGGACAAAACCGGCTGAACTGGTGACTGACGAAACAGGAACCATCACTGTAAGCGGCTTCAAAGGCGAATATGAGATAGAAGTGGCGGGAGAGAAGGCAAAAGTAACGGTCGGCAGGGATATGATGCCGTGTGAGATAGTTTTGTAACCGGTCTGGTATTGTGATTTACAGGCAAGCCCTGGCAACTTTCCGGCCAGGGCTTTGTTCTACTTGCAATTGCGGCTTATCTGCCGGTCCGGCGGCACAATGGACGTCCGGCTAATTGCTTTACACTCCCGAAAGCAGCTTTTCCGCGTTTTCAAAGAGGATCGCCCTGCGCTCTTCTTCAGTCAGGCCGAGTGCCATGAATCTTTCGAACTCCTCCAGGTGATCCCACATGGGGTAGTCGGAGCCAAACAGCACTTTGCCGGCGCCGTGCTTCCTTATCATGCCGGCTGCCTGCTCCGGGCTGATGAAAGCCAGTGTGCTGGATGTGTCAATGTATACGTTCCTGCCTATCAGGTATTCGCATGAGAGGTCCCACATACGGTATCCCCCGAAATGGGCTGCGATCACGACAAGGCCGGGAAACCTGTCAAGCACCCTGGAAAGCCTGGCAGGGCTCGAAGAGTCCACATTCTCATCGCCCATGTGCATCAGGATAGGCAGCCTGCCCTCGACGGCTTCATATATGGGCATCATGTCGTCATCATCGATGGAGAAGCCCTGGAATTCAGGATGGAGCTTTATCCCTTTCAGCCCCAGCCCGATTATCCTGTCCACTTCTGAAGCCACGTCCGCAAGTCCCGGATGGAGTGTCGCAAACCCGACCATTTCGGGATGGGACGACTGTACTTCGGCAATATAGTCGTTGATCGCCCTGACCTGTTCCACGACCGTGGCGGAAGAATGTACCACATACTTGCTGACATTTATCCTGCTCCCGCTTTCGAGCAGGTCTTCCACGGTCCCCTTGCGCACCATGTTTACACCGTAGTACCTGCCGATGGCTCTGACAGCTTTTTCCGCTATCTTGTGCGGAAAGATATGGGCATGTATATCTGTGATCATTTGCAAGACTCCTTCCGGATCTGATATTGGCAGCATGTCACTGAATGACATTATATCATTGACTATATAACTTATATCATTTATTTTGCTGAAATGCAAAAAACATCCACGGATAACATGCTGATGGTCCGGCCATATTGGGAATACTTATTCTGGCTGCATTTGATACTCTTTGGGCACGGTGTCCGTATGCATATGTACGGATCGCGCCCTGCGGTTTGTGGCTGCCATGCTTCCTTTATTGCCGCTGTCGAATAAAGGTGATAAAATATATTCTCAGTGAATATTTGCCTGCACGGATCGGCCGGATTTCCATCCAGGGGACGTGCAGCAGAAAGAGATGTTTTTCAGTTATGACGATCGGAATAAAAGACAAAGTAAAAAATACGAAAGCATATGGTATTCTTTCGAAACTTGCCGGCCGCACAGTGGAATGTGTTTCAGGGTTGCTGAAAACCGTAAGGGAGTTTTGGGAAAATGATGAAAGGGTAAAAAGGATCAGGACATCGAAGGGATACGAAAGCATATGCAGGGTGATCTCTGATTACTGGCTGCTTTGCTTTTTCGTCCTGCTCATAATATATCTTGACACCGTCTACAGGTTCTGGCTGTTCAGGGGATTGTCCTGCGGATATTTCTTCACGGTCATATTTGCACTTTCAGGCGGCGCCGCATTTTACCTGGTTGCCGCCGCTTTTCCGGGGAAATGGGCAAAGGCGGTATCCATTGCGGCAACGTTCCTGGTAACGCTTGTTTATGGCGTGCAATTGGTTTACTACTGTATTTTCCGTACTCCGCTTTCGCTCATATCGATAGGAGGAGCCGGCGATGCCATGCAGTTCTGGGACATCGCACTGGAAGCGATACTGAAGAATATAGCCGGTATCCTGCTTCTTTTCATCCCTTTCGTATTCATGGTCCTTTACAGAAAAAAGATGGCGATATGCGCGAAGAGTATCCGGGAACTGAGCATGGTGCTGGCTTTCTGTGTGCTGAGTTATTCCGGATCGATCGCGTGTGTGGCGGTGACGGGCGACGGTCCTTCCTCACAGAACACATTATATTTCGAAGCGTTTTCACTGGACCTGTCTGTCGACAGGCTTGGCGTGTTCACTACAATGCGTCTCGATATGGAGAGGATGGTAACAGGTGTGCTTAAGGAGACCCTGGTGAACAGGCTGTATGCGAGATCTGAACCGGACGATCCTGCGGGATCGGAAGAACCGGGAATTGCCGATGGAACAGGGGATACGGATCCGGCTGGTGAAAAACCTGACGAAACGCCGACTGGGGTCCGGGATCCTGCCGGCCGGGACGGCCTGCCCGCCCAGGAAGCCGATGATGGACAAACAGAGCCTGACGAGCCGGCTGAGCCTGTGAAACCATACAATGTGATGGATATCGATTTTGATACGCTGATGGCTTCAGGGGAAAGCGATCCGCTGTACCCGATGCACAAATACTTCTCCTCTGTCGAACCGACTCCGACCAATGAGTATACAGGGATATTCAAGGGATGCAACCTGATAATGTTTACTGCGGAAGGCTTTTCGCCGTATGCCGTGAGCCCGGAACTGACTCCCACACTGTATAAGATGATAAATGAGGGATTTGTGTTCAGGAATTTCTATACCCCGATATGGTGGGTGAGCACGTCTGACGGCGAATATGTGGCATGTACGGGGCTGATACCCAAAGGCGGAGTCTGGAGCATGGCAAAGTCAGGCAGCAACTATATGCCGTTCGTCATGGGCAACCAGTTCAGGAAGCTGGGCTACCTGACAAAGGCATACCACAACCACACTTACACTTATTACAGCAGGGATGTATCACATCCAAACATGGGGTATGATTACAAGGGAGTGGGGAACGGCCTGGAGGTAAAGAAGACCTGGCCTGAATCGGACCTTGAGATGATCGAAGCCACAGTCGGCGAGTATATAAATAACCAGCCGTTCCACACATATTACATGACAGTCAGCGGGCACATGAACTACAACTTCTACGGGAACCAGATGGCCAGCAAGAACAGGAAGTATGTGGATGATCTCCCGTATTCCGACGCTTCCAAGGCATACATCGCCTGCAACCTTGAACTGGAATTCGCAATGAGGGAGCTGATGGACAGGCTTGAAGAGGCAGGAATAGCTGAAAACACGGTCATAGTGCTCAGCGCCGACCACTATCCGTACGGTCTGCCGAAGGAAAATATCGACGAACTGGCGGGCCACGAGGTCGAAACCAATTTCGAGATCTACAGGAACCATCTCATAATATACAAAAAAGGCATGGATCCTGTCATAGTGGATAAACCCTGCGACAGCCTGGACATAATTCCCACCCTTTCCAACCTGTTCGGGCTGGAGTATGATTCAAGGCTGCTGATGGGAGAGGATATCCTTTCGTCGGCGCCGCCTTTGGTCATATTCTCGAACAGGAGCTGGATCACCGACCGGGCTATGTATGACTCCACCAAAGGCAAGGCGACATTCTTCGACGGCACTGAAAAAGACGACGAGTATGTGAAGCAGATCAACAGGAAGGTCGCCAATAAATTCAAGTACTCCGCGAGGATACTTGAGACAGATTATTACGGAAAGGTGTTCAAAGCCGCCAAACAGCGGAAAGCGTCCGGAGACTGATATTGCCATGGCGGCAGGCTGCCGGAACAGGTCGTATGCCCTTCCCGGGATCAGCTGCGTGTGCATGCCGGAAACACATGTGCGTCTTGCCGGTATCATGCGTGCATTTTGCCGGGAACAGGTGTATGTCTGTCTTGAAGAACGGGCATATTTCACAGCTTATGCAATCAACCGCCGCTGTGCAATGCGGAGCCCGGATCACGCGGTCCATGTTATATCGAAAGGAGATGCGTTATGCAGCTTCTGAAATATGAAGACTTTATCAGCAGGGTCAACGAACTGGGCTTTATGTTTTTCTCCAATGTGATGGACGGGATGCCTTCCCTGGTATCTGAGACGCCGCATTGGGCATGGCATACCGGTGATCCGGAAACGGACCCGTGGCGCTGGAAGGACAGGGCTGCCGAGGAGAAACGCCTGGCATTCGGATGCATCCTGGGCGGAAACAAGGGATTCATCGCACCTCACATGTATGCTGCGTTTTTAGCTGCATGCAAACCTGCACGGACGATGCGGGAGAGGAGATACGAAGGGTTGGTCAGCCAGGCCTGCTGGGACCTGTGGCAGCTGTTCGAATGGAAAAGGGTGCTTGACACCAGCGAGATCAGGAGCCATATGGGTGTAAGAGGGAAGAAGAGCGGCAGCAGCAAGGTCGATTCGGCAATAGTCGAGCTTCAGAAGCAGTTTTACATAACCGTTGGCGGAAGCAGGCAGAAGATCGACAGGAACGGCCGCCCATACGGGTGGCATATCAACGTCTATGAGAGGGTGGAAGACTGGGCGCCGGCGCAGTGGTGCGGCGGAAAGCAGAAGATGGACCGGGAGGATGCGGTCGATCTTATATTGGATACGGGTATGAGCATCGGCAAAAACGTCGACAGGGACAAGCTTGCTAAGGTGCTGGGCTTTTCATTGTGACTGCCAGGCCGATCACTTACAGTTGAGCGCTCGGCCTGTTATACAGTGCAATAATCTTTTGAATATGAGTTTGTCTGCAAATGTGCGAGTATTGACGATAAGACGGATACGCGGTAAAATGAGTTGCAGGTGAAACATATTCCAACATTCAGAAAATTCTATGAAAGGGTAAGGTATAACGTAATGAGGATTCGCTGATCCGGCAAAACAAACAGTATTATATGACTGGGCATCATTGCTCCGGTTAGTGCCGGATTGGCTTTTATATACCTTGCCGTCTTTGCATTTTCCAACAGGAACAGTATTATTCGGGCAACTGCTGAAACAGTTTCAAAACAGGTTTGATTGCTTTACCTGGACGTTTTGCTTATTGTATGGGACCTGTTGTTCCCGGGCAAGGACAAATCGTCGGATGGTATATCATGACGGAACGTTATAAGGTCTTTCCTGCACTGGCCGGGTGAAAGGGGAGATCTTTTTTGCTGCTGTTGGAAGCGGTGAACGTTAAAAAGTATTACGGCGACAGACTTATTATAGGATTTGACGAACTGAAAATATATTCCGGGGACCGTATCGGCGTGACCGGACTGAACGGTTCGGGCAAGACTACGCTGCTGGATATGCTGTATGGAAGCCTGGAACCGGATGAAGGTTATGTAAGGCGGTATTGCGAGGTCGGATATATAAGGCAGTTCGGCACGGACGGGAAGAGCGATATCCGTCAGCTGCGTACAGAAGCGGCCGGAGCAGCCATGAAGCTGCTCAGTGAATTCGAAGTCGGCGGTAAACTCGACAGGCCGGCCCTTAGCGGCGGAGAACAGACAAGGCTTAAAATCGCGGGAGCTTTCAGCAGGGAAACCGTGCTGATGTTTGCGGACGAGCCGACCTCCAACCTTGATTACAAGGGGATCGAGCTGTTCAGGCAAAAGCTTGGGAAAGTTGAATCCTTCATAATGGTAAGCCACGACCGAAGCCTGCTGGACGCTCTCTGCAACAGGATAATCGAGGTGAAGGACGGAGGCATACGGATCTTCAGCGGCAACTATTCGTTTTACAGGGAGCAGTGTGAGGCGGAAAGGCAAAGGGCCGCTGCCGAGTATGAGAAATACGTTGCCGAGAAAACGGCTCTTGAGCAGGCCATATCCGACAGGATGAGAAGGGCGGGGAAAGTCCGCAAGGCTCCGTCAAGGATGGGCAGCTCCGAGGCAAGGCTTCACAAGCGCCATGCGGCTGAAAGCCAGGAGAAGCTGCACAGCGCCGCAAGCAGCCTGATAACCAGGCTTGAGAAGCTGGAAGTGAAGGAAAGGCCGAAGGAACAGCCCGTGGTAAGGCTGGATTTCTCCCTGACAGAACCGCCGGAGAATAAAACTGTCATAAGCGCGGACAGGCTGAGCTTCAGCTATGGAAATGTTCCTGTATTCAAAAATGCCGGCTTCAGGATCGCCAACGGTATGAAGACCGCGCTTTGGGGCGAAAACGGCACGGGGAAGACGACCCTGCTCAACCTGATATATGCAGCTTACCTGGCACGCAGCGGCGGTTATGGCACCGGAGCAGCAGTGCCGGACAGGGAGCACCCGGATATAGCCGGGCACAGAACCGGTGTATTGTCGGATGATTCTGTGGGAGCAGCCGGACGGGATATGAGCATGTGTACGGATATTAGTACAGATAAAGGTACAGGTACAGATGCCGGCGCGGGTTTTGATCCGTATTTATGGCTGGCTGACAGGGCTGCAGCGGGAGCCGCCAGGTGCATAAACATCGTGCCAAGGGCCCGGCTGGCGTACTTCAGGCAGGCCTTTGAAAACCTCGACCCTGATAAGACAGTCCTGGAAAACGTAATGAAAGACAGTGTGCAGAACGAGTCGGCTGCAAGGACGATACTGGCCCGGCTGCTGCTGCCGGGCGCCAATGTGTTCAAAAAAGTTGGGATACTTAGTGGAGGAGAAAAGATAAAGGTCTCATTCGCAAAGCTTCTCGTGTCCAGGGCCAATGTCCTGCTTCTCGACGAGCCGACCAACTATCTTGACATGCAGTCCATAGAGGCACTGGAGAACGTCCTTAAGGATTATGAGGGGACGGTCCTGTTCGTCTCGCACGACAGGGCTTTTGTCCGTGCAGTCGCAGACAGGCTGCTGGTGACCGGCGGACTGGATGTCAGGTCTTTCGAAGGCGGCCTGGATGAGTACGAGGAGAGCATAAAGACTGCTGACGGGGCCAAAAACATGGAACTTGAAAAGACCATGCTCCGTATGAGGATAACGGAGGTGGTCACAAAACTCTCACTGCAGCCGGCCGACAGGGAAGCGCTTGAAGAGGAGTTCCGGAGGCTCACAAAGCAGCTGAGAGACCTTGAAAGTACCAACTGAAGTGATCTGACCTTAGCAGTCTTGCCGGAACAGCCAGCTGCGGTCTTACTCCAGCAGATGCTCCCGGATCATTTCCTCTGTCACGCCGTTGTTCCGGCATATCTCGGAGTAGAATCTTCCGCTTTTCCTGACGGTGCGCGCCTGGGTCTCATAATCCACGTGCACCAGTCCGAAGCGGGCGGATTCTCCTTCGAGCCATTCAAAATTGTCCATAAGCGTCCAGTGGTAGTACCTTTCGACCGGGATGCCTTCCCCGCACAGCCTGGACACTTCATACAGGTGGTCGTAAATGTATCTTGCCCTGAAGGAATCATTGCCGTCGCAGGTGCCGTTTTCGGTGATCCAGATTGGCGCCCTGTATTTTTTATAGAATTCCCTGCAAAGTTTATACAGCCCTTCGGGATATATCTCCCAGTCCAGGTCGTTCCTCGGGGTCCCGGGCATTACATCGCTCCTGAAGCCCTTGAACCTGACGGCGCTCCTGGTGTAGTAATTGATGCCGATGAAATCGTAGAACCTGCCTGTACCGAGAGGCGCTCCGGAACCCAGGGGGAACCTGAGCCTTCCGGAGGACATGGACCTGATGATCGCTCCCTGGAACAGCCAGCACATGACCCTGGCAGCCAGCCAGTCGAGCGGGTTCCTGGAATACGGGTCGAATACGCGCAGGTGATTGGCTACCCCTACCATGGTACGGCTTTCCCTGTCAAAGCCCTTTTCCCTTCTCACTTCATGTATCGCCTTGTATGCGGCTATGTGGCACAATGCCATGTTTCTGTAAACCTTCATGGCAAGGCCGAGATCCTTTTTGCCGGGAGGCCATTCGCCCATGAAATACCCGTTTGTAACGAAAACGTTGGGTTCGTTTATGGTGATATACTCGCTGACCAGGTCTCCTATGTTTTCAACGACATATCTTGTATAACGCTCGAAATACCCGATTGATTTTTCGGATTCGAACTCGCCTTCAGCGCAGAACCACAGCGGATGCGTAAAATGATGGAGTGTCACGAGAGGGCGTATGCCGTTTTGGATAAGCCGCTGAAGTTCGTCACGGTAACGGGCTATGGCAGCACCGTCGAATTTCCCTTTCTCAGGTTCGATACGGCTCCATTCGAGTCCCATGCGGTATACCTTGTGATCCAGCCGCTTCAGCAGTTCGATATCTTCGATGTACCTGTTCCAGTGGTCGTCGGCGCGAAGGCAGGATGTCCCGTCTTTTATCTTCCCTTTCTCGCACCATGCGTACCAGTTGTTGTTGCGGTCGCCGCCTTCTATCTGGGTCGCCGCTGTGGCGCTGCCAAGCAGGAAACCTTCCGGGAGACTGAAAGGCCTTGGCATATCCGGTCCCTTGAAAGGTTTGGGCATATCCGATACCCCCTCATTCCGAAATGATCCTGATTATATAGTAATGTAACAGGATTTTCTTGGCAAGACTTAAGGAGAGACCAGGCCGCCGGCCCGGCCGCAGGACAGCCTATGGCGACCGGAATACTTTATCTTGCACTTTGGGACCTGTTATACTAAAATGAACGTGGTATGTACAGAAAAAGACGGGATCATACAACAAATACGGAGGACAGAGGGGTACATATATTTTGAAGATCCAGGAAAGAGAATTCATACCTGTATTACTTGGAAACGACATCAATACATACGGCATGTCAAGAGCATTTTATGAAGCTTACGGGGTCAGGTCGGTGGTGATCGGGAAAGCCGCCACCGGGCCCAGCTGCAACAGCAGGATAATCGATTTCCGTCATGTGCCGGGACTCGACACAGAGGAGATATTCATAAAAACCATAAGAAAAACGGCAGCGGAATTTGCTGAAAAAAAAGTCATTCTCATGGGCTGCGGCGATAATTATGTGGAACAGATAATAAGGAATTCTGCCAGGCTGCCGGAGAACATCGTCGCGCCATATGTGGACGAGCAGCTCATGGACAGGCTGCTGACAAAAACCGAGTTTTACAGGATGTGTGACAGCCATGGCGTGGAATATCCGGACACGTTCATCTACGAAAGATCCATGGGAAGCGATTTCACGCTGCCGTTCGGTTTCCCGGTCTTCCTGAAGCCGTCCAACGGCATCAGGTACTGGCAGCACGAATTCCCGACGCAGAAAAAGGCGTACAGGCTGAACAGTGAAGACGAACTGAAGGAAGTCATAGAACAGATATACGGGGCGGGTTATGACGACCGGCTCATCATACAGGATTTCGTGCCGGGGGATGATTCTAACCTGCGGGTAATGATCTGCTATTCAGGCAGGGACGGAAAGGTGAAGCTGATGTCTTTCGCCCACGTGGTGCTGGAGGAGCACACCCCGCACGGTATCGGCAATACCGCCGTGCTCATGAATGATCATGACGCCGGGCTTTCGGAAAAGTTGAGGAATTTTCTCGACAGTATCGGCTATACGGGCTTTTCGACCTTCGACATCAAGTACGACCGGAGGGACGGCAGGTACAAGATACTCGAGATGAATCTCAGGCAGGGACGAAGCAACTACTATGTGACTGCAGGCGGGAACAATCTTGCGAAATATGTAGTCGAAGATCGTATATACAATAAAAACCTGCAGCTGGAGATCGCGGACACAAGGAATCTCTGGACCGTCATACCGCTGGGGGTGGCTTTCAGATACACCAGGGATGAAAACATCAGGCGGCAGATGAAGGAACTGGTCAGGGAGAAGAAGGTTACGAATCCCTTGTTCATGAAGGGAGACAACAGGATCATGAGGATGCTGTTCCTGTATAAATCACATCTGAGCCACTGGTTCAAATTCAGGAAATACCTGTGACCTGCTGAACCGGCGAATGACCCGGTCACACGGAACAAACGGGATAAGGCTATACGGAATAAACGACAGAGGTGACGCAATTGGATAACGGAGTTATCGATATGAAGAAATACGAGGAGTTTTTGCAGTCTCATCCGAAAGGCCATTTCATGCAGTCCCCGCAGTGGGCGGAGGTGAAATCCTTCTGGAAGAACGAGATCGTGACCGTGGAGGATGAAAACGGGAATATAAAGGGTTCGATGAGCCTGCTCATCAGGAAGATACCGATACTTCCGTATACCATGATGTACTCGCCTAGGGGCCCCGTTTGCGACCCTCATGACGGGGACACGATCAAAAAACTGCTTGAGAAGTGCAAGGCTCTGGCGAAAAAGTACCGCAGCTATGTCCTGAAAATGGACCCTGACATCGAGATCGAAGATACGCAGTTCGAACAGATAGTAAGAAAACTCGGGTTCAAGGTGAGCCGCGGTCTTAAGAACTATGAGGGCATCCAGCCCAGATTCGTTTTCAGGCTCGATCTGCGCGGCAAGACCGAAGAGCAGATCATGGCCGACTTCCATCACAAGGTACGCTACAATATCAGGCTTGCAGAGAGGAAAGGCGTGGAAGTCAGGGTAGGTACCAGGGAAGACATGGCCGTTTTCCACAGGATGATCGTTGAGACCGGAAAACGCGACAACTTTGTCGTCAGGAGCCGGGAGTATTATGAAAAGGTTTACGATTGCTTCGCCCCGGACCATGCCAGGGTCTACATCGCGAGCTATGAGGGCAAGCCTATCGCGGGCACTGTCGCCATCCTTTACGGAAACAAGTGCTGGTACCTGTATGGCGCGAGCATCAATGAGCACCGCAATCTCATGCCTAATTACCTTTTGCAGTGGAACATGATAAAATGGGCACTGGAATCAGGCTGCGACATATATGATTTCAGGGGCGTTCCGGGAGACCTGGACGAGAACAACCCCATGTACGGCCTTTACAGGTTCAAGGTCGGATTCAAAGGTAAGTTCACCGAGTTCGTGGGGATGCTTGATTATGTTTTCGACCCGTTCGTATACTTTATAGCGGAAAAAGCCATTTATGCCTTCCGTGAACTCAGGAGAAAAATATATAAGAGAAAGTAAAGAACAGTGAAAAAACAATCGAGTGTAAAAGGCTTTACCGTTTTAAGCGCGGCAAGTATCATTAATAAGCTGCTTGGCCTGCTGTATGTGCCCGTTGTTACGCTGATAATCGGCAATTATGGCAATGGTATACGCGAACAGGGCTATAAGCTTTACGAGCTGGCATTTGTCATAACCAATACCGGCATACCTGTCGCGTTGTCAAAAATCATATCAGAACAGCTTGCGTCATCAAGATATAAGCTTTCATACAGGACGCTGCGTGTATCCGCCGTACTGATGACAGCGGGAGGACTCTTTACCAGCATACTTACCGCTGCCCTGGCCGGCCCTGTGTCGAAACTGATGCAAACTCCGCAGGCATACTGGACGATCATGGCTCTGTCCCCCGCTTTGCTTTTCACTTCTATATCCTGCATATTCAGGGGTTATTTCCAGGGCAGGTCCAATATGGTTCCCACAAGTATATCACAAATAATAGAACAGGTCATTAATACCGTGCTGGCTGTATTGTTTGCCTGGCTTGCGTACCAGTGGGGACTGAAGTTTGCCGCAGGAGAGGGACTGGCAGGCGAAGAGATGGTCAACGAGGCGCTGAAATTTGCGGCGGCAGGCGCCACTGTAGGCGTATCCGCCGGAGCGATGGCAAGCGCCGGATACCTGTACTGGACTTATGCCAGGAATAAGGCTGAGATCATCGATGAATTCAGGTATTCGTCGACTGACGGATCCGAGATGTCGGCCACAGATATCCTTAAATGGATTGTAAGACTGGCTTTGCCTATAACACTTGGACAGGTAATGATATATGTGACGCAGCTGATAGATGCGGTAAATACCAAATCGAGACTGATGACTGCCGGTTTCAGCGATGTCGAAGCCACAAGCATGTACGGCGTCCTGGCGACGCAATACACAAAAGTGTTGTTTGTTCCTGTCGTGTTTGCGACGGCGCTTAGTACGGCCGTACTCCCGTCCATATCGGAGGCAGCTGCAGTCAATGACCGGGCTTTGTTGAACAGGAGGATATCAGAAGCTTTCAGGACCATATTCATGATAGCGGTACCTGCTGCTACAGGCCTTACGGTCATGGCAAAGCCTGTAATAAATATACTTTTCTTCAGATCGCCTGATGGCTGGGATCTGCTGATGGCAGGTTCGTGGACGATCATCCTCATTTCTCTGGTATCAGTGCAGACCTCGGTACTTCAAGGCCTGGGGAAGACTTATGTGCCAACCGTACATATGGTGATCGGTCTTGCCTTGAAGCTTATCGTGAACTACACGCTGATCGCTGTAAGATCGATAAACATCAAGGGCGCCATCATCGGTAACGCCGTATGCTATATCTTTGCGGCAGTCATGAATTACAGGGCGCTGAAGAAGCTGACAGGCATCAGGCTGAATGTCAGGAAGACTTTCAACAGGCCTCTGAGCGTGTCGATCATTATGGGCATTTTTGTGTATCTGATTTATCACGGGTTCGTATTCATGCTGGAATGGCTCATCAAAACAGTATTCGTATTGAATGCTGTTTGCTGCTTTGCTGCGGTTGCAGCCGGCTGCCTGATCTACTACATGCTTATGATCGTTGCCGGCGGGATCACGGCAGACGACATCCGGAACCTTCCAATGGGAGAAAAGATCCTGGCGGTTACCGCAAAGTTCCCTTACGTAGACAGATTCCTGATGCGATAACCTGCAGCTGCCAGATACCAGGACCTGCGTTTGCCGGGCACAGGAACCTGCGGCTGCCCGGTATGGCGGCGGCAGGGCCTTAGCTGTTCGGCCCTCGGTAATACCTGTACTCGTATTTTTTCTTATTGACCCTTCTGGATATCTTTTTCAGTATTGTCCTGAGTATGACGAAACCGCTTGCTGCAAGCAGGATGCCCAGCACGGTATATGAATAGTGCGATTCGAGCCCCGGGTCTTCGGCTTCCGTATCCTGGGCTGCTGCCACAGGGGCTTTGCTTATCGTTCTTGCGGCAATGAGGTCTACTTTTCCAATCGCCTTTCCGTCCGAGATATATTCAACAGTTCCGATCACATCGCCTTTTCGTACCGGCGCCTTGATCACATTGGGTATGTCCAGCCTGGTTTCGATATCGTTACCTGCAGTACCGTCGGACTGCACCGGGAGTGCGATACTGAACTCCGATCCTGTTACCAGGTCCAGTATATTATCATTTACGGCTGCCTCTTCTACAATCACCGATTTTACTGTGCTTCCGGCATCCGTCAGCTTTTGCATCGAATAGTTTTCGAAACCGTAACGGAGCAGTTCCGTAGCATACCCGTAGACCTTGTTCGCCGTCATCACGTGCATGACTACTGCGATCAGTTCCATGCCGTCCTCGCCCGTTGCCGATATCACGAGATTGTTTCCTGCAGCCGCCGTATAGCCGGTTTTCATGCCTGTCACGGTATACTCGCATTCTTTGCCGCTGACCGTGTATGGATATGTATTGTCATACCACAGCAGTTTGTTCGTGTTCCTCAGCGGATCCCATTTATCGTGCTTGTTTGTGGCGGGCAGGTCTTCATAGTATTCCGTGGCCACGATTTTCCTGAATTCGGGGATGGTCATGGCGTGTCGGGCCATGACCGCGATATCGCGGGCGGTCGTGAAATGGTCGGCATCTTCCTTTTCCGTGTCTTTTCCCGACGGGTTCACGAAATATGTATTAGTGGCTCCCAGTTCCTTTGCCCTCCGGTTCATCATGTCCATGTATTCTCTGCGGGAAGAGGCCACGTTTTCGGCAATGATATTGGCAGCCTCGTTGGCGGATTTTATCAGCATCACGTTGAGCATGTTTTCCAGTGTAAAGCCGGTCTCGCCCGCCATGATGCCTATGTTCATCCCGCCCCTGCCTATATCGTATACGGCTTCCTGGGATACTTTCATCTCCTGCTGCAGGTCGCCGTTCTCCAGCGCCACGATGGCGGTAAGTATCTTGGTGAGGCTGGCAGGACGTATCTGCTTGTCCGCATTCTGCTCCGCAAAAATCCTTCCAGTCTTTGCATCCATCAGTACATAACAGGTTTCTTCGTCTGGTATGTCCGGCGACTTGGCATACACGGGCACAGCAAGGGTAAAAGACAGGATAGTTATGACAAACAGGTATAACAGTTCCAGTAATCCTTTTTTCATATGTCTCTCCAGTTTGGTCAGTCTTTTGTGAAATAGTGTTCGCTTTGCGAGACCGCATCATGCCTGTTGCAAAATTGCATCATTTTCATTTTAGCATTTTGCGGCGCCCGTTTCAAGCCGCGCCGGTCCGGGCATCCGCGGATACGGACTGGGAAGCGCTTCTCCGTCTGCCACAGCCTGGTACGGAACACACTGCATTTAAAGCCTGTTGTGGAAAGCCCGGCATGCAGCCGCAACACAGTATGTATATGGCGGGGTTGTCCGTGCGCGTATCGGTTAAATGTAGTACAATAATAATATAATGCCGATATTATAGCTGGGCAATGCAAATGCTGCGCCAGTGCAATGGCAATGCTGAGCAGAGCGGATACTCACGCTGGTACGATGATGTACGACGCTTATACATAAATTCACCGGGAAGTGGCAAATTAAGTATAAACAATCAACCAGTGCCGGGAGGATCATTTACGAATGAAAATCAGACGGTTTGCCAGGATTCTGGCGATTGTGGTCATCATTGCCGTTGCTGTTTCGATATACCTGCAGGAGAAGAAAGCGATAAAAAGAGAGGACAGTTACGGGTATGTCCAGAGTTCTGTCAAAAGTGACGAAGGAAAGATCAGGGTAGTCATAAGCGCCATCGGCGACGTGGCTCTCGGGCAGGACTCGCGGTTCAGTTACAGGGACTCGTTCGATCATGTTTTCGAAAGGAGCGGCGGAGATTACGGCTACTTCTTCTCTAACGCCCGGGAGGTACTGGAGCAGGATGACATCACGATAGCAAATCTTGAGTGCGTCCTGAGCAATGAGACGGAAAAGGCTGAAAAATATGACTACGGCAATAATTACTGGTTCAATGGCAGGCCTGAATATGTGAATATCCTGAAGGCCGGAAGCATAGAGGCTGTCAGTCTCGCAAACAACCACACGTATGACTACGGGCAGAAGGGATACGATGCTACCTGCAGGGCTCTTGACGACGTGGGGATAAAGCATTTCGGCTATTCCCGGACGGCGGTCAGCACGGTCAACGGGATAAATGTAGGCATGGCCGGATTCAACCAGTTCGGCGAGTACGAGCAGGGCCGTGACACCGATGAGCTTAAGCAGGAAGTCGGATCCGTGACCAGGGAACTCAGGGAGCGGAGCGATCTTGTCATTGTATACTTCCACTGGGGCAAAGAGTATTCTTACGAAACGGACGGGCTGCAGACGGAGCTGGCGCATCTTGCCATAGATTCAGGGGCCGATCTTGTTTTGGGAAGCCATCCCCATGTATTGCAGCCTATCGAGATATACAACGACAGGTATATAGTCTACAGCCTTGGCAACTTCTGCTTCGGAGGCAACAAGAAGCCGTCGGATCTCGATACGGCGGTCTACCGGCAGGCATTCCTGTTCGATCAGGAAGGCAGCCTGGTCAGCATACAGGTGCCGGAGATAATACCTTTCTCGGCATCATCACAGCGTTCCGTCAATGATTACAGGCCGACGCCTGCAGAAGGGGAAGCAAAAGACCGGATTTTAACCAAACTGGACTATTCTCCGGACATGGCGGCATTATTGGAACTGTCTGTGGACAAGGATGAAATGGTCAGGCTTGACGAGGTAGCGGAGGATGTGATAATCGACCTGAAGTATGCATCGTCGGACAACATCACGGGCAAGCCTGTCTATGACTCGAACACCGCCTGGCTGAGAAGAGGTACTGCAAACAAGCTCAAGAAGGCCAACGAGGCCTTGATGAACCAGGGTTACAGGATCAAGGTATGGGATGCGTACAGATCCGAGGAGGATCACAGGATCCTGCATGATACTGCGAAGAACAGCTATTACTTCATCGACCCGAAGATCGGCTCCAATCATACACGGGGGGCCGCAGTCGATGTGACGCTGGTGGATATCGACGGGAACGAGCTCGATATGCCCAGCAGATTCGACGAGATGTCCGAAAAAGCACACAGGACTTACAAGCTTGCCACTCCCGAACAGAAAAGGAATGCCATGATACTGGAGAAAGCGATGAAGGATGCCGGGTTCATCCCGCTGGAAAACGAGTGGTGGCATTTTGACGATTCGGATTACAGGAACTATGAGTTCCTGCCTTCGCTGAATGATGAATAAGCTGAGGTTTAATATCGCGGCTTTGGGTATGTGAACAAGCGGTTCCCGGAGCGCATGATAACAGGCACCGTTTGAGCGGAAGCAGGACCAGGGATTGCCTGCTATATACCGGGATCCCCGCGGCAGCCGGATGTACGACTCGATTCTGGTGGAAAAACGGACAAGCCGGTGATAAAATAATGTCCGGCAATAATGCAGGCCGGTTGGGCAGACCGGCGCCGAATATTTATACATGCCAGGCGGGAAATTGAAATAATAATTAAGTAAGCGTTATCATCGTACAGGTGAACGCTATCAGTTGCTCCGGCAGGCTGCTTCACACCGGGTCCCGGAAGCAGCGGCCGGCAAGTCACGGGGGTGCGGGATGGAAAAACATGCTTTGGAGGAGTACATAGAAAAACTACAGGAGAAAAAACTGCTGCTGAGGCACAACTGTACGCTTGAGACCGCGAAACAGGCAGTGAACCATGTGGCATATGACTCGAACAAGGCAGCGCGCAATACGCTTTTCGTATGCAAGGGAGCCGGGTTTAAGGAAGCCTATCTGCATGACGCGGTCCGCAGGGGGGCTTTGGCATATATCAGCGAAATCGAATATGATGTGCCTGTGCCGTGCCTGTTGGTCAGCGATGTAAAAAAGGCGCTGGCGCTCGCGGCGTCGATATTTTATGATGATCCCGCAAATGACCTCTGTGTGATCGGCATCACAGGCACGAAAGGAAAATCCACGACAGCCTATTACATCAAGTACATACTTGACGATTACATGAGAGAACTGGGCAAGCCCGAAACAGGGATTATTTCGTCCATAGATACATATGACGGCGTCATAAAGGAAGAATCCAAACTTACGACCCCGGAATCGCTTGAACTCCAGATGCATTTCAGGAACGCCGTGAACAGCGGCATCGAATACATGACCATGGAGGTTTCCAGCCAGGCGCTCAAATACGGGAGGCTCCACGAGGTATGTTTTGACGCAGGCGTATTCCTCAATATTTCGGAGGACCATATCAGCCCCATCGAACACAGCGACATGGAAGACTATTTCGTATCAAAGCTGAAGATATTCAGCCAGTGCAAAACAGCCTGCGTCAATACCGATTCCGATCAGTTTCCGAGGATAATGGAGGCCGCGAAAAACGCGGAAAGGATACTGACATTCGGTACCAGGGAAGGAGCCGACATATTCGGGTACGACATCAGGAAAAACGGTATGGATACACATTTCAGGGTGCGCTGCGACCGTTTCGACAGGGAATTCATGCTGACGATGCCCGGCCTTTTCAACGTGGAGAACGCTCTAGCCGCAATTGCAGCAGCCTATACACTGAAAATACCTGAGGAGCACATATATACCGGCCTCCGCAGGGCAAGGTCCAGCGGCAGGATGGAGTATTATGCGAACAAGGCGAAGGACAGGATAGTCATAGTCGATTATGCTCACAACAGGCTGAGCTTTACCAGGCTGTATGAAACTGTAAAGGCCGAATTCCCCGGCATGAAGATAGTGACGGTATTCGGATGCCCCGGAGGCAAGGCATACGTGCGCAGGAGGGACCTGGGGCTGCTGGCCGGGCAGAATTCCGACAAGGTCATCCTGACTGCGGAGGACCCGGGGCCGGAAGAAACCCGGACTATCAGCGAAGATATCGCACAGTATGTGCGGCAGTACAACGACAACTGCGAACTTATAGACGACAGGGAAGAGGCCGTGAAGACCGCGATCCTGTCATCGGAGCCCGGCACCGTCATACTGATAACAGGCAAAGGCAATGAAACGAGGCAGAAGTACGGCAATAAATATGTGCCTGTGCCGTCGGACGTGGAACTGACGAAAAAGTACCTTGCCGAACTCGAGGACAGATCTCAGGGCCCGGGAATATGATACATGGCTCCGGAACACATGGCGCTGGGCGAAGTATCACTTCCGTACGTCAATTTTACATTCTTCAGCATTACCTGCCACAGGAAACGGTTCCGGCCACTGAAGACATTCCCGGCTTGTATTAGGCCAAATCCGGAAGAACCGTCTCCATGCTTCGGGAGAGATCGCGGCCATAGCTTTGTGTGCCGGCCACGCTGTTACTCCGGCCGTGAACGGCAGGACCGCCTTTTGCATAATATGAGTATGGTCATATTATGTAAAAGGTGGTTTTTACAGTGGCAAACATTTATGTATACAACAACCAGACGGGCGGCATGGAATACTATACGCTGGCCGAATCGGACGCGATGCCGTACAACATAGGCAGGACGCTGACAGTGGGCGAGTTCAGGGGCAGTTCCCGTGCGAATACGCTGTGGACCACGAGACGGGCGATGGAGGCCTTCAACATAACGAGAAGCGCATGGGGACGCCCCATTTATGTAGGATATGCTTTCAAGCGTATCTGGGAAGGAGGCCATGCGGCGATGTCCCAGCACTATGCGGGTGTGTCCTTTGATGTCGGGCAGAACCTTGACAGTGCGACGCGTGACCAACTGCGCAATACGGCTGCTGCGACCGGCGTATGGACATATGTGGAGCCGGCATACCTTACGCCGACATGGGTGCATTTCGACGCCCGTGCAACCCCGCCTGCCTGTGCCGCAGGAGGTTACCCGCTGATCCGTTCAGGAAGCGTGAACAATTATGTACTGGTTCTCCAGGATGCGCTGAATGCCCTGGGATATACCGGTTCCGGCCTTGACGGGATATTCGGGAACGGGACGCGGAATGCGGTGATCCGTTTCCAGCGTGCCCAGGGACTTGACGCGGACGGCATAGTCGGGTGCCAGACTTGGGAAAGGCTGACGGAGCTTGCTGTGTCCATCGGACGCACACCGACCGTAATCGATCCGTGAACACAATTGGCCTGCAGCTGAAATCGATCCGTGAACGCAATTTGTCTTCAGCCGCTATCGCTCCGTGGCTGTGAACGATCTTAAGTTCTGATCGATCAGCGTTCAATCCGTGATTGACTTGTGACCGTGTCAAGCGAAGACCGGTAATGGCTGAAATTGTTGAGATTCTGCGTTTATCCGGGATGTTCCGCCAGGTAGATAGTTTCGCCATGTAGATATCCGCCGGGCAGATATCCGCCAGGTAAATATCTGCCGGATATCCGCCGCGTAGATATCCACCGGGTAACTGCCAGGTAAATCTCCACCCGGCAGATATCCGCCAGATAGATATCCACCGGGTAGATATCTGCCAGGTAAATCTCCACCGGCTAGATATTATGTGGTCCCATATGTTTTCGTGCCGATCTGGGAAATAATCCGGGAAGTATTTTTTGATTCTCTTCGGTAGACTCTACCGAAGGTTTTTATTTTTTGGTATAGTAATGGCAAACCATTTGACTATATGCTGTGCCAATTCATGATGCAGCGTTGTATCGGGCCGTGCCGGTCACAGACGGAATATCGCAGCGGGATGCACCGGGTACAGACGCTGCATTGCAGATGTTGTAAAACAAATGCCGTGTGAAATACTGTACCGTGGAGGCTGATATTATTGCAGGATAAAACAGTATTGCAGGACGGAATGCAAAAAGCAGTACAGGGCGAAGGCCGAAAAGATTTCCGCAATAGAGTCAGAATGGCTGATGACGCGAAAAAGGTGCCGTTTTCCGAGCTTGAGCAGAGGCTGCGGAGATTCAGGGCAGCCATGGACGAAAAAGAGCCGGGCTGGGAGATGGCCCTGGTCATAAGCAAGGTAAACCAGTACTATTTCACGGGAACGATGCAGGAAGGCGTCCTGTTCATACCGAGGGACGGAGAAGCGGTCTACTTCGTCCGAAGAAGTTATGAACGCGCTGTGGATGAATCCCTGTTCCCCGACATAAGACCTATGGAGTCGTACAGGGATGCGGCAGCTTTGCTCGGAAGGCTGCCGGAGACAGTCCACATCGAGTGGGACTTCGTCCCGTATGGCATGTGTGCCAGGATGCAGAAATATTTCGGGTTTGAAAACGTTAAGGCGATGGACGCTGTCCTGGCAAGGGTGCGGTCGGTCAAAAGCCCGTATGAACTTGAGTTGATGATAAAAACCGGTGAGATACACAGAAGGGTGTTGGAAGAACGCGTGCCCGGGCTGTTCAGGGAAGGGATGACGGAAGCGGAACTGACGGCCGGGATATTTAAAGTGCTTATCGAGGAAGGCCATCAGGGCATAGCACGATTCAACATGTTCGATTCCGAGATACTGCTGGGTCATATCGCATTTGGAGAAAGCTCGCTGTATCCGACTTACTTCAACGGACCGGGCGGGAATTACGGCCTCGGACCCGAGATGCAGCTAATGGGAAGCAGGGAGAACAGGCTGGCTGCCGGAGATCTCATATTTATTGACACAGGATGTGCATATAAGGGCTACCAGACGGACAAGACCATGACATATGTTTTCGGCGGGCCTCTTCCCGCACGTGCGGCGGAGATCCACAAAAGATGCCTTGAGATCCAGGAAAAGATATGTGAGATGCTCAGGCCAGGCATCGCACCGTCGTATATCTATGAAACCATAATGAAGGGTGTGGACGAAATCAGCCTGCCCAACTTCATGGGGTACGGGAACAGGAGGGTCAGATTCCTGGGCCACGGGATCGGGCTGCATGTGGATGAACTGCCGGTGCTGGCAAAAGGTTTCGACGAGCCGCTGCAGGAAGGAATGGTCTTTGCGGTGGAGCCAAAGGCCGGCGTAGAAGGCGTCGGCATGGTAGGTACAGAAAACACGTTCATCGTGACGCCGGAAGGCGGCAGGTGCATTACTGGAGACCATCCAGGCCTGATGGAGATATCCTGATCCGCCGACAGCAGTGCCTTGTTGGGAAAGTTTCGCTCATCAGCAGATCGAAGCGGCATGAACTTATCCGGAATCATTGCATGCAAATTCAAAGCATCAAATTGATAAAGCGCTGATATCCGCATAAAAATAACGATTCGGCCAAAACTATGTACTGAAGCGGGCAAGATGCACCGTCCCGGGGACGCGTGTACATGAAGTGCCCGCTGCAAATGTGCGGGATCGCTGGATACTGTACGTAAACAAATGCAAAGCAGCTTTTCCGTCAGCGGGATATGCTCCGCAATAGCATCCGGGAGCATATATCCAGAACAATAAAAGGAGAATCGTTATGAGCAAAAGCAAAAAGGGCCGGAAGGACCGGAATCTCGGCGTGCCGGTCGAGAAACACGATACCGCCGCATGGGCCAACATCGAAAATAAAAAATCCCATTCCCAGGTGACGGTACCGTCGGAGTTCCAAGTCATCAACGCCAAGGAATATGTTGATGAGAATGAAAAATAAGAAAAGCAGTCAAAGAGAAGTACTAAAAGCAAAATGTAAAAGGACGGGGACATGAGTGACCCCGTCCTTTTCTGCGGCAGTTACCAGTTGGTTTCGCATCCATAAGCACAACCGGGTCTGCTTCCTGGTGAACAGCCGAATCATACTGTACTGATGGCTGAAACGCTGCCGCCTTTACTGCCCGGCGAGGCGGAGGTAGGTTTCATAGCGTTCGCGCGCATGGATCTCCGATTCTTCGAACAACTTTTCCGCCAGGTCGGGGAAGACGTTCATCAGCTGCGTATAGCGCACTTCGCCCGTGAGAAAGTCCCTGTAAGGTCTTTCAGGCTTTTTGGAGTCGAGTATGAACGGGTTTTTGCCCTCCTTGCGGAGATCCGGGTTATAGCGGTACAGGTGCCAGTAGCCGGAATCGACCGCCTTGCGCTCTTCGGCTATGCTGGTGCCCATGCCTGACCTGATGCCGTGCGATATGCAGGGGGCATAGGCTATGATCAGCGACGGTCCCTTGTATTCCTCGGCTTCCGTCAACGCTTTTATCGTCTGGTTCATGTTGGCGCCCATGGCTATCTGGGCCACATATACGTTTCCGTAGCTTATCGCCATAAGGCCGAGGTCCTTTTTCCTCATCCTCTTGCCGGCAGATGCGAACTTAGCCACTGCTCCGGTGGGCGTAGCTTTTGACGACTGGCCGCCCGTGTTGGAATATACCTCGGTGTCCATAACGAAAAGGTTGACGTCGGCGCCGGAGGAAAGCACGTGGTCAACGCCGCCGTATCCGATGTCATAAGCCCAGCCGTCTCCTCCCATGATCCATATTGACCTCTTGACGAGAAAGTCCTTCTTGCTCAGGATCTCTTCAAGTATGCGGTCCCCGGCGGTATCCATTTCCGAAAGAACCTTTATGACATCAGCGGAAGCTATTTTTGAGGCTTCTCCGTCTTCCCTTGAATCGAGCCAGTGCCTGAAGGCCTGGGCAACGACGTCCGAAGGTTCGCCTTGTTCCAGGTACGTCCGCATCAGGTCGGCAATGCGCTCACGGATCTGGTTGACTCCGAGGAACATGCCGAACCCGTATTCGGCGTTATCTTCAAAGAGCGAATTCGCCCATGCGGGCCCCTTGCCTTCCGAATTGGTCGTATATGCAATGGAAGGAGAACTTGCGCTCCATATGGACGAACAGCCTGTCGCGTTCGCTATCATCATACGGTCGCCGAACAGCTGGGTGATCAGCCTGACATACGGAGTCTCGCCGCATCCGGGGCAAGCGCCGTTGTATTCCAGCAACGGCTGTATGAACTGGCTTCCTTTCAGTGTCTTCCTGTCCATGACGTTCTTCTTGGGAGACAGGCTGAGTGAGAATTCCCAGTTGTCCTCCTGCACGCCCGTTTCTTCCTCTGCCGGAACCATTACCAGCGCCTTTTCGGATGTGGGGCATACATCGGCGCAGTTGCCGCAGCCGGTGCAGTCCAGGGGGCTTACCTGGACACGGAAGCGGTAACTTTCGAGACCTTTTCCTGCTGCCTTGAGAGTTGTGTAATTCGCCGGCGCTCTTGCGGCCTCGTCCTCATCCAGCAGGAACAGGCGTATGGTGGCATGCGGGCACACAAATGAGCATCTTCCGCACTGTATGCAGTTTTCGGGATACCATTTCGGAAGCATTACCGCAATGCCTCTTTTTTCAAAAGCAGTTGTGCCCAGCGGATGCGTGCCGTCTTCCATGCCCCGGAATGCGCTGACAGGGAGTTCATCGCCTTCATGCCTAGCCATGGGCCTTTGGATCTTTTTTATGAATTCGAGCAGCATTTCAGGCTCTTTGCTTTTGCTTATAAAATCATGCATTGTATCAGGCCCTTCTTCAGCCGCGTTTGTCCACGTCTCCGGCACTTTGACCCTGTGCAGGGCATCGAGGGCGCGATCGACTGCCATATCGTTCATTTCGACTATCTTCCTGCCTTTTTTGCCATATGATTTTTCAATGGAATCCTTGAGGTACCTGATGGCGTCTTCCACCGGTATTATATTTGCCAGCTTGAAAAACACCGTCTGCATGATCATGTTTATCCTGTTGCCGAGGCCGATCTTGCCTGCTATGGCAATGGCGTCGATCGTGTAGAAATCGATCTCGTTTTGGGCGATGTATCTCTTGATGTGCGCCGGCAGGTTCGCTTCAAGCCCCTCGTCGTCCCACGGGCAGTTGAGTACGAAGACGCCTTTTTTCCTGAGCCCCTTGAGGATATCATAGTTGTACAGGAACGATTTGTTGTGGCATGCGATATAATCGGCATTGTAAACCAGATACGGGCTCCTTATTGGATTCGGGCCGAACCGCAGGTGTGATACGGTCGTGCCGCCGGACTTTTTGCTGTCGTATGAGAAATATGCCTGGGCATACATGTCCGTGTTGTCGCCGATTATTGTGATCGCCTGTTTGTTGGCGCCGACCGTCCCGTCCGAACCAAGTCCCCAGAACTTGCAGCTTATGGTCCCTGGCGGGACCGTTTCGATCATTTCGCCTTCAGGCAGCGATGTGCCCGTAACGTCGTCGACTATCCCTATGGTAAAATGGTCTTTCGGATTGTCGGATTCCAGGTTGTCGAAAACCGCGACGATCTGGGACGGACGTGTATCTTTCGAACCAAGTCCGTATCTGCCGCCGACGATCAGCGGCTTTTGCGCTCCCTGCCCGTAAAATGCCTTGCAGACGTCGAGATAAAGCGGCTCACCGGGAGCGCCGGGCTCTTTTGTGCGGTCCAGTACCGCGATTTTCCTTACCGTTTTCGGTATGACATCCAGGAGATGTTTTTCAGAGAATGGCCTGTAGAGCCTGACTCTTACGGTGCCTGTCCTGCGCCCGCGGGAATTGAGGTAGTCCACCGCCTCATTGATAGTATCGCATACCGAGCCCATTGCTATGATCACGTATTCCGCGTCAGGAGCGCCGTAATAATCGAAAAGCCGGTAGCTTCTCCCGGTGATGCGCTCGATTTCCTTCATGTATCCTTCGACTATGGACGGAACATTGTCGTAGAACCTGTTTGCCGCTTCCCTTCCCTGGAAGTAGATGTCCGGGTTCTGTGCAGTTCCCCTTGCAACGGGATGCTCAGGATTCAGCGCCCTTGCCCTGAAATCCTCCACGGCCTGCATATCGACGATCTTTGCCAGGTCCGAGTAGTCTATCAAGCTTACCTTCTGGTATTCGTGCGAAGTCCTGAAACCGTCGAAAAAGTGGATGAACGGTATCCTTGACCGGATGGCCGACAAATGCGCGATGCAGCCAAGGTCCATTACCTCCTGGACGTTGGATGAGGCAAGAAGGGCGGCGCCTGTCTGGCGGCAGGCCATCACATCCTGGTGGTCGCCGAATATCGACAGTGCATGGGTGGCAATTGCGCGGGCAGACACGTGGAGAACGCCCGGAAGCAGTTCGCCCGCCATTTTATACAGGTTCGGTATCATAAGCAGCAGACCCTGTGAAGCGGTATAGGTGGTGGTGAGGGCGCCTGCCTGGAGAGAACCGTGCATTGCCCCTGCTGCCCCGGCTTCGGACTGCATTTCGGTGACATTGACCGGCTGGCCGAATATGTTCTTCCTGCCCTGGGAAGCCCATTCGTCGACCAGTTCGGCCATAGGGGACGAAGGTGTTATCGGGAAAATAGCCGCAACTTCCGTAAATGCGTATGATGCGTATGCTGCGGCATGATTGCCGTCCATTGTTGACATTTTCATCAAGAAGCACTCCTTTATCAGTGTACTTTGCAACATTCGTATTATTTCAAAGTCTGCGGCAAATAATGTATCTTTGCTGCCGGAATGCAGCAAAGGATGATTCAGAGGGCGCCCATGGGCAAATTGGCCTTGATCTGTTGCCTGATAACATAAAGCACCACCGGCTAACCGGCATTAAATAAATTGAAATAATTTGTCGCAGATATTATAATGGAAATACTGGTACATAATTGACGAACAATCGACATCAGCAAAGCAACTTCAGTAAAATTTCGCACCTGTGCACCAGGCCGTGTCGAAAATTCTTATAAGTCGTCAGAGAATAAACTTGCACCAAAGTGAGGATTATTATGGAGAGCTTTCGGAGAAGGATACTGATAGCAGACGACAACAAGGATATCCACGACGACATTAAGTATATACTTGATACGTCTTCCTCCGGGATGGAGGAGTATCAGGAAGCGAAACTGCTGAAGAAGGAATTGTTCGGGGACAGGGACGCAGCGTCAGATCAGAGCGAAACAGTAATAGACATCAGGTATTCCATCGACGATGCATATCAGGGCAATGAAGCTGTCGAGATGGTAAGGACGGCCAAGGAATCCGGCGACCCGTATTCGCTTGTGTTCATGGATGTCAGGATGCCGCCCGGTATGGATGGTATAGAGACGATCGAAAGCATCTGGAAGATCGACCCTGACGTCGGTGTCGTCATATGCACCGCATATTCTGATTATTCGTGGAACCAGATCGTTACAAAGCTTGGCCAGAACGACAATCTCCTGTTCATAAGAAAACCTTTCGACCATGTGTCCCTCAAGCAGATCGCGCTTGCGATGACAACGAAGTGGAGCCTGAAGATGCAGATCAGGGAGCACATCGAGAACCTTGAGAATCTGGTGGCGCAGAGGACCAACGAGCTCACCGAAACAGTGGGCAGGCTCAGGGAGGAGATATCTCTCAGGGAGGAAAAGGAGAAGCAGCTTGCCTACTCCGCCCATTATGATTCACTTACGGACCTTTTGAACAGGCGTTCCTTCTACACTTCCCTGGCGGCACTTACCGGGAACGGCGAGGACCGCAGGGACAGTTTCTCGTTGTTTTACATCGATCTGGATAATTTCAAGAACGTAAATGATTTGTACGGACATGATGTGGGCGACAGGCTGCTGGTCGAGGTGGGCAGAAGGATCAGCAGCGGGCTCGAAGGCCATGCATGCATGATCCGGGATTATGTGAGCAAAGACGGCAAAGTCAAGGCTGTATTCAGGCTCGGAGGCGATGAATTCACGGCCGTTATAGAAGAGACAGATCGTGGGACGGTCGGAGAGATCGCTCAGAAACTTATAGACATGATAAAAGCGCCGTATTTCATTGCCAGCCATGAACTGGATATTTCCTGCAGCGTAGGGATCTGCGTATACACGAGCGACAGCACGCAGGCCGACATGCTGCTAAAGTATGCGGATATAGCGTTATACGAAGCAAAAAAGATCCATGGCATTTATAGGTTCCATGAACTTTCGAGTTCATACATGCACCTTAATGAAATCAGGATAGAGAGCGAACTGAAGAAAGCGATCGAAAGGAACCAGATAGACGTATACCTGCAGAGCCTGGTCGATACGGCCGAAAGAATAGTAGGCGTGCAGGCGCTCGTACGCTGGCTCCATCCGGAATACGGAGAACTGGAGCCCGGCCAGTTCCTGCATATCGCGCAGAAATCCGATATGATCATAACGCTTGGACACTATGTCCTGCGCAAAGCTCTCATGTACCTCAAAAAGATCCATGAATCCGGACACGACGACCTTTTCATAATGATCAGCTGCACTGCCAGGGAGTTCTATCATCCGCACTTTGTCAGCAATATAAAGTCTGCCCTGGACGAAACCGGGATCGCGCCAGAGCATCTCAAACTCAACCTGGAGGATAAGTTCTCGTTCCAGGCTGCCCAGAACGCGCTTGCCATCATCAGGGAACTGAGTGAAATGGGGGTCCAGTTCGCTGTTAGCGGATTCGAGACTGCTTATCCTGCGTTCGCGTTCCTGCAGCAGATGCCAAAGGACACGATGATCAAGCTGAACAAGGCTTATGTGCAGAACATCGTAGCTGACAAAAGGAACCGCAACTTCCTGCTCTCGCTCATGGATATCATCAGCACGTGGGATCTTGAAGTGATAATTAGCGGTATAGAGACCAAAGAACAGAAACAGCTTCTCGATTCAAGACGGTGTATCCTGCAGGGTTATCATTTCAACATGCCTAAACCGTTTGAGGATTATTTGAAGGACCTGGGGCAAGGAGTATGATATGCTGCAATATTATTACCTGGATTCCGGACCTGTCCTGAAGGACCGTTACACTATCGGCTTTCTGGACGACAATATCGAGAACGATTACCACAACCTGATACTGCAAGGGATATCCGAAGCAGCCAGGGAACTGGGAGTACAAATCATCAGGTTCGGTTATTACTCCTCTTATATAGCCTACAAATTCTCCCACCAGGTGGACATGATCCTGGACTACATAAAGCAGTATGACCTGGACGGGCTGATGTTCATCGGATGGACGCAGGCCGGCGCGATGTATAACCGGGAAGATTTCATGGAACGATTCAAAAACACGCCGCTGCTCAGTATAGGGACTATTTTCAGCGACATGCCAAGCGTGTATTTTCCCGGTGATATGGCTGTTTACAAACTGACCCGGCACCTGATAGATGAACACCATTATCAAAGGATAGCCTATATAGAGCATTTCAGGGAAGACAACAGGAAGGAGGCATATGAACTGGCAATGAATGAAGCCGGTTTGTATGATCCTTCCCTTTATATCGGAAATGATCTCCTTCCCCCCTTCACGGACCTGAAAGGCAGGATAAAAAGAATAGCTGACATACTGGTCAGTATCGGGGCCAGGGCAGTCATATCCATGTCATATCCGTATACCTTTCTTCTCATGCAGGAACTCAGGGAGAGGGGGATCAGCATACCGGATGAAATGGCTGTTGTCAGTTACGAGGAAGGCGAATTCGCAAAATACTCTGTCCCCGGATGCACCACCGCATACTTTCCGTGGCGGGAACTGGGTTATGAGGGATGCAAAACCCTGGTCAGGCTTCTGAGGACGGGCAGCTGCCTGAAAGAATTGCCCCTGGACGACAAGTGCATGATCATATACAGGGAGTCCTGCGGATGCATGCCTTATTATGTCAGGCCTGTTGATGCCGAATATATCAGACCTGCCGGGTGTTCCCCGTGCGCCATGACGCCTTCTGAAAAGGATGCGATAATACGGGCATTACAGGCTTTATACAGTGATTCGGGCATTTTGTTCGGGGAACTCGTGGATGCGTTCATACAGTCCTGCGATTTCAGGGACAGCGAGATATTCCTGGCGGAACTGGATTCACAGCTCCGGTCCCTGGGGGAGATCCCCGGAATAAGCAGGCTGGTGGCTGATATCAGGTATCTCTTCTATCCGTATCTCATTTCGAACATCGAGATGATGCTGTGGTCGGGCGACCTGTTCCTCCAGGCACAGGCGCTGGTCAGCAGAAGGGAGGCGGCGGTCACCGGCAGTGCCGCTCTTAAAAGCAAAGCAGACGATCAGATACTCCAGGACATGACACAGCAGCTGCTTTTGAGTTTTTCCCTTGAGAATCTGCTCAGTACCCTTGAAAGGTGCATGAAACTGTTCCGCGTGGACTATTGCCAGATATTCATTTCAAACTCCGTTTTGACCGGCTCGGATGCAGAGGAGAACCTGTTTGACAACAGCGTGTTGATCTTCAGATACCGTGACGGGATGAGGAAAGAGACCACCGGCAAGGCCGACAGCCTGAAAAGGCAGCTTGCCGGAATACAGGCCGGTGAACTCGGGAGGGTATCGCTGGCATATCTGCTGCATGTGACCGATGAGATCCTTGGGTTCGCGCTGTTTGGCATGAGAGACGGAACGCCTGACGAAATGATCCTGCAAAGCCTGACAAACAGCATCAGTACGGCACTGCACGGTATCGTCCTGCTCAAAAGGCTCGATATCGCATACAGAAAACTGGTGGAACATGCGCAGAAGGAAGGCATGGCTGATATCGCAGCAAATATCCTGCACAATATAGGCAACATACTCAACAGTATAAATGTTTCCGTGCACATGATGGCAGAATGCGCTGTTTCGCCTGTCATCGACGATATAGCCATGGCATGCGAACTGCTGAAACAGAACGCCGACAGGCTCGAGGAATTCATATGTACCGATGGGAAAGGCAAAAAGCTGATGGAGTTTTACCTGCGCCTCGGCGGACCGGCCGGGAAGCTGCGTGACCAGCTTCTCAGCATCCTGAACAGGCTCAGGGCGAAAACAGGTACCATCAACGAAGCCATCGCTGCCCAGCAGAGTTACGCCGGCGTGGATACAAAGCTGGAAGAGCTTCTGATAGCGCCGATAGTCGATGACGCGCTCAAACTCAATGAAGATTCTTTCGAAAAACTGCAGATAACAGTGGAAAAGGATTATATGCCTGGTTTAAAGGCGTACATCCACCGGGCGAAGCTGTTTTTCGTCATTTTCAATATCATTTCGAACGCAAGGGACGCGCTTGTCAATTCGGATGCCAAAGACAGAAAACTTGCCGTAAGGCTGTATGAAGACGAGACCGGCAAGTACCTGTGCATAAGTGACAATGGGAGGGGGATCCCCAAATCCCTGATAGACAGCATTTTCGAATACGGGTTTTCGACAAAGGAAGGCCGGTACGGCTATGGCCTATATAGCTGCGCTGCATATATGGCCGACATGGGCGGATCGATCCGGGCTGAAAGCGAAGGCATAAACAAGGGAGCGTCTTTTATCCTGAAATTTTCATGACAGGTGGAAGCTGTATGGAGAAAAAGATCACCATCGGTTTTATTGACGAGGATGCTTATGACGAATACCACAACATGCTTACAAGGGGCGTACACGAGTATGCGCGGGAGCATGGCATAAATGTGATTCGTTTCGGGCATTTCCTTGTCCATTCGACCTTAAGGAGCCTGTATCATGAGAAAATGCTGCTTGACCAGATAAAACAGTTCAGGCTGGACGGGCTTGTTTTCCTTGGTTGGGCACGCGTAACGCACAACAGCGAATTTCTCAGCATGTTCAGCGATATCCCGCTGGTCAGCGTAGGATCGACAAGACCCGGTATCCCCGGTGTTTTCTTCAAAGGTGAATATTACCTGAGCCAAATACTGCATCATCTCGTACAGAAGCACAATTACCGGAAGATAGCCTATATCTCGCCATTTATGCCTGACAGCCGGAACGAAATGTATCTTAGTATAATGAGCGAATACAATATCTTTGATCCCCGGCTTGTCGTGGACCGGACGGAACTTTTCGGGCTTGATGTGAATGAAAGAGGGAAAAGAGCCGTAGAGATCCTCCTTGATGAAAGAAAGGTTATTCCCCAGGCTATCGTATCTCTTTACAATGAAGAGACCCTGGGCGTGGTCAGTGCGATCAGGGACAGGGGCCTGAGGGTACCTGAAGATATCGCTGTGACCAGCTATGAGGACGGAGAGATCGGAAGGTTTTCATCGCCGGCATACACCACGGTCTACTTTCCGTGGAAGGAGCTGGGATATTATGCGTGCGAAACTCTGCACAGGCTTATCAGGGGCGAAGGCGTCCCGATGCAGGCTGAAGTCCCAGGAAAGGTAGTGTACAGGGAATCGTGCGGCTGCGTTCCGAGACTGGCGGTTTCCCTGGACGCAGATAAAAGGAACATTACCGGCCGGACTTTTGAAGAACTGGATGACCGCGAACTGGATGACATCGCCGGGAAAATCTCCGGTATCACGCCCTTCACGCCTGAGGAACTGAGTGAGATATTGGGTTCGTTCAGGCAGGCATTCTGCAAAATGGAGTATCGCCCGTTCCTGATGAAGTTTGAGAAAATGCTCCGCAGGATAGTTTACAGCGATGAACCCAGCGCTTATGAAGCGGCGGCCGCTGACTTCAGGAAGGTGCTCATGCCTTATTTCCTGCCCTATTTCAGAACCGATATAAAGAAAATGATATGGGCCGACAATATCTTCAACCAGATGCAGGGCGTTTTGCAGAACAAGCTGGGCACCGCCATATTCATGGATCATGTGGAGTACAACAGGATCCAGCTGATATTGAGGGAAGTCGGGAAAATATTGCTTACGAATTTCAACCTGGATACCCTGAAGGAGTCACTGGCATCGAATCTCCCGAGGATCGGAGTGAAAGGCTGCTGGCTTTATCTGTTCGATGAACCTTCGGAGGATATGGAGTTTTCAGATTACCATCCCGAATTTGTATACTATGACGGCGAACAGATCAGGGATTGCACGCGCCATGAACGGAGCGAATCCGGGTGCCTGACCGACGGCATTTTCCCCGATGGCGATACGCACTTTCTCCTGTCCCATCTGCTGTATATGGGCGATGAGTTCATGGGATTCGTGCTTATCGAGACGGACCATACAGACATAAGGAACATGCGTGTACTCAGCAACTATATCAGTCTTGCACTGAAAGGCATAATACTGTTCGAGAGGCTCGACCGAAGCTACAGGAAACTGATGGAACAGGCACATCGGAAGGGTATGGCTGATACTACCGGGATACTGCACAATATAGCCAATATAATGAACAGCGTGAACACTACGCAGCAGGCGCTTGAAAGCCTGATGGAAAACAGCTGCCTGGATGACCTGCTGATGGCGAACGAAATGCTCTCAAAAAGGATCGATGATCTTGAGTCCTTCGTAAAGAATGAGGGAAAAGGAAAACTCCTGATGAAGTTTTATGCTGCCCTGGGCGATTCATTCATCAAGTTCAGGGAGGATCTTAAAGGATATGTTGACAGGCTGCTTGAGCGTGTCAGCCTCATCGAGGCGCTCATCAACACTCAGCAAAGCCTGACAGGCGTTAAATCCAGCCTTGAACGCCTGGATGTGATACAGGTCATTGAAAATGTACTGAAACTAAACCAGGGATCTATAGAAAAGGCAGGAATAAAAATCGCCAGACGTTATAATAAGTCGGTCCGGGCCCTTGCACAAAGCACAAAACTCTTCCACGTGCTTACGAATGTGGTGAAAAACGCAATTGAATCGATGGAAGGCGTCGAGGACAGGGAAAAAGTCCTTACCATCGAGGTTACCAGGGACAATGGGCATATCTTTATCCGCGTCAGTGATACGGGACCGGGGATAGAGGAAGGAAAACTGGAAAGCATCTTTGCCTATGGCTTTACGACCAAGCAGAGCGGACATGGCTTTGGCCTTCACAGCTGCGCCAATTACATGACGGAGATGAAAGGCAGGATATGGGCTGAGAACGCAAAGGAAGGAAAAGGAGCCGTGTTCGTGATGCAGTTCAGGGCTCCGTCCTGATGCGGTCCGGGTTTCCGTCAAAATGCAGTCCGGTTGTCATGACGCAGTTCGTTTTCGTCATGATACGGTTCAGCTTTCAGCCCTGAGCTTAAAAGCGTAAGAAGTGATAGCCGCCATTGTACCGAAACAGGCTATGACCACACCCGCCATCCGCGCAGGAGGCGGCGCCGCCAGCAGCGCATTCCCCGCCAGAAGGGCCGCAAGCCAGGATACCGTACCGGAAAAGACCATTATTGCGATATCCTGCAGACCTATCTTTATCTCGCAGATTTTTCTGATCTCCCTGGTATTCAATATGAGCGACGTGGCAGAAGTAATGATGACCGAGAGGCCGTAACCGTAAATGTTGAGCGCCGGTATGCCGGCAAGCACGGCTGTGAGCACAAGGTTCTGCAGGGAATTGATCAGCGAGTTCCGAAGGAGGATGTTCTGTTTTCCAAGGGCATTGAGCACGCCAAAAGTCGGAGATGATATGAAAGTCATCAGGCAGATGGGCGCCGAGAACCGGATCATCTCCGTGAGGTCGTTCCGCTGGTAGAAAACCCGCCCAAGCGTCCCGGGTATGACGAAACAGACGATGGAAGTCGCTATGCCGATGACGCAGGAGATCCTCATGACCTGGGCGATCCTTTCCTCAGCGGACCAGTAATCCTTTTTGCTGATATTGAGCGACACGTCCGGCACCAGTACAGTGAGCATGGAACTTATGATTATGAAAGGAAGCGTTGATATATTGAGCGCCATCCCGCCGAACCTGCCAATCAGCGCCAGGGCGTCCCTGTACGTGAATCCCGCCGCCATCAGCCTGCGGGGCAGTATCAGCGCTGAAACGGTCGATATCACCGACGAAACGATACCGTTGAAACAGAGAGGGACGGATATGACCATTACGTCGAAAACCAGCTGTATCCTTGATTTGATCCTGCCGGTGCCGCCCTTGAGCCTGCTCTTTTTTATCCTGTAGCAGGTATTGAGGGCAATAAAGCTGACCAATTCTCCGGCCGTCAGGGCAAGAAAGGCCGCTGCGACTGTGCCTGATACGCTTTTGGGCTTCAGCAGCGCGATGGATGTCAATAAAACACCTACCCTGAGGAGTTTTTCGAGTATATCTATAGTGGCTGTGATCCTGTATTTGCCCATACCATAAAAATAGCCCTTTATAATGGCCGAAAGCGGCACGAAAACAAGTGCGGGGGTCAGCACCATCAAAGCTCCCGATGCACGGGCGTCCCTCACGACATATACCACCAGCGGCCTGTGGAATATAAGCACCAACATCGCGACAGTGCAGGCCCACAAAGCGGTCAGCACGAACATGGAACTGAGCGTCCTGTCCAGGTTTTTATATTCCCTGCGGCTGAAGTAGACGGTCGAAATTTTGGATATGGCTGTTATGATGCCGTCACTGGTGACACACAGCAAGAGGCCGTAGACAGGCATAACCAGCCCGTACAGCCCAAGTCCTTCCGCTCCCAGTTTCCTGGAGAGCAGGATGGAAAAGACGAAGGCGATGGTGCCGGTGGTCATGTTTGAAAGCGTCAGTATGAAAGAATCCCGATAAAACTTGTCTATATGTTCCCAGGGCCGGGTCTTCAAAACATGTACACCAAATAACCTTTTCATAAGTTAAAGCTATTCATTGGCAATGTTTTTTATGAAGCATTTTTCCAGTACAGGTATAAACCCCGGAAATCAGGCCTTGTAGCCGAATCCACGAGGTAGGCGGACACCTGCGCCCCCTCTCTCCTGTTGCGGTTCAGTATCTCAATGAAGAATTCCATGTCGCCCAGGCCAATACCATGTCCATAGTACCTGCCGTTACCGAGATCTATTACGTTCTCGCCCTGCCACTCCGGCGTCAGCGGATCCACGTCGGGGTTCCTGACATATCTGCAGTCGCCGGGTATATAATCCGCGAGCCCGCGGTATGTCGCAGGATCGATAAGCGGGTCCATATCGCGCCAGTTCATGAGGACGATCCTCGTGAATGTGCGGTCGAAAAGGTCAGGCTTGTATGCGTCCAGCACAGCTTTGTAAAATATCATTACGATGGCTGTGGCGCATTCGGTCCCGTACCTGCGGGTATTGGAGAAAATATCGTCCACCGCGTCGGAAGGCCTGACACCGGTCTTAAGCACAAAGCCGCCGTCCTGCCTCCTTTCCCAGTAGCGTTCGTTGCAGAAGGACTCCTGGAATATCCTGAATGCCAGCCTTCCCCTGAACAGCGCAAGAGAGGCTTCGATTATGCCTCTTCTCAGGCCGATCTCAAATTCCAGTTCTTCCGGTGACAAATAGGTATAAACGCGGCTGCTTTCAGAAAGTTTGCTCAAAGCTTCGTATTCCGGACTTCCACGCCTGTACCTGGCCATTATGGACGCAAGGTCTGTAAAACCGTCTTCGAACCTGATCATACCGATCCCCCTGTCATATGGACTGCGGATTCGAGCTGGTCCCTGACGGGAAGTCTGATCCAGGATTCCCATCGGTGCTTATCCTGCATGAAGAGTGCATAGGATACGTCTGCCAGCAATTGCCTCTGAGGTCCATCCAGCCTGCGGAAACACTCGAGACGCCCGGCTTCATGTTTGCCAGGCGGCACGGCCGGTCTGCCGCTTTCTGCAAGAACCTCACGGCACAGGTACTTTGCCTCGTATGAAACGGCATAAAAGACCGGCTTCGGACTCATTTGCATACTTTCGCCGGTATAATACATAAAAGGCATGTTGACGGACAGCCAGCCCAGCGCGTTGAAATACAGGACATGGCTGTCGGCGCTGTGATCATCCGTTCCGGGAATGAAGCTGAGCAGTTTCCTTGCCAGCATTGCATTACGCATGTCCGGTGAACACAGCCTGTGCGCGAGAAAATAGAGACTTTCCCGGTCGCGTGCCTCGAAAAAGGCCCAGACCAGGTTATGGATCAGCCTGCCCTGCCGGTTGCGTTCGAAAATCGTATCGGCTATCAACGGAAGGACCGACTTATCTCTCTGGTGTGCCAGGTGCAATGAAGTACAGCGTTCCATCAGGTATTCATAGGGACCTTCCGGCATATCGCTGTCCCATCCTGTTCTGACGATCCAGCCAAGCGCCTGGACAGTGACCGCTTCAGAAAGCATTTGGCCAATGTTCCGCACTTTGCCTTCTGTCCGTCGTCCGCCCGACTGCCGTGCACCCGGACGCCTTACGGCCGGCCTGGTATCGGCGGGTCTCGTGACGGAAAGTTCTTCGGACAGCTCAAGCGCCCTTCTGTATATTTCGGGCAATGTATCCTGGAGGCTGCTGCTTTTGATTTCGGATTTCAGCAGATACAGCGTACCGAAACGGAGACGGCGGTCGCTGAGCAGTTCAGGAAGCCTGCTCCTGCTTGTGTGCAGCAGTTCTGAGAAATAGTTCCTCAGGCTTTCCGGACCGCCGCTGATCCTTATGTTGTCGAGCAGGGAAACAGGCATGCCTGTCATAGCGTCTGCCTCCTTCACGGACGTGTGATCCGGCGGACCGGACTGTCAAAGCTTTTGCCGAAGTTCCATGAATCTGTCTTTCATGGCCGGGTCAGGGTTGAATTCGAGCGCGTATCTTACCGCCTTGGCGGCATTCACCCTGTCGCCGGCTTCCATGAATGTTCCGGCCAGGTTGTACCAACTGTTGATGTCGGAGGGATCCTGCCTGAGTTTCCTGATGTAGTAGGGCAATACCTTTGCTGCCAGGTACCTTGTTTTATCGATCTGTTCGAGGTCGATGCCGTTCCATCTTATAAGTTCGATCCTGTAGATGCCCGGCGCGTCTTCATGCCACAATGCCACGGCGTCTCTCGAAGTACGCGGGGAACTCCTGATAACTTCCAGCTTGTTGTATTTCTTGCTGAATATTTTCCTTGAGCCTCCGTCCGACACCGAGTATGCGAACAGTGTCCGGACGTTCTGGTCCGAGTCGAGGCCGAGAAGGAGATCCTTTTTGCCTTCTCCGGAGATATCTGCGTATGTGAGATAGTGGATGCTGCTGAAACCCGGGCTGCTGATCTCGGCCATTTTGTACCACTGGACCTCGTCTTTTTTCAGTACAAGCGTCCTAAGGCCGTCGGCCGTGGTATACGATGCGATAAGTTCACTGCGCCCGTCGCCGTCCAGATCGGCAAACCGGATCTCTCCTGCGCTTTCCGGATACCTGGGTTTTATCAGCTTTGCGCCGGGCGGCAGGAAGCCGTTTACGATGTTTCGGTAATCGACTTTCGGGGGTTTGTATGTGAACTGCGAAACAGCGTTGTTGAGAGTTTTTACAAGGTTGTCGACCGGCTTTCTCAGATCGGCCAGGGTCGGCAGTTCAATGGTCGGGAGTTTTTCAAATGCTGACAGCATGTTTCGTCTGAACCTATCCGTATCGAACAGATCAGAGTAAAATTTGGCGCTCCTTCGGACCATCCTGTCCAATGCTTCAAGTCCCGAGCCTTTTGGCGGCTGCATGCGGAAGACTCCTTTACAAAATATACTGCTTCTATATACTATGCAGCAGTGAACAAAACGTTAAAACATATCAAATATAAGCATTCCTTTACATAACGGGGAAATTAAGATATTATAATAATATAACAAAATTCTACATTTTTTCTCGGGGAGGGTATTGTAATGAGCAAGAGCCGGCCTACGATTCTCATCTGCGACGATTCTCTGCTTGTCAGGAAAAAAATGAAGGATTGCCTGAATGAATACGGTGATTTTGACATAATTGAAGCGTCAAGCGGGCAAAGCTCCATCGAACTGTTCAAACAGCACGATCCCGACCTTGTCTTCCTGGATATCGTGATGCCTGACAAGAACGGGATAGATGCACTGAAAGAGATGATGGCCGTGAAGAAGGACGTAAAGGTCGTAATGCTGTCATCTTCGGGTACGAGGTCGCATCTGAAGGCGGCAATGGAAGCCGGCGCCCACGATTTTATACAGAAACCGTGGGAAAAGTCCCAGATCGAACATATCATCAGGAACGTTTTCTGAGAAGGGGTGTTGAACATGTTTAGCCAGTATTTCGGCAATTACCTGCTGAACAAGGGGATTATCAAACCCGAGCAACTGACAGATGCTCTCGAATACCAAAGATCCGTGCACCTCAAGCTTGGCGTGATAGCCGTCAATGCAGGCTATATGACGCCCGCTCAGGTCGAAGAGATCCACAATATGCAGAAGAAGGTAGACAAGAGATTCGGAGAACTGGCGATAGAAAAAGGATACATAACGGGGCAGCAGCTTGAAGAAATGCTGGCAACGCAGAGACAGGGGCATCTGATGCTTGGGCAGGCCCTGATCGACAGGGGACACCTGACCATCGAACAGCTTCAGAAGGCGCTTGACGAGTACAAGAAGGAATACGGTATGTCCACGAGGCAATTCAATGTGGTCAGGAAGGATGATTCACAGGAGATAGAACAGATATTCCGGGATCATGGCGAAGCCCTTCTTGGGAAAATGTACAGCGATTATGTCACATTGCTCATGAAAAACCTGATCCGTTTCATAGACGACAACCCGACTATCGAGATAAACCAGTTCAAGTCCGACATTACGGCACAATGGTTTGTCAGCCAGGAGATATTCGGGAAGATCAACATGCTTACGGCAATAGCCTGCGACAAAGACGTGTTCGTGAAGTTTGCCGCAAGGTTCGCGCAGGAGGAGATCACGGAACCCGATGAACTGGCGCAGGCCTCGGTGGGCGAGTTCCTGAACCTGCACAACGGTATTTTCCTGGTGAACATGTCGAACAACGGTGTGGAGCTTGAAATGAATCCGCAGCAGGTGGAGAAGAACCGTATGCTGGCAAACCCTGGCAAAGCATATGTTATAACATGCAGTATGACGTGGGGCAGGTTCGATGTGATTTTAGTCTAGCGGACGGCAACACTGGCAGATATGATTTGCGGATATACTGTAAGGCAGATGTTAAAAAGCGGCTGCTCAAGCAGCCGCTTTATTATATTTATGCAGCGCTTTGGTCATTTGATCCTGAATGCCTTGTAGGATGCCTGCTGCAGGTTCATCCTGAAGCGGGTCGTATCTCCGACGGTGATGCCGCTGACAGTGGAACCTGATACCAGGTCCTGGAGCCCGGCGTCTTTCCTGTCAACGATCACTTCGATGTCTGACGGATAGGGCAGGAAGCTTTCGACCACGAAGGTGTCGTTGTCGTATGTGAACAGCCCGACATTCGCTTCAGCGTCTATGGTAACAGGCGCGCTCTTCATGATGTTCCTTATCCTGTTCAGCACTTCCTTCGGATAACTGTACAGACCGCCGAAGTCATCGGGTATCGTAAGAATGAACAGGCGGCCCTTCCCGTACTGGACGGCGGTAAGCACAGGCAGGTTGTTGTTTGCGCCAAGCCCCTCGACCAGCGGCCAGACGTCGTTGTTGCTCATATGCATCCATGGAAGGATTATGGACTTGTCGGACGATACAACGCCATCCAGGTTCAGTCCCCTGTTCGACAGGCCATATCGGCTCACCAGCGCCTTTTCGCCCGTCCAGCGCACTGTGACAAGCTGTTCCAGGCCTTTGCCCGCCATAGCGCGTACAAAGCCGGATGTGATGATCACATCGCCGCCTCCGCGCAGACTTCTGTCGATTTTGCCTATGATATCAGGATCTTTTGCCGCGCTTTCAGTCAGGAATATCTTTTTGCGCTCCTTAGGGTAATACGGGTACGGCTCAAGCGGAATGCCGAGCATTCCCACATAGTTGTGCAGATAGTTCTCGCCGTTGGAATGGTAAGGGATATAGCATGCAGTTCCCACAGGTTCTCCGAGTTCGCCGAGGAACCGGTCCACGGCTTCATATGCATACCCTGCCAGGGGAGTAAAGATCCTGAACCTCTCGTCAAGCAGGGAGCCGAGACAGAACAGGGTGACTTCACGGGGCTTTGCGAACAGTGTCAGATATGCCTGTTCAACATAATAGTTGAGGTTGCCCCTGCATTCATATGGATCGAACCATCCGCCGCCGTTTTTACCAGGCTTGACGTTTTCGAAATACCTCATTATGAAGTAGCTCAGATACTTCTGCAGATGCTGCTGTGTATAGAGGGGATCCCTGGTTTCCGTGCCCGTATAGATCATGTCGAATATTGCGGGTTCGTCCCTGAGATTGTAGCCTGTTTCACTGAAGCAGTCATACCAGTTGGGATACTTCACTATCATATTGACATTGGGATTGACTTTCCTGGCGGGCCCGACGATCAGTTCCCTGGATACTTCCTTCATCTGGCGGAGCCGGAACTCTGACCAGGTACTGCCGCCTTTGGCCTGTATGCAGGCTTCGCATTTGCAGTTCGTAAAGAAGAAGTCGTCGAGGATTATCTCATCGAATATCGATGCTGTCATTTCAGCGACTGCCTTTATCTTTTCCCTGTGCCCGCTGTCAGAGTAGCAAAGGGATGTGAAACCATACTCATGCCATTTGGCGTCCGATGTGGTGATGCCGCCCGATACCTTTATCCCTTTTGCTTCGAAGAAATTTTTCAAAAGCAGGATCTTTTCCCGGTCGATATATTCAAAGCCCCTGAACGTCTCAAGGTATATCTTGTCGATATGCACATGCTTTTCAATGTACCTGAAATCTTCCGCAAAACTCTGCAGATCCTTTATTGCGTTCAGGTTGCCCACCGGTGCATACAGCGCCGAAACAAAATTTTTGTATCCCATATTCATCCTCCCCGTCCCTTTGCAATAGTCTTCCGCCTGTTATCCGGACACATGTGCGGCCCGGCATTTCGGGATTCCCGTGATGAAGCTCCCGAAAGCATGTAAAAAGAGACTGCCGGTTACTATTCTAAAGCATAGCCGTACAGCCTGCTCGTCAATAATTGCCTGCCAGGTCTCAGAAATTGTCCTTTTTGTATGCCGACGGAGAACAGCCTTTTATCTGCTTGAAGACCCTGTTGAATGTTTTGATGCTGCCAAAGCCGGATTTGAACACTACTTCGGTGATCGAGTCGTCGCCGTTCCTCAGGAACTGGGCTGCCTTTTCCACCCGGTAATTGTTCAGGTATCTGCCGAACGTCATACCGGTGGCCTCCTTGAAAAACCTTGTGAAGTAATACTCGCTGAAGTTGGCCACTGAAGCGATCTCTTCAAGCGATATCGGTGAGGAGTAGTTTTCCTCTACATAGCGGAATACATTCTCCAGCCTGCCAAGGCGCTTCTGCTGCCTGGAGCGTTCCTGCGGCGAATAGGGCTGCATCGGAACGTTCCGTATCAGTATCGAAAGGATGTCGAACAGCCTTGCCCTTAACACTAATTTGAAAGCAGGCCGCTGTTCCCTGTATTCGTTTATGATTTCGTCCAGTTGTTCCACAAGGAGTTTATGCACGTCCACGCCGCCGTCCGAAACCTGCCCCTTTTTCATGTGCACTATGGCGAACCGCTTGTTTTTGGCTTCCGGGTATGCAGACTCGAAGTAAGCCATGTCGAAATGCACGATAAGCCTGTTCACCTGGTTCGGGATCGGTACGAAGTAGTGCACGTCGCTGCCAGAGACTAGTACTATGTCTCCGGGCTCCATCGTGTATACATCATTGTTCACGCCTATCGTCAGGCTTCCCTCGGTTATGTACACCAGTTCCACGACCTCATGCCAGTGAGGCGGGAACTCTGTAACGTCGGTAAAGAAGATGTTCATCGGGAAATCTGCGTCAAGCAGAGTCTTTTGATGCAGCGCCTTCAATTTGATCTCCCTTGTGCATATGGATTTGCATTTGGCCAGTGGCATCCACTGTTCGACCTTATTTAAATATACCACAAAACAAGCTGACAGGCTCGGTATATCTGCTGAATTATGCTTGCCTGTTTGATGGAAGAGATGTATGATAATGGCAGAAAGGATTGCCTTTTTTCAGTTATTTGTTATGCGGAGGAGTGCAAAGTGGAACATTGCAATCAGCTGATGAAGTTTATAGTAGGCATGTACTGATATTTATCGCATTTGGTGTCGGGATAGCGGCCAGGTCATTTATTGAAGGCAATTTTGCCGATATGCTTAAGTTAATATCGACTTCACTTATAATACCTTCCGTCTATATGGCATTCGGCGTGTTAATGAGAAACTCAAGGCTCTTTGAAACGATTTTCATCATAACCTGGTATATAGGCCCTTTACAGAAAACGTATCCTTTCGACTTTGTAGATTTTACAGGTATGAATATGGACTTCTCTGTTGTTGCAATTATTTCGGCGGTATCGTTTTCTTTGGTGTTGTTTTCCTGTTTCCGGAGACACTTTGCGTGCCGATGAGATAGTGTTGCACCGATGTATCATTATATGATCCCGTTCTCGTCCCGAAAAGTATATTTTTAACTTTTATATATTGATTATATTTTCCAGTTTATATATACTTGTTCTGTTGCATTACATTGATATATTCTTAACGGGGTGTCTGCTTTGCGTAAGTTATCTTATATAAAGCGGAGAATAGATAAATTGCGTACGGAACTGGAGCAAAATATAAAATCCGCCGGGACGGAAGGTATCTGTACGGACGAGAAGTTATACAGGCTCAGTGCAAAACTTGATGTTCTCATCAACAAGTATATCAAAGAGCAACAGAAAATACAGCAATCAATGTGATCATGCAAAAGAGATCACATACTTAGACCCAAAAGGATAACGCAAACATAACATTTCATTATCAGATGCTTTAATGTTCCAGTCTGTCATGCCGGTTCCCTTTCAATATTCCACGCATAATATGGTACGGGAATTCATATGCCGGTGGATGCAATACGGCAGCGGCACCGGTTTTTGCTGAAGGAGTGTTTCGCTTGTACAGGAACACGGAGCCCGGAAAGAGGCTGATACGTCTTGCGAAGGCTTTCGACAGCGACGGCTTTGAGATCGCAAGGACTGTTGCTTATAACGGCAGGCTTGGCATTACTGCTGAAAGCAGGGAAGCAGTCAGTTACGATACCGGCAGGCCCAAGAGGGCATATTATGTGGAGGGCACGCCATATGAAATGGGCTGGCTCATGGGAAAGATGGCCGAGGATGAAATTGCCAGGATGATGGATTACACCGACAGGGTCGTTTTTTCGTTCATAGGAAGCAAAGTGCTCGAAAAGATGAAGCTGGTCCAAAGCATCCTGATAAAGATCATCCATGAGTTATCCAAAAAGACCTGGCAGCAGCTGCCGCCGGAAATAACGGAAGAGGTACGGGGCATATATGACGGCTGCAGGAGCCGAAATCCGAAGACCCGTGTGGATATGCAGCGGCTCATCGTGCTCAACACCGGCATCGACATACTCTGCTCCGTAATATATTCGGGAAAATTCTTCAAACGCGCATTGGAGGGTATAGAACCTGAAGATTTCGACATACCGATGATGTGCAATGCATTTGTCGCCAGTGGGGAAAGCGCCGGCAACGGCTGTTTTTTCGGCAGGGATTTCACTTTCCCTTCCGCCGGCGTTTTCCAGGACACCTGCGCATATATCCTGTATTCGCCGGTGGCGCCTGCAGGAGGATACGGTGACTGCCATGACAACGACCCGGTCCCGGAGATACTTGCAGAACGGCGGGATACCCCCATACCTTTCGTGAACATAGCGGCTCCGGGTATGGTGGGGAGCATAGCGGCAATGAATATGAATGGCGTCGCAGTTGGCGTAGATATGTCGCCGGGCGCAAACTGCGACCCTGAGAGGATAGGGATCAATTCGCTGCTTATGACAAGGCTTTGCGCCCAGTACGGCAGGAGCGCGGAAGATGCCGCCGCATTGATAGCCGGACTGCCGAAAGGGGTATCCTGGCTGTACATAACGGCAGACGGCACAGGGAGATCCTGCGTCGCTGAAGCAGGCGCGTCATGGCCGGAGCCTGATTTCACTCAGTATGCCGACGAAGATTACAGGACGGTCCTGCCCGATATGGAGTTTTTAAGGAGCCATGCGGCAGTACCATACCGGAACGGTGCAATGTTCAGATGGAACGATTACAAATATCCACAGGAGTACCTTGCTTTCAACCGGCAGCTGTGGGACTTTTACAACGGCAGGAAGAAAACCGGAAAAGCAATATACCCGGATGCTTTCGGGAAAACCGGCTATATCAACAGGCCCGGCGATCAGAACTGCCCGTCCACGTTCTATTTTGCGCCCCAAAGGGAAGACAGCGACGACCTGCTGATCGCATCGAACCATTGTATCATCCCCGAAATGCGCTATTTCGCCATGCACCGCTGGACACGGCGCGTAATCGGCAAAAGGGCCGATGACATACAGTGGCGCTATGATGAACTGAACCGCCAGATACATGACAAACTGGCGGAGAAGGGCAGCATCGGTCTTGAGGATGCCAAGGAACTGATCAGTTTCCTTGCGCCTTATGGAAAATTCAGGGATTATTATGCCGGCAACCCGAGGAGCAGCGACGGGAAAGAGATCCGGATCGAGGGGTGCGTATCCGCGTTCGATCTGAAAAACAGGGTGGTGGAAAGCCATTATGGATATTACTGTGACAAATGGGTAAGGGTATCGCCGGCCAGGTATTTCTGAGCCGGCGATCGCTTATATGTGCAGTTTATGATTCAGTAGCCGGTACAGGTATTTGCGTTTCCCTTTCCCCTTCCGATGCCTGTTCCGGCCGGTGTCCTTTTATAGTGATGACCACCTTTGAGGGATCGGTCAGCACATTCACGCCGGATGGGAACTGGAAATCTGCAACTGTAAAGCTCTGGCCGGGTTTCAGGCCTGAGATGTCCGCCACGGCATATTCGGGGATACTGCCGGCCGGGCATTCGACGGCTATCGTATTCAGCTGGTGCAGCACTGAATTGCCGGCCCTTGTGAATATCTCTTCACCTGTGACCCTGACAGGTATCTCCATTTGTACGATTTCCTGAGGATCGACCTTCTGGAAATCCAGGTGGATGATCTCCTTGTTGACCGGATGGTACTGTATGTTCCTGATGATCAGCGAAAGGTCATGCTCCTGTGCGAATTCGGTTTTGAAAACCGCATTCCGGCCGTTGGTCCTGAGAAACTTTCTCAGTTCGGATCTGTCGACCTGGACAGGGGTGGATCCGAACTCCCTTCCATATACGACAGCGGGAACGAGACCATTTTCCAGCAGCCTTTTGGCTTTTCCTCCTCCCACTGCATCCCTTTTTTCCAGCTTCAGTGTTGGATTATCCATACTTACCTCCGAAAAAATGCTTATTCGTAAGGTTATTATTGACAGATAATCATTTTCTAAACGTGTTCCGGCAACCGGGCAGCCAGGATCGTCAGGTATAAAAAGAATATGATTTGCTTGCTTTTTATGCTAAAATAATCTAAGTGCAGCTCGATATCCGAAATATGCAGATTTTGAAGGAGGGGCACCTTATGCGATATGGCTGGTTCGACGACGCCAACAGGGAATATGTCATTGAAAAGCCGGACACCCCGATGTCCTGGGTGAATTACCTTGGTACTGCGGAGTATTGCGGCATTATCTCCAACAACGCAAGCGGATATGGTTTTTACAAATCGCCGAAATCGGCGAGGATGCTGAGATTCCGGTTCAACAGCATACCGATGGACCGTCCCGGCCGATACATTTATATCAGGGATGATGAAGACGGCGATTACTGGTCTGCTTCCTGGCAGCCGGTCGGCAAGCCGCTGGACAGTTATAAGACCGTTTGCCGGCACGGGCTGGGGTACACGAAGTTTGAAAGCGAATATAAAGGGATCAGGTCCGATTACAGGGTTTTCGTGCCGGTCGACAAACCTGTTGAAATCTGGGAAGTCGAGGTCGAAAACAGGTCCGGCAGGGAAAGGGAGCTGTCCCTGTTTACTTATGCCGAATGGTGTTTTTGGAACATGGACCAGGACCTGACCAATTTCCAGTACATACTTTACACATGCAGGATGGGCTACGAGAACGATGTGGTGGACTATTCCATACGTCTCTGGCCGATATATGAGCCAAAGGCTTTCATGGCATCCACGCTGCCGGTGGTGAGCTTTGAAACCGACAGGGACGAATTCATAGGGCGTTACCGCCATGAGGGCAATCCGATCGCCGTGGAGAGAGGTCACAATGCGAACACCATAGCTGTCGGAGGCAACCCGTGCGCATCGGTGCACAACAGGATCAGGCTGAAACCTGGCGAAAAGGCCTATGCCGTTTATATAGTCGGTATCGGCGACGCCAAAACCTTCGGGCAGGAATGCAAAAAGCTGTATTCCGACCGGTCCAACGTTGAGAAAGAGTTCGAAAAGGTCAGCCGGTACTGGGAAAAGAGGCTGTCCGCCTATACATGTTCCACACCTTCACCGCTGGTGGATTCGATGGTCAATATATGGAACCAGTACCAGTGCCATACGACTTTCAACTGGTCCAGGTCGGCTTCCTTCAATGAAGCGGGGGGACGCGACGGGCTCGGCTACCGCGATACGAACCAGGATACGCTGGGCGTCATGCATTCGATACCGGAGCTTTGCCGTGACAAGATAATCGACCTGCTGAAGGGCCAGATATCAAATGGTTCGGCAATGCACGGGCTCCAGCCCCTTACATGGAAGCAGGGGCCGCATAATGTGCCGCCTGAACGGTTCATATTCTCCGACGACCACCTGTGGCTGCTGCTTTCGGTGCCCGCATATATCAGGGAGACAGGAGACATGGCATTCCTGGATGTGACTGTGCCGTACTGCGATAAAGGCGAGGCGACGGTTTACGACCATCTGAAACAGGCGCTTGAGTTCTCATGGGGCAAGAGGGGGCCTCACGGGCTGCTGCTGGGCCTTGCGGCAGACTGGAACGACTGTATCAACCTGAAGGGCAAGGGCGAGAGCATCTGGAGCACGTTCCTGTATTACCGCGCCCTTACCGAGTTTATCGAGCTTGCGGAAAGAGCCGGACAGAAGGCTGTTGCTGAGCATTTCACGAAATACAGGGCTGAAATAGCCGGGAACATCGACAAATATGCATGGGACGGCAAATGGTTCCTGAGGGGCTATCTCGACAGCGGGAAAAAGCTCGGAGGGCAGGAAAGCGACCAGTGCAAGATATTCATAAACAGCCAGACATGGGCCGTAGTGTCGGGCGCGGTTTCTCCCGAAAAGGGGATGCAGGCGATGGACAGCCTCAAGCAATACCTTGCCACGGAGCACGGTATAGTGAAAAACTACCCTGCATACAGGGACCCCGATACAGAAGTCGGCGCCATCACTTCGTTCCCTCCGGGGCTTAAGGAGAACGCCGGCATATTCTGCCATGCGAACACATGGGCGATAATAGCCGAGTGCATGCTGGGCAGGGGCGACAGGGCGTTCGAATATTACCTGGCATTCCTGCCGGCGGCCAAAAACGATATTGCGGACATTTATACGATGGAGCCGTATGTATACTCACAGTTCATCACGGGCAAGGAGCATCCGTACAAGTTCGGACGCGCAAGGAACTCATGGCTGACGGGCACTGCTTCCTGGAGCTTTGTGGCTGTGTCCCAGTACATACTTGGCGTCAGGGCTTCATATGACGGACTCGTTGTCGACCCATGCATCCCGCATGACTGGGACGGTTTCAAAGTACGCAGGGTATTCAGGGGCAAGACTTTCGACATCGAGGTCAAAAATCCGGACAGGGTATCGAAGGGAGTGGTTTCCCTGGAAGTCAACGGCAAAAAGCTGGACGGGACGCTTATACCGTTTGACGTCATGCAGGACATCAATAAAGTCGAAGTCGTACTCGGACGTAAATGATCACTTTCATACATAAATGATTACTTTTTCAGACGCTGTTAACTACCTGGAAAAACGAAAGGATGAAGCTGTCAATGAACGATGAAACGAAGGCTTTCAAACTGCACATGGGGCCCGCTCCGTGCGCTGTCGACCTGGGTGACGGCAGCGAGCGGGGTGAATATGTTTGCCAGGATTATATACTGGATAAGCTGGGCAGACCTCACAGGAGCATCAATCTCATGTACTGCTATTATCCGCTGGACAAGGGCTGGCCTACTCGGGCGAGCAAGCTGAAGACGGACAAAAATGTGACGTTCCAGTGGGATTACGCATATGACGATTATTTTCCGTATACCGGCGGCATAGGAGGGAGTACGGACGGTGAACCATTTATTTCGATGAAGGATGTAAGGCGCCACGGCCAGGATGTTACACTCACTATGACCGTTGACTGTGCCGTGCCGGATGAGCATCTCATCCAGATCGCAAGAGAGCTCAGGCCTTTCGGCAGGCTGCTGTTCCGGATAAATCATGAGGCCACGGGCAACTGGTTTGCCTTCAGCAGGAGATATACATATCAGCAGGTCGCCGATTTCTATGTACGCTTCCACAACATAGTAAAGCAGGAGGCGCCTCACATAAAGACGATCCTTTGCATTGGCGGCGAGGCTGTTCCCGGATCCAGCGAGATGCCTTATGAGAAAGAGTTCCGTGAGGCTGTAAGGGCGGCCGACATCTGGTCAGGCGATTATTACCTGGCATTGAACTGGGGCTGGCCGTTCTCCATAGCAGAGCGCGGCGGCAAATCCCACAAGCGGTACAATATAAGGGAGAGGTTCGAGCTAAACAGGTTCGTATATGAAAGGTTCTGCTACCTGAACGACGGTGTGCCAAAGCCGCTCGTCATCTCCGAACTCAATGCCGACGGAGATGTGACGGGACCGTACGAACAGGCTGAAATGGTGAAGGAATTCTACTACTTGTTCAGGGATGAGAAAGCCGACTGGATGAAAGGCATAACGATGTACCAGTTCAGGGACAGGGGACGTCTCGGCCTTGAACTGGAAGATCCGAACTGTCCTGAAAACGGTATAAAGCAGCCGCTGTTCGACACTTACAGGGAAATAATACACGATCCGTGGTTCTATCCGGCCATGGAAACGGGTGAAGCCGTGGAACTGCCTGTCAGGCTGAGATGGGGAGGCTTCGAGGATTCCGACGGACTGGCGATACCGGTCTGGCTGGAGAAGAGCCCGGTATTCTGCGAGGTCACGTTTGAAGAGGAAAAACTCAACGCTGTTTTTGAATTCAACGGGAAATGGTTCTATAAAAAACCGGGAGTGAAGACCATCGACCTGATGCCGGCATTTTATGAAAGACCGGTCAAGGGCGGCCAGGAGCTTATGCTCAGGCTTTTCGCGCCGCCGGCCGACGGAGTGAACGATCCGTCACAGGGAGAGGATTGGGAAATAAACTATTACACCCGGATAAACAGGCTGCCTGAGTTCCGTATCAGGTACGAGCCTACCGAACTGAGGGTCTAACAGGCAGATATACAGCGGATACGTAACTGATATGGCCGGCTTATCCGGAGAACGGGTCTGTGAAGCGGGGCCTGACCTTATACGAACTGGGTCGGGCCCTTTTATGTCAGCCACTTGTCCCTGATTTCGATCGGCTTGTATGTATCTATATATTCCAGAGCGTCTTCCACATCCTGTGTGACGTGGTACAGCAGGCTGCTTTCAGGTTTGGCGAAATGCCGGTCTATGATGTGTTCGAACTGTTCGAGCATGGCGTCGAAAAACCCCCCGTGGTTGAGGATAACGATGGGCTTGTTGTGATATTTCAATTGCTTCAGGGTTATTATCTCCAGGAGTTCCTCGAGAGTGCCGAAACCGCCGGGCAACGCAATGAAAGCGTCGGACCTTTCATCCATTATTGCCTTTCTTTCCCTCAGGGACTTTGTGACCACCAGTTCATCGCACATTTCATATACAACGCCTTTCACGTTCAGGGCTTCCGGTATGATGCCGACTACCCTTCCGTTGAGGCGGTGGACAGCCATGGCGGCCGCTCCCATCAGCCCACGCACCCCGCCGCCGAACAGAAGCGTGTCGCCGTTCCTTGCGATCGCTTCGCCCAGGCGGGTCGCAATGTCCATATATTCTTTATCTACTAAGTTGCTTGAAGAAGCATATACGCATATTACCCTGTCCATAATGCCCTCCGGTCGTGTCAGTTTTTTGCAAGCTTGCTTATTATGTTTAATATAATACCCGATAGAGCCTGAAAAGGAAACACGAAAAAGATCCGGGAGCGGATTCCGTATACTTCAGGCAGCGTCGTCCGGCAAAAGAAGGCGAACGGCATGCTCTGCATCGGACCGGCGACGGATTCCTTGACCGTATAGCCGGATTGGTCTATGATAGTAACATGTCAGAGGTGGGAGCTTCGGAATGAAAAAACTTGATATAATCAGAACATATTATGAGGCCAATATGGCGAAGAATCTGTCGGAATACGGCATACTCGGCTGGGAAAGCGAAGAGGCGCAGCGGATGAGGTTCGACATGCTGCTGTCGGCCGTTGACCTTGATGGAATGGAACTGCTGGATGTGGGCTGCGGTACCGGCAACCTGCTGGAGCATATCATAAGCAAAGGCATAAATGTAAGATATACAGGCGTGGACATCCTGGATAAAATGATCGAAATTGCGAAACATAAAGGCCTTTCCGGCGAATTCATCCATGCGGATATTTTCAAAAACCGGATCTTTGAGGATGGATCATTTGACGTTATATACACTTCCGGGATCTTCAACCTGGATCTCGGCAACAACATCGATTTCCTGAAAAAGGCCATAGGGCTGTTCCTGGACCTTTCAAGAAAGTTCGTGGTCTTCAACCTTCTTCACAGGGACTCTCCGGACAGGGAAGACAAGTACTTCTATTCCGGTCCGGACGAAGTGGCGGAACTGCTCGAAGAATACTCCGACAGGATCGAAAACGTACAGTTCATCGAGGCATACCTGAAGAATGACTTTACCGTCGTGATACGCAAAAAGCGGTAAGTTTACCGGGTTTCACATACTATGCGCCGATCCCTGTGTAAGGGACAGTGCCATGATTTCCGGATGACCGACGGACAAGACCAACTGCCGGATCCGCTGTGCCCTGCCGTCATACCACCGCGCCAAGGAGCAGCGCTCCTTCGTTCTGCCTGTATATCGCCGGCGCCTGGCTTAATGGTATGGGATTTACACCCCTTCCGACCTCGAATGTATAGCCGGGTCTCCTGAATTCCTGCAGGAACCAGTCCTTGTACCCCGCATAGGCGGCTTCGGGCGTGCCTTCCTCGACAGCATAGCCGGTGATGGATGCAAACTGGTTGGCTATGGTCAGGGCAACGGGAGGGGCATAGTTTTGGAACTGCCAGTATATGACCTCTCCCTGGGTGTGGTATGCGATGACGATGCGGAAATCATGCGCACGCGTGAAATCTGCCATCGCCCGTGATTCTGGCTCCGAAAGCGGAGCTTCTCCGCCGTAGTCCCTCGGAGCAGGACCCGTGATGCCCAGTTCCAGTTCCTCCTGCTTTTCCTTCTCCCATTCGGCGGGATAATTCAGGTTAAGGTCCACTCCGCGGATATTCGCTTTCCATACGCTTGGCAGCGGGAGCCCGGTCCGGTTCAGACGCGCGGCATTGATGAATGCCGGATCGTCGTAATTGGGCCAGTATGCCACAAGGTCGACGCCGTCCGGGTTTACCAGGGGTATTATGTATATGCTGGTCAGGTCATACAGTTCCCGTATGTTGTAACCCTGTATGCTGCCGCGTGCAGCATAGGCTTTTGCGTAGTTTTCTATGAATTTCATGAGCACCGGCGTCGTTATGGATTCATTTGCATGATGTGATGCATTATATGAGACCTCCCTCGATCCCCTGCCAAGCCTCACATAGTAAAGCTCCCTGCCCATCACGCTCCTGCCTATGGACCCTGTTTCGAGGAACGGGTATCTTGCTTTCAGGCCCTCTATCTGCCTCTGCACGATCTCGTATGTGGGAGCCACATCCAGAGTCACGACGTCTATGCCGTAAGGTATCACGAGCCGCTGGCCGACTCTTATCACATCAGGATCGATACCCGGGTTCGCTGTCACAATGGCGTCCACGGTTGTATAATAGGCGCGCGCTATCCGGTATAATGTATCCCCCGGCTGGACTGTGTATGTGTCGTATCCGCGGAGCAGCCGGTCAAGAACGGCCCACGTTGCGGGTCCGACGATCCCGTCTGCCGCCAGCGAGTTGTTTGCCTGGAATGCTGCGACGGCCTGGTATGTCCTCGGCCCGAATATGCCGTCCACCGGACCGGCATTATACCCGATCCTGTTCAGAAGACTTTGAACGAGCCTTACATCAGGTCCTGTCGACCCGCGGGAGATGGTCTGCATGAAAAAACACCAGCCTTGAATATAATGGTTGGGATGCACCAGTGAATGTCACTGCGCTCCGGATGTCGCTGCGCCCAAAATGACACTATCATTATATTGAGGACGCAGTCCAGGTGTGTTACGATTATTGATATTTGAGAGTATTTGGGATACAATCAAAAAAACAGTTTTTATACCGGCCGGAGGAAACTATGGACAATACAGGTCATAACGATACGCTCATACAGGATTCGAAGCTGCTGACCACGTTGCTGGACGTATCCAACCTCGTCACATCGACGATGGAACTAAGGCCCCTGCTTGAAGCTATCCTGGACAAGCTGAGGACGATCATAGAATACAGGGATGCGAAGATATTCATATCCCAGGGGGACCATGCCAGCGTGATTGCCCACAGGTCCAAGCTCAGGCCTGACCAGGAGCGTACCTATTCCCTGCCCCTGGACAGGGAGATACTCAGGAACCCTGTGGTCATTGGAGATCTTTGGTCTGATGACGAACTGGCGGTCACATTCAGGAAAAACATGCGGGAGTACATGGATACCGTATTCAGGGATGCAAGGTGCTGGATGAGCCTGCCCATGGTTTACAAGGATACCGTCATAGGAATCATGACGCTGGATCACACCGAGCCGGGCTATTACAGTGATTACCATGTGGAACTTGGCACGGCTTTCGCAAACCAGGCCGCCATCGAGTACGAGAATGCCAAGCTGTATGACGAAGTCAAAAGGAGACTGCAGGAAAACGAGCAAAGAAGGCGCGTGGCCGAAGGCCTGAAGGACATAATGCGGGCGCTCAACTCCAACAGGTCGCTGGAGGACATACTCGGCTTCATCATCAGGCAGGCTGCAAGGCTGCTCCGTGCGGATGCGGCGGCGCTGTTCAGGCTCGACGGTGATAAAGGGCTCCTCTATACGGTCGCGACATACGGGCTGCCTCACATGGAAAATATGGACAGCGATACGGGATTCAAGGCCCCGGTACTCCAGGAGGCATTTGCCGGGAGAAAGCCGATAGTAAGGACAGACCCCCCGAAGACAGAAAAATCGTACAGCGGCCATCCTGTCATGGATGCGCATTTGAAATGGCTCAGGGACAACTGCTGCAAGATGACGGCCGTTCCCCTGATATGCAGGGACGAGGTATACGGCGGCATAGCGCTTTATTTCAAGTGCGACGGTGAAGGTACGGACAGGGACATATCGAATGAAGACCTTACGCTTGCCATGTCATTCGCAGACCAGGCCGCACTGGCGATTGACAATACGAGGCTCAGGAAACAGGCGGAGGAAACGGCCGTCCTGGCTGAGAGGAACAGGCTGGCGCGGGACCTCCATGACGCTGTCACGCAGACCCTGTTCTCGGCAAGCATCATTGCCGAGGTCATACCAAAGATATGGGAGCGGAACAGGGACGAGGGGATGAAGAGGCTGGAAGAACTCAAGCAGCTTACCCGGGGCGCGCTGGCCGAAATGCGGACACTGCTTTTCGAACTGAGGCCTGCGACGCTCGTGGAGGCGCCGATAGAGGACTTGCTGAGACAGCTGTGTGAAGCTGTGACCGGCAGGGCGCGTATTCCCGTAAAGCTTGATGTAAAGACGACCGCAAAACTTCCGGCAGAGGTGAAGATCGTTTTTTACCGTGTTGCACAGGAAGCCCTGAACAATATAGCAAAACACTCGGGGGCAAAAAATGCGCTGGTCGGACTCAGCGTGAACGAGGATCCGAATCTCGGGATCATCGTTGCCGCCCTCCGCGTCACAGACGACGGGAAGGGATTCGAACTGCAGAATGTGGGTTCCGGGCATTTTGGCATGGGCATCATGAAAGAACGTGCGGAGTCGGCGGGCGCCAAACTTACGGTTTCTTCAAAGCCGGGATGCGGCACGAAGGTGGAACTGGAATGGGTAGGCAGCAAGTAAATCAGTTTCCATATAAAGCACAGGGATAAACATATGGCAGTAAATAATGCGGGGCGGTTGCAGGAAAGAGTTTTCACGGAAGGGAAAGGGAAGGGACAAATACCTGGTAGTTGTGATATTATTTACGGTGGTTGGATGAAAGGTGGACAATGTTATGAGTGATGAAAAGATCAGGATAGTTGTCGCAGATGACCATAATGTCGTAAGAAGCGGACTTAGCGCATTCCTGCTGGCATTTGACGATTTCGAACTCGTAGGCGAAGCGGCAGACGGCAGGGAAGCGGTGGAATTGTGCGAGACCCTCCATCCCGACGTAGTGCTGATGGATCTTGTGATGCCTGTGATGGATGGCGCGCAGGCTACGAAGGAGATCAGGGAACGCTTTGAAGACATACAGGTGATCGTGCTCACAAGCTTCAAGGAGGATGAACTGGTCGAAGGAGCGCTGCAGGCGGGAGCCATAGGCTACCTGCTGAAGAACGTGTCCGCCGATGAACTTGCCGACGCGATACGCAAGGCGCATGCGGGCAAGCCAACACTGGCGCCGGAAGCGACAGAGGCGCTGATAAAGGCGACAGGGCGAAAGAAGGAGTCCGATATCAGTGAGGAACTCACTCCAAGGGAGAAGGAAGTGCTCAGGATGATGTCAGAGGGTTTGAGCAATCCCGAGATCGCCCAGAAACTTTTCGTCAGCAGGTCGACAGTGAAGTTCCATGTCAGCAGCATCTTGTCCAAGCTCGGCGCAGCCAGCCGGACAGAAGCCGTGTCAAAGGCGCTGCAGCAGAAAATCATCTAGCGCTTCGGCACTCATGTCCGCAGCAAGGGCACAGAAGGCAGCCGTCTTTTCATCATAAAGCACACCTGGCCACCTGGCCAGGTATATATACTGACCGTCTGGCCAGAATTAATCCCCCCATGTGAATGAAGCATGGTTGGGGATTTTTTATTACAATCAGTAATATACATGATATGATCGCAGGTATACTGCCTGGAACGGGGTGAGGATATGAAAATACTGATCGCGGATGATCAGGCCGATGTGCTTAATGCCTTGAGGGTCCTGCTGGAGCAGCAGGAAGGGCATTCACTTATAGACGAAGCGGAAGATGTGGACAGTCTCCTTTATAAGGTGGAGAAATTAAAGCCGGATTTGCTGCTGCTGGACTGGGAACTGTCGAACCGCGATATGGCCGAAATCGTTCCCGTTATTAAGAAGATGGATGGAGACATCCGCATTATAGCAATGAGCGTCAGGCCGGAAGCCAGGAACATGGCTTTGTCCGCAGGCGCCGATGCTTTTGTGAGCAAGGGAGATAATTCTGATATTTTGCTTTCTGTTATCTATACGATCAGATGACCTGTCCAATACTGGCCTTCTGGCCAGGCGGAACTGTTCAGATGACCGGCATAAACAACTGAACACCCGGACTGCCTGAAATCCGTCCTGCTGGCTGATGCGGCGCGGATCACGAATAAATATAATGAGCTTAGTTAAAAAAATAACAACGCGCTGTAATGGCTGAGCCGGCCAGTAACGTGAATCTGATCGATTGGGGGTTGGATGATATGACAAGAACTGATTCCGATTTGGTAAGAAGCTGCCTGATGGGCAATAATGACGCGTTTGCAGAGCTTATTACAAGGTACAAGAGGCTGATCTATTCCGTTGCATACAAATTCACGAAGGAGAACGAGGAAGCGGATGACATGGCTCAGGAAGCATTCATAAAGATATACAGGTCGCTTTCCAGGTACGATGACAAGTACAAATTCTCCACCTGGTGCGTAAAAGTTGCGACCAACGTCTGCCTCGACCATGTCAGGCGCAGGAAACTGAATTACGTCTCCCTTGAGGAAATCGAAAACTTCTCGGCAACGGATACGGATTCGCCCGAGGAACACTATTTGCGGAAAGAGAAGTACAAGGTACTGCAGGATGCCATCGACAGCCTGCCAGAGATCTACAAGGAGCCCATCGTGATGTACCACCAGAAGGGTATGTCCTACAAGGAGATAGCTGAGGATCTCGGCAAGCCCATGTCAATAATAAAGAACAGGATCTTCAGGGCAAGGCATACATTGAGGGAGAACCTGACCACAGCAGTATCGTGAAAGAGGGATAGCAGTCCTGTTGTCTGCGGTATCTCTGCGGACCGGGGTTTGCTGCGGAATGACGACTGCCCGGGAACTGCATGACGATGTGAGCCAGGAACGTCATGCAGGAGCGTATCATGGACAGCGCAGCAATGAATATCAGGAAAAAAGAAAGGCCCGATATCCGGAGGATACCGGACCATTTTTTTTGATCCTGGTTTTACAGGTCAGTATTATATTGGCTCATGAGATTGAGTAACTGTACAGAAACTTCATGTGCCAGTATGTGAGTATCAGTATACGAATACCATACGGCCTATCCATGCTTTTATAGGTTTTGACCAGAGCCACTTGTTCGTGGCGCTGTCGTCGAAGTAAAACAGTGCGCCGTTGCTCGGATCGCTGCCATTCAGCGCTTCCAGGGCAGCGTTTATATCCTGCTGTGTTGCCGGCTGATTGATCATGCCGTTCTCAACAGGAGTGAATTGGTAGTACCCATTGCTGCTGACTTCGTAAATTACAGATTGAATGGTATTCGGGAAATCACGGCTCTTCACCCTGTTCAGGACAACGGCAGCGACACTGACTTTTGCTGCATAGGGCTCGCCTTCAGCCTCGGCTCTGACGAGCCTTGCCAGCAGGTCCAGTTCCGACTTGGTGTATGAGATTGCCGCTTTGCTGCTGTTATTGCCGGATGCACTTGTACCGGCGCCCGGGATGTTGAGCACCTGCCCCGGATAGATCATGTCGTCCCACTTGTTGTTGGCCTTTCTCAACTGTGCCAGCGAGACTCCGTACCGGCCTGCTATCAGGCTGAGCGTATCGCCGCTTTTGACCGTATGTGTGCGGGCGCGTACATAGAGCTTTTGCCCCGGATAGATAAGGTCGCCGGATAATTTGTTGTCACTCCTGATGACGTTTGCAGTCGTATCGAACAATGTTCCGATCTTGTACAGCGAATCACCGCTCTGGACCGTGTAAGTCGCGCCGAAAGCGGTGCCGGCCAGGATCATGAAAGTTAATGCGACAGTAATCACAAATCTTGCTGACTTCTTCAAAATGCTCATTTTTTTACCCCCTTTTTGCCTCCGAGGTTAGTTGACGGGTTCGGGTCGAGGTAACCCTACTCACATGTGAGATTCACCCATTGGCCGCACAGATGCCCGACTGTAGTCCGTTCCGATTGCATGGCTGCCTGTATGCCGCCATTTCTTCCGTGCGGTCGTTCCCATGCGGCCTGCTGATTTTAGTCCCCCGTACTCCTTCCTGAGATTCGGCATTTTGTATTGCGGTGCTTCTGATCCTGATGCTGTTGCTTTCGGCAACCATGCTGATATTCCTGCCTCGATGTTCCGATACCGGATATCTGCAAAGCATTGCCAAAATACCAGTGAAGCACCGGTTTTATGTCAACCAGAATTTTAACAGATGTAAACCTCCCATTTCCATGCTATATTTCTGGAAGGATTGGTGGTAAGATGGAAGGGGACGTTCCTCTGCTGAGGGTAGTGCACCGGTGGCCGAGGAGTGTCCCCTGACATAGTTCATTGTGATGTCCTGACCTGGGAAAGGAGATGTTAAATGGAGACTGGCGCACGGGGACATTTCTCAACCGGCGAAGCAGGACTCCGTCGCAGAGAAGTGAAGGAGGGGTATCAATAAGGGACATTCCTCAACCCTCGTAGCATTGCTTCCTGCTGAGGAGTGTCCCTTTACATTATGTCGTTCGGTTTGGTCCTTGAAGGCGGCGGAGGCCGCGGAGCATACCAGATAGGTGCCTGCAAGGCAATAAAGGAACTTGGTTTTAAAATATCAATGGTCGCCGGCACATCGGTCGGCGCGCTCAATGGCGCCATGGTCGTCCAGGGCGATATCGACCTTGCGTACGATGTCTGGCATGAACTGGAGCCGGAACACGTTCTCAGGCTGGAAGACGACCATTACAGCAAGCTGCTTGCCAGTGATCACGGTCCGGGTACGCTGAGAAAACTCGTGAGGTATGTCAGGAAAGTGCTGGCTGAAGGCGGATTGGATGTGACTCCGCTGGAGAAGCTTGTGAAGAGCGTTCTCAGCGAAGAAAAGATCAGGGATTCCCATATCGGGTTCGGGATAGTCACCGTTGACCTCACGGCGCGGAGAGCTGTGGAGATCTACAAAGAGGAGATACCGGACGGTCAGCTTGTGGACTATGTGATTGCAAGCGCAAGTTTTCCTGCGTTCAAAAGGACAATAATAGACGGGAGGACGTTTATAGACGGCGCGCTGTACAACAACCTGCCAATCAATCTCGTCAGCAACAGGGGATCCAGGGATATCATAGTGCTGCGGACTTACGGCATGGGCATCAAAAGACGAGTCAATACCGAAGGTCTGAACATTATAAGCATCTCACCTTCCGAAAACCTCTCTTCGGTAATGGATTTCAGCAACAAGTCTGCGCGCCGCAACCTGAAACTGGGCTATGATGATGCTTGCAGGGTACTGGAAGAGTATTTGAGGACTGCAGGCCGGTATTGAGCATTGAGGACGGCAAGCTGCCATTGGGTGTTGCAGGCCGCGGGATGCCGCTGGTCATAGCGTCCTGCAGGCTGCCATTGTAAATTGCAGATCGCAGCAGCTTTGAAATCACAATCTGTGGAATCATTTGGAGCATAACATGATAATCACCGTTTCAGGGCATGCTATATGAACGAAAATTGCATGGAACGGTGATTTTTCCGGATGATTTTCATAATAGCTGCATCATATGTGGTTCTGACAGGTATCATCATATATCTCATTTCAAAGCTCCATTCCCGCAGACACAGATTTGGTGCGGAAATGAAGGGCACTGCACTTGATGCTGAAGAGCTTAGGAAACATGCGGAAGAGATGGCGAGAAACCATCCGGCGGGAAAGAATTCAAGAAGCCTCAACTGGCTTATCCGACGGCTTAATGAAAACTACAGCCTGATTTACGGCATCTACAGGGATCTCAACAGGGATGTCAGGGAATCGCTGCCAACGCCTCCATCAGCAGAATGGCTGCTTGATAATTTCTACATAATCGAAGAGCAGGTCAAGCTGATAAGAAGAAATCTGTCCAGGGGGCGTTATTCAAGGCTGCCTGTCCTTAAAAGCGGATATTACAGGGGCTATCCGAGAGTCTATTCGATAGCGCTGGAGATAGTCGCACACACCAGCGGAAGCATAGATGAAAAAAGTATAATGTCATTCATACAGGCATACCAGTCCCATTCGCTGCTTTCGATGAGCGAACTTTGGGCGATGCCTCTCATGCTGCGCATTGCGCTTATCGAAAGCATCCGTAACACATGCGAAGCCATCAGGGCGTCGAGACAGGAATGGCGCAGCGCGGAGATGCTCGTGCCTCGTATTATCGATGCCGGAGCGGATGAACAGAAGATCGACCGGATACTTAAGAATGAACTCGATGCCGCCAGACCTGTCACGCCGTCATTTGCCGAACATTTGACCAGTCGGCTGAGAAAACACGGCAAAGTCCTTTCTGTCGTGACGGCGCTGCTCGATCAGCGGCTGAAAGCCGAGGGCTTGTCCACAGCGGATCTCACCTTTGCGGAACACAAAACACAGGCTGAGACACAGGTCGCCATAGGCAACTCCATCACAGGCCTGAGGCTCATTTCGGAACTGGACTGGTCCGACATTTTTGAATCGCTCAGCAAAACCGAGCAGATCCTCAGGGAAGATCCCAACGGCGTCTACACACTGATGGACTTCGAATCCAGGGACTATTACCGCCATGAAGTGGAAAAGCTGGCCAGGGCCTTCGGGATCCCGGAGACGCAGGTGGCGCAAAAGGCTGTCGGCTGTGCGCAGGAGGGCGGCGAAAGCCCGAAGGACCATGTCGGTTTTTACCTTGTGGGAAACGGACGGAAAATCCTGCTTGACCGGATCAGCAAAACGGTCCGGAGAAGATGGAGGTTCCGGCTTTCTCCGCTTGCAAAGCCTAAAAGGCTCTATGTCGGCCTGGTTATATCCATGACGGTTTTTTTGACGGCCTACTTCATGTATTATGCATGGACGAAGACTCCCTCACCGCTGCCGGCGGTCCTGGCCGGGGTCCTTGTGCTGCTTCCGTGCACCGAACTTGCCCTTCGGTTTACGAATACGATAATAAGCCATCTTTACAGCCCGGTCCTGCTGCCGAAACTTGAAATGAGAAACGGCATCCCGGAAGATCACGCGACATTCGTAATAACGCCCGCCCTGCTGACAAGCCCGGAACAGGCAAAAGAACTTGTGCGCCAGATGGAGGTATATTACCTTGCAAACAGGGAAGCCAACCTGTTTTTTGCGCTGGTTGGCGATTTCAGGGACGCATCTTCGGAAACGCTGGATTCGGACGAGGCCATAACCGGCGCGGCGCTGAAGGCCGTCGGTGAACTGAATGAAAAGTACGCCGCCGGCGGCAGGCAGATTTTCTATTATGTGCACCGCAGCAGGAAGTTCAACAGTTCCCAGGGCAGATGGATGGGCTGGGAGAGGAAAAGAGGGGCGATAATCGAGTTCAATAGGCTGCTGAGGGGCGCAGACGATACGAGTTTTGGCGTCATATCCGGCGATTTGTCCGCGCTTCCCCGCATCCGGTATGTGATAACGCTCGACGCGGATACCTGCCTGCCCATGGGAGCCGCAAAAAGGCTTGTCGGTGCGATGGCCCATCCGCTGAACAGGGCGGTTTTCAATGAAAATACCGGGAAAGTCGAAGAAGGATACGGCATATTGCAGCCAAGGATCAGCGTCAGTATACCGGGAGCGAACCGCTCATTGTTCACAAGGATTTTTGCCGGCCAGGGAGGTATAGATCCGTATACCACCGCCGTGTCGGATATTTACCAGGATATATTTGACGAAGGCATTTTCACGGGCAAAGGTATTTATGACGTGGATGTGTTTGCTGCCGTATTGCACGACAGCATCCCTGACAATACCGTACTCAGCCATGACCTGCTGGAGGGGTGTTACCTGAGGGCAGGGCTGGTAAGCGACATCGAACTGGTGGACGGGTATCCCGGCAGTTACGGTTCCTATGCCGCAAGGCTGCACAGGTGGGTCAGGGGCGACTGGCAGCTGATCCCGTGGCTTTGCAGGCACGTCAGGGACAGGGCAGGCAACAAGGTCAGGAACAATATTTCCTGTCTTTCAAAATGGAAAATACTTGACAACATGAGGAGGAGCCTTTTGTCCCCGGCACTGTTCGCACTTTTTATCGCAGGCGTAATGTTCCTTCCGGGGAGCGTTTTTGTCTGGACAGGTTTTGCCGCCGCTGCCGCCGCGGCGCCCCTGCTCAATGGACTGCTGAATTCGCTGCTGACGGGCAACTTCAGTTTTTCTGAAAGCAGGACGAGAACAGTCATGATCTCAGGCATGAAAGCGGCAGTTTACCAGTCCGTCCTTACTTTCATGTTCATACCGCACCAGACGTACCTGATGTTTGATGCTGTGATCCGTACCATTTACAGGGTGGTATTCTCGCACAGAAACATGCTTGAATGGGTCACGGCGGCGGATACTGAGGCAAGGTCGAAAAACAGCCTGCCGGGGTATTGCAGGAAGATGTGGTTCACGGTACCGGCATCAGCGCTTTCGCTTGTTTCCCTTGCGGTCAGTCCGGACAGGAGCCCGGTACCCGCAGTTGCTGCGGCCGCGGCATGGCTTGCGGCTCCTATTGCTGCATATGCGATAAGCAGGCCGACAGCCAGGAAACAGGGCAGGCTGGCGGATGAGGACATTGCTATGCTTAGGAGGCTGTCGAGGAAGACATGGAGGTTCTTTGAAGATTTTTCGACTGAGGAGGACAATTACCTGCCTCCCGACAACCATCAGCTGGATCCGCCGAAAGGGACGGCACACCGGACTTCTCCCACCAATATAGGGCTGCTGCTGGTTTCGGTCCTTTCCGCCCGCGATATGGGGTATATCTGCGCGGACGGGATGGCCGAGAGGATAAGCAACATAATCAGCACGCTGGAAAAACTGAAAAAGTGGAAAGGACACCTGTACAACTGGTATGATACCAGGACGCTTGAGATCCTGCGGCCCAAATATGTTTCCACGGTGGACAGCGGGAACCTAGTGGGATATCTCATGGTACTCAGGGAAGGGATGGCCGAGTACCGCGGCAAAGAACTGCCGTGCATGGCTGCTGTGGCGGGATTGCATGACACGGTTTCCATCATATGCGGCGAAATAAAAAGATCCCTGGAAAGCGGAAAGAACGGCGGAATGGACCACCGGACAGGAGCCGGAACCGGTAACCGGATAAGCGCCCGGACAGGCAACACGGCACACTCCGGATCGGACAACCGGAAGAACGGCGGGACTGGCGGCAGGACCGGCGAACTGTACAACGGAATGGATGAAGAAGCCCGGAATATATTAGCAAGGCTGTCCTCCGAAGGAACTGCCGATGTCAGGGCGTGGGAGAACGGGCTTAATGCGCTTGCCTCCTGGACTGGGAGACTGCGTCAGTACTTGAGGGATGCGCAGGACACAAGAAATGTACATGGCTTGGAAAAACAGCATATCATAAGAGATACGCAGGGACTGACAGGTCAGCAGAGCACAGGCGGTACGCCGGGTGTGACAAGTGCGCCGGGCGCAAAAGATCCGGATGGTATGGGAAATCCAGCCGGCATGAGGGACCCTTCCGGCATGAAAGGCCCGGAGGACATGAAAGATCCGGATGACGGCTGGATATCCAGGCTTGAGGCAATGATCGCCGAATACACAGAGGAACTTTACTCATATTATCCGCTGCTGCGACTGCCAGGCTCTGCCGAATATATCGGCCGGTTTGACGCCGGGCTTGCCGGCGGGATGTATGTGCCGGCTTCGCCCGATGAACTCCTGGCTCGTTATAAAAAAGCGGAAACTGTTCTGAGGGCTGTTCCGGAAACTGAGAGAACGGATGTATTGCACGGGCAGGTCCTGGATCTGCTGGCACATGGCATCAGGCACATAGAAGATATGGCCGGAAGGTATGAAGACCTTATCCGAAGGATTTCCGAAATCATAGACAAGACCGAGTTCGCGCCGCTTTTTGACAAAAAACGGCTTCTGTTTTCGATCGGGTATAACGTCGAGGAAGGGCACCTGAGCAAATCATACTACGATCTGCTTGCCTCTGAAGCAAGACAGGCCAGTTTCATAGCAATAGCGAGGGGCGAGGTGGACCGGAAGCACTGGATGCGCCTCGGAAGGAAGATGACGGCGTCAGACGGAGGCATGGGACTTGTTTCATGGACCGGCACTATGTTTGAATACCTGATGCCTGCCCTCATCATGCGAAGCTATGAAAACACGATCCTTGACGAAACATACTCGTTCGTTGTCAGGAAGCAGAAGAAGTACGGCAGGCAGCGCAACATCCCGTGGGGCATCTCCGAGTCGGGGTACAGTGCGCTGGATTTCAAACTCAATTACCAGTACAAGGCCTTTGGAGTACCGGAACTGGGGCTCAAGCGCGGACTCGCCAATGATATGGTCACGGCGCCGTACGCATCGCTGCTTGCCCTGACGACGGACCCTGCTGCCGTGACGGAAAACCTCAGGGAACTGAAGCGGCTGGGTATGGAGGGCACGTATGGCTTTTACGAGGCTGTCGACTTTACGCCTTCGCGGCTTGACAAGAACAGCAGGTTCAGCATTGTAAAGAGTTATATGGCACATCACCAGGGGATGAGCCTCGCTTCATTGAATAATTTCTTCAATTCAGGCATCCTTCAGAAGCGGTTCCATAATATCCCCGTGATCCGTTCGGCTGATTTGCTGCTGCAGGAAAAGATGCCGGAAAGGATACTGTATGCCAAGGAGTACAGGGAGGAACGGGCAAGCCGCGTAAAACGGACGGAGCATGTGGAAGGCATGGCGGTAAGGACTTACGGGATGCCGAAGCAATTGCCTCCCAATGTGCACCTGTTGTCGAACGGCGAGTATACAGTCGCTATAACCGACGGGGGTTCAGGATACAGCAGGGCGGGAGCTGTTGCCGTCAACAGGTGGACGCCTGACTATTTCGAGAAGAAAGGCTTCTATATTTTCATACAAAACATCAATTCCAACACCGCCTGGTCCGCGACCTGCGAGCCATACGGCCAGGAGCCTGAAAAATACAGGGTGGTGTTTTCACCTGATAAAGCGGAATTCATAAGGAGAAACGGAAACATAGAGTCGCGCCTTGAGGTCACAGTATCCCCCGAGGACAATGCGGAAATAAGGAGGATAACGCTGACGAACCACAGCGAGCACGCAAGGGTGGTGGAACTGACCAGCTACTTCGAAGCAGTGCTCGGACCGTGGCAGGAAGATGCGGCCCATCCGGCGTTCAGCAAGCTTTTCGTGATGACTGAATATATCAGGGAACACAGGTGCCTGCTGGCTGTAAGAAGGCCGAGAAAAGAAGGAGAAAAACCGCTCTGGCTGGTCCATACGATGTCTGTGGACGAAGACCATGCCATAGGTGATATGCAATTTGAGACTGACAGGATGAGATTCATCGGAAGGAACAGGGACATAACCAACGCGGAAGCACTGGAACCGGACCAGCCACTGAGCGGGAGCCAGGGTTCCGTGCTTGATCCTGTGATGAGCCTGAGGAGGAGGCTGAAGATCGAGCCCGGCGGTTCCGTCAGGGCAGTCTATACCGTGGCCATGGCATCCACGAGGAAAGAAGCGCTGGAGCTTGCGGGCAAGTACAACGATCCAAGGATATGCGACAGGACATTCGAACTCTCATGGACAAGGAGCAGGGTGGAGAGCAGGTATCTCGGGCTTGCGCCGGATGAGGCGATATCCTATCTCGACATGGTGCCTTTCCTGCTTTTCAACAGCTCATTCAAAAAATCATATTCAAAGCACATAGAGAGCAATACGGGATCACAGCAGGACCTGTGGACATTCGGCATTTCCGGCGACCTTCCCGTAATACTTGCCGTCCTGGAATCGGAAGATGAGGATATACTGGACTGGATCCTGAAGGGGCATGAATATCTGAGGATGAAGTGCCTGTATACCGACCTGGTGGTGCTGATAAATAAAGTGGAGGGGTACAACCAGCCGCTGAACGAAAAAGTAAGGAACGCGATAGCTGCAAGCCATGCCAGGGAACTTGCGGGAAAACCCGGCGGCGTGTTCGTTATAAATGCGTCTGACATCGAGCCGCAGCAGGTTTCGCTCCTGTATACCGCAGCCAGGCTGGTGGTGGAGGAAAGCCCGGAAACGTTCATAAGCAGGCTCAAAGAAGCGAGATTGTCGGCAGAAGCCGTCCCTTCGGCGAGTGCCTGCTTTGACAGCGAGAAGAGGAACCCGATCAAAGTCCATGATGTGCCGGAGGAGGAAAAGTTGCAGTTTTTCAACGGCATAGGCGGTTTCTCCCGGGATGGCAGGGAGTATGTCATCAGGCTCGGAAACGGCAGGCGCACCCCTCTGCCGTGGTCCAACATAATAGCGAACAGGGATTTCGGATTCCTGGTCACCGAAAGCGGAGGAGGATATACCTGGTTCAGGAACAGCCGCGAATTCAAGCTTACGCCATGGGCGAACGATCCGGTCACAGACCGGCAGGGAGAGATTTTTTATATAAGCGATCTGGATGAGAAGTGCCACTGGAGCCTGACGCCTATGCCTATAGGCGGAAGCGGCCCGTACACCGTGCGTCACGGATTCGGGTACAGCGTCTTTGAACATGAGAGCAACGGGATCAGGCAGAGCCTGACGTTGTTCGCCGCGCTGGAACTTCCGGTCAAGGTATGCATCATCGCACTGAAAAACCTTACAGGGAGGCAGCGGCGGCTTCGTGCAACATACTATCTGAGGCCCGTCCTTGGAGTAACTGACAGAGAGACGTCGCCGTTCATTGTCACAAAGGCGGGCAAAAACGGGATGCTCTGCATCGAGAACAGGTTCACCCGGGACTTCGGGGACCGTGTCGTTTTTCTTTCAGCAAGCCCGGATGAAATGTCATATACGGGCGACAGGGCGCTTTTCATGGGACACAGGGGCGATGCTGCCGAGCCTGCCGGTTTATCCGACGAAAGCCTAAATGAAGTGACGGGAGCAGGGCTGGACCCCTGTGCGGCAGTAAGCTGTATTTCTGAACCGGCTCCCGGGGAAGAGGCCGTGATAGTGTTCCTTTTAGGCTGCGCCGCCGGCATGGATGAAGCTGCGGCAATGAAAAAACGGCTTTCCCGGCCGGAAAACGCAAAAGCGGAACTGGAGAGGGTAAAGGCGTTCTGGCGTGAAAAACTGGAGGCGATACGGCTGAACACACCTGACGACTCCTTCGACATGATGATGAACGGCTGGCTCCTGTACCAGACCATCTCCTGCAGGTTATGGGCAAGGTCGGCCTATTACCAGGCGGGAGGCGCGTATGGCTTCAGGGACCAGCTGCAGGACTGCATGGCTCTGCTGAATTCCTGGCCGGAACTGTCGAGAGAGCAGATACTCCTGCATGCATCAAGGCAGTTCAAAGAGGGGGATGTCCAGCACTGGTGGCATGCGGAAAGAGGGAACGGAATACGCACCAGGTATTCCGATGACCTTCTGTGGCTGGCATTCGTCACGGCCGAGTACCTTGACAAAACCGGCGACTATTCTGTCCTGTATGAGAGCGTGCCGTTCCTGGAAGGCAACCTGCTCGCCGAAGGCGAGTATGAAAGGTATGAAGAGCCGCGGCGTGCTGATATTGAGGCGAGCCTTTACGAGCACTGTGCACTGGCAATAGATATTTCTCTGAAGACGGGACCGCATGGTTTGCCTCTCATAGGAAGCGGTGACTGGAACGACGGCATGAATGCAGTCGGCAGGGATGGCAGGGGGGAAAGCGTATGGCTGGCATGGTTCCTGCTGACGATACTGCAAAGGTTTATCCCGATATGCCTGCGGATGAAAGATTTCAGGAGAGCGGAAATATACCGTGAAAAGGCTGCGATGCTGATCGAGAGCATCGAGAGGGAGGCCTGGGACGGCAGCTGGTACAGGAGGGCTTACTTTGATGACGGTACGCCTCTTGGATCGGCCAGGAACTCGGAATGCATGATCGACTCCATTTCCCAGTCATGGGCTGTGATTTCCGGCTTGGCGAAGCCGGCCCGCGCCCGGGAGGCTATGGAGGCTGTGCAGAAATTCCTGATCGATGCGGACGAAGGCATTGTAAGACTGCTGACACCGCCATTTGGCGACGGCGATCTGCAGCCGGGATATATCAAGGGGTATCTGCCCGGGGTGAGGGAAAACGGAGGACAGTATACCCATGCGGCAGTGTGGGTCGTACTGGCTTTCGCCAGGCTTGGCATGGGTGATAAAGCCAGCGAGGTCTTCCACATGATCAACCCGATCAATCATACAAGGACCGGGATAGAATACTCCCGGTACAAAACAGAACCATATGTCATGGCGGCCGACGTTTATGCAGTAAGCCCGCATGCAGGCAGGGGAGGATGGACATGGTACACCGGCGCAGCCGGGTGGCTTTACAAGGTCGGACTTGAGAACATTGCAGGATTCCGCAGGAAAGGAGAAAAACTGTACGTCGACCCCTGCATACCGGCGTCGTGGAAGGCGTTCAGGATAACATACAGATACAAAAGCGCGGTATACAACATCGAAATAAGGAACCCTGACGGCGTCAGCACCGGAGTTTCCCACGTGATCGTGGACAGACGCGTAAACAGGGAAGGATGCATCGAGCTGTCGACCGACGGGGTTCACAGTGTGGAAGTCATAATGGGCGAGCCGTATTATCTCCCGGCCGGACCGGAACCGGATACCCTGCGGCCAGGGGAAGAACATACAATTGGATCGGGAAATGAACGCAACTGATGGGGAGGTAATGGATGTCACAGGTACGGAAGCCGAAGATATCACAGGCACTGAGTCAGGGAAATAATTGCTGCTTGCGTACAGGTCCGGCGTAAACGGCAGTGATCTCCAAACCCCCTGAAATGCTTTGTCAGGCTTGACGACCGTGAGGAAATACAGCTTATTATTTCCCACGGCAGGATGAAAGCAATTGCATATTTATAAAATCAGGTTTTAGATTTAAAAGCGCTTAAATGCTGAAATAACGGTATTTAGACAAATCAGTATACAGTTTGGCGAAAAATTTATACAAATGCTGGCAGTACAGGGGAAATTATGTTGATTATGTAACTTAATTGTAATATAATAAAAATGAGATTACAAACGAGATCACAAATGAAAAACAGTGTCTGCATCGATACATATTCAGGCTTATCCCAGGCTTTTTTGTCAAGTGGTCCAGGCTTTTTGTGTCGAATCGTGTGTCTAAAGCTGGCAGGTTGCCGTAATGTGTGTTCTGGGAGGTGAATAGCCTTGAAAGACAGCGACCGTTTGTACCTCAAAAGGGAGATCGATCTGTTGAGGATGGAGCTTCATGAGTTGATCGAGTCTGAGAATCTGACCAGTTCAATAGTACAGCAACGCAGCAGAGAGCTTGACGAACTGATCCTGTTATATGTCCGGCTGAAAAATCATGACTTGAACGATCCATAAAGCATAATCGCCAAAAAGGGCAGAACGATCAGAGTTACGGCTATACTTCCCATACCCTGTACAGGGCGCTGCCAGTCAGAAACAGCCTCCCCCGCAATAAAACAAGCGGCTGCAAGTCCTGACAAGAATGCTCCTGTCGAACCGGTAATGATCATAAAGGGATAAAGTTTGTCTGTTGAAGGCTTGCTGATATCTTTTGGGTGCATCAGATCAGTCCAGAGGAGACTGTATTTTTTTGCCGTCTTGTACAGGATCGGCAGCAGGATCGGGCCAAACAGCAATGTGGTGACGGTATTGTTGAGTGCGATTATGATGGCCGGCGCCGGGAAGCTGGTAATATCCAGAAAGCTCAGCCCCCATGCGATCGTAACGGCGCACGCAATGCTCGAAATAAAGCTGACGATGCCGAACCTGGCAAGTTTCCACGGTGAATTGATCGTAGGCGCCCGGTCTTCGCCATGCCTTTGCTTTATATGGTACCAAAGCTTGTACGGTATGTAAGCATAGAGGAAATTCCCGACAAAGCCGAATATAGAACCCGGTGAAAGGGTGCCGAACAGATCGCCCGCCAGGTTGCCTATGGCCGAACCCCAGGCGCCTGCCGGCCCGAACAACAGGCCGAATATCACCGGGAGCAATGAAGCCGGCCTGATCTCAGTTATCCCGGGGATTATGGCTATGGATTTGGTTGGCAGCAGGAACAACATATAGATGCCGGCGCACAGCACAGTTAAGGCCACCATCATGCTGTATTTCCACATCGTTACGATTTCCTTCATGCTGATTCCTCCGTCCTTTGCACCGGTATCCTTTTGCATGACCGGTCCACGGTTTGCGCCGTCAGCATACCTTGCGCCGTTTCAGCGCCCCGTTGAGGCATCACCGCATACTTTGACCCGTTTTCTGCGTCAGGCTGCACCGATCATACTTTTTTTGCAGTACTTCCATCAATTACGCTGTTTTTATCAGTTTTGTTTATCAGATATTGTATCATTTTTCTAAAAACAATTGAAACAATGGATAAAAATTTTGGATATGGTGCCGGGTTCAAAATATAAAAAAAAGTATGGCATTTGCGGCAAAAATGTGTTAGCATGTTTGAAAGGCGGTATTCGCAGGAAACCGTACTGAATAAACAGCAAAAATACGACTTATATCCTTCGGGAATAAGAGCGGGAGGTCGAATGTAATGGAAAAAACAATCAGCAAGAAGAAGTTCGAGACAAGGCAGATCGCTATCGTTGGCATGCTCTCGGCGATCTCGATAGTGCTGGGAGCATCGGGCGTCGGATTTATACCGCTGCCCATGGCCAAGGCAACCATCATGCACATCCCCGTAATCATAGGAGCGATCCTGGAAGGTCCCATTGTGGGGATGGCGGCAGGATTGATCTTCGGCATATTCAGCATCATCCAGAACCTGACGAATCCATCGCTTCTTTCATTCGCATTTCTGAACCCTCTTGTATCGGTATTGCCCAGGATGCTGATAGGCGTCACGGCGCACTACTCGCACCGCATACCGTTCATAAAGAACAACGTCCTCAGGATAGCAGTAAGTGCTGTGGCAGGTACACTGACGAATACCATCGGCGTATTGGGCATGATATATCTGCTTTATGCTGCCGAATATGCGCAGGCCAACGGAATAGAAGTCAGCCAGGCGGCAGCGGCCATACTTGGCGTCGCGCTTACGAACGCGCCGGGTGAGATGATCGTTTCGGTGGCGCTGTCCATACCGATAGTGCTTGCTGTAAGAAAGGTACTGAAAAAATGAGCCCTGACGGGATGCATGCCGGATGGAAAGAAGACCCGGAAGTATTGGACAGGGAAATCGAGAGGAGAAATTTGCTGAGGTAAACTCCTGGATCGAATCGTTGCAACAGAATCATACGCCGAAAGATGATCCTGAAACGGGATTTAAAGAAAGCCTTGGAAAATGAAGCAAAGTAAAACATGAACGGGATGTGGACGGCCACATCCCGTTTTTAATGAATTGTTTTTACCGACTAAACATTTTTACAACCGGCTGACGCCTTGAGGAGCCGCATCAGGTTATCCATTGCCAGGAAAAGGTCGTCCCTGCAGCGGAGCCGGGCTTCACTGAACGGAATGGCTTTGCGGTTTATGCTGAATACGGCGGCAACTCCCTTGTCATATATTTCAGCTATTCCGTCGTCTATATCGCCTGCGATTGCGACGACCGGCACGCCGGCTTTTTTTGCCCGGCGGGCGACACCTGCCACGACTTTGCCCCGCAGCGACTGTGAGTCGATCTTCCCTTCACCTGTGAAAACCAGGTCGGCTCCTTCAAGCAAATGATCGAATCCTGTAACGTCCAGCACGGTTTCGATACCCATCTTCAGCCTGCTGCCGAAAAATGCCGCCATGCCTCCGCCCATGCCGTCGGCGGCGCCTGCGCCGGGGATATTCGATATATCTGTCCCGAGATCTCTTTTTACTATGAGTGCAAGATACCGGAGGTTCTCATCCAATACTTTCACCAGCGCTTCATCCGCGCCCTTCTGCGGCCCAAACACATAAGCCGCTCCGTCGGGGCCGTACAGCGGGTTGTCGATGTCACACATCGTGATGATCTCCGTATCGGCAACTGCCTCGTCGATCCCTCCGATATCTATGGATGAGATATTGCTCAGCGTTTCACCCACGGGTATGAACGGATCCCCGGCAGCATCCCTGAAAACGGCTCCGGCTGCAGCCGCCGCACCGCAGCCTCCGTCGTTGGTCGCACTGCCTCCCAGACCTACGATGATCTTTTTGCACCCTGACCTTGCAGCATGGACGATAAGCTGGCCTGCTCCATATGTGGTCGTTTTCCCCGGGTTCATGTTTTCTCCGACGAGCGGAAGGCCTGATGCCGCCGCCATTTCAATAACAGCGGTATCATCCGGCAGGATCCCGTAGAAGCTTTCAATGTCTTCGAAATAAGGGCCTTTCACGGTGACTGAGACTTTTCTGCCGCCGACTGCCGACAGGAACGATTCGACACTGCCTTCTCCGCCGTCGGCCACCGGGATGCTTACTATCTCGGCCTCCGGGAAATGCAGCCTGACCGCTTTGCTCATTATGCCGCACACTTCGGCAGAGGACATCGTTCCTTTGAATGAATCCGGCACAAGTATGATTTTCCGCATGCCGTCCTCCTTTTCCATGTTGCCCTGCATATGGCAGATTTCGCATTGCTTCTCTGGTATATCAGATATATTCATTATATCATTTTGATTTGAACTTCAGATTATGAATACCACTTTGCTGATGTGATCACCACGTTGCCAGACTGATCATTACCTGCTGATATAAGCATTACCCTGGTGACCTGCCTGCACTTCTTCCTGCCTTTTGACCGCCTCATTGGTCCGCCTGCAGGCATGACCTGGTGTTCATGCACATCCCTCGCATCCTTAGAGTAAAATTATCGTAGGCAAATTTAATAAAAATATGGGAAGAACCCAAA
>ENA-UPSB01000346-UPSB01000346.1-bioreactor-metagenome-genome-assembly--contig:-NODE-346-length-81256-cov-55.761136_pt1 | contig 81256 bp, 65 predicted proteins | sample MGYA00238182_ERZ773286 | MGnify/ENA primary metagenome ERZ773286 (study PRJEB29026, sample SAMN07631240) | bioreactor metagenome | isolation source: Switchgrass digestor | place: USA: Dartmouth... | reverse complement strand
TAAAAAATTTTCAACTTTTTTTGAATCCCCCCTTGACATATTACCGAATTACTAAATTTATGCTGATGCCCGCAACCCATACTGAATTGCATATTTTTTACAATTGTTATGATATCATATAAAAAAGGAAAAGTAAACGCCACCACCCGATAAGGGAAAACAAAAGCCCGAAGCGAAAGTCATGAAGAAGGCTACCATTCCATTGATTGGGATGGTAGCCTTCCGTTTTTGTCATATGTCCTTGTTAACAAAGTATTTTGCTTTACAATTAAGGCCTGCTTTGCTTCAAAACCGTGCATACGGTCTATACATAGTACTGTGCCTGGGCTTTCCACATTGCGGAGTATTTACCTCCCGCCTTTTCAAGTTCAGCATGGGTTCCGTATTCCACCAACCTGCCGCTATCAAAGACGGCAATTTTGTCGCAGAACCTGCAGCTGGATAAACGGTGCGATATATAAATAGCCGTTTTATCCTTCACCAGCTCGTTGAATTTGGAGTAAATTTCAAACTCGGCATAAGGGTCCAGAGCCGCTGTAGGCTCATCCAGTATTACTATCGGAGAATTTTTGTAGAGCGCCCTTGCGATGGCCAGCTTTTGCATTTCTCCGCCCGACAGTTCCACGCCCTCTTTGTCGAAATTCTTGTACAGGGAAGTATCGATGCCCCTCTCCAGCCTCTGGATCTTATCATATATACCCGCTTTTTTCAGCGCTTCCACCAGCGCCTCCTCATCAATAGGCTTATCAAAGCACAAATTTTCCCTGATGGTAAATGAAAACAGCTTGTAATCCTGAAAAACCACAGATAACAGCTTCATGTATTCATCGTAATCAAACTCCTGTATGTTGATCCCGTTAAGCAAAATTTCCCCTCTTTCGGGTTCATACAGTCTGCACAGCAGCTTGATAAACGTGGTCTTCCCCGCCCCATTCTGTCCCACGATCGACAGCTTCTCACCGCTTTTTATTTTTATGGAAACGTCTTTCAATGCGTAATCATGGCTACGGGGATACCTAAACCATACATTCCTGAACTCGATGGTGACATCTTTTATGCCTACAATGCCCCTGGTACCCGTCTTGGTTTTTGAGGGTATGCTTTCAAACTCTACATACAGTTCCAGATACTTGCACATCTGCCTAAATTCAATAAAATGGATCAAAAACGCGGATACGTTGGAAGAAAAGCTGCTTGCCGCTGAAATATACATGGTGAAGTCCCCCACGGTTATGGCGCTCTTAAACACCTGCCATACCATGTATGCATATACCAGTATCATCTGTATCTGCAAATTTATACTGGACAGGCCCTCATACTTCCCAATCACCCCAAACATCTTACTGAAACCTTCAAAGTTCTTTTGTATAAAATCACCTATCCTGCTGAAAATATAGGGCACCATGTTGTAAATCCTGACGTCTTTAGCCATAGAAAAATCGCTGGTCAAGCTGTAATAATATTGAGCCTTACGATTAAGCGGCGTCAGTTCCTGGTGAAACTTGAACACCGCGGCTTGCGATCTTTTAAATATAAAAGAATTTATAAGCACGATAGCCAGTATGATAGCCAGCAAAAAGGCGTTTAAGGTAGAAACGATGGCCACCAGTCCCACAATCGAAATGGATATCTGAAACATATTGGTTATGCTGATCATCATTCCCCATATGGCCCCTTGAGTGGTGATAGGATAGAGGGCCTTCTCCTTTTGGTCCAGCACCTGGGGATCTTCCAATTTTTCAAAATCCATGTTCATTATATGCTCACCTAAATGGAGTTCAAAGCCATTGTTAAGATCCAGGTTGGCGATTTCCAGCTTTGTATCAAAAAACCGGTTTACAAGATTGAACATGCCGTTGCCGACAACCACAATGCCCACCAGCATGACAAGCCTATCAATCCTTTGGGGACCCATCAGCTCGTTTAATATAAACCTTGGCATTACGATATTTACAAAAGGAGCAACCGCTTTAAAAATAGCAGATATGGCTACAAGCGGAATATAGCTTTTGGATATGGAATTGGTCAGGCTTAAAAATCTCCGTGCAACCTGTAAATCCTTTCTTAACCCGGAATCCTTCACATGGCCACATCCTCTCTGTAGTATCTAGCCTGTACGGCAAACATATCGGCGTACCTGCCGTTAAGCGCCATTAACTCCTCATGGGAGCCGTACTCCACAAGCCTACCATTTTCAAACATGGCAATTACATCGCAAAAATGGGTTGATGCCAGACGATGGGAAATATAGATGGCGGTCTTATCTTTAACCATATTGTTAAAGCTCACATATACGTTGTATTCTGCAATGGCATCCAGAGCCGACGTCGGTTCATCGAGGATCATAATGGCTCCATCCTTATACAGCGCTCTGGCTATGGCAATTTTTTGGTTTTCTCCACCCGAAAACTCAACCCCTTCATCGTCAAGTATCTTCAGCATGCTCGTATGAACGCCGTTTTTAAGGCGGCAGATTCTATCCCAAATTCCGGCCTGCTTGAGGGCATTCCTTACCCTGTCGTAATCGATGTACTCTTTTTCCCGTACCGCTACATTTTCAGCTATCGAAAAGGCAAGGGGCTTGATCTCCTGAAAAACTGTGGAAAACAGTTTATAATACTCCTCTTTATTAAACCGCTTTATATTGATGCCGTTGAGCAATATCTCCCCCTCGGTGACATCGTACAGCCTACACAAAAGCTTAACAAAGGTGGTCTTACCGGCCCCGTTATGACCCACGATGGCCAGCTTCTGCCCCGCCGGTATCTTTATGTTTAAATCCCTAAAGATGTAGGTATTGCTACCGGGGTATTTGAAGGAAACGCTTTTGAACTCGATCTCATAGGGCCCTTCGGGTATGGGAATAGTATCCTGGCTGTCCATAACATCCGGCCTTTCGATAAAGCTCCTGTAATCGCAAATATCTAAATTCTGTGCTCGCATATAGGCAAGGTCATTGATGACGGTGGTAAACCAGTCGGCAAACTGGGCTATGGTGGCAAAATACATGGTGAAATCGGGGATGGACAACCGCCCTTCCATCACCAGGTAGATGAGATATGCATAGATGATGCCTTCCCGGATGAGCAGCAGCAGTATATCCACCACGCCTACCTTTAAATATTTGATTCTTATATCCCGATGGATTTTAAGCCGTTTTTCTTTGTAGCGCTTAAACAGCTTGGCAATCCAATTTCGAATCCCCAATATCCGTAATTCTTTCCCGTAAGCAAAATCATACATGATATTGTACAGATAGTTTGAACGCCTATCATTTTCTGATATCTCATCCTTTTTACTGTGCTCGAACTTTCTAGCTGAAAGGGTGAGATAATATGATATGACCACATTTGCAACCAAATACAAAAGCACGAAGACGTTCAACGTAGCCACAATGGCAATGTACCCAAAAAGCGCCAATAGGTTGCCTGCAAACCTGAATAAGCTATGCAGCAGGCCTTCTACGCCTCTGGAATTATTTTCTAAGCAGCGAAAGGCGGTCTGCATGTCATTTAGAAACTCGGGGTTTTCGGTATTCTGAAAATCGGTGGTCATACATTTATTCTGGTGCATGTATATATACGCAAACCTTATTCTTATCATGTGTGGATAATATGCGCTCCTGAGATAGGCGGTTAAGAATCCGACAATGGAGGACGAGCAGAAAAAGCCCAGCAACAAGCGAAACAACACTTCGGGACACTTGGTTCCCAAAAGCTCCTGCAGTATAAACCTGGGAAAGAGTATGGCTATGAAGGGAGAAATGGCTGACAATGCCGTATACAGCCCAAAGTAAAAAAAGACCGGTTTGTCGTATTGCCACGCACCCTTTATTATATAAACCACGTTTTGCAGGGTTGTATACCGAGGTTTACTTTGCTCATCGGTTTTTAATTTAGCTTTTAACACTTCCCCTATTCTCCTTTTCCCACAAAATCACATCATCCCGAGTACAACGTGTTTTATTTCCCTATATGCACACCGCCGCCAGCCGTTACCCTTCCGCCTATATTTTGGCAGTAAATGCTTCCTCCCGCGGTTACGTTGCCCTCGATGTCCCCGCAGTTGACGCTTCCTCCTGCACTGACGTTACCGTTCACATTCCCGCAGGTTAAGTTGCCGTAGCATTCCACATTTAAGGCCTCACCGTCATATTTCACTTCTATAGCGGCAGCTCCGGGCTCGCCTTTTTTGAGCAGCCTCCTGCCTATATAGGCCACTATGCGAAACTTTCCATCATCCTCCCACGGTAGATTATCGGCATTACCTGAAGTATGTCCCACCCTTGAATTTAGCCTTATGGAATTTATCATCTTTTCGGCTTCATCGGCATTGATCTTTCCATCCTTGTACAGATCCAATATCTTTACAAGGGTCATATTTGCCATATCGCTCATCTCCTTTTTATCCGTTATTACCCAATCTCTGGAAATGATTTGGCCCACATAACATGTGTCATCTATGAAGATCTCACCGTCGCAAAACAGCTTATCGACCATACAGTGGTCTTTGAGCTTTACGCTGTTTGCCCTGATGACCTTGGCTTTAACCCTCTCAGCCTCCAGATTGGTACACTCCAGGACATCAATCAGAAAATGATCAAGGCTTACATTCCGCCCAAAATACAGCTTGAAAAAGGGTTTTAATTTTACAGGCAAGAAGTTTCTCGAGCCTTTAATCCTATCGACATTGCTTTTCAAGACAACGTTGTCGCCGTACATATTGGAAACGGAGCATACGCCGTCAATGTAGATGTCATCAGCACACACCTCGCGATTTGCCACCATAATGCCTTCGCATATCACCTTATCGGCATTTAAAGAGGCGCGGCGCAGCTTGAGCATGCCCTCAATCTTTACATTCTTAGCTCTGATGTCCCGAAATACCCTTGCAACTCCCTCTATCCGCATTTCATCGGTAGTTATCCTGCCCTTGCCCTTAAAAATTCCCTCCACTATTACCTTTTTGGCAGTGACGTCTCCCTTTAGCTTGCCCATACCTTCAACCAAAATGGTGTCATATTCACCGCCGTAAACAGAACCGATGCCCTCTATACTTTCACTTTTCATAACCTCACCACCTCATTCACCACCGATTTCTCCGAAATGACAATGCTGCCCGTATACTCCACCCTGTCTATTATGCATAGATCGCCTATTACCACATCAACTCCGGAAACCACATCCGACCTGGTATATTCGACGTTTACCGAATCTCCTTCAATGCTTGGGATGTAAACAATGCCGCAATCCGAGGTGAAGTTCTTGTATCTAGACGATTTGGGTAAGGATTTAAACATCTTATCCACCTTGAATACCCTGGAAATGCGTATATTGCTCCCGGCAACGCTTTGAAGGGATATGTCGTCACTCAGAATGATGGTAATATTTTCGGCATTGATGCTCTGGCAGCAAAGGCCCCCAAAGCTGTAAAAATTATTACACGCAATTTCGCCATTGCAGAGCAAAAAGCCCGAGGAGATTATGTTACCGACATCGCAGTCACAGCCCGAGAGATCAAGGGCATATAAATTTTCCAACGTTTCGGCCTTTAACGTACCCTGCCATACAAAATGGTCTTTTTTCAATTTAGAGCCCGCCGGACTGCTCCTTAGTATTTTGCATTCCAGAAATTCGGCCGACAGATCCCCCGTAACAACCAAAGTATTGCCTTTACAAATTCCCTGCAGATTTACCCCACCGGCGACCTTTACATTGCCAAAGCTCAGGCAATCGCCGTTAACCTCTCCGGCACTAAGTAACCTGCCAACCGTAGAACGATGGATATTGGCTTCTCCCGCAATATACAATGATCTGATATCGCTATTATCTATGCGGAGCTCGCCGGCTGCTAAAACGCGCCCGTAATTCCCCTCTATGCATCTTTCACCCACAGCAATCAAATTTCTTCTCACGTCAGCACCGCCTTTTCAGAGGTAAGCTCAAAAGGGACCTCCTGCTCCTCCTCATCCAGCCTAAAGTTAAAGCTCTTGCGGTATTTAACCTTCATGATGGAAGAGATATCATTGAGCCGGATCTGGCACAGCACCTTCCACCTGCCGTCAAAAAACACCTGCGCCTGTTCTGCATGGATGACGATGAAGTATTCCCCGTTTTTATCGAGAAGCACAAACATGAAATCGGTCTGCTTGATATCCTTTAAATGATCCTTTATACCCCCACACAGCTCTTCCACATCCTTAAGCTGCAGTCCAAGCTCCCTCTTACACTGGGAAATGGCGATAAGTACCAGCACCTCCACATAGGAAAAGCTGTTCTTATTCAGGACGTTGCAAAAACAGGGTATGATCCCCTTCTCAACCTCCTCGATTATCTGCAGGTCATCCACCGTAAAGATCCTCTCGGATACCTCGGGAGATAGAATCTTTGCCAGCTCCTCAAGAGAATACTTATCCTTCAGCTCCTGAATGGCTCTAATCCTGTTCAGTATCTTGTTCTTCGGGAAAAAGGTTTCCTGCCCGGTAAAGGTGGTCTGCTTGATAAACCACTCTTCGGGTATCAATCCCATACGCTTCCACCGGTACAGCTGGCCGTAGGATATGCCGGTAAGCTTAAGCAGTTCCTTTTTGGAAATAAGCACCTGAAAGCTCCCTCCTGTAACAATGTTATGTTACGTTAAATTCAGTGTAACATAACATTGTTACGCTGTCAAGAAAATTTTAACTCCATCTCCAAGATTTAAGTGCTTATATAAAAAAGAAGAGGTTTACGCCCCCTATCATTATAGCCCTTAAGAAAACCTTACTATGATGACCCATATAAAAATAAAACAGGCCATCCAAAATACCTGGGTAGCCTGTTTAATGATCCATTTATTGTTTTCATTGAGGAAATTTAGCGCCCAATCACCGCTCAATTTAGCGCCTGGATTATGGTCCCTCCGCCAACCACCACGTCGCCCTGATAGAACACGGCGGCCTGTCCGGGGGTTACGGCCCTCTGGGGTTCGTCAAACACCACCTTGAGCTTGCCGTCCTCCTCCGGGTACAACGTGGCCGGCGCTTCCTTTGCCGTATATCTGATCTTGACACCCACCTTCATGGGCTCATCGATGCTGGGCACCGAAATGAGGTTTATGTCTTCCACCATCATGGCTCTGGAAAAAACCTCGTCGTGCCTGCCAAGGACCACCGTGTTGGTTTCCGGGTCTATGGCCACCACATACATGGGCTCTCCAAGGGATATGCCCAGCCCCCGCCTCTGGCCAATGGTATAATGGACTATACCCTTATGCTTGCCCAGTATATTGCCCCGGGTGTCAACGAAATATCCCGGCGGAATGGGCTTTGAAGCCCTCTCCCGCACAAACTTGGCATAATCGTTATCCTTTACGAAGCATATCTCCTGGCTGTCGGGCTTATTGGCCGTCCTTAAGCCCAGATCCCGTGCTATCTGCCTTACCTGATCCTTGGTATAGTTTCCTATTGGCATGAGCGTGTGCTGCAACTGGTACTGCGTCATGGTATACAGGGCATAGGTCTGGTCCTTTGCGCTGGTAGCCGACTTCTTAAGCAGATAACGCCCGCGCTGCTCATCGTATTCTATGCGCGCATAATGGCCGGTGGCAACGTAATAAGCATCGAGGGCCATGGCCCGCCTGAGCAGCTCTTCAAACTTGATGCGCCTGTTGCACATTATACAGGGATTTGGCGTGCGCCCCTTCAAGTACTCATCCACAAAATAGCATATGACCTCCTCATCGAACACCTGCTGGAAGTTCATCACGTAAAAGGGAATGCCCAGCTGATTGGCCACCCGCCGTGCATCCTCAACGGCGGAAAGGGAGCAGCAGCCTCCCTCCCTTTCAACTGTTTCGGGGTCATCGCTGGGCCATATCTGCATGGTCACCCCTATAACCTCATAGCCCTCTTGCTTCAACAGATAAGCGGCTACAGAGCTGTCCACTCCGCCGCTCATGCCCACAACCACGCGATTGTTGTTCATGAATTCACCTGCTTCTCCTGCTGCTTTCTTTTATAATCCTCAATAGCCGCCTTTATGGCCTCTTCGGCCAGTACCGAACAGTGCATCTTTATGGGCGGCAGGCCGTCAAGGGCCTCGGCCACCGCTTTATTGGTAACCTCCAAAGCCTCATCCAGCGTCTTGCCCTTTATGAGCTCGGTGGCCATGCTGCTGCTGGCAATGGCAGCACCGCAGCCGAAGGTCTTAAACTTGACATCCACTATTCTATCATTTTCTATTTTCAAAAATATCTTCATGATATCGCCGCACTTGGCGTTGCCTACCTCGCCGATACCATCGGCGTCCTCTATTTCTCCTACATTTCTGGGATTCATGAAATGGTCCATAACCTTTTCGCTATACATATTGCTTACCCCCTTTATGTTGTACGAATAACGGAGACATCTCCCTCAGCCTGTTTACAATACCCGGCAGTACCTCCAGCACATAGTCTATATCCTCATCGGTATTGCCATCGCCCAGCGTCAATCTCAGCGACCCATGGGCAATCTCGTGCGGCAACCCTATGGCCAGCAGCACATGGGAAGGATCCAGCGACCCCGACGTACAGGCCGAACCGCTGGATGCCGCAATACCCTTCATGTCAAGGCTGAGCAGCAGGGATTCTCCCTCTATAAATTCGAAGCTAAAGTTGGCATTGCCAGGCAAACGCCTGGTTGGATGGCCGTTGAGGCGTACGTATTCTATATTGTTCAATACGCCGGATATCAGCCGATCGCGCATGGCAGTAAGCCTTTTGCCGGTCTCCTCCAGATTGGAAGTAGCCAGCTCTATGGCTTTGCCCAAACCCACGATACCGGGCAAGTTTTCGGTGCCTGCCCTCCTGTTGCGCTCCTGGGCCCCTCCATGCATGAAGGGATGGATCTTTACGCCCTTTCTGATATAAAGCGCTCCTATGCCCTTTGGACCGTAAAACTTGTGGGCAGACAGGGATAAAAGATCTATGTTCATATCCTTTACGTCGACCGGTACCTGGCCTACAGCCTGCACCGCATCGGTATGGAAATATATGCCCCGCTCCCTGGCTATCTGGCCGATCTCCTTTATGGGCTCGATGGTGCCTATCTCGTTATTGGCAAACATTACGCTTATGAGTATGGTCTTATCGGTAATGGCCTCCTTAACCTGCTCGGGATAGACCAGACCATGGCTGTCAACCGGCAGATAGGTGACCTCAAAGCCCATCTTCTCCAGATACTGACAGGTGTGGAGCACAGCATGGTGCTCTATGGAAGTAGTGATTATATGGTTGCCTCGCTCCTTATTGGCCAATGCCACGCCTTTGATAGCCCAGTTATCGGCTTCGGTACCCCCTCCGGTGAAGTATATTTCCCCGGGAGAAGCGTTAAGGGCAGCCGCCGTCCTTTCTCGGGCAAGGTCCACTGCCTTTCTGGCTTCACGTCCAAAGCTGTGAACGCTGGAAGGATTTCCGTAAACCTCTTTAAAATAAGGCAACATCTCTTCAAGTACTTCTTGCTTTGTATAGGTTGTAGCTGCATGGTCCATATAGACTCTTCTTTGCATATTCAAGCACTTCCTTTCGGTAAGGTTTTAATAGAGGTATTGTTGGCTTTCGTATATATTAAATATAATATCGTCCGATTAACTTTCTTTTTCTGCCTTGAGCTGATGCAACCTCCTGTAATCGTCTATCATATCCTGCAGGGTTATGGAATCTATCACCCGGTTTATACTGTCCCTGATCCTCTCCCATACCAGACGGGTAACGCAGTACTCGGCTTTTTCGCAATCGGTTTCCTCGTCTTCTATCACGCAATCAACGGGAGCCATCGAACCTTCCAGGCTCCGTATTATGTCTCCAACGGTTATCTTGTCCGGTGAGTCGCTCAACACGTATCCACCCTGTGCTCCGCGAATGCTCTTTACCAGGCCGGCCTTACGCAGAACTGCCATCAGCTGTTCCAGATATGCCTCCGAAAGGCCCTGGCGTTCTGCAATGCTCTTTATGGGAACCGGCTCGTCCGAAAAGTTGAGTGCCAGGTCAAACATAGCTTTTACTCCGTACCGCCCCCTTGTGGAAAGTTTCATCTTCTACCACTCCTCTAAAACCGAGTAATTTACTCAGCTTTCTTCTGGTTACAAAATAGCATACCTTAGTAATTTTGTCAAGATTAAGCTTAAAAAATTTTATCTAAGCTTTTCTAATATTTTCTTTATGTTTGCCTCCCACCCGGAATCTTTGGGGAAATAATACCTGACGCCTTCTAGCTCGGGCGGCAGGTATGGCTGCTTGGCCCGGGCATAGGGATAATCATGGGAGTACTTGTACCCCTTGCCGTGTCCCAGCTCCTTAGCCCCCGGGTAACTGGCATCCCTCAGGTTAATGGGAACCCTCCCGACATTTTTCGTACGAACATCCTCCAGTGCCTTTTCTATGCCCATATAGGCCGAGTTTGATTTGGGCGAGCACGCCACGTACAGAGCCGCCATGGCCAGTATTATCCTGCCTTCCGGCCATCCTACGCACTCCACCGCTTGAGCCGCTGCCACCGCCACCTGAAGGGCGGTCGGGTTTGCCAGGCCCACATCCTCGGCTGCAGCAATAATGATGCGCCGGGCGATAAATTCGGGCTTTTCCCCGGATTCCACCAGCCTGGCCAGCCAATGCAGCACGGCATCGGGCTCCATGTAGTTTCTCATGCTCTTAATAAAGGCGCTAATGACATCGTAATGATTGTCCCCATCTTTATCATACTTAATCGCCTTCTGTTGTATACATTCCTGCGCAACTTCAAGATTAATGTATATTTTGCCATCATCACGGGGTGGGGTGGTCAAAGCAGCCAGTTCAAGGGCGTTCATGGCCACGCGGGCATCGCCATCGCTCAGCCGTATTATGTGATCAATAGCCTCCTCGGTAATCTCTATTGGGTACTCACCCAGGCCCCTTTCCTTGTCCTTCAGACACCTGTCGATGATGATTCGTATCTCCGCCGGCGACAGGGGCTCAAACTTGAATATGGTAGATCTAGACAAGAGCGCCTTGTTCACCTCAAAATAAGGGTTTTCGGTGGTAGCCCCTATGAGGATGATGGTCCCGTCCTCCACAAAAGGAAGCAGCACATCCTGCTGGGCCTTATTGAGGCGGTGGATCTCATCAAAGAATAGTATAACCCGCCCTTTAGGGTTTAACAGGTAATTTCTCGCCTCATCGGCTACCTCGCGAATCTCCTTTACCCCTGCGGTTACGGCGTTCAGCTTCTTGAAGGGATACTTTGTCTCCTTGGAGATTATGTAGGCAAGCGTGGTCTTGCCGGTACCCGGTGGCCCGTAAAATACTGCCGAAGTAAGCCTATCGCTCTTTATGGCCCTGTAAAGCAGCTTACCCTTGCCGATTATATGCTGCTGTCCAACAAATTCCTCCAAAGATTCGGGCCTCATCCTGGCTGCTAAAGGCATATTCCTGTCCATATCGCTCAGTCCCTTTTTATTATTGTGTAATATTTTCAACCTATGAACCATTGCTCCTGCCGAAGCAGTTAATTCACAAGAAAATTTTAACACAACGTTTTAGCATTTTCATCTAAAAACAGAGTTCTCGCTACAAAAATCTAAAACTTTGAACAATCCGCCGCTGGTTTCATCTTTAATAATTAATTTTATCCATAATTATACACAGGCATTTATATACAACAAAAAAGATGATCTTTTGCAAGACCATCTTTTTCGTCCCTTTAACGTACCTTATTTCAAAACGCCCTGATCGTATAACGGATAGCGTTTGCACAGCTCGTCTACTATGCCCAGCACCTCTTCTCTGTTTTTGTCTAAGTCCTCCAGTGCAAGGGAAATGGCCCGCGCAATCTGACGCATATCCTCCTCTTTCATGCCCCTGGTGGTAACGGCCGGCGTGCCCAAGCGGATACCGCTGGTCACAAACGGGCTTTGCGGATCGTTGGGGATGGTATTCTTGTTGACCGTTATCCTGACGCTATCCAGCGCTTTCTCGGCGGCCTTACCCGTAATGCCGCGATTGCGCAAATCGACCAACATCAAGTGGTTATCCGTACCACCCGAAACGAGATTAAATCCTTCTTCCATAAGCCCGTTGGCCAAAGCCTGGGCATTCTTTACGATCTGCTTCTGGTATTCGTTGAATTCGGGCTTTAAGGCTTCACCAAAGCATACGGCCTTTGCTGCTATGACGTGCATGAGAGGTCCTCCCTGGGTGCCGGGGAAAATGGCCTTGTCGATCAGCTTCGCATACTTCTCCTTGCACAGTATCATACCACCCCTGGGTCCCCTCAATGTCTTGTGGGTGGTGGTGGTCACAAAATCGGCATGAGGCACCGGACTTGGATGCAATCCGGCGGCCACTAGACCCGCAATATGGGCCATATCCACCATCAGATAGGCCCCGACCTCGTCGGCAATCTCCCGGAACTTTTCAAAATCTATGACCCTGGGATATGCGCTGGCGCCCGCAACGATGAGCTTGGGCCTAAACTCCCTGGCCAAACGCCTGACCTCGTCGTAATCGATATAGCCGGTGTTGGGGTCAACTCCGTAGGGGACGATCTTAAAATATTTGCCAGAAATGTTTACGGGGCTGCCGTGGGTCAGGTGCCCGCCGTGGGCAAGGTTCATGCCCATGATGGTATCCCCCGGTTCCAGTACCGCAAAGTACACCGCCATATTGGCCTGAGCCCCTGAATGCGGTTGAACGTTGGCGTGTTCCGCTCCAAAAAGCTTCTTTGCCCTTTCGATGGCGATATTTTCAACCACATCGACGAACTCGCAACCGCCGTAATAGCGACGGCCAGGATACCCTTCGGCATACTTATTGGTAAGATGACTACCCATGGCTGCCATAACTGCCAGGCTGACGAAATTCTCCGAAGCGATGAGCTCTATGTGATCCTGTTGCCTCTTTAGCTCATCTTCCATAGCCCGTGCTACTTCCTGATCGGCATTATATATCTCTTTCAAATCAATCATTCCGCACGACACCTTCCCTTGTTTAAGATGGATTTTTGAATATTTATTCAAAAGAAAAAGCCGTCTAAATTTTATATCCATTATAATGATAACTCGTGAATTTTACAAGTTTTTTGCAAAAAAAAGATCGGAAAATTCCGATCTTTTTATAAAACGGTCTGTATTAACTTCTCAAGTTCGGCCTTAGGCCTTACGCCCACCACGTGGTTTATCGACTCGCCATTTTTGAAGAAGTACAGGGTAGGTATGCTCATAATCCCGTATTTTTCTGCCAACTGTCCCTCATCATCTACATTTACCTTGCCCACCTTTATCTTACCGGCATATTCATCTGCCAGCTGATCGATGATGGGCGAGATCATCCTGCACGGACCGCACCAGGGTGCCCAGAAATCCACCAACACCGGTATATCGGACTTCAACACTTCATTTTCAAAGTTCTCGGCAGTTAATGTAATGACATTTTCACTCGCCATGCTCAACTCTCCTTTCTCCCTTATCATCTTTTTTATTGTTCACATTTAATACGGCTATCATACTCGGCGTAAACTCATTGCTCCTTTTAAAGGCGGGATCCATAGCGCGTATAATCATAAATGCCAGAGCGGTAAAGGCAAGTCCCAGCACCGCTCCTGCCAGCTGCCTATCAACTGCCAGGTATCCGCCCAATGCATACCCCACAATGACACCCAGAATCAATGCCGCCAGGGGAATCAAGTAGGTTATGGCGGATGCCTTGAGAAGATGCACCGATTCCAGGCTAAGCTCCACCATATCGCCGGGCTTGGCATTCAGGCTATTGGGCAGGGTGAGCAGCATCTCATCGGAGCTGGCCCCCAATCCGCAAGCACCGCAATGCCGGCATGCCGAGCTCCGCCGAATGCGCACCACCGCATTGCTGCCTTCTATTCGAACCACTTCTCCTATTTCCCTCATCCATACACCTTCCTCGATTTCGCAAAGTCGTGTAGCACGGGCTACCACCCGGCATTGAGCCGTCGCCCGTCCTCCTCTATGGAGGGCGTTAGCTGCATTTTGACCAGCCGATAAGGTCCTTTACCACTTCGCTGGCTATGATGAACCCCACCACCGGCGGGACGAAGGAAATGCTGCCCGGCGGATGCTTGCGCCCTTTTGCCTGAGCTCCAGCACCCTCTGGAGGCGCCATCACATCAGAATGATCGGCTCCATCACAATTGGTACAAGTATACCGTGGCTTTATGGGCGGCTCGGTAGAATAAACCACCTTCAGGCTATCGATACCCCGCCTTTTGAGCTCCCGCCGCATGATCTTGGCGATGGGATCCACGGAAGTCTCGTATATATCCGCCACCCTAAACGCGGTTGGGTCCATCTTATTTCCCGCTCCCATGCTGGAAATAACCGGGATACCCTTTTGCTTGCACCTTACCACCAGGTCAATTTTTGAACCTATGGTATCTATGGCATCGACCACATAATCGCAGCCGGTGTCAAGGAGCTCATCCGCCGAGTCCGGCCCGTAAAATGCCGCCCTACCTACAATATTTAGAGCAGGGTTTATCTTGAGCAGCCTTTCCTTCATCACCTCAACCTTGGGCCTCCCAACGGTTGTTACGTCCGCGTGAATCTGGCGGTTGATGTTTGTGGGACACACCTTATCATGGTCGACCAGGATTAAGGTGCCCACGCCGCACCTGGCCAGAGCCTCGGCGGCAAAGCTCCCTACCCCTCCGATGCCGAATACCGCCACCGTACTGCTATGAAGCTTTCTAAGTGCCTTCTCACCGATCAACCATTCCGTCCTGGTAAAAGCATGGAGCATATCATCACCCGCATCATTATATTTAACCATTTGTCTCTACCTTAAACCATATTTTAATTTATGCATCCACACGGATATGGACCTCTCTCAGCTGTTTGTGTTCCACTTCCGCCGGCGCGTCGGTTAAAGGATCCGAAGCATTCTGTACCTTGGGGAAAGCTATGACGTCCCGTATGCTATCTCTACCAGCCAGCATCATAACCAGCCGGTCCAGGCCGTAAGCGATTCCTCCATGGGGTGGCGCACCGTACTTGAACGCTTCCAGCAGGAACCCAAAGCTCTTCCATGCCCTTTCTTTGGAAAAGCCCAGCACGTTGAGCATCTTTTCCTGCATCTCGGTGGTGTGAATCCTTATGCTGCCCCCGCCGATCTCCACGCCGTTTAGCACTATATCATAAGCCTTGGCTCTTACCCTTGCCGGATCGGTATCCAGATACTCTATATCCTGATCCATGGGGGCAGTAAAGGGATGGTGTTTGGCCACAAAGCGCTTTTCCTCCTCATCGTATTCCAGCAGGGGGAATTCCACCACCCATACCAGGTTGTATTTGGACTTGTCTATCAGTTCCAGGCGACGGGCCAGCTCCAGACGCAGCTGCCCCAGGACTTGAAACACCACGTCGTCCTTATCGGCCATGAAAAGTAGCAGGTCGCCCGTTTCGGCCTCCAGGCGCTTTAATATGTCGCTCATCTGCTGTTCGGTAAAAAACTTGGTGATGGGGGATTTCAAGCCGTCCTGTTCAACGGCAATCCATGCCAACCCCTTTGCTCCAAAATTCTTGGCAAAATCCACTAAAGCATCTATTTCACGCCTTGAAAACTTTATAGCACAGCCTTTGGCATTTATTGCCCTTACGCTGCCGCCGGAAGCCACAGCGCTTGAAAATACCTTGAATTCGCAGTCTTTCACCAGGTCGGTTAAGTCTTTAAGCTCCAGGCCAAATCTGGTGTCGGGCTTATCGGTCCCGTATCTCTCCATGGCCTCCTTGTAAGTAAGGCGCGGCAGCGGCAGCAAAAGCTCAATCCCTAAAGCCCTTTTGAATATGTCGGCCAGCATCTCCTCGTTGATAGCTATGACGTCATCCACATCCACAAACGACATCTCGATATCTATCTGGGTGAATTCCGGCTGCCTGTCAGCCCTTAGGTCCTCATCCCTAAAACACCTGGCTATCTGGAAATACCTGTCGAACCCCGACAGCATGAGCAGCTGCTTGAAGAGCTGGGGCGATTGCGGCAGCGCATAAAATTTGCCTGGATGCACCCTGCTTGGCACCAAATAGTCCCTGGCACCCTCGGGCGTGCTCCGCGTAAGCATCGGGGTCTCTATCTCGTAGAAGCCTTTTGAATCCAGAAAATCCCGTACCCACTTGGCTATCCTGTGGCGCAGCACTATATTCCTCTGCATCTCGGCCCGCCTCAGGTCCAGGTACCGGTATTTCAGCCTCACCATCTCGGAGACGTTTATGTCATCCTCCAGGCTGAAGGGCGGAGTATTGGAAACCGATAATATCTTAAGCTGGTTTGCCACCACCTCAATCTCGCCGGTGGGAATTTTGGGATTGACGGTATCTGGATCCCGCTTGACCACCATTCCCTTTACGGCCAGGACGTACTCCGAACGCACCATTTCAGCTTTCCTAAACACATCGCCGCCGCATTTTTCCTCGTTAAACACCACCTGCACTATACCCGTGCGGTCCCTCAAATCGATAAATATCAGCCCCCCCAGGTCGCGGCGCCTGTGAGCCCACCCCATAATGGTTACTTCCTGCCCCACGTGCTCAAGGTTTAAGGTTCCGCACATATGGGTTCTCTTCCAACCTCCCATTAGTTCACCCATGTCATATACCTCCTTTTTATTTAAAGACATTTCCGTTTATCAGCCGTGTGAGTTTATGGATTTACCATAAGCCAACCACATATTATATCGTGTCCACGGATATCCACCCGCCATTTACGGTTCAATCGAGCCTCCTCAAACGCTCGAGGTAGGCCACAATTTCATTCATGGGCACCGTCTCTTCCTGGCCCGATGCCATATCCCTTACTTTAATGCACCCGTTCTTAAGCTCATCTTCGCCGATTATGCATACCCTGGGTATATTCAGCTTATCCGCATATTTGAACTGGGCCTTTATGCTTCTGCCCAGGTGGTCCATATCGGCCGAAATTCCCTTCAAGCGCAAATCCCTAACCAGCTTGAAGGCCTGAAAGCGCGCCTCATCCCCGACGGTTACGAACATGACATCCGTATTTGGCGGTAGCGGTACCTCAACTCCCTGATTCTCCATGACCAGGAGCAATCTCTCAATGCCCATGCCAAAGCCGGCGCCGGGCGTTGCCGGGCCGCCGCAAAGGCCCACCAGTCCGTCATAACGGCCTCCGCCGCATACCGTTCCCTGGGCCCCTATGTCCCGGGAAATAAACTCAAACACCGTCTTGGTGTAGTAATCCAGCCCTCGCACAATCATGGGATTGACCTTATAGGATATGCCCGAGGCGTCGAGATATCGCTTAAGGCTGTCGAAGTGGATCCTGCACTCATCGCACAGAAAATCCAGTATTACCGGAACCAAGGCTACCACCTGCCTGCACCGTTCTTCCTTGCAGTCCAGTATCCTCAGGGGATTTCGGTCAAAACGCTGCCTGCAATTAGGGCACAGCTGGTCCAACCGTCCCGACAAGTACTCCTTGAGGGCCTGGTGATACCTGGGCCGGCAGTTGGGACATCCAATGCTGTTGATATTGAGCTCCAGGTTTCTTATGTTTAGCCTTTCAAACAAAGTCGCCGCTAAGCTTATGACCTCGGCATCCACCGATGCATCGGGAGCGCCAAACACCTCCACGCCAAACTGGTGGTGCTCCCTTAGCCTACCCGCCTGGGGCCTCTCGTAGCGAAATACCGGGGTTATATAGTACATCTTGATGGGCTGGGGTTGAGCATAAAGCCTGCCTTCTATATAGGCACGCACCACCCCCGCAGTACCCTCCGGCTTCAGGGTAATGCTTCTTCCGCCCTTATCGATAAAGGTGTACATCTCTTTCTGAACCACGTCGGTGGTATCGCCCACCCCACGTTCAAACAGCTCGGTATGCTCAAAAGTAGGGGTACGCACTTCTTTATAGCCAAACAGGCGGGTAACCTCCCGTATCATCCCTTCGACATAGTGCCACTTGTACGATTCGCTGGGCAAGACATCCTTCGTACCTTTAGGGGCCTGGGTTAGCATTTCTATATCCCTCCTCTGTATAAACTTAAAAACCTCTCATCCCTTCATTGAAATAAGGGACGAGAGGTCTAACTGCCCGCGGTACCACCCTTGTTGGAGAAATGAGCTTCTCCCACCTTTCCTGTAACGCCGGATCGGACGGATCTGCCTACTACCCTTCAGCAGACCGGCTCCGGGGTGTCCTTCCCGGGAATTCCGCAAGGGACGCTCGCACCCACGGCAAACGTTAAACCGCGGCATCCCCTCTCTGATGCATCCATCCAGGTACTCTCCCCTTCACAGCCGTTGGGGTATAATGTTATAAGTATTATAAAGCCATACAAAAGGTGCTGTCAACTATGGTTTTCTACAGTTTTAAAACGTTCAGCCCAACCTCTTGATCAAATTCCCTGTCCACTTCTCCTTCCACCTTGTGGACAAAAACCTCGCACACGCCGCTTACCACGGCCGAATTCAAATGCCCCCCTATGGCCTCAAATTGGGAATTCACAATGGTGACATGTATATGAAGGTATATCTCGCCCTTCATGGTAGTTATGTTGCCTGCAAGCGAGGTTATCTCATGCTCTCCGGTTATCTCCGTGGAACGAAATACCTTTTCCGTGGTATCAAAAACTCCTATGACCAGCTTGTTTGAAGCCCCTATGCCGGTGATATAACCCAGCTTGACATTTTCCTTCTCGCAAAAGCGCCTGAGCGACGCTACGATTTCTTCCCCTTTTTCAATGCTCACTACATAAGTATTCCCAAACCTTTTATAGGTCATCCTCAATACCTCCTTCACGGTGGTCTATAAACCTCATCTTTCGCCCTATCATCTCATCAAGCCTATCCATATACTCCTTCACGTCCTTAACGTTGGGGACGCGCTGTATGCAATCGCTTTCGGCAAAGTACACCTTGCTGACCGCCCCCGCGCCAAAAGCCCATATGGTCTGATTTTCCCCCATCATCTGGATGTTGTATATGCATGCCTTGCCGGGCTTAGTATATCCAACGTTCTCCAGGTTCCCCACCATATATTTCTGGCGATAAAGATAATACGGAATTAGCCCCATCCTTTCAACCCATCTTTGGCATACGTCCAGCATCCTTTCAGCCGTATCATCTGAAGTCAACGGGTACCTATCCAGCGACTCCTTGAGCCTGGATGCCCTCTTTACTGCGAGGGTGTGGACGGTGAGGTTATCCGGCTGCAAAGCCGCAATGGCCTCCATGGTCTTCTCCATGTGCTGTATGCCTTCTCCGGGCAGCCCTACTATGATGTCCATGTTTATGCAGTCAAAGCCCACATACCTGGCCATGTGAAACCTAGACACGACCTGCTCCACCGTATGCCTTCGGCCGATCTCGTCCAGGGTTTCCTGGTTCATGGTCTGGGGATTGATGCTTATCCGGTTTACGCCGAATGCCTTAAGCAGCGTAAGCTTATCAATGTCCAGGGTGTCCGGCCTGCCGCACTCCACCGTATATTCGCTTATTGACCGGCCATCCAGCAGCAGATCCACGGCGCTCAGCAGCCGCTCCAGCTGGGAATAGGCAAGGGCGGTGGGAGTCCCGCCGCCTATATAAAGGCTTTGAACGGTAACCCCCTTCTGGAGCAAAACCGAGACCACCCTCTGAAGCTCCATGACCAGGGAATCTATATAGGCATCCACCATGCCCCTGCATCCGTCCATCACGACCGATGGAAAAGAACAATAAAGGCACCTGGTGGTGCAGAAGGGAATGTGTATATACAGGGATACGGTATCGGCAGTGGCCGATTTTACAATATCCCGCTGGTTTCTAGCCGTATCAACCAGCAGCAGGGCCTTATCATCCCTTACGTAGTACTCGGACTTCAAAACGCCCAGAACCTCTCCATCGCTCAATCCATCATCCATCAGGTGGTGTACCACCTTAAGCGGGCGCACGCCGGTGAGTATTCCCCAGTACGGATGTTTGCCGGTAAGCCGCGACAGTACGTCATACACGCACTGGCACAAAACCTTCTTTATCTCCCTCTTTCGCTTTAAGTAAGATTTCACAATGCTTTCATCCAGTTTCTGGCTTCTCCGGCTCTCAAACAGCACTTTTCCGCTATCGTCTTTCAGGCAGCTTTTGGCTATAATTTCGCAGTCCGAGCAGGAATATTGGCCAACTATCAATAAATCTCCAAGCTGGTCGCTTTTTTCCCCCGCCTTTTCTCCCTCATTAGCTCCTTGTACCGGCAGATGATAGAGCACCTTGACCGGCCGGTCGGGGAAAAACACGCGGGTCAGTTCCCATATCTCGTGCTCAAAATCGCCATTTATGACATGAACATATACATTCAAATCACAGCAGCCCTCCAGCCATTGTCTGATTTAAACCGAGTCTCCTTACTTCCGAAATATAAAGCATGTTTAAAACCTACCGATCCTATCCCAGCTCAAATAAAGCCTTTTAAAATGCCTTTGTAATCTAAAAAACAGGATTTCCCCGTAAAGCTCTAAACAACTGAGTTAATTCGCAAAAAGCTAATACGGGCTTTCCCAAAGCAAATAGTCCCTAAAATATATTATCGGATTTTCAAGAACATTTTCATGGGCTATCATCTCACGTAATACCTTATAAACGGGTTGGCAGCCCTTTCAGCGCCAATGGTGCTCCTTGCCCCATGGCCCGGATAGATGATGTAATCATCGTCCAGGACCAGCAGCTTATCCCTTATGGAATCGATCAGCTGATCATAACTGCCTCCTGGAAAATCGCTCCTGCCTATGGACCCCTGAAACAGCGTATCGCCCGTAAATACCGCCTTTACCGGGCCGTTTACCGCGAAACACACGCTGCCCTCCGAATGCCCGGGCGTATGAAGCACCTCCATTCTCTCATCCCCAAAAGCGATAATATCCCCCTCCCGGAGCAACACGTCCGGCGGCACCTGTACTACAGGTTCCCCCATGAAGGCCGAAAGGTTCTGCCCCGCATCGGTAAGGGCCTGAGCGTCACCCGAATGAATAGCCACAATAGCTCCCAATTGCTCCTTGAGGAATTTTACGGCACCTATGTGGTCGAAATGGCCGTGGGTAAGCAGTATGCGCTCCACGTCAAGCCCCTCATACCGTATCCGGTTTAAAATCAGCTGTCCATCTGCACCGGGATCAATGACGGCTGCCTTTCTGGTATTCTCGCAGTACGCTATATAGCAGTTGGCAGCCAGCTCCCCCACCGGCATGGCTATAATCTTCATGCTTGCTTCCCCTTTCCGCATCAAAATGTCCTCTTACTGTCCAGCAGTATGGTCACGGGGCCGTCGTTTAATAGCGACACTTCCATCTTCGCCTGAAATATACCGGTGGCTACAGGAATGTTCAGCTTCTCCATTTTTTCTATAAATAAGTCGCAATACCTCCTGGCCATATCGGGAGGCGCCGCCTGGGTAAAGCTGGGCCTGCGCCCTTTTCTGCAATCCCCGTACAGGGTGAACTGCGACACCGCCAGTACGGCTCCGCCCACATCTTTTACCGACAGGTTCATCTTGCCATTTTCGTCCTCAAACACTCTCAAGCCTGCCACCTTGTCCACTATATATGCCAGGTCTTCCTCTCCATCGTCCCTTTCTACCCCCAGAAATACCAGCAACCCCTTTTCAATGGAACCGACTGTATTCCCATCCACATCAACCCTTGCGTGTTTTACCCTCTGAACAACAGCCCTCATTTAAACCATCACTCCGCTTTTGTTTCTAATTTCAATTCAGGAATGGTTGCCTCAAAGTTGCGATGCCATTTTTTCAGGCGTTCACCCTGTGCACATCCAGTATATCGGGCACCTTTTTAAGCTGCCTCATCACCTTTTCAAGCTGCTGGGTGTTCTTTATCTCCAGGCTCAAATTTATGAAGGCCTGCCGAACCCTGTTGGTCCTGGCGTTTACAGACGTTAAGGTTATATCCATATTGGCAAGGGTGCTGGTAATATCGGCCAACAGCAAATGCCTATCCCGCGCTATTATCTGTATCTCGGCATTGTAGGAGGCTTTGTCCTCTCCGCTCCATTCCACATCCACCAGGCGATGCCTTTCTTCTGGAGCAATGTTGACCACATTGACGCAATCGGCCCTGTGCACCGATACACCTCTACCCCTTGTAATAAATCCTATAATTTTATCGCCCGGCACGGGATTGCAGCATCTGGCGATCCTCACCAATATGTTATCGACGCCCTTCACATGTATGCCGTTATCGGCATGCTTCTTGGGCCTTTCAGCCTTAGCCTGCCTGGCAGCTATATCCTCTTCCGACTCGGCGGCGGCCACCTTTTGGTATCTCTTGTACTCGTTTATGAGCCTTACCAGCACCTGGCTGGTGGTTAGGCCGCCGTAACCTACAGCGGCATATATATCGTCAACCAAGTGGAACCCGTATTTCTTAAGTATGGGCTCGATCCATTCATTTTTGAGCAGCTGCGACAGGACATACCCCTGTCGCTTGGCCTCCTTCTCCAGCATTTCCTTGCCCTTTATTATGTTTTCCTCGCGCCGCTCCTTCTTGAACCACTGCTTGATCTTATTCTTAGCCTGGGTGGTCTTAACTATCTTGAGCCAATCGCGGCTGGGTCCGCGGCTGTTGGGCGAGGTGATGATCTCCACTATATCCCCGGTCTGAAGCTGATAATCCAAAGGAACCAGCTTGCCGTTTACTTTGGCGCCCACGCACTTGTTGCCTATTTCGGTGTGAATGGCATAGGCAAAATCCAAGGGCCCCGCTCCTTTGGGCAGGTCAATGACGTCGCCCTTGGGTGTAAAGACAAACACCTCATCGCTAAACAGGTCGATCTTAAGGGTCTCTACGAATTCCCTGAAATCCTTGAGGTCGCTTTGCCATTCCAAAAGCTGGCGTATCCATGCAAGCTTTTCGTCAAGGTCGGTTGAAACCCTGCGCCCCTCCTTGTATTTCCAGTGGGCTGCAATCCCGTATTCGGCAGTGCGGTGCATATCCCAGGTCCTTATCTGTATTTCAAACAGCTCGCCCCTGGAGTCAATGACGGTGGTATGAAGCGATTGATACATATTGGGCTTGGGAACGGCTATATAATCCTTAAATCGGCCGGGAATGGGCTTCCAAAGGGTATGAACTATGCCCAAAACCGCGTAGCAATCCCTCACCGAATTTACTATAACTCGAATGGCCAGCAAATCGTAGATCTCCTCAAAGCTCTTGTGCTGCATGTACATCTTGCGATAAATGCTGTAAAAATTCTTGGGGCGCCCCTCTATCTCGGCCTCGATTTTCATCTCGTTTAGCTTTTTCTTCAGGGTCTGTATGACATCCTGGATGTACGCTTCCCTCTCCCGCCTCTTGGTAGCAACCTTTTCCACCAGGTCGTAATAGCCCCTGGGATCGATATAGCGCAGCGATATGTCCTCCAGCTCCCATTTTATCTTGAATATCCCCAGCCGGTGAGCAAGGGGAGCGTAGATCTCCAGAGTTTCATAGGCCTTTTCGCGCTGCTTCTCCTCATCGACGTACTCAAGGGTCCGCAAATTGTGCAGCCTATCTGCAAGCTTGATGATTATGACCCTTATGTCCTTTGCCATGGCCACGAACATCTTGCGCAGGCTCTCCAGCTGCTGCTCCTCTTTGCTCTTGTATTCTATGCGACTCAGCTTTGTGACCCCGTCCACCAGCTTTGCTATATCGGTCCCGAACTCCCCTTCAAGCTGCTGCAGCGTCACACCGGTATCCTCCACGACATCGTGCAGGATGCCGGCCACAACCGTATCCACATCCAACCCGAGTTCCATCAATATAAGGGCCACTTCCACGGGATGGATAATAAATGGCTCGCCGGATGACCGCTTTTGTCCCTCATGGGACTTTGCGGCATAGGCATAGGCTTTACGGATCTTCTCCACCCCTTCTTTGCCGTATAGCTGCTCTGCTTTAGCCACAAGCTCTGCCACTTTGGTTACTATTCCATTGCCATTCACTATACCATCCCCTTTCTTTCTGCTACGGAAGTGCCCGTTAAGGTAAATACAAAGAATGGCTGGTACAGCAAGCACCAACCACCCTCTACTCTCTCATATCCGTCTCAGTCGTCGTAGGTAATCACGGAATACACATCATACCCTTCCAGGGTCTTTCTGCCATCCAGATAGGACAGCTCTATGACAAATGCCACACCCGTCACAATACCGCCCAGCTTCTCGACAAGCTTGACGACCGCCAGAGCGGTGCCGCCCGTGGCCAACAGGTCATCTACCACTACTACTTTTTGCCCGGGCCTAATGGCGTCCTTGTGTACTTCCAGCACATCCGAACCGTATTCCAGGCCATACTCGTATCTGACGGTTTCGGCCGGCAACTTGCCCGGCTTACGTACCGGTACAAATCCCACCTTCAGGGCATATGCTACCGGCGCTCCCAGCACAAAACCCCTGGCCTCGGGTCCCACTATAAGTTCGGCGCCCTTATTCTTGCAAAAAGCCACCAGCGAATCTATGGTGTAGACGTAAGCCTCGCGATCCTTGAGCAAAGTGGTTATGTCCTTAAAGCTTATGCCCGGCTTGGGGAAATCCGGCACAACCCTGATCTTTGACTTCAAGTCCATTCTTATTCCTCCTTTTCGCAGTGGGATTGCAGCCCCTCAATCCATACCCTGTATTTTTGATATAGCAAGCTTTCGGTAAGTTCGCGGCTGCGCGGATTTTGTACGCACTCCACCCTGATACAAGCCTGCTGGCTGTCCATCTTTACAAAGTCCAGCTCCTTGAATACGCTCAGCATCAGGCGCAGCTGAAATTCGTTTATATCCAGGCCCGTTGCCTGAATGAACTGCTCCATCATCCTGGACAACCCCGGCCATATGGTTTGACCCGGGCGCAATGAGCGCAACCATTTGTACAGCACTACGAAGTGTGCTCTTTCCACATCCAGCCGCTTGATCACGTCTTTGAGCAGTAGCCCATGGCCATTCCAGCCCTTTATGACCTGCACCCTTCCCTTCAAACCTTCCGCCAGGTGCAATCGCCGGTACAAAGGAAGCTCGCCTTCAAGCAAAAAGATCTTCCTGTAGTGCCTGAAGAGGACCCTATCAAGCACGGGAGCGATGAGGATGCCGTTCATCCCCATCTCCCACATCTCGTGGAAGTACCCGTATGCAAACGCCGTATGTGGCATCTCCTCTTCAACCACCAGGTTCAATGCCCACCGTGCCCCTTCCAGGGTGCTTGCCAAAATCAGGTTGCCCACTTGGGATGCCTTAAAGCAGTCTAACGCTTCCTTACAGTCCATCTGCTGGAATGCCGGCCACTCCGCCTCGTTCAATTGTTTGCCATTTATGCAATCATTATTATACATAATTTCGTGTAAAAAAGCATCAAAAAATTTAAAATAAAACGGCTCCAGAAAGGCCTTGACATCGCTGCAATCATTTAAAACGGCCTGAAAGGATTTTACATTGAACTGAATCTTTTTCACGCCGCCCCACTCGTTTTCCTCAACGGCGGCAATGATGTCCACCTTTCTGCCCCCACCCAGCAGATAATCCTTTTTTTCACCCAGTCCAAAACCAATGGCATCCCACAATCGCTGTCCGGTGGAAATCGACATCTTAAGATGTCTGCCGTCATTCCCCACCGCCCAGCAGTTCTCCACTTCGGCGTTACAAAACAGGAACCTGGGCGATGGATTTCCCATACCAAACGGTTCCAGCTTCTTTATCTCCTGCACCAGCGATAGGGTGATATCCTGCGGCATCAGCGGTCCATCATGATAGCTGCGGGGAATGAGCAGCGACTGGTCCATGCTGTGATGGGCATAGCTTAAAAGGCGCCGTTTTAGCTCCGGGATGGCTTCCCGGGGAATACTAAAGCCCGCGGCCATTTCATGGCCCCCAAACCGGATAAAAAGGTCATCAACGCCTTTCAATGCCTCGTATATATTAAAGCCTTCTATGCTCCGGGCGGAGCCCACACCCTTGTCGCCCTGCAGCGAAATCAATATACAGGGCCGATAAAACTTTTCGCTGATTTTAGAAGCCGCAATGCCTATGACGCCTGGATGCCAGCCCTTCTCCTCCTCCCCTTCCAGTACGATTATCCATTCATCGCTGAGATCCCCATCCTTAATAAGCCTGTCTACGCATTCCTCCAGCAAGGCATTTTCAATCTGCTGGCGCCTGCCGTTTTCTTCATTCAACTGCTGGGCAATACGTATTGCCTCACTTTCATCCCGGGTTGTGAGCAGCGAAAAGCCCAGATAGGCCGTCGACATCCTCCCGGCAGCGTTGAGCCTGGGTGCCAGCGCAAAAGCTATCCTGTACGCATCGATGCTGCCCTGGGCCAACCCGGCTGCTCTGATCAAAGCTCCAACTCCCAGCCGGGGCGCTGTATTTATGCGCTCTATGCCCTTAGCCACCATAATCCGATTTTCGCCCAGCAGAGGCACCACATCGGCCACCGTACCCAAAGCGATCAAATCCAGATATTCCTCCAGAGCATCTGCCCCATCCATGGCCTGAATCAGCTTAGCCGCCACCCCCACCCCGGCCAGACTACAAAAGGGATAGGAGTGACCGCAGCGGGAGGGGTTAATGACCGCGCGGGCACGGGGGAGGTCATTCAAGCAATGATGGTGATCGGTCACTATGACATCCATGCCCAGTTGCGCAGCCAGTTCAACCTCATCAAAAGCAGTTATGCCGCAATCCACCGTTATGATGAGCCTGGTCCCGCGGGCATGGAGCTGTTCAACGGCCTGGCAGTTCATGCCGTATCCTTCCAAATAGCGATGGGGAATGTATACCTCCACATCGGCACCCTTATATCTTAAAAACAAATACAGGATGGATGCCGCGGTGATCCCATCCACATCGTAATCCCCGTATATCGCGATACGCTCACCTCTATCGATAGCCTCTCGAATTCGATCTACGGCCTTTCCCATATCGGGCAGCAAAAAAGGATCATGAAGTCCCTCCAAAGAGGGGTTGATAAAGGAGGCAGCCTGCCGTAAATCGGTGATGCCCCTGTTCACCAGAAGCCTGGCCACTACCTTTGAGACCCCCAGGCCATATTGGATCACATCTACGTTTCGCTGCCATTCCGGCGTCTCGTTTGCCAGCGGAAGATAAAGCGGCATGCATTTCAACTCCTCACGAAAAAATGAAAAGCTCCATAAAAATAACAACAAGAGCTTCCCGAAGGAAGCTCATCTATAATATCGCTTGACTTTAGCGTCGATGATACCCTATCTTTCCCCGCCTTCTATACGGGGCAATACAGTACATAATAACCCAATTTACACTCACTTTGCTGTAGCAAGCTTGCGCTGCCTGGCTTTCTCATTCCACTCAACCCATAAAGGGCCGGCAATGAATATGGTAGAATAGGTTCCCGCTATGATACCCACCAGAATGGGGAGAGAAAACTCCTTGACCGACTCAACACCAAAGACATACAGGGCCGTTACCGTAAAGAAGGTAGTGAGAGAGGTATTAATGGTACGGGTAAGGGACTCGTTGATGCTTCTATTCATTATCTCGGCCTTGGGCAGCTTGCTGCCAAACTTCTTGTGGTTCTCGCGTACCCTGTCAAAAATCACGATGGTATCATTAATGGAATAGCCTATTATGGTCAATACGGCTGCCACAAATGTGCTGTTTATCTGCGTTCTCATCAACGCAGCAGCTGCAACCATGATCAGCACGTCGTGTATCAAAGCGACGATAGCAGCTACCCCCGATTTGAACTCAAAGCGTATCCCTACGTATATGAGTATACCTACCCACGATATGACCGTCGCCAATATGGCATTACGCGTAAGGTCCTTCCCTATGGTAGGCCCCACCGTCTCAATGGTGAACCTCTCATCGGTCAAATCGTACTTCTCCTTAAGCAGCGTTATAAGCCTCTTGTGTATTTCTTCCTGATTTTCCATGTGCCTCATGCGTATGATGGCATCCTGCTTGTTGTCGCCCACCTGCATCACGGTGGCCTCTATTCCCTCGGATGACAGTATACCGCGAATATCGTCAGGCGAATAGGGCTTGCCAATGTTCACATATATGGTGGTACCGCCCTTAAAATCGATCCCCAGGTTTAACCCCTGAAAGATCACCACGACCAATCCGGCTATGATGACCACCAGGGAGATTGCCACAAAAATTTTATACTTTGAAACGAAATCTATATTCATCTCCGTTATTCTCCTCTCATACACCGTACAACTTCTTATTTTGTATGTTCAGGTCTATGATGAGCCGCAATACATATCTTGTGAAGACAATGGCCGTAAACATGCTCACCACCACGCCTAACATCAGCGTCTTGGCAAAGCCTTGAATGGGGCCTGTCCCGAAGTACAGCAGCACCACGCCGGCAATAAGAGTTGTAACGTTGGAATCCAGGATAGCGCTGAAAGCTTTAGAAAAGCCCGAGTCCAGAGCCGCCCTCATGGTCTTACCTGCCCTGAGTTCCTCTTTAATCCTTTCAAATATTATTACGTTGGCGTCTACCGCCATCCCTATGGACAGCACTATACCCGCAATGCCGGGAAGGGTAATGGTAATGCGGGCCAGCACCGTAATCAGCATTACCAGCAGCCCGTATACCACAAGGGCCAAATCGGCCACCAGGCCCGGTAGCCTGTAATAGACCAGCATGAACAGGAAAACCAGCGAAAGGCCTACCACGCCCGCCAGTATTCCTCTTTCGAGGGCATTGGCGCCCAGCGTTGCGCCGATGGTCCTCACTTCCACCTGCTTGAGCTCAACGGGCAGGGCACCGCTTTCGATCAGGGTAGCCAGCCTTTGAGCTTCTTCTATATTGCTCATACCCTCGATTATGCCCTTACCATCCGAAATCACCGCTTGTACCGTAGGTGCTGATATGGTATTGTCATCCAGGACTATCTCTATCACTTTTCCGAGATATTTCTCTGTAGCTTCGGCAAACTTTTTGGCGCCCTCCGAAGTCAACTCAAACTGCACAACGGGCTTTTGCCCGGTTATATACCCTGGCTTTGCGCTCTTGACATCTTGCCCCGTGATTATCACATCATCCTCGGGTCCGATAAACTCCAGCACGGCCGGCTCCATCAATATACCAGCCAGCTCCCGAGGATTATCCACGCCCGGGATCTCCACCACTATGCGGTTGGTACCCTGGGGCGCAATGGTAGCCTCATGCTGATTGGACTTATCCAGGCGGTTGCGCATCACCCGTATGGCACCCTCAATCTTGCTATTGGCATCAGCATCACCGGGGGCTATGTTGGCTTCGTATACCACATAGAGCCCGCCCTTTAAGTCAAGGCCTTGCTGTACCTTCTCTCCAAGGGGAGCAATCCTGTATATCCCTATCTCCAGGCCGTTTAATGCAATATAACAGAGTACAATAAGGCAAGCAATTATTAAAAATAACTTTAAGCCGCTTTTAAAACCGCTTTTGTTTTTCATTCACTGGCCCCCTTCAAAAAAAAGAACTTACCTATTCATTATAATATTTGGGCAATGGACTAGTCAATAACGGAAACAGGGTACGGGCAATAAAAAACAGCAGCAGCAAACGCTACCGCTGTCCTCTCTCTTGATGCTCATGTGCCCTGAGACAAGAAAATTACCTCATTGCTTTTTGCATGCCTGATTGGCCACAGTGCATGACGTTTTGCATGCAGACTGGCAGGATGCCTGGCATTCCCCGCAACCGCCATTCTTCAAGCTATCCTTCAGAGTTCCCTTATGTAACGTCTTGATGTGCTTCATATTAAACGCCCCCTTTACAGCAAATTTATACAAATTCCACATAAAGACCTTTCTGCATCTCTACACGGCATTCATGCCCTAAGCACACCAAAAGTATATAAGATGTACCTCTAATTTGTCAATCTCTACAAAACAATTTGGCATTTTATTCAAGGTTTATGCCGATGATTCCTCCAATGGCGCCCACCACTACACCCAGCAGGGCATCTGATAAGAGCACGGTATCAAAAGCGTATTTACCTCCGAATATGGAGCTTATGACAAGGGCCCATACGATATACAAAAGCCCCGTCAAGGCACCCTTGAGCCAGCCCTTTGTGCGGCTGCTGCGGGCTGCAACGGCACCGCCCAATGCAATGCTTATTATGCGAATGGCCTGATTCACCGGGGGGATTATACTCTCCTGGAGATTGGCTAACTTCATCACCACAGCAAATATCAGAAAGCCCACCAGAGTCACTATAACCGCCAGAAGCGAGGCCTTCAATATCACAAGGCCATTGTATATAACTTTATTCCTGTCAACCTGCACGGAATTCTTTTTGATGCTCCTCATCCTAATCTCCCCATCCCTTCACATTGCTTTCTCACTTTACTTTTATGCCGTGCAGGTGGAAAGTATGACAAGCAAAAGGACATAAAAATAAGAAGGCTTTATCCGTTTGCCAGCAACGAATAAAGCCCGAAAAGCCGCATGTCTGTTGAAGGGCCTGCTCAGTCGGCCGAAATCGGCTTGTCTACGTTTCGGATGGCCCATCTCTCGAATACCAGCTTCACCTTATCAGGCCCTACTTCTATGGTAATGATATCATCGCGGATGCGCACTATCTTTCCACAGATCCCACCTATGGTGGTGACATTGTCCCCTACCTTCAAAGAGGCCAGCATTTCCCTGGTCTCTTTTTCCCGCTTCCTCTGAGGCCTGATGATCATGAAGTAGAATACCGCTATCAGCAGCACAAAGGGGAGCAAAGATTGGATCAAAACCGCCGCAGTACTTGCTTCCTGTGAAGGCATATTCTTCCCTTCCTTTCTTATAGAATATTACGCATCTTTTCTAACGAGCGTATTGACCAGGCTCATTTTATCCGTCCGCAAACAAGCTAAGGATTTATGGCGCAGTCAGAATAAGTATAACATAAAAATCCAATTCTGCCAATTCGCTTTTCATCTTTTTCAGCATCCCCAAAAGCAAAATTTCCATCAGTCCCCTTGCTTTGAGCCATCTAAATCTATTCTTCATTATTATACCCGTACTTCTCAAAAAAGCTATCCCTGTACTCGAGCAAGCGATCATTCCTTATAGCATCCCTTATTTCCTCCATAAATCGTATCAAAAACCTCACGTTATGAAGGGTGATCAGTATGGCGGCTAGTATCTCCCGCGCTTTCACGAGGTGTCTTAAGTAAGCGCGGGAAAAGTTTCTACAGGTGTAACAATCGCATTCCGGATCAAGGGGGCCAAAATCCTGCTGATACGGCGCATTGCGCAGCATCACCTTCCCGCGGCTTGTCATGGCCAGGCCCGTCCTGGCAGTCCTGGTGGGAAGCACGCAATCAAACATATCCACCCCTCTTATAACCCCTTCGATCAGGCAATCGGGCGAACCCACACCCATCAAATACCTGGGCTTATCCTTGGGCATGGCAGGGGTTATGCGCTCCAGCATCTCGTACATCAACGGCTTGGGCTCTCCTACGCTAAGCCCGCCTATGCCGTATCCCGGAAAATCCAGCTCCACCAGCTGCTCAAGGCTTCTCATCCTGAGATCGCTAAAAACGCTGCCCTGAATGATGCCAAAGAGCGCCTGATCATCCCGCCGGTGAGCGGCCTTGCAGCGTTTAGCCCACCTGGTGGTCCTTTCAACCGCTTCCTTTGCGGTTTCATAATCGCACGGGTAGGGTACGCATTCGTCAAAAGCCATTATGATATCGGCACCTAGGGCATTCTCGATCTCTATGGCCTTTTCGGGGCTTATGAAGTGCTTAGAGCCATCCAGATGGGAACGGAAGTGGACCCCTTCATCGGTTATATCCCTTAAATCGGCCAAGCTAAACACCTGAAATCCACCGCTATCGGTCAGTATGGGCCTGTCCCAGTTCATAAACTTATGCAGGCCCCCGGCCTGCTTTACCAGCTCATGCCCCGGCCGCAAATACAGATGATAGGTGTTGGCCAGTATTATCTGGGCATTTATATCTTTGAGGTCCCTGGGCGTCAAAGCCTTCACCGTGGCCTGAGTACCTACCGGCATAAATACGGGCGTCTCGAAGCTCCCGTGGGGAGTATACACCCTACCCAGCCTCGCGCCGGTCTTTGAACACTCCTTTATAAGCTCAAACCTAAAGTTCAATGTCCCACCTCACACTACCAAAATCCTAACGGCTTTAAACTGCACTCAGTGCTTAAATTGTATAAAAGCCGCTGGCTTATCCATTACATAATGGCAAAGCATATTATATCTAGTAGCTTCAAAGTATCATCATGGCATCCCCAAAGCTGAAGAAACGATACCTCTCCTTTATGGCTTCCTGATATACCCTGAGGATCTCCTCACGGCTGCACATGGCGCTTACCAGCATGAGCAGGGTGGACTTCGGCAGATGGAAATTGGTGATGAGGGCGTCCACCACCTTGAACTCATAACCCGGATAGATAAACAGGTCGGTACAGCCCCTTTCGGTTGGATGCACCCTTCCGCTGTCATCAGCCGAAGATTCAAGGGCCCTTGTAGAAGTGGTCCCCACTGCGATCACCCGACCGCCCCTTTCCTTGGTTTCATTTACAGCCCGTGCAGCTTCCTCGCTGATCCTGTAGTACTCCTCATGCATCCGGTGCTGCTCTACGTTACTCTCCTTTACGGGGCGGAAGGTACCCAGGCCTACATGAAGGGTTACCCTGACTATGTTCACCCCGGAAGCCTGGATCTTCTCGAGCAATGGTATGGTGAAATGTAGGCCCGCGGTGGGCGCGGCCACCGACCCACGATGCTTGGCGTAGACCGTCTGATACCGTTCGGGATCATCTATTTGCTTTCGAATATAGGGCGGGAGCGGCACAATCCCCACCTTGTCCAGGACCTCATTGAAGAGGCCCTCATATTGAAACTCAACTATGCGGCCCCCTTCCGGGGTCCGGTCAAGGACTGTGGCCTCCAGCAACCCATTCCCGAATACGAATACCGCCCCTATCTGGGCCCTCCGGCCAGGCTTTACCAGGACCTCCCACCTTTTATCGTCCATTTGGTGGAGCAGCACAAACTCGATTTTACCGCCGGTATCGGCCCGCCTGCCCAGAAGCCGCGCGGGAATCACCCGCGTATCGTTGATCACCAGGCAATCGCCCTTGTTCAGATATTCGATTACATCCCTAAATATCCTGTGTTCGATTTTGCCGGTATCGCGATGATAGACCAGCAGGCGGGATTCATCCCGCTTCTCCGCCGGCGATTGAGCTATCAGCTCCTCCGGAAGATAATAATCGAAATCTTCTACCTTCAACTTGTAACCTCACCTTCATTTCCTCTTCCGCATATTTATTGTTTCCCGCTTCAATAATTAAATAATTAACTTGCAAATTCTTCTTTGAACGGCTAGAGGCAATATGGACCATTTAGCCGGGATCGCAACTTTTCACCAGATTATAAGCCTCAAACGATTAAAATGGGCAAAGCCTTCCGTCAGCGCACGCCAGCCCATGTAATAGAGCATCATATCAGCCTCTGCTGCTCCTCGTAAGGGATCTTCAGGTGGCGGTAGGCAAGGGGCGTTACCACCCTGCCGCGAGGGGTACGGGCAATGAAGCCCATCTGCAGCAGGAAGGGCTCGTACACATCTTCGATGGTGGTGCTTTCCTCGCCGGTTGAGGCGGCCAGCGTGTCCAACCCCACCGGCCCTCCGTTGTACTTTTCTATTATGGTCCTCAAAATCTTTCGGTCAACCTCATCCAGGCCCACCGAATCCACTTCCAGCAGATCCAGAGCCTCCCTGGCAACGTCCCGGGTTATTACCCCATCGGCCCTGATCTGGGCAAAATCCCTTACACGCTTGAGCAGGCGATTGGCAACCCGGGGCGTACCCCGGGACCGTGCGGCGATCTCCCTGGCTCCCCCGGCATCTATGGGGATCCCCAGGATACCGGCCGACCGAATGACTATCCTGGTCAGCTCGTCGGTGGTGTAAAGCTCCAGCCGGTGTATGACTCCGAAACGATCCCTGAGGGGAGAGGTCAGCATTCCCGCCCTGGTGGTAGCCCCAACCAGCGTAAACTTGGGAAGGTCAAGGCGTATGGAGCGGGCGCTGGGGCCCTTACCTATTATGATATCCAGGGCGAAATCCTCCATGGCCGGATAAAGGATTTCCTCAACGCTCCTGCTCAACCTGTGGATCTCATCTATGAACAGCACGTCCCCATCGCTCAAGTTGGTGAGTATGGCTGCCAGGTCTCCCGGCCTTTCTATGGCCGGGCCGGAGGTTATTCGAATGCCCACTCCCATCTCGTTGGCAATTATGGAAGCCAGCGTAGTCTTGCCCAGCCCAGGCGGGCCATACAGCAAGACGTGATCCAAAGGTTCACCCCTTTTAGCTGCGGCCTGTATAAATATCTTAAGCTGCTCCTTCACCTTTTCCTGGCCTATATACTCCTCAAGGGTCCTGGGCCTTATGGTTTGCTCGACTTCGCTATCCTCATGAAGCTTCATGGAAGTTATGATCCTGTTTTCCTGCTCTACCAATGCATTCACCCCTATCTCCTATCCAGGGCTTTCAACGCCAGCTTCACCACGGTTGCGGTGTCCTGCGCCTGATCCTTTACCATATCCACGGCGCGCTGAGCCTCAACTGCCTGATATCCCAGCGCCATCAGCGCCTGAAGGGCCTCCTTTTGTACACCTTGCGCCGCAACCGCTTCATCGGCTACCGATGGTGAGCTCTCCACCGCTTCCCTGTCAATCTTCTCCCTCAACTCCAATATGATCCGCTGCGCCGTCTTTTTGCCTATACCGGGGGCAGAGCTCAAAGCCTTTACATCCCCGGTAGCAATGGCCAGCGCCAGCTGGGTGGATGACAATACCGAAAGCATGGAAATGGCGGCTTTAGGCCCTATGCCCGATACCGATATGAGCTTTTCAAACAGAAGCTTATCCTCCCGGTTTAAAAAGCCGTACAGCTCCATGCTATCCTGCCGGACGTTTAGGTATACATACAGCCTGACTTCATTTCCCGCAGAAGGCAATTTGGAAGTCACTGAATACGGAACTATTATATAAAATCCAATACCCCTCACATCCAGCACCACATGCTGCGGCCCGATTTCTACCAGCGTGCCCTTTAAATAAGAAAACATACCATCTCCCCTATCGAAAAGCCTCCTTCTCGGAGGCATGCTTTTCAGCGTCCCTGCTTCACACGCCGTATGGCATACAGGCATTTACTGCATTTATTTACGATCCATTGAAAAACCGGCTCTTTTCATCTTATCCTCCAGCGCCGCCGAGTGAATATGGCATATGGACACTGCCAGGGCATCGGCAGCATCGTCCGGCCGTGGTATACATGGCAGGTTGAGCAGCATGCGCACCATCTGCTGCACCTGCTGCTTGTTAGCCCTGCCATACCCGGCCACCGCCTGTTTTACCTGCAGCGGAGTATACTCGTATACCTCAAGCCCCTTGAGGGCAGCAGCCAATACGGCTACCCCTCTGGCATGGCCTATAGCCAAAGCCGTCTTGACGTTTTTGTTGAAAAACAGCTCCTCCACGGCCACCGCCTGGGGAGCATAGCGATCTATAAGCCGGCATACCGAATCAAAAATGGCGACCAGCCTATGGGGCGTATCCATATCGGATGGCGTATTCACAACTCCATAGTCGATGACCTTCAGGGAATGACCCTCCTGCTTGACCAGCCCGTAGCCCAGAATAGCCATTCCCGGATCTATTCCAAGCACCAGCATAAACCCACTCCAAAATATATTTATAGCGCAATATTGCTCCGCCTTATCAAATGCGCTATAGTAATATTATGATTTTTTGGACGCCGTGTCAACAATAACCGACTGATTGGCAGACATCCATTGTACAAACTATAAACAGAGCAGTAACAATTTCAACGGCTGCAAATATACATCAATAGGTTATTGTATAAATATTCATTATGTTGTATAATTATTGAAAATAGACAAATGGAGGTTGAAGCACATGGCTGAAAAGCAAAAAGTAGTGCTGGCCTACTCCGGAGGGCTGGACACCTCTATCATAATCCCGTGGCTTAAGGAGAACTTCGATTATGAAGTGATAGCCATGGTAGGAGATGTAGGACAGGGAGAAGAGCTGGAGCCTGTACGGGAAAAGGCCATCAAAAGCGGGGCCAGCAAGGTCTATATAGAAGACCTAAAAAAGGAATTTGTAGAGGATTTCATTTTCCCCACACTGAAAGCGGGCGCCATATATGAAGGCAAGTACCTGCTGGGTACATCCTTTGCACGGCCGGTGATTGCCAAGCGCCTGGTAGAGATAGCCGAAAAGGAAGGCGCCGTGGCCATAGCCCATGGAGCCACCGGCAAGGGCAACGATCAGGTGAGGTTTGAACTCACCATCAAAGCATTAAATCCACACCTCAAGATCATAGCCCCCTGGCGAATGTGGGATATAAAATCGAGGGAGGACGCCATAGATTACGCACGTGCGCGAAACATTCCCGTACCGGTCACCAAAGAGCACCCATACAGCATGGATCGGAATCTGTGGCACCTAAGCCACGAGGGCGGGGACCTGGAAGACCCGTGGAACGAGCCCGGGGATCACGTCTACCTCATATGCACTCCTCCCCAAAAGGCCCCGGATGAGCCCGAATACGTGGAGATAGAATTTGAAAAAGGCATCCCCGTAAAGGTCAACGGCAGCAGCTATGAAAGCGTGGAGCTCATACAGAAATTAAACGAAATAGGCGCCAGGCACGGAATCGGAATAGCGGATATTGTGGAAAACCGCCTGGTAGGCATAAAATCCAGGGGGGTATACGAGACTCCCGGCGGAACCATACTGTACACGGCTCACGGCATACTGGAAAGCATAACGTTGGACCGCGATACGCTGCACTACAAGCAGCACGTAGCCATCAAGTTTGCAGAGCTGGTATATGACGGAAAGTGGTATACGCCCCTCAGGAAAGCATTATCGGCCTTTGTGGACAGCACCCAGGAAAATGTGACCGGCCGCGTACGGCTCAAGCTGTATAAAGGAAACTGCATACCCGCAGGAGTCGAATCGCCGTACTCACTGTATGATAAAGAGCTGGCCACCTTCGGAGAAGATAGCGTATACAATCAAAAAGACGCGGAAGGCTTTATCAATCTATTCGGGCTCCCGCTCAAAGTTCAGGCCCTTCTAAAGGAAAAGAGAAAGGAGCTCGATTCATGAAACTATGGGGGGGACGCTTTGAAAAGGAAACCAGCAAGGAGGTAGACGACTTTCACTCCTCCATCCGCTTTGATCACCGCCTGTACAGGCAGGACATAATGGGCAGCATCGCCCATGCCACAATGCTGGGCAAACAGGGAATTATCTCGTCTCAGGAGGCAAAAGCCATTTGCGATGGGCTGAGGCAGATAATGGAGGACATCGAAGAAGGCAGGATATCTTTCAGCACCGAAAGCGAAGATATACACATGAATATAGAATCCCTGCTCATAGAGAGAATAGGCGAGATTGGTAAAAAGCTGCACACGGCCAGAAGCCGTAACGACCAGGTGGCCCTGGATACCAGGATGTACACCAAAGAAGCCATCGATGAGATAATAAAGCTTCTCCTGGCGCTGGAAGAACAGCTGCTCGGCCTGGCGGACAGGCACAAGGAAACCATTATGCCGGGCTATACCCACCTTCAAAAAGCCCAGCCGGTTACGCTGGGGCACCACCTGATGGCATACTTTGAGATGTTTCGGCGCGATATAGAGCGGCTTAAGGACGCGGTCAAAAGGGTAGATGTCATGCCTCTGGGATCGGGAGCCATAGCCGGAACCACCTACCCCCTCGATAGGCATTACGTAGCGCAACAGCTGGGCTTTTCCCATATATCGCGCAACAGCATGGATGCCGTGGCCGACAGGGATTTCGTGCTGGAACTTCTAAGCTGCGCCTCCATAATAATGATGCATTTGAGCAGGTTTTGCGAGGAGCTCATACTGTGGTCCACCGATGAATTCAAGTTCATCGAGATGGACGATTCTTACAGCACGGGAAGCAGCATTATGCCCCAGAAGAAAAATCCCGACGTAGCCGAGCTGATACGCGGGAAGACCGGCAGGGTATACGGCGACCTGGTGGCATTGCTCACCACCATGAAGGGGCTTCCACTGGCCTATAACAAGGACATGCAGGAAGACAAAGAGCCTCTCTTCGATGCCGTGGATACCGTCAAAGGCTGCCTCTCTGTGTTTACCGGCATGCTCGGGACTTTAAGAGTGTACCCCGAAAACATGCTCAAGCAAGCCGCAAAGGGATTCATCAATGCCACCGATGCAGCCGACTATCTGGTAAACAAGGGCGTTCCGTTCCGCGATGCCCATCACATAGTGGGAAGACTGGTGCTTTACTGCATACAAAACGGCAAGGTGCTCGAAGAACTTACGTTAGAAGAATACCGGCAGTTTTCAGACAAGTTTGACTACCATATCTACGATGCCATATCCCTCAAAAACTGCGTAAACCGCAGAAATATTCCCGGCAGTCCCGCACCTGCTGCCGTCTCGCAGGCCATCCAGGAAGCACGCCAATGGCTTGAAGGGCAAAAGTAAAAGGGCGCTTTATCAGCGCCCTTTTTTCGTCATTCCCTTATCTGACCGTCGCCGTATATCACGTATTTGATGGTGGTAAGCTCCTTAAGCCCCATGGGACCCCGGGCGTGGAGCTTCTGGGTGCTTATGCCTATCTCCGCTCCAAAACCGAACTCAAATCCATCGGTAAAGCGCGTCGATGCATTGACGTAAACGGCAGCGGCATCCACTTCATCCAGAAATCTTTGGGCCTTAAAATAGTTGGAGGTAACGATGGCCTCGGAGTGGCCCGTTCCGTGCAGCCCTATGTGGCGCAGGGCCTCGTCAATTCCGTCCACCACCTTAACGGCCAGTATATAGTCCAAGTATTCGGTGTCCCAATCCTCCGGACCGGCGGGCACGGCATCGGGGATGATCTCCAAGGTCCGTTCACATCCGCGAATCTCAACGCCCTTATCGCGCAAAGCCTTGACCGCCTTTGGCAAGAATTCGGCCGCAATGCTTTCATCCACCAGCAGCGTTTCCATGGCATTGCAGACCCCCGGCCTTTGCGTCTTGGCATTTACCACGATCTTTAGCGCCATGTCCTGATCGCATTCGCCGTCCACATACACGTGGCAGTTACCCACTCCCGTTTCGATGACGGGTACGGTGGCCTCCTCAACCACCGCTTTTATGAGCCCGGCACCGCCTCTGGGAATGAGCACATCCACCAATCCGTTTAGACGCATGAGCCGCCGTGCACTCTCCCGATCGGTATTCTCGATGAGCTGAATGGCTCCTTCCGGGATCCCGGCTTCATAGGCTGCCTTGGCCAGCACTTTTACGATGGCCTTATTGGACTCAATGGCCTCGGAACCCCCTCGAAGTATGACCGCATTGCCGGTCTTAAGGCACAACCCGGCTGCATCGGCCGTCACATTGGGCCTGGACTCGTATATGATTCCAATAACGCCCAAAGGTACCCTGCGCTGTCCGATGAGCAAGCCGTTTGGCCGCCGCCACATGGTCACCGTCTCTCCTACAGGGTCGGGGAGCGATTTCACCACCCTGAGCCCATCGGCCATATCCTTTATGCGCTTTTGGTTGAGGGTCAAGCGGTCGATAAAAGCCCTGGGCCTGCCGTTCCGTACGGCTGCCTCCACATCGGGTTTATTGGCCTGGATCAGAAAATCCATTTGATCTTCAAGGGCCTGGGCCATCATCTCCAGCGCCTTATCCTTAACGCTGGATGACAGCTTGGCCAGCTGTGCAGCAGCAGCTTTGGCCTTTCTGGCCTTCTCCAGCACTTCGCTCATCCTCATCCTCCTCTCCGTTAGGGACAAAAATGGTTCCCACAACCTCTCCGTTTATGATCCTGCAGATGTTATAGGGGTTATCCCCGTTGGCAATGACCATGGGTATGCCGTGGCTATTGCATATCCTGGCAGCTGCCAGCTTCGTTATCATTCCACCGGTACCAAAGCTGTTGTCGGTATTCTGACAGTTCTGTTCGATCTGGCGGGTTATGCCGTAGACAACGGGGATAAGCTTTGCATCGGGATAGCGTTTGGGATTTTTATCATACAGCCCATCTATATCCGAAAGCAGTATCAAAAGGTCTGCCCTCACAAGCACCGCCACCACTGCCGACAGCGTATCGTTGTCCCCAAACTCGATCTCCTCGGTGGCTACCGTATCGTTCTCATTCACTATAGGAATGCTTCCATATTTGAACAGGGTTTCGAAGGTATTGATGGCATTGAGCTTTCTCTCCTCATCTTCTATTACGTCCTTGGTAAGCAGGATCTGGGAAGCTATCTGCCCGTATTCGCTAAACAGCCGGGAATACACATGCATCAAATTGACCTGGCCTATGGCAGCCAATGCCTGTTTCTCCGGCAGCGATTCCGGCTTCTTTGTAAGCCCCATCCTGGAGCATCCCACGCCTATGGCACCGGAGGTCACCAGCACCACATTCTTGTTCTCGTTTTTCAGGTCCGACAGGGCGCGGACCAGCTTTTCAACCACCAGCAGGTTTATAGTGCCATTGTGGTGAGTAATGGTGGATGTCCCAACCTTTATCACAACGGTTTTAGCATTCTTTATCCTCTCTATGAAATCATTCGCATCTCCGGATTTTATATTATTGCTCTCATAGCCCGTTCCCCTGACTATTTCCCCATCCCTCTTCTCATCCATAACATCCCCCATATAGCTTACCCCTCTTTTAAGTTAATTTAGTTCTGCTTTAAAAAATGTTGCCACCATAAAAAGAAATGCTCAGCTGTCCCAGCTCTCCATCAGCAGCTCCAGCTGTTCCAGAGAATCCACTATCCAGCCTTCTTTTATGCGTTCTTGAATGTCGGCATTCAAAAGCGATACCTCGATATTTGTTTGGTGTACCAGGTTAACGCCCTGGCCATCCTCGACCGGCCTGTAGATGGCTATGCAGCCGTCATTTTCCCTTATAATATAATGATTGGGGCAGTAGTCGTCAACCTCCCGGCACAGCCACACGATCGATGGAGAAAACTCCTTTATCTCCCACGAAGAATACATCTCCTCAATTTGCTGCTGTGAAAATCCGGTTTCTTCCGCCGTCGCCGACCTGTACGTAATGGAATTGTGTCCGCAGGCTTTGTACGTCCTCTCAAAGATAAAGGTAGTCTCCCGGGATGTGGTCTGTGATGGCTGTACGGCTGCCAGAGGTTCGAAAGAGTCCGAAAGCGTACCAGCCTTATTCACCTGCGCCTTCTCGCCGCCACTGCGTTCTTCCTCCCGAAACATCTCCGTAAGAAGGGTATAGGAATATCCCATTATCATCCCCAGCACCACCAAAGCCACCACGCCCACAAAAACGCTCTTACGACCGATGTACACTATAATCCCTCCAAAACATGGATTTGGATTATAGTGTTCCCATTTTTTGCATTTATTATACATAGGCTAGCCGGGATTGATACCTGAAGCGATGGCTCCCTTTAAAACTACTGGTTCTCATCAATTTCCGCTTTTTATTAAGAGAAAAGCAATATACAATCCAATATATATGAATAGATATTACCATCCATTATTCCGTCTTCAGATTGGTAAATACGTTTTGCACGTCATCATGGTCCTCCAGCTTCTCAATGAGGTTCATCACCTTGCTGCTAACTTCCTCATTGACCTCAACATAGTTCTGGGGAATCATGGCGATCTCGGCGGTCACAAACGAGTATCCTGCCTTTTCCAGCTGCTCCCTTACACTGGAGAAATCCGCAGGAGCTGTAATGATTTCAAATACGTCATCCTCATCGGATATGTCCTCGGCGCCGGCATCCAAAGCCTCCAGCATGAGCTTCTCTTCATCTACGTTGTCGCCTTTCTCTATGACCAGCAGCCCTTTTCGGTCAAACATCCAGGACACACATCCTGTAGCTCCCAGGTTTCCTCCGTGGCGCTCGAATATGTGGCGAATATCGCTGGCCGTCCTGTTCCTGTTATCCGTCAAAGCCTCAACGATTATGGCTACGCCATTGGGACCATAACCTTCATAGACGACTTCCTCGTAGTTTACCGTTTCCAACTCGCCGGCAGCTTTCTTAATGATCCTCATGATATTCTCATTTGGCATATTACCAGCCTTCGCCTTGGCAATGGCATCCCTTAGCCTCGGATTTGCGTCAGGATTGCTTCCCCCCTCCTTGACGGCCACGGCGATCTCCCTGCCAAGCTTGGTAAACAGCTTGCCCTTTTGAGCATCGCTCTTTTCCTTTTTGTGCTTAATGTTCGCCCATTTAGAATGTCCAGCCATAACATGTAACCTCCCGAACTGACGCTTATTTCTTTCCTATAATAGCATAAGTTTATCAAACTGTGAAGAGGTCGGTTAAAGCGAGCGCTTTACCTATATCAATTATTGTAGCGTCACAGCCTCATGGCAACACCGTCAAAAATTAACGCTATTTTTAAAAAAAGCAAATTTACCCGAGCTATTCATAGCTACATCTAAAAAATACCTTATAACCACCTCCGCCGGTTATGTACACAACCGGTTGTATATGCTAAAATTGAAGCACCAATATATAGTATTCCATCCTCATGCTTTAAGCTGGCACTGAATTCACCTATATTCTGAAAGGAGATTGGATACCATGATAACGCAGATACGCAAACGAGATGGAAGGATTGAAAAATTTCAGCCCGAAAAGATTACCTGGGCAATATTTAAAGCGGCTATGGCATGCGGGGGCAACGACTTTAACCGCGCCCAGGAGCTGTGCAGGCAGGTGGTTGACATAGCCAATTTAAAGTTCGGCAACGGGATCCCCGATGTGGAGGAAATACAGGACATCGTGGAAAAGGTACTTATAGAAAACGGCCATGCTCAAACGGCAAAAGCGTACATATTATACCGTGAAAAGAGAAGGAATGCCAGAAACCTAAACGCTTTGATCGGGGCCACCATCGAGATGTTTTCCAATTATCTTGGAGATAAGGACTGGCAGATAAAGGAGAATGCAAACACCTGTAAAAGCGTAAACGGGCTCAACAATTACGTCCGCGAGGTATTTACCAAAAACTACTGGCTGCACGAAATCTATCCCCGGGAAGTCAGGGAAGCGCACGAAAGCGGCGACTGCCACATCCACGACCTGGGCTTCTTCGGGCCGTACTGCGCCGGGTGGGACCTCCGTCAACTACTGCTCGAAGGATTCGGCGGGGTACCTGGTAAGGTTGAAAGCAGGCCTGCCAAACACCTTCGATCATTTTTAGGACAGATTGTAAATTCCACCTTTACCACCCAGGGGGAGACCGCGGGGGCTCAAGCATGGTCCAGCATAGACACCTATTGCGCTCCTTTCATCCGCTATGACAGGATGACCTATAGCCAGGTACGCCAGTGCATACAGGAGTTCGTATTCAACATCAACGTACCAACGCGAGTGGGGTTCCAGTGCCCCTTTTCCAATCTGACCTTTGACATAAAAGTTCCGTCCACCCTGCGCCATCAGCCCGTCATAATAGGCGGACAGATGATGGACCAAACCTACGGCGAGTTCCAGGAAGAGATGGATATGTTCAATCGCGCATTCTGCGATGTCATGCTGGAGGGCGATGCAAAGGGCAGGGTATTCACCTTCCCCATCCCCACCCTAAACGTGACCCCCGACTTTGACTGGGATAGCCCGGTGGTCGAAGACTTCATGAAGATCACCTGCAAGTATGGCATACCGTACTTTGCCAATTACATAAATTCCGACCTATCCCCTGAAGATGCGGTATCCATGTGCTGCCGTTTGAGGCTGGATGTGACCGAGCTCAGGAAGCGGGGAGGCGGGCTCTTCGGCAGCAATCCTATGACAGGTTCCATTGGCGTGGTAACCATAAACCTCCCCAGAATAGGGTATCTGTCCTCCACCCAAAGCGAGTTCAAGTCCCGGCTTTGGAAGCAGGTCCAGATTGCCAAGACCGCCCTTGAGATCAAGAGAAAGATCATCGAACAGCAGTCCGAAAACGGCCTTTACCCGTACTCCACCCACTATCTCCGTCATATAAAGGAGCGCACCGGGCAATACTGGTACAACCATTTCAACACCATCGGCATCGTGGGCATGAACGAGGCGCTGCTCAACTTCATGGGCAAGGACATCACCACTCCGGAGGGGCAGGCCTTTGCTATAGAGATCATGCACTATTTGCGCGATCTGCTGGTGGAACTCCAAAAGGAGACAGGCCATTTCTACAACCTGGAAGCTACGCCGGCCGAAGCTACGGCCTACCGCCTGGCCAGGCTGGATAAGAGCAAATATCCCGACATCATAACAGCAGGAGATGATGTGACCCCTTACTACACCAACTCCACCCAGCTGCCGGTGGGCTATACCGACGACATCTTTGAGGTGGTAACCCTGCAGGATGAGCTGCAGTCCCTGTATACCGGTGGGACAGTGTTGCACCTTTACCTGGGCGAGCAGATAGAGGATACGGCCGTAGCCAAAAAGCTCATCCAAAAGATCTTTACCCAGACCAAAATCCCCTATATATCCATAACCCCTACTTTCAGCATATGCAACCAGCACGGATACATAAAGGGTGAGCACTTCCAGTGCCCTCAATGCGGAGCTGAAACGGAGGTATGGTCAAGGGTGACCGGCTATTTAAGACCGGTGCAAAACTACAACCCCGGCAAAAAGCGCGAATATTACGATCGCAAGAAATTCAGGATACGGGAAGAGGCGTTATGAGGATCGCCGGCATACAGAAGACCTCGTTCGTGGATTATCCAGGCAATATTGCCGCGGTGGTGTTTACCGCCGGCTGTAACCTGAACTGTTACTTCTGCCACAACCGTCATATCATCGATTCAGAAGGCATCGATACGGCTTACGATGTGGATAGCGTAATGCGACTCCTTGATGCCCGCCGCCCATTCCTCGATGGCGTGGTAATAAGCGGCGGGGAGCCCACCCTTCAGCCAGACCTCGAGGAATTCATCGCAAAAATAAAAAAGCTGGGATACCTGGTAAAGCTGGATACCAACGGTACCCAGCCTTTCGTACTAAAGAAACTCTTGGATAGGAATTTAGTAAACTACATAGCGATGGACATAAAGGCTCCCTTTGGGAAATATAACGAGATCTGCAATGCGGAAGTTGACATCACCAGCATCCAACAAAGCATAGAGCTCATAATGAATGCCGGGTGCGACTACGAGTTCCGCACCACCTTCGTACCCGACCTCAATAAGGGCGATATACTGGAAATCGCAAGAACGATAAGGGGTGCCAGGCTATATGTGCTGCAGCAGTTCAGAATACCGCAAAAACGTAATGGGATGGATGATATACGGCTTTACTGCCCTCCCCACCCACCCCATGTATTCGCCGAAGCGATATCGGAAATTGCTCCACTGGTGGGGTCATGCCTTACGCGCGGAGTAAAATAACCAAAATCTGTACTCTAGCAAAAAAAATCCCGCCATCATTGAGATGACGGGATTTTTTTACCATTTTTGCACATGCTCAAGTCATCTACCTGAACATGCCAATCATACTTCCAATTTATCAGAACAGCGATAGGGCTATAAACAGGTTAGCAGCCAGGGAGGATATTAGGGAAACTACTGTTACCTGAGTATTGAGGGATGGCCCTGCAGTATCCTTGAACGGGTCACCGACGGTATCGCCGATAACGGCTGCCTTATGGGCATCTGAACCCTTACCGCCGTAAACCCCGGTTTCGATGTATTTCTTGGAGTTATCCCATAGACCACCGGCGTTAGCCATCAACAGAGCCAGGAACAGGCCCGATACTATGTTTCCGGTTAGATACCCGCCGATGGCTTTGACTCCTCCGACAAATCCCACAACCAGGGTAACTACGATGGCCATCAAACCGGCAGGAATCAGCTCTTTTATAGCGCCGATGGTGGCGATATCGATGCACTTCTCGTACTCAGGCCTTACGCCCTTTTTACCCTCTTTAAGGCCGGGTATGGTTTCAAACTGGCGATGGATCTCAGCCACCATTCGCTCAGCATTTCTGTCAACGCCGAGCATCAACATGGCGGAAAATACAGCAGGTACCGCCACCCCAACCATTATACCGAAGAATACGAGGGGATCCATTATATTAAAGGTTAGATCCATATCAGGTGCTATGCTCATTACCGTCTCCCTGTAAGCTCCGAGCAATGCTATAACGGTGAGGCCAGCTGCTCCAATGGCGAACCCTTTGGTTATGGCCTTAGCTGTATTTCCGGCAGAATCCAGCTCATCGCTGACGACCAGAGCTTCTTCTCCCATGTTGGCCATCTCGACCAGACCGCGGGCATTATCCACGATGGGACCAAAGGCGTCATTGGAGATGATCATTCCTACGATGGATAGCATACCTATGGCAGCCATGCTTATGCCAAACATGGCGTAGCTTGCTCCCATGGGTTCGCACAGCTTATAGGATACTAGCGCCGAGAAGCCAATACCCAGCAATGCCGGGAAGCAGCTGACCAACCCGTAGGAGAAACCGCTGAGGATGGTAAATGCGGGCCCTGTGCTGGAAGCCTTAGCCACTTTGTCAACAGGCTTCTTGTCATCCCCTGTAAAGTAGTCAGACGTAATACCGATGATAACAGCAACGACAAGCCCTACTATTGTAGCTCCCCAGATGCGCAAATCATACTTGCAAATCAACGAGACTACAAGCGTTAATACTGCATACAACGCAGTGGTAATGTAAGTGCCCATATTTAAGGACCTGCCTGGATCCTTATGCTTGCTCACACTTATAAACAGTACGCCCAGTATAGAGGCCAGCAATCCCAATGTAGTATAGCAGAACACCAGATGCTGCTGACCGAGAGCTAAACCTACAACCATAGCAGCAGCTATAGAAGCTATATTGGAGTCAAACAGGTCAGCACCCATACCGGCCACGTCACCAACGTTGTCACCTACGTTATCTGCTATTACTGCAGGATTTCTCGGGTCGTCCTCCGGAATCCCCAGCTCAACCTTACCTACCAGGTCAGCGCTCACGTCTGCGGTTTTGGTATAAATTCCGCCGCCCGCCTTAGCAAAGAGCGCCAGCGTACTTGCACCAAAACTAAAGGCCAGCACAGTATTGGCATCTTTAGTAAGGAGATACAGTACAGAAGCGCCAAACAAGCTGCAACCCACAACGGCCATACCCATAACGGCGCCGCCCTTGAAGGCCACACCAAAAGCGGGAGATAGACCTTTTTTGGAAGCAACAGCCGATTTCAGATTGGCAATGGTAGCGATGTCCATGCCGATTTTGCCCGCTAACCCTGAAAGGGTAGCGCCAAACAGGAAAGCAAGTGCCATTTTTAAATTGGCTAAGAAATCGCTTTTCCATATGGGAGTGGGCAAGAAAAGCAGAATTAATAATGCTACTACTCCAGCAAATACTGCCAATACCTTATACTCCCTCCTGAGGAAGGCACTGGCACCGTTTCTTATAAGTTGTGCAATCTCTTCAGCTTCTTTACTACCGCCGGGTTGCCGTTTTACCCATTGGTACAGATATCCTGCAAGAAAAAACGATGCAATTGACACTACGATAGCTGCATAAACCCAAAACACCTTCCATTCTCCTCCCTTTTATTTTAATTTTTAAACTTATGCCACACGGGCCTCTCGCCTGCAAAGCGCAGTTGCTTCCACCCCTCAAGCAACCCCACGTTTACAAACGCAAGCCCTGCAGCAAAATTTGACTTCTTTAAGCATCATGGTTCTTAAAAGCTCTCATCAATACCTTTACCATCAGGTAGAAAAACGCCAAAGTTAAATAAACTCCTGCTACCCCGACTACCATAAGAAAGAGGGATTTGGTAAGTTCCGATGCTTGTGCAATGCTTTCAAACATATAATCACTCCTCCCAGCTTAACCTACCAACAGCGGCACCAGCGCCAAGATCAATCCCCCTGCGATTATGGAACCCAGCTGGCCGGCAACATTGGCACTTACCGCATGCATGAGTATGAAATTAGAAGGATCTTCCTTCTGTGCCATCTTCTGAATAACCCTTGCGGACATTGGGAAAGCCGATATACCAGCTGCACCCACCATGGGATTAATCTTCTTCTTAAGGAAAAGATTTAAGAATTTTGCAAACAGCACGCCGCCTGCAGTATCGAATATAAAAGCGGCCAGTCCACCCAAAAGGATTATCAGCGTCATGGGTTGCAAAAAGTCCTCGGCCACCATGGTCGAACCGATGGTAATTCCAAGCAATATGGTTACTATATTTGCAAGCTCGTTTTGAGCAGCCTTTGAAAGCCTCTCCAGGACTCCCGACTCTCTTATCAGGTTACCGAACATCAAAAGGCCCACCAACGGCACGCTTATAGGAGCTATGATGCCAGCAATGACCGTAACAAATATGGGGAACAAAATCTTGACCGGCTTGGGTACCTTGACATCCTTGTATTCCATCCTGATCATGCGTTCCTCTTTTGTGGTCAGAAGTCTGATAACGGGCGGTTGAACGATGGGAACAAGAGACATGTAAGAATATGCAGCCACCGTTATAGGCCCTAAATACTTCTGGGCAAACTTGCTTGCTACGAAGATAGCTGTGGGCCCATCAGCAGCTCCTATGATCCCTATGGCCGAAGCAACCTTGAGGTCATCGGCTCCGCACAGCAGCGCTACCACTGTCGTAGCAAATATCCCGAACTGAGCCGCTGCACCAAAGAACAGCGTTTTAGGATTGGCAAGGAGAGGGGTAAAATCGATCATGGCACCAACGGCAACAAAGATCAACACCGGGAAAAGCTCGGTCTGAATGCCTGCGTCAAACAATATCTTGAGCACCCCCGGAGTGCCTTCATAATCCAACACCGCTGAAAGCGGCAGATTGACCAATATGGCACTAAAGCCTATAGGCAACAAAAGCATCGGTTCGTATTCCTTCTTGATCGCAAGATAGATTAAGATACCGCCTATTATATACATTATTATCTGTTGAATACCTATATTAGCAAACCCCACAAACAGCTTATCCATAATCTACCTCCATAAATTAAATAAATTGTAAGTTTTTAGTATATATTCATCTTAAAAATAAGACCAATATGCAATGCTCAATATAAACACCTATCCTATCCCCTTTGAAAGGCTCGCGTAGGCACATATCGCCTCCCTTCAGTTCATCCATTGCTATCGTAAAATAAGTAAACATAGCAATTGTGAGAGATTTTACCGCTATAAACAGAAAAAAACTGACGGATATGCCCATCAGTTAAATACAAGCGGTATATAAAACCTGACAATACCCCCTCCTCAGCTGCATATCCTGGTCTCTCCATAAAATCACTAGTGCAATTATATCATATTGCTGAATAAATGCAATAGTAACCCGTTACTTTTTTTAACCGCTTTTATTACTCATTTTACAAATATTCTGCCCAAACGAGATTTTCTTACATTTTACTAGAAATGAAACCGTCAGCAATCAGCAAAGGTACCTTATTCCTTTTAGCGCTGGTAGATGCCAGGCTGGCAAGATTTATAAGATTCTCCATATCGTCTACATAATCCACTGAAATGCGGCTTTTCTCCCGCCTGCCTCCCGAAATGCCGGCAGAAGCCGTAATATTTACTTTGACGCTGTACTCATACTGAGATATGGCGGCCAATAGCTCCCTGGCCAATTCCATACATCGCTCTTTCTTATAGGGAGTCAATACTACAAACTCGTCACCGCCGTAACGGCATAAAAAACAGTCTGCAGGGACCTTGGCTTTAAGCAAATCGCTTATTTCCTTCAGTATCAGATCCCCTAATATATGTCCGTATTCTTTGTCGATGCTGCCAAAACAATCGATGTCTATAAATATTATGGATACTTCCTTGCCACTTTTTAAAAGCTTAACCCCTTCATGGATTATATAATCCTTTTTGTTTAACTGAGTCAGCATATCAAAACGCTTGGCAATCTCAAAATAAAGCCTGGTCTTTGTGACCAACCCTATAAGCTGCTCGTTCTCCACCACCAGCAGCCTTTCTATACAATGTTTATCCATTTTTTCCTTGGCTTCCCATAACGAGGCCATGGGTCCTACATAAATTGGAGGTGCAGTCATGGCATCGGCCACCAGCCGGTTAGGATGAGAGCACATGATATCCCAGGTGGTTATGATGCCCACCAAACACCCGTTTTCCATTACGGGCAAGCATCCAATCCTGTTCTGGGCCATCACCTGTCGAGCATTATCCACGCTGTCCATAGATTCAATTGTGATGAGGTCTTTTTCCATTATGGAGGACACCGTCGTAATCATAGCTCAACGGTTTTGCTAACACGCAACACAATATTCAGCTGAACCTTGAGGATGGTTGCTTCGTTAGCCACCTTCCCTCCCTCTCCCAATATAATGGAAACAAGAGCATCGCGATCCACCATTTGCATAAGGGCCTTTCGAATCACCACTGCTTCTATTATAGGGTGTTGTACCTTTATTACTTCATATTGGTTAGGAGATATAATATCCACCATCTTCTTGGCAGCCGCAAAACCGATAGGTGCCTTACGACCTATTATAAGGGCATCCTGCATTGGAGGCATTTCGAATTCAGATAGCCTCAAGGTTATCTCGGCACTTGTAGAACTTTCTGATAAAGCCGCCATAGTAAATACTCCTCCCCCATAAAAACCCCTACAACCTCAATCTAGGACTTTAGTCCCATGATGCTAGACCTGCTTTACTAGTGTTATTGTAATATATTTCTATGAATAATACAAGGAAAAATGAGCATAAGAATATCAACCTATTAATTTAGGTCTTTTGTAAATAGGCACATTTCCCTACAAAATTCTACAAATAATCCCATAGCCCTATTGTATTTGACCCCACAATAATTTAAAATAAAGATACAGAATATAAATTATATAAAGTGTTCTTGCGCTTAAGCTTACTATAACTTAAAATTAAGAGCATATAATTCGGAGCTATGTACATATACAGAACTAAAGAGGAGTGAAATTTATGGCACTATTATACGGCTTAAAAAAGTTGTTTAGCAAGCATAGAAAATTTGCTCCTCCCAATGAATACAGGTTAACACCTAAAGAGCGCGAGAGCGTAATAGTATTCTTTTCTATTATAGCATGTTCGATCCTGGTAGTGTTAACCCTCAGCTTAATATGCTGATTATTTTCTAAATGGCTATCTCCCGGCCATTTAGTATGTCGGTTGACCATCAAATGCCATTATGACCCCCAAAAAACGGAAAGGACATTTACGTCCTTTCCGTTTTTCATTATGCAGATATTATTCGCTTTCCTGGGAGTACATACGTGGATTGGAACCCGGCAGGTCTTCGAGCTGCGGCGGGAACAGCGGGAGCCTGAAGAACTCGTCGCAGAGATTCTCCGCAAATTCCTCGCAGGGCGGAATCTCGCAGAACCCGAACGAAGGCACCAGCAGGTCGACCTTGGCTACGATCTTCAAAATGATGGTGATGCATACATCTACCTCGAACCTTAAAACTTCACCTGGCACCGTCCTGCCCGATACGCACATGGCGTTAACAACGCTTTCCAGCTGGAAGGGGATTATCGATTCGTCGGGTACAAAGAGTATTACATCCTTTGGAACGACTATGGCGCTGTTGCCCACGCCCTTGTTGCCCTTTGCATCCTCAAAAATTACCTCAATTGGGATCTCCACTTTAGTCTGTATCCTTGCAAAATTGGGGCGATCAGGCAGCCTGGTAATCTGCGTTCCTATCAATTTACCCTTCACGCTGGTGCTTCTGCAGCCTATGAAGGTAAACGGTGGCGTAAAGTCCTTCCAATCACCGCATATGTCTTTTACCGCAATCCTTATGTCCCTTAAAGTTTCCTGCTGAAGACAAGCGTCATATACTTTATTCACTTGGATGCATACCTTTTCGATTAACCTTTTGCATGCATCAAAGCTGATTCGACTGGGAGACCGTTCATTGCCCTGATTCTTATATGAATAGAAAGACATTTGCAAACCCCCTTTTCTCAAAGTATATGTCCGAGGAAACCTGCATTTCCTCTCACTGCATAATATGTAAAAATTCAATTATGTGTGATAGCGCATGTGATAAATTTTCAAATCGTATCATAAAGATTTACTAAAACTCTTGTGCTGAAACGGGTGATGCTATGTTGGCCAACGTAGATAAGTCGTTTGTGCTCAAAACCTCCTCGGGAGACCGATGGCACTTCTTCGTCTCGCCCGAACAGAACATAGCTTATTCCCAATCGGATTCCCAAATGGAAGCCGGGACAACTGTTCAACTGGATTCGCAGCTGGTTAAGGATTTGGCGGTCACCATGGACTCCAGCGATAACATCCACGTACTGGCATATACCGCAGCGAATCAGCTGGTATATTACCATTGGGACGGCCTAAAATGGCAACGCCAGGCGGTGGAATACGTCCGCTCTCCCGCTCAGGACATCTCCTATTTCACCATAACGGCATATCGGGATATCATCCATATAATATACTATATTAAAGGCCTATTAAGGCGGGGAACGGAATTTTTGATACATTACCGAGGTAATGGGAATAAATGGACAAGGCAAAGGGTATGGGCTTTTAACCCCGACAGCTTAACGACCATAGAAAATACCTTTATCGATAATCAGGGAAACGTGCATCTCTTATTCAGCCAGCAATCCAGCGATCAACCTCAACTGCTGTATTCCTGCTTCAGCCCCTCTTTCTCCTCCTGGTCCAACCCAATAACGATATATAAGCCCGGCCGTGGATTTTCGGAATGTTACCTGTATGCCGAGCCCCGCCATCGCATTCACATCATATGGAAAGAAAAAGAAGATGCTATCCACACCATAAGATACCTATCCTTAAGAAGCGCTCTTCCGCCGGAATGCGATATGCAGGAGGCAAAGGTTTTATACACGGGCGAGGATGAACCCGTTCGTCCCACGCTGCTGCTGTTGGACCAGCTGTATTGCCTGTGGGAGATGAAAGGCAATATATACAGTACGGCTTCACAGGATGGCGGTGATACCTGGAGTATCCCCCGAAAAATTTCGCACGCTTCCGAGGGCAGCGCAACCTTTTTTTACTACACCTCGTTTGACAGACCAGACCTTCCCCCTACTTTAAGGCTATGGGGGATAGACTATAGAGAAGTTGTGGACCTTTCGGCTCCCCTGACAGCCCTAAATGCTACAGCGACACATAAAAAAGAGGATCAGCAATTGGCGTACAGCAAGCTGGAAAAGAGAATGGCTTCCATCGAACGTCAGCTCGAAAACGTAACCTCCAACATTTACGCCTTCGAAGAACAACTGCTCCATAACCGCAAGGCCATGTACATCCTGGAAACCATGATAAAAAAGCTCAACTTCCAAGTAGAGCAGCTCATGACAAACCGCAGGCAAACTTTCCCCTATACCGACATGCATCAAAAAGAAAAAAGGCCCGTTCCTGATAAGGAACAAGCCTATCAAACTCCACCAACTTCATCGCTTTCAGCGGACGACAACGCCGCTCACACCACATCGACCTCCTCACTCACCATGCACCCCGGCGAAAATGTACCTGGCTCAATCGAGGATAAACATCTTCCCCAATCCGACACCACCGAACAGCCCACACAGGAAGCTGAAAATAACCTACGGGGTGCCGACATCGATCAAACCATAACCACACCACAGCCCAAAGATGCCCCTGACAGGATGACGCTGGGCAACGTGGAGATAATCATAAACCCGCAGGATGAAGAAGACTAAGGCTATTGTTTGGGCTTGGGAACCTCCACCAGGGCATGCTCGAGCACCTGATCCATGTGTTCCACCAACACTATTTTCACCTTGCGCTTAACATTTTCGGGAATCTCCCTCATATCCTTTTCGTTTTCGGCAGGGATTATGACCTTGGTGATCCCCGCCCTATGGGCTGCCAATACCTTTTCCTTTAAACCGCCGATGGGTAGCACCCTGCCCCTTAAGGTTATTTCGCCCGTCATGGCAACATCGCTGCGGGCCGGTATTCCGGTCAGCGCCGAGATTATGGCCGTGGTCATGGTAATGCCAGCCGACGGGCCATCCTTAGGTATTGCCCCTTCGGGGATGTGCACGTGAATATCGGTATTGTTGTAAAAATCGGGATCTATGCCAAAATCCCGCACCTTGGAGCGTATATAGCTGAATCCGGCCTGCGCCGATTCCTTCATGATGTCGCCCAGTTGGCCGGTGAGCACCAGCTTTCCGGTACCCGGCATATGTATGGCCTCTACCAGCAGGGTCTCCCCGCCCACTGCAGTCCAGGCCAAACCGGTAACAATACCGGCCTGATCGTGCTGCCCCGCTTTCTCATAGCGGTATATGGGAACGCCCAGATAGCGCTTCAGGTTGCCGCCGGTTATCCGAACCCGCTGCTGATTGGTTTCCAGTATCTGCCTGGCTGCTTTTCGACATATGGTGGCAATCTGCCGCTCCAGATTGCGCACTCCGGCCTCCCGGGTGTAGTAGTTTATTATATCCCTGATAGCCCGCTCGGGTATTTGAACGCTTCCCTCTTTTAGCCCGTGTTCCCTTACCTGCTTTGGAATAAGGTAACGGGAAGCGATGTGCAGCTTTTCCTCCTCGGTATATCCGGAAATATGGATGACTTCCATGCGGTCCAGCAAGGGTCTTGGTATGGTCTCAAGGGTATTGGCGGTTGTCAAAAACATCACCTTGGACAGGTCAAACGGCACTTCCAAATAGTGGTCTCTAAAAGCGAAATTCTGCTCCGGGTCCAGCACCTCCAGCATGGCGGAAGCGGGATCTCCTCGGAAATCGCTGCTCATCTTATCTATCTCATCAAAGAGAAATACGGGATTCCTGGTACCTGCCTGTTTTATGGAGGCTATAATCCGGCCGGGTATAGCCCCCACGTAGGTCCTTCGATGGCCGCGGATCTCGGCCTCGTCCCTCACGCCGCCCAGGGACATCCTGACGAATTTCCTATTGAGGGCCCGTGCGATTGACCTGGCAATGGAGGTTTTACCCACACCGGGCGGCCCTACAAAACACAGTATGGGACCCTTCATCTGCTGGGTCAGTTGATGCACCGCCAGGTACTCCAGCACCCGTTCCTTTACCTTCTCCAGGCCATAGTGGTCTTCATCCAGTATTTTGGCGGCCCTTTTAATGTCGGTATTATCCTCGGTCTCAACATTCCACGGCAGTTCAACAAGCCAATCCAAATACGTCCGTATAATCCCTATTTCAGGCGAACCCTGGGGCATTCTAGACAGCCTGTCCAGCTCTTTCATGGCCTTCTCATATGCCTCTTCGGGAAGCTGTGCCTCTTCTATTTTTCGCCTGTATTCATCAACCTCTTCGCCTATACCGTCCTTCTCACCGAGCTCCTTTTGTATGGCCTTGAGCTGTTCCCTCAAATAGTATTCCCGCTGGAGCTTGTCTATCTGTTTCTTTACCCGCTGATTGATCTTTCTCTCAATTTCCAGAATCTGAATTTCCCTGGTCAATATTCCATACAGCTTCTCCAGCCTATCCCGCGGATCGAATGCCTCCAAAATACTCTGCTTGTCCTCTATCTTGACCAGCACGTTGGCGGCAATGATATCGGCCAGCTGGCCGGGCTTTTCAACCGCATTGACCGATATGAGCGTATCGGGAGATACCCGATTGCCAAGCTTTACATAGTCCTCAAATATATCCAGCATGCTCCGCATCAAAGCCTCTTGTTCGAGATTACCCGGCTCAGGATCAGTTTCCTCAATCTCTTCAATCTTCACCTCAAAATATGGATCGGTAGATATGCACTCAATTATACGGCCCCGCCTCAGCCCTTCCACCAAAACGCGTATAGTATCTCCGGGCAGCTTGAGAAGCTGCTTTATTTTGGATACGGTACCTACATGGTATATATCGTCAAATCCGGGATCATCCATCTTTGCGTCCTTCTGGGTGACCAGGAGCAATTCCTGATCGTTTATCATTGCCTCTTCCAGTGCCGCTATGGACTTCTGCCGCCCCACGTCAAAATGCAGCACCATATACGGAAAGACCGTCAATCCCCTAAGCGGCAGGCAGGGAATACGCCTTAATTTCTTCCCGGCCTTCCTCCTTGGCCTGCCCTTTTTCTTCTCAGCCGCTTTTTCGGCCATACTATTATCTCCTCCAAATCTGCAAAAAATACTACACCTTTATTTTATACTTCTTCTTGATTTTTAAATTATATAATAACTGAATAAAAAATCAAGCTATAGCTGTCCCATTCCATAAATACCACCTTATATAGGATGCAAAACGCCAAAGCCTATTAAGCTTGCAATAAAAAAACCGGGATGTGTGGTCCCGGCCCCGGCTATTTTGCCGATGCGCTTAAAAGCCCGGCTTGATGCGGTACTTTCGTGACGCCGGCATTATCTTCTCCCTGATACATAGCGTGCTCTATGGCCTGCTCGATCCTCTCCACGGGAATGATCGATATGCTGTAGTTCTTGAAAGATTCCTGCCAGTTTTCCATCGGGATTATCACCTTTTTTACGCCGGCCTGAATGGCTGCTTCTATTTTGGCTACTATACCGCCCACCGGCTTTATCGCTCCCAGTATAGATACCTCGCCCGTCATGGCTACCCTGCCATCCACAGGCTGCCCCGTTATGGCCGAATATACCGCCACCGCCATGGCAACTCCCGCTGAAGGACCGTCTACAGGAATACCGCCGGGAAAATTGAGGTGTATATCGTAATCCCGGGGATTTACGCCCAGCCATTTCTTGACGGCCGTCAGCACGTTCTCAACCGAATCCCTAGCGGTGCTCTTCCGGCGCATTCGCTTGCCTTCAGAGCCCATCTCCTCTTCATCTATTATACCCGTCACCGTAACCATACCCTTTCCTTTCCCTGCAGGCATGGCTGAAGCCTCCACTTCCATAATGGTTCCCAGATGAGTTCCATAGACGGCCAATCCGTTTACGCACCCCACCCTGGGCATGCCCTGTACCTTTTTTTCCGGTCTCGGGCTGTAGTGTCCGCTGTTTATTACCCATTCTATATCCTCCACGGCAATATCGGTCCTTCCTTCGGTCAGAGCAATGCCTCCTGCCAGCTGTATTATATTGACCGCATCCCTTCCATTGCCGGCATATTTGCCCACAAGCTCTATAGCCCGTTCGGCAATGGAAAATCCGCCCTTCTTAGCCGCATTTCTGGCGATCAGCATGATCTCATTCGGCCTTAACTCCCTAAAGAATATCTCCAGGCATCGGGACCGTATGGCTACAGGTATCTCGCTGGGACTCCTGGTGGTTGCCCCAATCAGGCGAAAGTCGGCCGGCAACCCTTTTTGAAATATCTCATGTATATGGCGGGGAATGTTGGTGTCGTAAGAGCTGTAATAGGCGCTCTCAAAAAATACCTTTCTGTCTTCCAGAACTTTTAGTAGCTTGTTCATCTGTATAGGATGAAGCTCGCCTATTTCGTCCAGGAAGAGCACCCCTCCATGGGCCTTGGTGACGGCACCCGGCTTTGGCTGCGGAATACCGGCAATACCCAGGGGGCCGGCTCCCTGATATATCGGATCATGTACCGAACCTATGAGGGGATCGGCTATGCTGCGTTCATCAAATCGTATAGAGGTGGCGTCCATCTCGATAAACTTGGCATCAGGACCAAAGGGCGACCTTGGGTTCTTCTTGGCCTCCTCCAGCACCAGCCGTGCAGCACAGGTTTTGCCCACGCCAGGCGGACCATAAATTATCACATGCTGGGGATTGGGCCCGCACAGAGCAGCCCTGAGCGCTTTTATCCCCTCCTCCTGCCCTATTATCTCTTCAAAGCTGGTGGGACGGGTCTTTTCAGACAAAGGTTCGGTCAAAGAAATTTCGCGAAGCCTTTGGAGGTTCTCGAGCTCCTTCTTCGATTCCTTCTCCACCGCAACCTTATTCCCCTGCTGGCTTTTAAGCAAATTTAAAAAATACAGCCCTATTACTATGGCAAAGAAGAGCTGTATTATGATCACGGCGTTCATCAGCAAGTGGTATTCCCCCTTTCTAAAGATTGGCCCTGCACATAAAATCAGCCAGTTATATTATTGCCCGTTCTTGTGGATTAGTATATGTAACCACATATTTTTTATCCAATTTTGACATTCCCGCTATCTTATCGCAATCCCTGCTTTATGAAAATCAACACCAAAAGGCCTGTCTCTTATCGACAGGCCTTTTGCTTTACTAAACACAGACGGCTTATCAAGTTTGGCATCAATTTTGTGTTTACGTTGCATTATCTTTTGCCTTGCTAAATACAGACAGCTTACTGTCTCCCATGCTCCATTTAGCAGCAAAAAAGGGAGCGACTTAAACTCGCTCCCTTTAGAATTCACATTTTTCAATAGCTTAAGATACCGATTCGCGCTTCTCCTTTTGCTTCTTAAGGCCCTTGCGCGACCTCTGCCCTTCAGAAATTATTATTATGGGCTCGCTCTTATTCAATACCACGTCTTTGGTTATTATGCACTTCTCTATATCCTCCCGGGAAGGAATCTCAAACATCACATCCAGCATCAGCTCTTCCATTATGGCCCTAAGGCCGCGAGCCCCCGTCTTGCGTTCCAACGCCTGCCTTGCAATCAAGCGCAGGGCTTCATCTTCAAACTCCAATGTGACCCCATCAATCTCAAACAGCTTTTGATACTGTTTGACCAGCGCATTTTTGGGCTCCTTCAAAATCTTCACCAGCGCCCCTTCATCCAAAGAATGGAGGGTAACGATGATGGGGAGACGACCTACAAACTCCGGAATTAAACCGAACTTCAGCAGGTCTTCGGGCATTATATGGGTCAGCAGCTCGCTTGGATCGCTGTTGACCTTGCTTCGGATTTCCGCTCCAAATCCCAGCGAACTCTTGCCTATGCGGTTCTGTATGATCTTGTCTATGCCATCAAAAGCACCACCGCATATGAAAAGGATGTTGGTAGTGTCTATCTGAATGAACTCCTGATGCGGGTGCTTGCGCCCACCCTGAGGGGGAACGTTGGCAATGGTTCCCTCCAGTATTTTGAGCAAAGCCTGCTGTACGCCCTCACCGGATACATCGCGGGTTATGGATGGGTTCTCGGATTTTCTGGCTATCTTGTCTACTTCATCTATATATACTATGCCCTTTTCTGCCCTTTCGATGTCATAATCCGCAGCCTGAATGAGCCTCAACAGAATATTCTCCACGTCCTCGCCTACGTATCCTGCTTCGGTTAAAGTAGTAGCATCTGCTATGGTAAAGGGAACGTTCAGTATCTTGGCCAGCGTCTGGGCAAGTAGGGTCTTGCCGGAACCCGTGGGCCCCAGCATCAGGATATTGCTTTTCTGCAGCTCAATGCCGTCCCTCTTGGTATCGCTGTTGATGCGCTTGTAATGGTTGTATACCGCCACCGACAGTATCTTTTTGGCCCTGTCCTGGCCTATAACGTACTGGTTGAGAATGGAGTATATCTCCTGCGGCTTTGGGATGTCGTGCATGTCAAAGCTGGACGACTCCTCAAATTCCTCCTCTATGATCTCCTGGCACAACTCAATGCACTCATCGCAGATGTAGACCCCCGGTCCGGCTACCAAACGCCGTACCTGATCCTGGGTCTTACCGCAGAATGAGCACTTGAGTTGCTTCCTGTCATCATATCTTGCCAACTTTTTCACCTCTTAATTCACTATTTACGCGATACAATGACTTCATCGACTATGCCGTATTCCTTGGCTTCATAGGCCGACATGAAGAAGTCACGATCGGTGTCCCTCTCTATCTTTTCGAGGGGCTGCCCCGTCCTCTCGGCCAAAATCTCGTTAAGGCGCCTCTTGATCTTGAGGATCTGTTCGGCATGTATCTTTATGTCGGAGGCAGGGCCCCGCGCTCCACCTATCGGCTGATGGATCATGATCTCGCTATTCGGCAGAGCATATCTCTTGCCCTTCGTGCCGGCCGCCAGCAAGAAAGCGCCCATAGATGCGGCCATTCCAATACATATGGTGGACACATCGCATTTGATGTACTGAATGGTATCGTATATAGCCAGTCCAGCCGTCACCGAGCCACCAGGGCTATTGATGTAAAGCTGTATATCCTTGTCAGGATCCTTGGCCTCCAGATACAGCATCTGAGCCACTACCAAATCGGCGGTTTCGTCGTATATCTCCCCACCAAGGAATATGATTCTATCCTCTAAAAGCCGTGAATATATGTCATATGCGCGTTCACCACGGCTGGTTTGCTCAACCACCATAGGGATTAGGCTCATACCATCATCTCCTCCTCAATCGATCATAAACTTGAGTTTATTCAGCAGCTGTATCCTCCACCGAACGCTGGTTTACACCCTCACCTGTATGCTCGGCCTTGCCATCAGATTGCTGCTCATTCTGCTCTGGTTGCTGCGCCTTATCCACTATAACGGCGTTATCCATCAAGAAGTCAACGGTCTTCCGCGTTAGTAGCTCGTGCTTCCTTCTTTCCAGGCCTTCACCATAGCGTTTCTTTGCTTCATCCACCGCTATATTGAGTTGATCGGCAAGCTCTTCGATCTCCTTGTCCAAATCCTCCTGGGTAACCTGAATATCTTCGGTTTTTGATATCTTCTCGAGCACCAAAGCAGTTTTCACTCTAGTATATGCCTCTTGCCTATATTGTGTCCTCAAATCCTCCATAGATGTGCCGGTGAGCTCCAAATATCGCTGCAGGGTCAGGCCTCGATAATACAGCCCGAGTTCGAAACTGTTCAGCATGGCGTCAATTTCCCGTTCCACCATAACATCGGGAATATCGACCTTAGCCCCTTCAACTATCCGCGATATGAGTTGCTCTTCCATCTGGGCACGCGCCTGATTTTGAGCTTCCCTTTCAAGATCCTCCCTCAGATGAGCCTTGTATTCTTCAAAGGTCTCAAAATTGCTCACGTCTTTGGCGAACTCATCATCAAGTTCGGGCAGCTCTTTTTCCTTTATATCATGGACCTTTATCTTGAATACGGCCTCTTTACCCTTTAATTCTTCTGCCCCGTAATCTTCCGGGAAAGTCACCTTTATCTCCTTTTCATCGCCCGCATTGAGGCCCACCAGCTGTTCTTCAAAACCCGGGATAAAAGATTTAGATCCTACTTCCACGGCATAGTTCTGCGCACTGCCATCCTTTATAGGTTGGCCATCCACGAAGCCCTCATAATCTAAGGTGACCAAATCGCCTTCCTTTACAGGCCTATCCTCCACAGCCACCCATCTGGCGTACCTTTCCTGTATCCGCTTTAAAGCATCCTCTACATCTTTATCTGTAACATTATACTCCACTTTTTCCACTTCTATTCCTTTGTACTGTCCGAGTTCTACTTCGGGTTTCACGACAACGCTGGCGGTAAACATCAGGTCCTTGCCGCTGCCGATCTGTTCGATTTCATCTACCGTTGGATAATCAACGGGTTCAAGGCTGTTTTCTTCAACTGCCTTCCAGTATACCTCCTGGAATATCTCATTGAAGGCATCTTCATAGAAAACACCCTCGCCGTAATACCTCTCTATTAGCCTTCTAGGCGCTTTCCCCTTCCTAAACCCTGGAATCATAAATCTGCCCTTGTTCTTCATGTAGGATTTGTCCAAAGCCTTTTCAAAATCCTGAGCATCAACCTGAAACTTCAGTTTTACCTTATTGTTTTCTATCTTTTCAGCTGTGGCTTTCACCCGTAAGTTCCTCCTTTGTTAAATACTGCTCTCTTCACAACATTTTAATTATAGCACAAAGTGTAGACAAGTCCAATATTTTTTGGTATTCTATTAAGCAGCAATTACAGCATTTTTCATATTATAGTAACACAAGGGTTGTTTCGATGCAATATCCAGCCGCTGAAATTTTTCTCATATATTATAAACCTTGCCTCCTGCCCTTAAACACAATTAAGCCCCATTTGCTCATAATAAAATATAGGCACAGGTTCAGCTCTACCAAAACGATTTGAAAGGATGATGATAATGGAAAATCTGCTTAAGGGCAAAAACATTCTGATAATGGGTGTGGCCAATAAATGGAGCATCGCATGGGGTATAGCCCAGTCGTGTCAAAAAGCGGGCGCCAATTTGATATTTACATATCAGGGAGAGCGCACCCGGGACGCGGTACAGGAACTGGTATCCGGCATTCCGGGCGCTCTGCTGTATTCCTGTGACGTGACCAGCGATCAGGAGATAATAGACCTGTTTGACAGCATCAAAAGGGATGTTGGAGTTTTGCACGGCGTGGTACACAGCCTGGCTTTTGCAAAGAAAGAAGAGCTGGCTGGAGCATATTACAACACCTCCCGCGAGGGATACCTGCTGGCTCAAAACATAAGCGCGTATTCGCTAGTAGCGGTGGCAAGGCACGCCCTGCCCCTTATGACCGAAGGTGGCAGCATCGTAACCCTGACATACATTGGCGGTGAAAGGGCGGTACCCAACTATAACGTGATGGGAGTAGCCAAAGCGGCGCTGGAATGCTCGGTAAAATATCTGGCAGTGGACCTGGGGCCGCACAACATCAGGGTAAACGCCATATCTGCCGGACCCATCAAGACCATTGCAGCAAGGGGAGTCAAAAACTTCAGCGAAATGCTCAGAACATACGAGGAAAAGGTCCCGTTGAGGAGGAACGTCGACCAGTCCGATGTGGGCGATACTGCCCTGTTTTTGCTGAGTCACCTGTCCAGGGGCATCACGGGAGAAGTCATACACGTGGATGCGGGATACCACGTACTGGGTTAAAATGAAATATAATCTACAAATACGGTTTGGAAATCGAGACGCGAAGAGAGTTCGACATAGCTGGTCCTGTGCCTTATGGATTCGGCCATTTCCATGTATTCCCCGGACAAGAGCGCCATCTTGGCTCCCGCACCGGCGGCATTGCCGATGGCCACTATCCTGCTTCTCAGCTGGCTTGGAATGAGCCCAATATCGGCCGCGTGGTCATAATCGATGTAATTGCCGAATCCCCCTGCCAGGTACACCTTTTGGATGTCTTCGTGTCGTACCCCCATCTCCTTCATCAAAATGTGGATACCGCTTGCAATGGCCGCCTTGGCCAGCTGTACCTCACGTACATCCTTCTGGCAGATGTATATATCGTCCATCGCGCCTTCCTGCCTTGAAGCGATGAGGAAGGCAGGTTTCCCGTCCAGCTCCCCGACCCTGCTGGCCAGCCCATCGCGCAAGTCAGCCTTAGCTTCCTCGGCATTCTTCATCCTGCCGGTAGCCTCCACGATACCCGCTTTTAACATCTGCGCCACGGCATCTACAATTCCGGAACCGCATATGCCTCGGGCCGGTTCCCCGCCTATGGTATCGTATCTTACCCCGTCTTCGGATATCCGTACCTTGCTTATGGCGCCTTTCACACCTCCCATGCCGTAGCGGATGTGGGCGCCCTCAAAAGCAGGCCCCGCCGCCGTTGAACAGGCTATGATCCCCTCACGATTGCCCAGCGCAATTTCACCGTTTGTGCCTATATCGATGAGCAGCGCCAGCTCATCCCTTTCAGCCATGCCGGATGCCATTATGGCAGCAATGGTATCGGCACCAACATATCCCGCTACCATGGGCAGGATGGTTATCCTACCGGAAGGACACATGTTTATGCCTACCTGCCCGGGTTCAAGCTCAAGGGGCCGGGCTATAACCGGAATAAAAGGCGAAACCGCTATATTCTTAACCGACAATCCGGCAAACAGGTGCATCATGATGGTATTGCCCACCACCGTCATGTGGTAAATCGTATCGGGGCGTATAGCCCATCTCCGACAGAAAGCCTCCAGCATGCTGTTTATCTCATCCCTTACCAGCTTGCTCAAGATATCAAGCCCATTCTCGTTTTCCACCGTAAAATCGGTACGGGTTATAACGTCGGCGCCATACTGGCGTTGGGGATTTAATGCCGAATATACGTCCAGCTGCTGGCCCGTAGTCAGATCCATCAGGAACCCCACCATGGTGGTGGTACCTATATCAACCGCTACACCATATTTGGCATCAGAAGTATCCCCGCCCTCGACCGCAATTATGTCCCTGCCAAAGAGCACCGCCGTCACCTTAAAATCATGGGCCCTCAACGTTTCGGGCAATCCCTTTATAAGGGCAGGATGAAGCCTACCCGGAGCTTCAAGAGCTTTCTCTAGCCGGTCAACATCGCTGGCCTGGTCATCCAGCGATGGCTTAGGAAGTTCCACATACCGCTTGACGACCTTGGGATTTAAAGCAACATCGCTTTTACCATCCGTAAGAATGGCCGCTTCCCTCTGTCCGCCCTCCGGAACCTCGACCGCCAAATCCTCATTTACCTGTACCCTGCACGCCAAGCGTATGCCTTCCTTTCGCTCGATGAAGGAGAGATGGCCCGCCTCGTCCGGTGAACACTGGCCCATCGCCGTGTCCCCTTTGACGATTCTCACTTTACACTTGCCGCAAAAACCCCTGCCGCCGCAAAGGGAATCCATATAAAACCCTTTTTCCTTCAAAAGCTTAAGCAGGTTATAGCCTGCCGGTACCGAGTATTTCTCCGAACGGTTACCCTGTCTTACTTCTACCTGATACAATCTAAACGCTACCCCCTTTTAACAAACATATCTGCAACAAATCAGGTTAGATCAGCACAAATCTGGTCTCGGTTATTTTACAAAATATTATACAGTACATCATATCTCCTGTCTTCAAAAAATGTTGTTTTAAAGAGTATAATCTTGCTCCTCTGATATTACACCAATATTACACCCATCAATTGTCAGGTCACGAATTTACCGCCATCGCCCATCATCTCTATCGGCTACATCCTCGATCTCGTAAGCATATGGTTGCCAATATTTATGGAAAATTATCCTCATGCCTTACCCAGCGTTTTCCCCGTTTCACGCTGCGGCAGGGGTTTCATATAAAAAAAGAGAGGATGAATTGCTCATCCTCAATACAGCTTGGCGACCATTTGCGTAATATCGACCACTTTTACCTCTCCCGGTTCACCCGAGGCATCCACCACGCATGGAATGCCGGGCTCCAGGATAAGGCAGTTATCCGACAGCTCAACATCCTGTTGAGGCTCCACGAACACCCCAAAGGCCGGCCTATCGGATACCAGTTCTATGGTGCTCCCCTTTACAATGCAGCTCACGTTGGGTTCTTTGAGCTCAAGATTTCTAAACTCGTCAAACACCAGATAGTTTTTCACGCTCTGGCCGTTAGCTACCAACTCCACAAACAGGACGGTATCCATAAGCTCTCCGTTCTTTTCGACGGGGAAGGTAGTTGACTCGGCATCCTCAGGCATAACAACGCTCCTATAACCAATCCCCAGCTCCTCGGGTTTTATATTGCCCACTATCGAAGCGCTGTTGGGCAGCAAAACCGCCTTCATGTGCATCTCGCCCTTCTTGGTACCATCGAGAGCATAGGCCGTTACCCGTATCTGGGCATCCAGCTGATCGAGCGTGTCATTTACGGCATGGATCAAAATTCGCCCGTCCCTGTATTGGGGCACTACCAAGATATTGTGGAAGAATTTCTTGGTATAGTAGTACAGGCCTTTTTTCCTGCGCTGGTAGTCGATGCACGACCAGCTAGCCACCGGCCAGCAATCGTTAATCTGCCAGTAAAGCGCACCGGCGGTTTCAAACTTCCTGGTACGCCAGTGCTCCACGCCGGTCTTTATAGCTTCAGCCTGAATGAACTGCGTCAGATACACAAAACTTGCAAAATCCCTCGGAAATCCGGCTTTAGCTACCATAAACCTTACCAGCCTCTCGGTGCCGCACACCATCTTATTGTGGGAAAGCATAACCGGACTAAGCGGATGGCGGTCCTCCGGCTTGGTAAAGGAATATATGGTCTTCAGGCAGGGCATGGCCTGGAACCCGAATTCGCTGATGAACCTACCGGTATCGTAGAGATATTCCTTATAGTCTGCCCAGCCGCTCCATACCGTCCAGGAATGGCGATCGCCCTCGGCCATGGAGTTGGGATCCTTGCCTCCGTATGGGCTTGACACCCAGTAAGGACGGGAAGGATCGTTTTCTGCGCAAACCCTGGGCAGTATTTCCTGATATATATAGTTGCCCAAATATTTGGGAACGCCATTGCCCCACCAGGAATGGAATCCCCAGTTGTTTTCGTTGTTGCCGCACCACAACACTATTGATGGGTGTATTCTCAGGCTCTTTACCACGTGCTCGGCCTCCACCTCGGCCAACCTTTGGAACCAGTCAAACTGATCCGGATACTGAGCGCAGGCATACATGAAGTCCTGCCATACCATGATCCCCATCTTGTCACATGCCTCGTAAAACGCGGAATGTTCGTATATGCCGCCACCCCATATGCGAAGCATGTTCATGTTAGCATCCTTCGCGGCTTTTATGTAATAGTAATAATCGTCTTCCGTAAGCCTGGGCAGAAGGCTATCAGCAGGTATCCAGTTGGCTCCTTTCGCAAAAACCCTTTCCCCGTTTATTTCGAAGATAAAGCTTTCACCTTTCTCATCCCATTCCCTTATAAGCTTTACAGTTCGAATGCCTGTACAAAAGCTATGCTCATCTACGGTCTTGCCATGGCGCACAAGGCGTAATTTCACCTCATAAAGCGGCTGCTGCCCCATGCCATTGGGATACCATAATGCCGGATTTTCTATTACGCCCTGCCAGCTCATCCGCAGCTTACCCCTGAACATATCGATGTTCGCCTTTTCCGAGACCACCGTTTTCCCATCGTAGAGTATTTCCACCAAGGCTTCCATTCCGTCGGTTGAAACTGCCTTCCCATCATCGCCGGCAACCATCTCTATCTCCGCACCGGTTGCTACAAATGCCCCTTCTTTTTCGATACGGCGGGTTTCAAAGAAAGGATAGCGTATCTTAGCGGTTTCAACCACCTCAAGATACACCGGCCTCCACAGCCCTACCTGGGCGATCCTCGGACCCCAATCCCAGCCATAGGAGTATTGCGCCTTTCTCACATATGGCCTGCCAATCTCGGCGCTGCCGACCAGGGAAACCGGGCTGTTCCGCTCCATCGCCCTAATCGTCCTGACGGGAGAATCAAAATGCACCTCCACCTCATTTAATCCGGCCTTCAGGATCTTCCCCACCTCAAAGCGATAAGGGATAAACATGTTTTCAGCTCTGCCAAGATAATGCCCATTCATATACACATCCGCCAGGGTGTCGATACCCTCAAATACCAAGTATACCTTGCCGGACACGGGAATGGTATCGCTCCATTCAAACTCCTTACGATATATCCATTCCTCTTCCTCCAGCTTGTGAAACTCTATCTCGTTTAAACGGTAGTAGGGATCCTCCAATTCTCCCAATGCCATCAGGTCAAGCTGGACGCAGCCCGGAACCTTGCCGTCTTTCCACTGCCTGTCCCTCTTTGAACAGAACCGCCATGTCCCATCAAGGCTTATAACACGATTCATATAGCCACTCTCCCCCTTGACAATTATTGATTAACCGGCCCTCTAAGAGGTCCGGAAAAATTTACCTTCTCATTATCATATGCCATACCTGGGGCAGGGCTTCCCTCAAAATGAAGATGCCAATCCCCACGAACAGCAGACCAGCTAAAAGCTGCAGACATGATGTGGGAACATATCTGGTTACAACCCCGCCCAGAAAAGAGCCCAGCAGAGTAACCAAAATTAGGGCTAGAGAAGCGCCCAGAAATACCGGTAAGGGCTCTTTATGCTGTGTTGCCAGGGTAAAGACGGTCAACTGGGTCTTATCGCCCAGTTCGGCTATGAATAGCATGCAGAACGACAGCAAAAACAGCTTCCAGTTCATTACATACCGGCACCTTCCCCGGCGTTACGCCGCAAAGCAAAAACAGTGCCGCTTCCTCCCTTCAAGCTATTATCTCGCATTTACTTACCCCGCAATGGATAAGCGATTTTGCTCAGCTTTTCTTGAGGAACCGCAAAACCGGAAGGCATAGGAACAATAAAGGAAAACTTTACAGCCGGTGGCAACCTTTTATGATTTGCTCATAAACCGCTTTTTGTACCAACCCGTAAAATGCTTATATTGCATATAACTTTTGTCCTGAAATTTGCTGTTAGGCATAGTTTCAACATTATTATACCTTCTGATATCCAAAATCTGCAAGAGGTTTTAACCAGGAGTTTTCATGGCAGCACACCTTTCCAGCAGCCGGGCCGTATCTTCAACCATCCTTTGGGCCGAAAAGCGAGCGGCCACGCGCTCCCGCCCTTTTAGGCTAAAAGAGCTCCGCATACTAGCGTTCTCGATTAAGCGGATTATGGCGGATGCCAGAGCTGCCGCATCCCCCGGCGGTACCAAATAGCCATTTTGCCCGTGTTCAATTATCTCCGGTATTCCTCCGACATTCGAAGCTATGACGGGTCTTCCCATGGCCATAGCTTCGAGTACCGAAATGCCCAGGCCTTCGGACAGGGTGGGTAGTACGAAAATATCCATGGCATCCAAACAATCCCATACCGGGTTTACATATCCCGTGAATATGACATGGTCTTCCACGCCAAGGGCCTTGGCTCTCGCCTTAAGCGCCTCCTCATACGGACCAGCCCCCACTATCATAAAGCAAGCATCCCTGCGGCAACCCCTTACCAGCGGTATGGCATCCAGAAGATGCTGAATGCCTTTGGAGGGTACCAGCCTGGCCACGCTTCCTATAACAACCGCATGGGATCCTATCCCGAAACGCCCCCTTATGTCCTCTCCCCCGCCACTTCCGGGCAATGATATGCCGTTATATATAACACTTACTTTATCGCCGGGAATTCCGCACTCCCGTTCCAGTTCGAGCTTAAGGGCATGGGATACGGCGATAATTCCCTCCGTACGCCTTGCCAGCACTTTTTCCACGTTTGACATCATGGCACGCTTAAGCCCGCGAGAGGATGGCAACACGAAGTTGTGAACGGTATAAACCTTGGGACATCCGGCCAAAATAGCCCCTATCCTGCCCACCACTCCCGCCTTGAACCCGTGGCAGTGCAGCACATCCACACCGTGCTTCATTATGATGCGCGCAATTTTGGCCGTTCTCATGGCATCCAGATGCGGCTGTACCTCTCCCGGGAGATGGAACGTACAGACTTCTATACCTTCATCCCGCAGTTCATCCATTATGGTTCCGTCAAAGCAGCACGCAGCTACCACGTCAAAACCGGCACTTTTGAGTCCCTTTACCAAGGAAATATAGTGCTGCTTCATTCCTCCCGAAGCCGTCCGTATCAGCTCTAAAACCTTAATCCTCCTGTTAAAGCCCATACCGTATCCCTCTCGTCCGTACTGCAGCTTTCCTTTGGTTTCACCTTGCAATGATATCCTTTGACCTCTCGAAATCATCTATTTGCTGGGCAATGACAAATATAAACGATAAGCCCACGTATATCATACAGGTGGCAGCGGCCACTATACCCGAATCGTTGACCGCAAACGCCACCGCGCTCCCAACCATCCCGCTGATAAAGCCATGATGGAGGGCTGGGTATCGCTCCTTTACGTCCTTGAATAATCCTTTGGGTCGATAAAACAGTATGATCATGGCAAAAAGCGAGGATAAGAACACCCGGGTCCATATTGTATATTTAAAGAGGCGGATATTCATGGAAATCTTCCTGTAAGCTATGTTGAACAGTTCCTGTACGCCGTTTTCCCTGATCAGCTTCACGGTCTGTCCGATATGGGATTGGCTTTCAACCGCCCTGAAACTATCCAAAATAAACAACCCTATAACGGCAATCGCCAAGGCCAGGCCGAGCACCGCTATCCGTCCCCATGTAATCCTGTATCCCGCCATCAGCATGATAAACAGCCCAAACGCCGCAAATGCCGTTATGGCCCCGCCCACGTTGGTACCCCACCAGGGCAATGCCAGGGTAGCCAGAACCGTGGTCATAAGCACAGCAGCTCCACCCACGGTTATGCTACGTTGCATCCTCAGCCGCTCCAAAGCAGCAGCGGTACCCATGCACCCGGCTCCCACAAGCACCCCCATATACTCGTTGCCTATCCCGTAAAATCGGGCCCCGGCTATCACATCATATCCCAGCGGAGACCCCTGTATCAGCCTTCCCCCGGTCCACTGATCGATCAATAGCGTCCCAGTCATCATAAGGCATATCGTCATAATCCTGCCCGGCATGCAGGGAACAAGCTTCCAGATTACACCTGCAAGCAACAGGGTAATAGCCGCCGCCAGCAAAGCGGCTACCGCCAAAGAAGGTTGATGTACAAGGGGTAAAACGAGGTAAGTAAAGGGCACCAGCATGGCAAACAACAGGCAAAATTTTATGGCTCCCAGGTATTTTCTCTTAAATAAGAGAACCACCAGCGAGCCTGCCACCACCGCTACGATGTAAAATACAAACGCCCGTATCAAGAAGGGCCGTTGGTTAAAAATCTCTATCAGCCTTTGATTAAATGCCATAATGCCCTCCAACCCGCTATCGTTATGTATACTACTCATGGGGGCGCCGCCCTGTTCCGGTAGAGGCGGTATGCCGAAGAAGTCGAGTACGGTAATCCCCAAATCCAGGTTGGTCACCACTCCCGAGCGGTGGGTGGAAGCAGAGGTAAGCCATCCCCTGCGGACGCCCCTGCCCGCCATAATTATGGGCGTCAACCGGTTGTTGACCTCCAACTCGCGCAAGGGCCCCAGAGCGGTAAAGACTATGATGAGATCCCTGTCCATGTCAAGCCGCTCCATCAGCCAGCCTATGAAGGCATCCCCCTCCTCTATGGCTTTACGCCTGTGCCCTTCCAGGACATCATCCATCACCATATGCCTGTAGGCTTCCGCCCTGAAGGTATCGCCCCATTCAACGGCAATGACATCGGCTTCCTTCCATACCCTTTCAACCGCCCGGGCCATCCTGTCAAAATCGGCTTTGATGCCAAAAGGCCTGGTACCGTCCTTTGTATTTAGCCATTCTCCCACTTCTCCCAGCGGCACAACGCCCTTGTCATCCATCATCATGGATGCCAGAAACCTCTGTAGCTCCTCGGGAGTATCGCTATTTCCAACGACGGCCACCCTATATCCGTTTTGAGCCAGCGCAGTACCCAATGCCCCCACTTTGACTGGGTAGGGCCTATTCGCATTATTGCGATACACGGCGGCAATTCCTATGCTGGCTATGGAACCCGCCTTCAGCCTGCGACCGGTTATTTGATAGTAAAGGTCGGCAACCTTTTGACCCTGATATACGTCATCGCCGGAAAGAGCCAGGGGGGAATTGGAGGAACCGGTAATCCTGGCTCCCGCTCCCATGGTGACATAAAGGTTGTTGCACGAACGGCTTCCTGCCGTGTTGGTGGTCATAAGCCCAATTGAACCTATCTCCATAAGCCTGTCCATATTGGGTGTAGAAGCCTCTTTTATGTCCTTCCATCCTATCCGATCCATGGCTACCAGGACTACCTTGCCCTTCCCGGATTCAGGCGAGGCGGCACTTTGTACCGCCTTGTTGTTCAATCGGCACAGCAATCCGATTTTGGAAGGCTCAGCATCTGCTCCGGGCCAGCGGATGGATTCTGCCGCATAAGCCAGCACCGCAGCTCCCAAATTCAAGGCTATATAACAGGATAATGCGCCTAATGCCATAAATAAAAAAAGCCTCTTTTTCAAAGCACCTCACCTCATCCTTGATTTTTTCCCAAAAATATCCCCCTCATACTTTGCTAAAGCGCGTTACCCATATAAAAAAGCGGCTGCCAAATGATCATCAGCAGCCGCTTTTCCCCTGATCCTTGATCTATGTAATCATTCCGTCCGACCAGTTTTAATGCCACGTGCTCAACCCTGCCGTTGCCCGCTCAGGAGTCGGAAGGCTTTAACGGTTTCCGCAATGCGGACATCCCCCTGGTCCACCACCGGGACATCAAGGCCGTAAGTCAACGCCATGGCAAGGTATGTACTTCCAACGCTCTCACCGTTGGGCCAGCTTCTGCACACCTTCCTCATATCCAAAGTGGTCACCAGGCACAGCTCGTCCTTGATCAGCTTAATGGCCTTCAAGGCTTCCATGGCTTCCGTAGATGGCTCAGCCCTATCCCCCATGGTGCAATCGATGATCACATCCTTCTTTGGAATGCCATAGGATTCGGCGGTACGCACAATCCTCTCGGCCATCTTCAGCCTGTCCCTGGCATCAACCGGCGTGCCATTCTCATCCTCGGGATATCCCACAACGCAGGCGCCGTATTTTGCAATGACCGGAAAGATAGAATCCATGACTTCCTGCTCGGCGCTTACCCCCCGCACCAATGGCTTACCGTTATACATTTTCAAAGCAGCCTTCAGCGCTTCGGTATTTGAGCTATCCAGCTCCAGCGGAAGATTGACAACAGCCTGAATCTCGCGTACCAGGTTGAGCATTATCTCCTTTTCATCTATTTCCGGAATGGCCACATCAACGGCCAATATATCGGCTTTTTGGCTTCTCTGGATGATGGCTTCCGACACTATATCCCCGATGGCGTTATTGCGTATGGCCTCAGCAATGCCTTGGTTGAACCTGGCACTTATGCTGCCCCCTATCATCTTAACGCTATGCCCCAAAATGACGGTCCTTGAACCCGAAGCCACGGCCGTAAACTTCCTTGCCGGCATGGCCTCAGGCGTCAACCCCTCCATCGCCTGCTTTATAGCTTTTATGAAATCGGGGGTGGTTCCGCAGCACCCGCCCACCAGCCTTACTCCCATCCGTATCATTGTCAGGATGTGTTGCCGGAAAACTTCGGGAGTTAATGGATAGACCGCCCGTCCATCTACCATCTGCGGCAACCCCGCATTGGGCTGCACCAAAACCGGAAGGCTGGAATACGATATGAACTCCTTGACGATGGGTAGCAGCCCTTCCGGCCCCAACGAACAATTCACTCCTAGGGCATCAACCCCCAAACCCTCAAGAACCACCACGGCAGTCAACGGGTCAGCACCGGTAAGCGTCCTCCCGCTTTGATCAAAGGTCAACGTGCATACCACGGGCAAAGAGCTGTTCTCTTTAGCGGCCAGGACAGCTGCCTTAGCCTCATACAGATCGCCTAGGGTCTCAATCAAGATGAGGTCGGCTCCCGCCTGTACCCCCGCCTTAACCTGCCTGGCATATAGCTCGTAAGCCTGCTCAAAGGATAGCAACCCCATGGGCTCCATGAGCTGACCTATAGGCCCCATATCCAGAGCAACCCATCTGTTGCCTGCAGCCCGCCGCGCCAGGGCCACAGCACGGGTTATCACCTGCTCCACCGTATATCCCGTACCTTTAAGCTTGAACTCGTTGGCACCAAAGGTATTGGTGGTTATGGCATCGGCCCCCGCCTCTACGTATTGCCTGTGAATATCCTCTATAACGTCGGGGTGAAGGATGTTATAGGTCTCAGGTGGTTGACCAGGAGGTAACCCATAGCGCTGTATCATTGTCCCCATCGCCCCATCAAACACGATCAGGCGGCGTTTCAGTTCGGTCCTAAAATCCATAAGCGAATTCATCCTTTCCTCTTCATCTGGTTTAATCGTCTTGTTACTCCATTTGTTTTTGCAATCGTTTTGCATGTATATTATAACTGGATAATGGCAGCTCTCCCAGCCTTCCATGGCTGTAAAAGGAGAAACGATACGGTTACTATGCAAATCAAATAAGACTTATGATTTCAATGCCGCTTAGCATTCGCCATTACCTCAACCTATAGTTTACCAGTTAAAGACCGTTAAAGCAAATTCTCCACTTCCGGCGCCTGATAGCCCCTGGAGACATCATCCAGCACGAGAACCCAGTCATTTCCCCTACCGCTTGATGGCGGCATAAAGCTGTGCACGCCTTCATTGTCATATTCTCCAATAAAAGCAGTGCTTCCTTCTCTGGGGTCGTACCAGTAAGCCCTCACCTTTTTGCCGGATATTTTCCCCATATTAACTTTTATCTCAAGCCCATTAGGGCTGTATATAAAGGCGTAGTCATTCCCGCGCGTTGCCCTTAAATGGTTGGCGCCTTCATAGTTTTCGGCAATAAGGCTTTGGTCGGGAATGCGTTCAAGGAAAGGCCTTGACTCAACCAACGCCCTTAAATACTTCATCTGCTCTGCGCCGGGCCTCATAATAGCCTGCTCCCAGCGCATGATGAAATAGGGTTCCGGCTTTGTACACATAGACCAGACGCAATGATGTCCATAGGTATGGCCTGCTGCTCCGGCAAATACACCCCAATAGGCGGCCTTCCTCACATCGGCAGCATCAAAATACCCGTTTTCGGGCTTAAACCCAATGGGATGGTCCTCATAACACGGTTCCCCATCCAGCGTGGGCTTTACGGGCGTCAGGCCGTAATCATCGCTTACCAATCTATAGTTGGGAGTGTTCAGGGCACCGTGGCTTGATTGGATCATATTGAAGTCAAGCCATTCCTCCTCATGCACGTGATACGAGGATGAATAGCCTCCCATCGGATGGAACGTCATTATATGGGTTCCGCCATCTCCTTCTTTGAGCCCCTCTGCCATGGTCCTGACAACGGCAAAATGTTTGGCTGTGGTCAGCGGGCGATCACCACCCAGCACCCATATGATATTGGGCCTATCCTTATAACGCTGGCCCAGCCATCGCCCGTATACTCTGGCATTGTATTGGTCAAATATGACCGGCCCTTTGCCCCACGCCTTGTTGTACTTATCGCCCCATGTGGGAAGCAGGGCTATGTATAGCTCCAGCGAGGCAGCTTTATCGATTATGAAATCCACGTGATCCCAGTAGCTATAACCGTTATCTCCCTTCGAAATATCTGGCAGCGTGGGGTCATATTCACCACAGCTATTCTTCTGCAGAGGCACCCTTCCGTAAGCATTGGGTACAGTCAGCCCGTCGAACTCCGATAGGGCAACTGCTTGAATGACCGTAAACTTTTGCTGCGCGCGTGTTGCCAGGTAATGCTCAGCTTCTTCACGGTTAAGCCTGTGAAACAGCTCCCATGCCGTATCAGCAAGCCAGAAAAACGGCGTGCCGTCCTCCTTTATCAGAAATCTGCGGTTCTGGCTTACCCTTAGGCATTGCATTTTTTTATCTCCCATAGCGCTCACCTTCCCATAAATTTTTTTACCAACCATGACCTCGAGCCATCGGCTTCGCTGCTCTCCCCCGCGCATAAAACTGTCACCTTCCAGCCATGGCTAACCTTCTCCCCCGACCACACCTTGCCGTCTTTAGTATAAAGGTTATTAAACCGGACTTCCTTCCATCGATCTGGACAGGCTGCACCTATTTCCACTTCCCCCCAGTAGTCGCTAACCAAAGCGTCGTTCAAGGCCTGGAGATATAGACCGTGGGTGGTGGTATAATAATGGGACCAGTACAGACCAGAGCTTTCATATATTTGTATCATGTCATCATCCGTATAGTTTTTGGGAAGCATTTGTGAAAGCTCGTATAGCATAGCCTCTGCATCCCTCATATGAGAAGCTGCAAGCCAATATGCGCCCAGCGTCCAGCCCATAACAATACCCTTTTTAACGCTCGGGCAAAGCTCGTATCTCTCCTGGTAAGCCTTCAGCGTCTGCGGCTCAAGTTCCTCCAGGGGTAAAAAGGTTAAGGGATTTAATTGAACGGGGTGCTTCTGATTCATCTCCGGTTCAAATTTAAGCAGGGATTCGCAGGTATAATACATTCCGTACTTCTTGCTAAACAATCGCTTAAATGCCAGTCCTTCCTCCAGGATGCGCTTCCATGTCCCGGATTCTTCAGCGCCATATCCTAGCCTATTGGCCATCTCCAATGCTTTTTTCAAACAATATTTTGCGCTGAATAGGGCACACAGATAATTCTTTTCATTATGGCCCCCCATTTCATCTTGCCCCATAGAAGGTTTAACGTGTATCCCCCAGGTCCCATCAGCCTCCTTATTCATTATAGAGACGTAAAATCTGGTAGATTCTCTTATAATTGGCCATGCTACCTCCCTGGTCCATTTATCATCATTCAGATACAAGGAGGTTTCATAGGCCATTCTCGCCGGATAGGCGGAATTGTGGATTTCAAACTGGTACCAATTCGGCGCAGCATACCTGATGCTGCCGTCCGATCCATATTCGCATATTTCTTCTTCATTTCCATCCTTAAAGCTCTCCCTAAATAGCTCAAAATTTGGTCCTATAGGAAATTCCCAGGGCCACATCGCCCCCTGGACTCCGTAAATCCTCCTGGTATTTCTTATGGCATCATCCAGCATGCTTCTGTAAAATTCAACCTTTGCCTTGACGATATCCAGATGCCCCAGCCTCAGCAGAGCGGGAACGATATAAGAGAAATCCTGGGGGAAATGGAAGTTCCACATGTTCCCCGTCCATCCATTAGGCGGACTTGGGGATGTTGCATCGGAAGAACAGCTGCATAGCATATAGTACAAAGATCGGCACCAAAGAGCCTGGTATTCATCAGCTGGAATCTCGATCCAGGAATCGCCCCAGCGTTTATGCCATGCTTCCGCGCTATGCCTGGAATAGGCTTCTATATCCGTTATGCTTTCAACTGCATCCAAAAGCTCATGCTTCCTCTGCCAGCCCGCTACTCCAATAAGAAGCAAGTGATATCCTCTTTCCCCTTCAAAGCTGATCGACACTCCATCTTCATGTCGGTCGATACAGGCCGTTCCCTGAGCCGACAGTATTTTTAAACAAATATATGAATCGGCGGTGCCTATACGAAGCCTGCCCGTAAAATAATTGGTCTGTCTATCAAGCTTAACGCACCCAAATTCCCCTGTAAAGCGATTTCCATATTGGGTCCAAACCTCCGTCTGAGGAAGTAAAATGATGCCGGGCATGGTACGATTTTGATACGCTTCATACTTCAACTCCATAGCAAAGATGTCCCTATTATACGGATTGAAATAGGAAACCATTTTGACGTAAACTCCAGGAAGCAAATAGCTGGTCTCGAGCCTTCCATCATATATGTTCAGTTCCTGCCTGTAAGTATCGACGTCTTCGGGGCAATTTGTTAGCCATGCCAGCCTGGCTACGGGAAGATAGTAATCCAAACCATAAGAGCCCCTGGAATAGTGATCTGCATGCATAAATACGGTATTGGCCATCTTCCCATCTTGACACCAGTTTGTATACTTACGGTTCATCAGCCCCCAGGCATCAAAACATCCGCCAAATCTACCGCTCCCCAAATACAGGTTTACATATTTCCTGTCTTCCAGGGACTCCTTCCCCGGCCATGCGGTCCGAACTATATTCCCTTTTTCTATAACCTTTCGCATATCCCTTTCTCTCCCCAACTTGAAATTCTTGATTGGGATTGCCAATTTTACCTTTTAGCTGCGAATCTCCCGCTTTCATACATGGTAATAAAGGGGTTATCGGTAACTCCCTTAAGTGGAAGCTCGATGCGCTTATTAAGCCGCACCGATTCGTAAAATGCGAAGATGACCTCGCTAGCACGCAATGCTTTTTTATATGACAATTCCGGTTCTCTGCCGGAAATCAAACAATCATAAATATCCTTGACCATCCTCATCGTCTGCAAATCTTTTTCCTCATCGCATTGTTCCGGCTTCCAGGAAGGGTCATCGTAAATTACACTCTGGCCAAAATTTCCGTCCCAGAATACCTCAATAAAACCTTTTCTTCCTATTACCCTAACACCGCCCCACATATCCTGGTCGGGCCCTCCTGCCTGTATATTGGCCCTTACTCCGTTTTCAAATACAAGGGTTCCTACGGCGGTAATTTCCGACCTCACATCAAACCAATTCAACGTATCGCTGGCATCCACCGCGCCCAGTACCCATTTGACCGGCGTTTCGTTGTTAAAGCTAAACGCCTGGTCAATTGTGTGCGTTCCGCAATCAAGTAAATTGGGCGGCGAATAAAGGTCCATCCTTAGCAATTCACCAAACAACCCTTTATTTATCATTTCCCTAACGAGCATATTGCCTTTGGCAAAACGCCGCTGGTGCGAAAACGTTAGCTGGCATCCGCTTTCTTCAGCGATACGGGCCATTTCCAGGCAATCGTTCCAGGTATGCGCCATGGGTTTTTCGCAGTGCACAGCCCTAGCCCCCGAATTTACGCAATCCCTAAATACGGGAAGGTGTAACCGGGTCCATAAACATACCACCACTACTTCGGGCTTCTCCTTCAAGAGCATTTCCCTGTAATCCTCATAGATGGCTGCACCGAAGCCAAAATCAGAGTTCAGGGCTTCTGCGGCCCCCCTGTTTACATCTGTAATAGCTACAACCTCACATCGTTGCTCTTCCTTAAGTCCCACGGCATGAGCTCGACCCCTTTGTCCGCAGCCTATCAATGCCGTCCTAAAAGTTCTATTCATTAAAAAACCCCCTTCTAAACCCTTCTTTAAGCTACGCTCATTGCTGCACTCGATAAAACTTTCTCATCTATTAAATTATATCACCGATACATGGGGAGCCTGGATTTTCTTCGCGTTTTCTATAACCTTATCAATATCGTTTATGAGTTCCTGCCTGGTTGTGGTATATGTAATGGGCTGTAACCCTATGGCCTTTAATCTTTCCAGGTTTTTTTCTACGTCTCCATCAAACAAAAAATGCGTGCTTTCAATTCCCCTGTACCCAATATCGGCCAATCTCTTGCAGGTACCCCAGACATCCCGTTTCATCTCGTCAATGACCAAACCTATGATTCCAATTTTGGCTTTTTTCACTTGGCAACACCTCCCATTGCCTATTAAATTACAATCCTTTTATAAATTCAAGACCTTGTTTTTATATTCCTGAGGTGATAGACCCGTGCGCTTTTTAAAAAAACGCGTGAAGTATGAAGCATTTTCAAAACCCAAAGCATAGGCTATATCGATAATCTTCATGTTCGTATCATTCAACATTTCCTTCGCTTTGGCTATTTTTATTTCCGCTATATAGTCCGAGAACGTTACCCCTGTTACGGATTTGAATACCCTTGATAAATAGGATGGATGATAATGCAGGAGCTTCGCAAACCGGTCGAGGGATAGTTCCTCATCCATATGTTCGGAAGCATACCTGCTGATGAAATCAACTATTTTGCTTATATTCGCAGAATCATCCTCATCCCGTTCAGTAAAAATTTTGTCAGCTATATTGCGAAAATGCATCTCCACTTCGGACCAATCATTGAAATTCATTATTTTCAAAATCATATCATTGAGCATGAAACTTCTCTTGCCGCCATCTTGCATCCTATTTATTATGGATATAAAATGCGCTGCCAGTACAAATACCGCTTCGTATCGCAAGCCATTATACTGGGGCGGTAGCTTTTTAAACGCTTGCATCAGGGAATCAAAAACTTCAAAGAATTTTTCTCTGCTAACATCGCTAAAGCAGCTTATCAGCGTACCTAAGCGCTTAATAGCTGAGCGGGCTTCTTCAACGTTGCCATCTTCTCCACACAGATCATGGTCCGGTAGCTGTCCACCTACCAATATAACGCCGGTATTTCTAGCTGAAATCAGGCCAAGATTGAAGTTGAGATGTTCAAACTTTGAGTCCAGCTTTTCCCATAAAACGGGTTCACGATCTGTACAGAATGAAATGTGCGCATTCAGCATCTCATAGCAAATCCTCTGTATCCCATCCAGCTGATTGATGACGCGCTCCATAAGTATAGATCTTTCGCTTTCAGCTTGCAAAAGCCACAATATTCTCCTCTTATAAACAACAGAGATGCATTTCATGGCTTTCTTTAAATGCTCTTCAACAAAAGCTTTTATCCTGTAAAGCTGGCTGCTGGTCACAATGTTTGTATTTGGTACCCCTACCTTCCCTATTATCATAAAGACAGGCTCGGAGGCTTTAAGCGGCATATCTATCTCCGAAAAATAGCGTTCCAGGCTACCGGGATCGTACTTTTCCCCTTCCAGAATATCTATTATGGCTTTTTCCCTGAGAATAGCGTTGGCCATCTTTAAACTCTCGGCAGCTTTCTTTACTATATTTTCGCTTCTTAATTCCTGTTCGAGCTCTTCAATGGCTTTTTTTACGGATATAATTAACTGCTCTTCGCCTTCGGATTTAAGTACATAATCCACTCCCTTGTTACGTATGGCAGCCTGAACATACTTAAACTCGTCATAACCCGACATCAATATAACTTTTACATGCGGCCATCTATCTTTTATTTGCTCCAACAAAGCTATACCGCTCATTGCAGGCATATTTACATCGGCCAATACGATATCCACGTGTTCTTTCTGCAATATATCAAGGGCCTCAAATGCAGAAGTAGCGCTCTTTACATCTAACAGCCAATTATCTAAACTTTCTAAATTTTTAAATAATTGAGCCACATATCTAGCTATGATCAGCTCGTCATCAACCACCAGCAAATTATACAAATCCAGCCACCTCTGTATACGGTTTTTCTTATAATAACTCCGAATGCTCAGGCCGAAATTTTTTTAATTTTTCTGTTTATAATGCGAACAATATGTTGAGAAATTTGCTCCGATTCACTGCTTTATTAGATAAAGGCCTCTGAAACCTAAATGCCTCCTCTATTAGAATTATATTGTACTGGGCAGCTGTCTTCAAGCAAAACATAGCCTGTTGCCGTCAGTTCAAGGCGCGATTATAGCACGCGCTCATGAGTATCAATAACGAGATGGGTTGCTAAAAGAAAGCCTTTTTAAAAGACAAACAGCAGCCATATTGGCTGCTAACCCATACCTATGCCGTTGATATATACAATAAGGAGCTTTCCTTTTATAAGCCTTATTATCCCTTTACGCTTCCCAGCACCAGCCCTTTAGTAAAGTACTTCTGCAAAAATGGGTATACGCACAATACTGGAAATGCCGCAATAAACACCTGGGCTGAACGTATTGTTTTGGGTGAAAGCTTGGCCACAATGTTTTGCTGTTCCTGCGTTAGGAACCTGGATATATCAATGGTAAGTAATGATTGCAAATAAGTCTGCAACGGATAATTATAGGATTTTCGCATGTACAACAGCCCGTCAAACCAGGCATTCCAGTGACCTACTATAGTAAACAAAGTAATCGTCGCTATGGCCGGTTTAGATAGAGGAACAAAAATCCTCCATAGTATATTCCAATGGCTTGCGCCATCGAGAAAAGCAGCTTCTTCCAACTCAACCGGCATGCTGCGGAAAAAATTAAGCATGAGAATTATATTCCACGTATTTACCGCGCCCGGTATGACCAAAGCCCATATGCTATCTAAAATCCCGGTGTAATATACCACCAAAAATGTGGGTACCAAACCTCCGTTAAACAACAT
>ENA-UPSB01000345-UPSB01000345.1-bioreactor-metagenome-genome-assembly--contig:-NODE-345-length-81483-cov-16.057339_pt1 | contig 81483 bp, 79 predicted proteins | sample MGYA00238182_ERZ773286 | MGnify/ENA primary metagenome ERZ773286 (study PRJEB29026, sample SAMN07631240) | bioreactor metagenome | isolation source: Switchgrass digestor | place: USA: Dartmouth... | reverse complement strand
GACTGGCACTACTTTAGTTATTGATGGAGGATATACTATTCAATAAGAGGGAGGAGGTGGCCAACAAAAGTATAAGCCTAAGGTTGTGTTAACTGGTGCATTGTGGATGTTTGGGTGTTAGGTATGTGGGCTGTATTTTAAAATTTTACTTGTGATTTGGAGGGATTTTAATGAAGAGAAATAGTTTTTTAGGTTTGGTTTTAATAATTGGGTTGATTTTGGCTTTTAATTCAGTTGCTTTTGGTTGGAGTTTGGAAGAGGCGGCTAAACCTTACGCTGGAACCACTTTAAGGTTTATTACTGAAACAACTCCTCCCAGCTACTGGATTGAAGAAGCCTTGCCCGAATTTGAGCAGGCTACTGGAATTAAGGTTATTGTCGAGAGGCAAGCCCATCCTCATTTAGAAGAGAAAGCTCTTATGGATTTTGCTGCTGGGACCGGAATATATGATGTTTTCAACTTTGACTATTCTTGGACTGGAAAGTATGTTAAAGCCGGATATATTGTACCCCTTGAACCGTTCATTGATAATCCGGAGTTGGCAGATCCCAATAATAACCTAGAAGATTTTTATCCCCGGATGTGGGAAGGGACAATGTGGGATGGAAAAGCCTATGGTTATCCTTTTGATAGTGTTATTCAGTATTTATTCTGGAATAAAAAGATTTTTGATGACCATGGAGTAGCTGGTCCTCCCAAGACACCAGATGAATGGATGGATTCCATGCAAAAATTAAACAACCCACCTCAGCTTTATGGAACGGGAATGATGGCCAAACGTCATCTTTCAGTTGTTTGTGAGTGGCTATGTGTTCTCTGGGCTTTCCAGGGAGAATTGTGGGATGAAAATTACCAAGTTACTCTAAACGACGAGAACGGAATCAAAGCTACTGAATTTTATAAAAAGATGGCCGACTATGCTCCTCCTGGAGTTACCACTTGGACTTGGGATGATGTGAATACCGCTCTCCAGCAAGGAAGAGTTGCTCAGTCTGTTCAATGGGATGAGAATTACGGTAGTATGGAGGATCCAGAGGAATCTGCGGTTGTCGGTCAGATGCGTTATGCTCCTGTTCCTTCCTATGGTGATCCGGTATCCCATTATGGAGGGTCAAGTTTAGGCATTCCTACTTCTTCTAAAAATAAAGAGGCAGCTTTTCTATTTATTCAGTGGGCTACTAGCTATGATGTTCAGCTACGAGGGGTAGGAAAAGGGTCTTCCCCGACCCGCCGGTCGATTTATCAAATTCCAGAACTTAGGGAAAAATATCCTAGTTTTGTCGCTACCGATGCTGCTGCTGATACAACTGGTTGGAGACCTCGAATTCCTGAATGGGATGCAATGGTTGAAGCTTTGGCTTTAGAGCTTAATTCAGTAATAGCTGGGACCAAAACAGTAGAAGAAGCACTAAACACTTCTGCTAAAGAAATTGATTCTATATTGACAGAGGCTGGGTATAAATAAGGGTATGTAACTTCGGTGGGAGGGCGATTGATTATACCCTCCCACCTGGAGAGGAGTGTGTTATTGATGCAAAAAAACCTTAATGTTTTTCAGCGTCTTAGTTTTTGGGTTTCGTCTTCAGAAGATAAATTTAAATGGTTACTACTTTTACCCACCATAATTGTTTTGGCTTTAATCACTGTATATCCAACTATTTACGCTTTGAATCTTGCGTTATCAGATTATAACTTGGCTCGGGCTGCGGAAACCCTAAAAGGTTATATTGGCTTGGACAATTTCCGAACAGTTTTACGTAACCCTCAGTTTTGGAACTCTCTGAAAGTTACAGGGATTTTTACTATAGTTGCGGTGGGGGTAGAGTTTTTTTTGGGCTTAGCTATTGCCCTTATCCTTCAAGGAATGGTTACCAATAAGGTGGTTAGGACTTTAATTTTGCTTCCTATGATTATGGCTCCTATTGTAGTAGGATTAGCCTGGACCTATTTATACCAATCAGAATTTGGTTTAGTAACTTATATTTTGAGGTCTCTTCATCTCATGAGTTACCAAACTGCTCCTTTAGCAAGCGTTAGTAGTGCTTTGCCAGCGGTAATAGTGGTAGACATTTGGCAGTGGACACCTTTTTTGATAATGGTTTTGCTGGCTGGGCTTGAAGCTCTTCCTACGGCTCCTTACGAAGCTGCTAAGATTGATAAAGCTTCTCCTTTTTTGGTTTTTCGAAAGATTACTATCCCTTTGTTACGGCCGGTAATTCTTATTGTTTTAGTGTTGAGGATTATGGATGCCATTAGAGTTTTCGATATAATTTATGCTCTTACCGAAGGAGGACCAGCTTCAGCTACTGACGTTTTGAGTATGTTTATTTATCGTAACGCTTTTTATTTGTGGGATATTGGTAAAGCTTCAGCGATTTCTTTTATTCTCCTTTACATAATTATGATTGTATCAGTGATTTTGGTTAATTTGTTGAGTAGAGTTAAGGAAATTTCCTAGTGAAATAAGGAGGTACAACTATGGAGAGAAATCAAAATAGGCTAATAATTGCTTATATTATTGTTGGGATTGTTTTAGTGATAAATATTCTCCCTTTTTTGTGGTTAGTGCTTACTTCACTTAAAACGCGGTTAGACATTTTTGCCATACCTCCAAAGTTTATATTTAGTCCTACCTTAAAAAATTATGTTTCTGCTTTTACTAAGCGTGATTTTCTACCGATGTTTTATAACAGTTTAATCATTTCGATTAGTACTACTTTGCTTTCTTTGGTTGTGGGCACTCTGGGGGCTTATTCTTTAGCCAGATTTAAAATCTTTGGTGATAAACATATATCTTTCTGGATTTTGAGCACTAGAATGTTTCCATCCATCGTTTTGGTTATACCATTTTTTATTATGGCGACTCAAATGGGACTCCATGATTCTCGTTTCTTAATGGTGATTGTATATACTACTTTTAATTTGCCATTTGTGGTATGGATTATGAGAAGTTTTTTTGAAGATTTACCTTTTGATTTAGAGAAAGCTGCTATGGTTGATGGATATTCCAGATGGGATGCCTTTTGGAAAGTTGTTTTGCCTCTTAGTGCTCCCGGTTTATTCACTACTGCAATTCTGTGTTTCATCTTTTCTTGGAACGAATTTCTTTTTGCTAATGTTCTAACAGCTGCTAATGCTAAAACAGTTCCAGTTGGCATTCGGGGGCTTGTCACCTCCAGGGCAATTGAATGGGGTGAAATTGCTGCGGTTGGAACTCTGCAAGTTATTCCGGTACTGATATTTACCTTTGCTGCTCAAAAATACATAATTCGGGGTTTGACTTTGGGGGCAGTAAAAGGATAATTGTGTTTTTGCAAAAGGAGGAAACACAATGGGTTTAGGATTTGGAGACCGACTTTTTATTACAGTTATGATTATGTTCGGATTGGGGTTTTTATGGTTAGGATGGCTGGAGCAATTTGTTACCATTTGGGTTGTTCCTTTAATTGGATTAGGAATAGGAGTACTTTTAATTGCGCCTTGGGTAAAACAAGATAGAATTGAGAAAGAACTGGAGAAGCAGGAACTGGAGAAAATGAAAAAGTATGGGGAGGGGGGTGATAAAAAGTGGCAGATCTCTTGATTCATAATTTGTGGAAAAAATATGGTAAGGTTACTGCTTTGAAGGGAATTAATTTGAAAGTTAGTGATGGAGAATTAGTTGCTGTATTAGGTCCATCGGGCGCAGGTAAAACTTCTTTGTTACAAACGATAGCTGGGGTGGAAAAAATAACAGTTGGGGATGTTTTTATTGGAGGAAAAATAGTAAACGAGCTTTCTCCTTCAGAGAGAGATGTAGCTATGGTTTTTGAAACATATGCTCTGTATCCTAACAAGACTGTTTTTGAGAACATGGCTTTTCCTTTAAAATCTCCTTTCCGCCAATTAAGAAAAGAAGAGATAGAAAAAAGGGTAAAAGAAACTGCGCAAATGCTGCAGATTGATTGGTTGCTTGACCGTAATGTTTCTCAATTAAGTGGAGGCCAAAGACAAAGAGTGGCTTTAGGTAGAATGTTGGTTAGGAATCCTCAGCTTTTCTTGATGGATGAGCCTATTGCTCATTTGGATGCTAAGTTAAGGCACCGGTTAAGAGGAGAAATTAAAAATATTCAGAGGACGTTTAAAACGACTACTTTGTATACTACTCATGATTATCGAGAGGCTTTAGGTATGGGTGACAGGGTAGTTGTTTTGAATGAAGGTGAAGTATTACAGATTGGTACTCCTGAAGAAATTTATAATTTTCCCCGTAACGATTTCGTAGGTGGTTTGGTTGGTGATCCACCTATGAACTTTTTCTCGGGAGAAATAGTGGCTGATGGTAGCCAATGGTATTTAAAAACGCCAGTTTTTCAGATGGTTATAAAACAAGAGATGTTTAGAGTTTTAGAAGGAAAATCCTTGAAAGAAGTGAGAGTAGGGTTACGTCCCTCTGATGTTTTTCTTGAAAGAAAAGAACGCGATGGATTGTTCCTGGCTGAAATTTATGTTATAGAGCCTCTGGGAGTTTTCCAAATTGTTTCTTTGCAGGCGGGAAAAGAAAAGTTTCAAGTGAAATGTTCTAATACTGAAAATTTTCGAATGGGTGAGAAGGTTTATTTTGGATTTTCCCCTGACAAACTCCATCTCTTTGATTACGCAACTGGTTTAAATGTAAAGTATCTTTGAAGGGGGGTCGTCATTAAAGTGGCACGGGTTATTTTACAAAATGTTTGGAAAAAATATGGAAAAGTAGAAGCGGTAAGAGGAATTAACTTGAAAATTGAAGATGGTGAGTTTGTTGCTCTTTTGGGACCCTCTGGATGTGGTAAAACCTCAACTTTAAGAATGATAGCTGGTCTAGAAGCTATAACCTCAGGGGAGATATATTTCAACGATCAATTAGTAAATAATCTTGACCCTGGTGAGAGGAATATTGCTATGGCTTTTGAAGCTTATGCTCTGTATCCGCCTATGACTGTGTATGAAAATATCGCCTTTCCCCTTCGGGCAGCAAAATTGCCAGAGAGTGAAATCAAGAAAAGAGTAAACAGCGTAGCCGAAATTTTGGAATTGACCGATGTATTGAACAAATATCCGCGGGGTTTGAGTGGTGGACATCAACAAAGAACTTCTTTAGCCAGAGCTTTAGTGAGAGATGCAGATGTATATTTATTAGATGAGCCCATTTCTCACTTGGATACCAAAATGAGAAATCGGATGAGAGCGGAGTTAAAAAGAATTCATAGTGAGTTGCAAAAAACCATGATTTATGTAACTCATGATCAAATAGAAGCTTTAGCTATGGCTGATAGGATAGTGGTAATGAACTTTGGGGTTATTAAACAGGTTGGTACGCCCCAAGAGATTTATTTTAAACCTCAGAATCTTTTTGTAGCAGATTTTGTAGGGGAGCCTCCCATGAATTTTATTGATTGTCGAGTCAGGATTGATGGAGATAATAGCTTAATAATGTCTTTTGATGATTCTATTTTTAGACTCCAAGATAAAGAAAAGATAGAAAAAGTAGCCAGTTTTAATAACTATGAATCGCAAGATTTTACTTTAGGTATTCGTCCTTTTTATTTTGACATTTCTAGAAACGTTACTGGCTTAAAAAGAGAAGATAATTTTTTAAGAGGAGAAATACTCACGGTAGAGCCACTTGGTGATTCTAAGATAGTTCATGTAAAATCTGGGGAGAACCACCTTTTGGTTGAAATCAACCCTGGATTTATGGGTCAACCAGGTGAGGTAGTTTTCTTAATACCAGATACTAATCATATGCATTTGTTTAACAAGAAAGCTGAAGAAGCTTTATTTTGACAATTCAATTAATTGTAAAGGAGGTTGTTAGTATGAGATTACAAGATAAGATCGCCATTGTTACTGGGGCAGGAGCAGGGATTGGTAAAGCTATAGCTTTAGGTTTAGCTCGAGAAGGAGCTAAGGTAGTAGTAAATGACATCAATCAAGTAACCGGTCAGGCAACTGCTCAAGAGATAAAGGAAAAGTACAAAAGAGAATCCCTTTTCCTTACTGGTGATGTAAGCCGGTGGGATACAGCTGAGCTTTTGCGGGATACCACCTTAGAAGAATATGGAAGAATAGATATCTTAGTTAATAATGCGGGAATTATGATTTCTGGATTGGTAGTTGATTACCGAGAAGAAGACTGGGATAAGATATTTGCAGTAAATGCCAAAAGTGTTTTCCTTATGTGTAAAGCAATAGGTAAAGTGATGATGGAGCAACAATATGGTAAGATAGTAAATGTAGCTTCTATTGGAGCTAAAAATGGTGATAGGTATCAGGCTGCTTATGCTGCTACTAAAGCAGCAATTATGAACTTTACCCGGGCATTCTCTAAAGAAATGGCTCCTTATAATGTAAATGTTAATTCCATCTGTCCTGGGATAGTAGAGACAGAGTTGGGTAAAGTGAACCTGGATGACCCCGAGAAACGGAAGAAGTTTATTGAGATGACTCCCAAAGGGAGAATCAGTGTTCCAGAGGATATGGTAGGATTAACCATCTTTTTGTGTACTGATGAATCAGAGTTCATAGTAGGACAAGCTATCAATGTGGATGGGGGGATTCTTTACTACTAAAGGAGGAGCTACCTTTGAGTAAAAAATATATTTTAGGAGTGGATCTGGGGACTTCTTCTATTAAAGCTTCTCTTTTGGACTTGGAAACTCGCTCTATCCTCCGGGAATCGGTAGAGTTATCAGTATCTTACCCTGATTCTTTTAGTGCCGAGCAAAATCCTGAAGATTGGTGGAAGGGATTCTGTAAGTTGATTTCCCAGCTGAGGTCCCGGGTTGGAGATTTGGATAAACTATCGGCTATCGGGTTGTCGGGTCAGATGTTAGGCTTGGTTCTACTGGATAGAAAAGGTAATCCAGTGCGTCCCTGCATTTTGTGGTGTGATCAGAGAAGTTACCAGGAGATAGAAGAGATAAAACAAAAGGTGAGCCTGGAAGAGCTTTTAAAATATACTGCTAACACTCCTCTCACCGGTTATTGGCTTCCCAAGATTCTATGGTTGAGAAAACATGAACCCCCAGCGCTTTCTCAGACTTTTAAAATGCTTCTTCCCAAGGATTTTTTACGACTTAAACTGACTGGGGCTTTCACAACTGAGGTATCCGATGCTTCCAGCACTTTTTTGTTTGATGTGGCTCATCGCCGCTGGTCAGAGAAGATGATAGACCTCTTTGAGATTAACTGGGATACTTTACCCCAGGTGGTTGAGTCTCCAGAGATAACCGGTTATGTTACCCCTCAAGCCTCTTTAGAGACTGGTCTTCCTGAAGGTATTCCAGTTGTAGGGGGAGGAGGAGACCAGTCTTCTGGAGGAATCGGATTAGGGGTGATACATCCGGGGCTTGTTTCTTGTGTTTTGGGAACTTCCGGAGTGGTGATGGCCCAAACTGAAGAAGCCAAAATGGACCATCAAAATCGAGGACTGCATTCTTTTTGCTATTCTATTCCTGGAAAATGGTTTTTGATGGGTTGTACTTTAGCTGCTGGCGGCTCCTATCAGTGGCTATTTAACTCCTTAGCTAAGTTAGACAAAGATTTGAGCTTTGATAAATTGAACTCCTTAGCCGGAGAAGTAAGCCCGGGAAGTAAGGGGTTAGTTTTTCTTCCCTATCTCATTGGAGAGCGAACTCCTCATTCTGACCCCAATGCTCGAGGGGTGTTTTTCGGTTTAAGCTATGAACATGATATTCGTCATATGATTCGCTCGGTGATTGAAGGAGTAGCTTTCTCTCAAAGAGAATCAGTAGAGATACTAAAGAGCTTTTCTTTGACTGCTCAGAAATTAACTCTCTCAGGTGGTGCAGCTCGGAGTCCTCTGTGGTGTCAGGTTATGGCTGATGTGATGGATATGGAAGTGGAGACTACTAACATAGAAGACCCTGCTTCCACTGGAGCAGCTTTCATTGCCGGAGTGGGGACGGGAGCCTTTACCTCTTTCTCCGAAGTTGGCGAGAATTTTATTCAGCCAGTAGAGCACTATCAACCTGATAAGAGAAATTCTCAACTGTATCAAGCTCTTTTTGAAAAATACCGGGACCTCTATCGAGTGCTCCGGGATTTTTATCCTGATTTTGTTTCTCTTCAAAAAGAAATTATTTGAGATAAGAGGAGGTGTTATTTTTGTATCTGGTTATTGCTTCTGATCATTTTGGATATCCTTTAAAAAAAGTTATTGTAGAACATCTTAAAGAAAAGAATATTGAATTTGCAGATCGAGGAGTTAACTCTGAAGATGAAGTGGTAGATTATCCTGATGTAGCCCGAGAGGTGGGGGAGGAAATAAGCAAAGGGAAATATCAGTATGGAATTTTAATCTGTGGAACAGGTATCGGCATGGCTATGGCAGCTAATAAAATTCCGGGAGTCTATGCTGCCTGTGCTCATGATATTTATTCGGCTGAAAGAGCGAAAAAGAGTAATAATTCCAATGTCTTAACTTTGGGAAGACACATTGTAGGGCCAGAGTTAGCTAAAATGTTAGTAGATGCCTGGTTAGAAAGTGAGTTCCAGGGAGGAAGGTCTCTTCCTAAGGTAGCTAAAATCAAGGAGATAGAAAATAAATATCTTAAGGGGGAATGAAAGTGAAAAAATTCATAAATAAGCCAGAAAATTTAATTGAGGAGATGTTAGAAGGTTTTGTAATAGCTAACCAGAATAAAGTAAAGAGATTAGAAACCGAAAGAGTTCTGGTAAGAAAAGATGCTCCAGTTGCGGGGAAAGTAGGAATAGTCACTGGAGGTGGTTCAGGGCATAAGCCGGCTTTTATCGGCTATATTGGAAGGGGTTTAGTAGACGCGGTAGCTGTAGGAGATATTTTTGCTGCTCCTCCGGTGCAGAGAGTGTATGAAGCTATCAAAGCTACCGATGCCGGAAAAGGAGTGCTTCTATGTTTGGGAAATTATTCGGGAGATGTGATGAACTTTGGTATGGCTCAAGAGTTAGCCCAATCAGAAGGAATAGAAGTAGAAAGTGTCATAGTTAATGATGATGTAGCGTCTTCTCCCAAAGAGAGAATGGATAATCGGCGAGGAGTAGCCGGAGAGGTAATACTCTGGAAAGTAGCAGGAGCATTAGCTGAAGAAGGAGCAGATTTGAAAAAGATTAAAGAAGTAGGAGAAAGAGCAGTGTTTAACACTCGTAGTATGGGAGTAGCCCATACTCCTTGTATCTTACCCACTACTGGAAAACCTTCTTTTCAGATTGGAGAAGAGGAAATGGAAATCGGAGTGGGGCATCATGGCGAGCCAGGGATTAAGAGAACCAAAATGATGAGTGCTGATGAAGTTACTGAGCTTCTCACTCGCCAGGTTTTAGAAGACCTTCCCTTCCAGAGAGGAGATGAAGTTACCGTTTTAATCAACGGTTTAGGTTCTACCTCTCTTTTAGAGATGTATATCTGTTTCCGTAAAGTAGCCCAAATTCTCTCCGACTATGGGATAAAGATTCACCGGACCTATGTAGGAGAATTCTTTACTTCTTTAGAAATGGGAGGTTTTTCAGTAACCTTAACTAAGATGGATGAAGAACTAAAAAAATTGATAGATGCTCCCTGTGATGGAGTACACCTCATCCAACACTAAAGGAGAAAGCTATGTCTAGTATACCTTTTGAGAAAGTAAAAAAGGCTTTCAGTCGAATTGGGGAGAATCTGGAAAAACATCGCCAATATTTGAATGACTTAGATTCCCCCATTGGTGATTCTGACCATGGAGAGAGTGTTTGCAATGCTTTCCATAAGATTCAAGAGGTGGTAGATAAATTTCCAGAAGAGAAAAGAGATATCGGTGAGCTTTTACAAGCGGTAGGGAAATCTATCGTTCTCTCCGGGGGTGCAGCTATGGGACCTCTCTATGGTACTGCTTTTATGGATGCTGGAAAGGCAGTACTGGGAAAAGAAGAGCTTGCCCCTGCAGATTTAGTCCAGATGTGGGAAGCTTTTGCTGGAGGGATAAAGAGAAGGGGACAGGTAGAGTTAGGAGATAAAACTATGTACGATACCATTTATCCCTCTTTTTTAGCTTTGAAGAAGGCCTATGAGGAAGGCAAATCCTTGAAAGAGATGCTCCAAGAGGCAATTGAAGGAGCGCGGGAAGGTATGGAATCTACTAAGGATTTAATCTCTAAGCGTGGTCGCTCCAGTCGCTTAGGAGAGAGAAGCATAGGCCATATTGACCCGGGAGCAGCTTCCAGTTTCTTCATCATCGAAGCCTTTTTTGGAGTTTTGGCAGAAGATTAGCTTGCTACCTATCTAAGGGGTGAGGAGGAAGATTTTTAGCTCTCCTCACCCCTTAGATAGGTAGCAGAAATCAGCTTGTATCAGACCGTTCCTTTTTAATAAAGACTCTCCTTTTCGGGTAATAGGGGTTTTTGGTAGAGAGCTAGTTGCAATTTTTTGGCCGTTCATTATCCTCAATATGACTCCAATCATATCCAATCATAGCTTATCCCTTGAGCTTTCAAATACTCTCCTTCAATTAGGAGAATAATTCTGTACTGAGAAAGAATTAAATAATGAGCAGGATTTTCGAAAAGTTTCAGTTCTTCTTGATAAAAACATATGGAGGAAGTAAAATGAAAGAAATCGAGAGTTGAAAAAAGGGGGAGTTGCTATGGATATTAAAGATTATACTCGAGAAATGGCTGACCGGCGGTTTGCTGCCTTAGAAACATTGAAGACCATTACTGAGTGGTTAAACGCCACTAAACCTACCAGTTTTTTGGAAAAAGGAGCTCCGGTGGGTGATGATCAGATAAGAGAAATATGGCGGAGGTGGGTAGACGCCTATAGTGATTTGTTTGAGAAGACTAAAGTTATACCTGATTTACTGATTGAGGATGTGAAAAAGCTCTATGGCTTCGAAAAGGGAACATCTTCGAGCCAGTAAGATTTTACTGGGAACACAGACCCCGGTAGTACATGAGCTTTTGGAGCTGGCAGTAAAGCGACAAGGAATAGAGCATGGTTATCTGATTTCTAACGTAGATTCCTTAGCCATGATAGGCCAGCTCCTGGGTCCAGAAGCTAAAAGAGAGGCGGTTTTGCATATTTTGCAAGATTGGGGGATAGTTACCTCCGAGGATGTAGATCATTTCTCTTCTTTTATTCCTTCTCGGCAGAAAAACACTACTTCTTCTAAACCCTCAGGTAAAAGAAAAAATCTCCCCAAAGAAAAGGGCAGAAACCCCTGAAGGAATAGGTAATTATATGACTACTAAAATCAACCTGCTTCTGTATCATCTTAAATTACTCCTCTACTAAGAGGAGAGAAAAAAATCTTGAGGGTTGTTCCAGAGAATCATTTTCCCGATTTCCTGGGCATTAACTATACTTAAGTATCCACTCTCTACCATTTCTCCCAAAACTTGAGCTATAGTCTCTAAATTAAATAATATTGAGCCCACTGCTCCTTCTACGTTCCAAGAATCTCCCCCCATCATTATTCGAGCTCCTCCGGTGGTCTCTAACCATTCTCTAAGAGCTAATCGGGAGAAAGTAGGAGATAAAAGGGGAAGCCAAACTAAATCTAAATAGAGATTAGGATAAAAAAGGGCCATAGCGCCTGGTTCTCCAATCCAGGGAAATCCTCCGTGGAAAAGAGCAATCTTTACTGTTCGGTATTCTTCAAAAATTGGCCCTAAAAGAGAAGGAGCTGTCTGAAAAGCCTTACCCGGGCCGGTGTGGATTTGGATGGGGAGGCCTAATTCTTCAGCTTTTTTAAAAAAGTAATGGAAAAGAAAATCCTGAAAGTTTACGATTTCCTCTGGGGTTTCTTCTCCTGCTGCTCGATAAAAAGCTACTTCGGCTTTTTCTTGAGTTACCTTCTTAAAAGAGAGCCCCCGGTCGTAGGCAATGGCAAGTTTCAATGCGGAAATACCCTCTTTTATTCCTTTTTGGAGAACGTGATCAATCAAACTTAAATATTCGCCAAAAGTTTCTACTTTGATTCTCTCTCGGTCAGCATAAAAATAGGGGCTTTGGCCATCGTGGTCTCGGGCTTCTCGGTTGTAACCAAAAAAGAAAGGATCTAAGCGCAAAACGGGAGAAAAAATTTCTCTATCTACTTGAAAATCCCCTACTACCCAATAGCGATCAAGAACAATTTTTTGAATATTTAGTCGGTCGAGTAACCATCTTTTTACTATGTCTCCTTTTTCATAGTTTTCTCTAATTTGCCGAGAGAGACTTTCCCAGTTCTCTTGGCGGAGGGAGTTATCCTGGAATTCATACATAAACTGAAAAGCTCGAATTAGATAGCGGTAAAAGGAACTTGCCGGAATGGTTTTAAGTCGAGATAATAACTCTTCTCTAGTTAGATTAAAACTTTTTCCTGTAGTCCCGGATAGAATCCAGGATAGATAACTCCGTTCCAAAATAGAAAAAAGAATATCCGGGCTTTCTTGAAACTGCTCTGGGGGAAGCAGGTGTTCATGGCTATCGATTTTGGGGCTCTCCAGCAAAAAAGAAAATAACTCTTGAGAAATATTGTTCATTTTTCAACCTCCTCTTGAATATTGCCTAACTTTAATATAGTTAACCATAAAACTTATCAAATCTTTCCCTCTCTTGCTCTTTTGAAATCTTCTATCGGAAAGTTTCTAAAACACCATAGATTCCCGATAAGAATATTCGGAAATAAAAAACGAGCCATAGGGAAGACCCCTATAGTTGAGAAGGTGGATAAGATGATGAAATACTGAATAGAAGGATGTTACAATAAGTTTCTACAGCCAATTATAACTATGGAAAGAAAGTTAATAAAGGAACTCTACAATGAGTTGACACCATTCTCGGAACTCGGGCCCTTGACTAAGTCTACTCCATTATTTATAATCATTATGCCATTTGTGAGCGGGAATAGCTCAGATGGTAGAGCGCCAGCCTTCCAAGCTGGGTGTCGCGGGTTCGAGTCCCGTTTCCCGCTCCATTTTTGTACTTTGTAAAATCAGCCACAGTTATAGGAGATATTTCTCTTATTCCAAAAACGAGGAAAAGAAAAACTAACTAATAATACCTTTTCCTTCAGTTGAGTAAATCTCTCTTGCACCTTCTTTTGCTACTCTTTAAGCTATTTTTTTATCCTCTCCTTATAGTATTCCGCAAAACTGGTTAAAATATTAAAATATTGAAACTTTGAAAAGTAAATTACATCAGAAGTCAAAAAACTAAAGGTCGTTACGCATAGAGAAAGACAAAGTCTTTCTCTATGGTTCTTGTCTTTTGTTTTTTTAAGTTTTCTTAATCTTGTGTCGCAAACTGCCTTTTTCTCCAGCATACTGGTGGATATTTTCCCACCAGTAGTTTTTGTTTATTTGCTTTTTAAGTCTTTGTTCTTTTCTTTTGCTTTTTGGGGGTTATAAGGGGGGGATCCTTCTTTCCCCTTTATTGCCTGTTCCGTCATTCCCAAAATCTTCTATCGGGAATCCACCTCTTCCGTAATTCCCGAATTTTAGTCGGGAATCCAGATATTCTTGTTCTTAAATAATATAGACCCCGGCTTAAAAATTGCCGGGGTGACGAAAGCGGAGGGTTGTTGTAATAACGAAAAAGAAAGGGGTTGATAAGGGGGTATTTTCCCCCTTATAGTTGCTATAATGGGTTTTGTAGTTAACTATATTTTTAAAGGGATAAAATGTTTTTTCTGCAGCGGGAAGAGGAAGTAGAATTAGTCATAAACCACTCGCGATTTGTGGGAAAAAGCCTGGAAGTGCGCTCTCGGGAAGAAGTAAAAGAGAAGTTGCATGAGGTAATGAAGCTGTTTCCTGGCGCTACTCACTATTGTTATGCTTTCCGGATAGGAGAAAATAAGGTAGAGGAGTTTTCTTCCGATGCTGGGGAGCCACCAGGAAGTGCAGGAAGACCTATATTAGGTGCTATCCGGCGGGGCGATTTTACTGATACTTTAGTAGTGGTGGTGCGTTTCTTCGGAGGTAAAAAATTGGGGATCAGAGGGTTGATTGATGCTTACGGGAAAACTGCTCAGCTGGTTTTAGAAAAGTCGGGTAAAAAAGAATATAGGGAAATAGAGTTCTTAGTTAAAATTAATCCTATTTATTTCAGTCTGATGGTAAATCAACTGGTAGAGGTTGTTCAGGATAAGCAGCTTCTCTCAATTTATCCCGATAGAGGAGAAGTGCACCTTCGTATTTCTCAGAGCGAGGAAGCAAAAATAAAAGAAATTCTTGAGGAAGGAGAAAGAACAGGAAAAATTTTAGAAGGAAGAAGAGTAAGGTAGAGTTTGCCCGGGTAAGCAAAAAAACTGATCTATCGGTAGGAAAAGAAAATAACCCCGTCTTTATTCTTTCCCCATAATTATGTTCAAGTCAGGATTCCCCATTTTCCAATTTTCCCTTATTTTAACCGATCATAGCTTGTACCTCCTCGTGATTTAATTGCCTGTTTCCTATTTCATCTCACTCTTTGGTATATCTTTTTCCCAGGTGGATGGCCTCCTTTCTGTGAAATTTTCCATAAAATTTACTTTACCATAAAGACCATCCACTTTTCTATTTTTACAGGAATTATAGGACATAACCTAACCTCAGTGCTCATTCCATAGAGCTTATCTCCTACTAGTGTTTCTACCAGGCTATTTTGTCTGGCAGTTGCCAGGATAAAATAGCCTCTAACTGCTAGATATTTTGTCAAAGAATAAGAAAGGACTGAGGCACTCCTCACTGGGAATATCTCAGTCCTCAAAGTCAGCTTACAGGAGTTCAAGTTAAAGGAAAGCGAAGAGACAGCTTCTCCAGAAGAAATCCGGGAAGCCTTAAACTCTCTAAACTTTGCTGAGGTAGAAATGGAAAATCAACAGTTCTTACTCAAAATCAAAGGAACAGAACTGAGTAATAAAATCTTAAAACTCCTCAAAATTAAACCTCCTAAAAATATCACCCCTAAAGAAGGACCATTTTTGTAGACCACTTAAGGTAGTGAGTGTAGTGACAAAATAGCAGATTCTAATTTAAAGAATATAGATTTGATGCGGGTTTCAGCTAAGTGAAGTGTCAAAGTCAGTTATATGTTATGAGTGATTTTTCAATCAGTTTTTTTCTGTAAGAAAAATTATAGTTTAAAGGATAGGTCTGTTTTATTCCCTCTTTCTTGGGTCAATTGTATTTTACCTGTGATAATGTAATAAAGTTTCTTCATCTTTACTGAAAAATTACTCTTTTTCTTCTTTTCCTTGATAAAATAGGTAGGTGGAAAGGAAAGTTAAAAGAAGTAGAGGGAATGGATACTCGTTTTATGAATCCAGAAAGAATAAGGAGATATCTCAATTTTATTCTTACGGAAAGAGCAAAAGAAATTGTGGTTGAAGACCTTTCTCCGGAAGAGGGAGAAGAAGTGTTAAAATTTCTCTATCAATGTTTAATGGAGAGAAAGATATTTGTTTTCAGCGCCACTCCTCAGCTTGGTAGGAAATGTTTGGAGAAGAATCCGGGAGGAATGGTTATTGCTGGTTATTATTCGGTATCGGAAGGAAAACTGGCTCGAGTGGCAGCAGAATATGTAGGAGGATGTGGAGCCGGAAGAGCTTATTGTGCTCTGCAACCTGATAGGGTGATTACCCCCTGCGTGTTTATGTTTATTGCTTTAGGAAATATTGTAGAACAGCCTTTCTCCCAAATCTGGAGGGAACAGGTGGTGTTAAAGGAACTGAGAGATAGAACACTTTATGGAGGGCATGGTGGAAAATGTGATTACCAGTCAGTATGTGGAGGTTGCCGAGCCCGAGCTTATGCTTATTTTAAGGATTATTTAGCTCCTGACTCGGGTTGTAAATTTAATTAGGAATTTTGGGAAGAGAGTCCAAAAGAAAAACTTTATCTGGCAAATTTTTGATTTAATTGAAGAGGTGAAAGATGGATAATAGTTTTTACATTACTACTCCTATTTACTATGTCAATGATGTTCCTCATATCGGTCATGCCTATACTACTTGCGCTGCTGATGTTTTAGCTCGCTATCATCGCTTACGAGGGTGTCAAGTTCTTTTTTCTACTGGCACCGATGAGCATGGGCAAAAAATAGAAAAAGCCGCTAAAGATCAGGGGGTTTCTCCTCAAGAATTAGTGGATAAAGTGGTGGTTCGTTTCCAAGATTTGTGGAAGAAAATGAATATTTCTTACGATGAGTTTATTCGCACCACCGACCCCCGCCACATAAAAGTGGTGCAAGATTTTTTCCGGTTACTGGATGAGCGAGGCTACATTTATCTGGGAGATTATGAAGGATGGTATTGTGTCCCTTGTGAAACCTTCTGGCCCGAAAACCAACTGGATGAGCGTTTGGTTTGTCCGGATTGTGGAAGACCTCTGGAGAGATTGAAAGAAGAAAGCTATTTCTTTGCTCTCTCCCGTTTTCAAGAACCACTGTTACAATATTTGGAAAGTCACCCCGATTTTATAATGCCTGAAAGTCGATATCATGAGATTGAAAGTTTTATAAGAGGAGGACTCAAAGACCAGAGCATTTCTCGTCTGGGGCTGGAGTGGGGGATACCCGTTCCTTCCAACCCTCGTCATACTCTTTATGTGTGGTTTGATGCTTTGGTTAATTATTTAACTGTGGCTGGTTGGGGAAGTTCGGAAGAAAAATTCTCTACTTTTTGGCCTTCTGCTTATCATTTGGTGGGTAAAGATATTCTTCGCTTTCACGCTGTTCTCTGGCCCGGAATGCTTATGGCTGCTTCTTTGCCTCTGCCTCGGCGAATATTTGCTCATGGCTGGTGGACGGTAGAGGGAGAAAAAATGTCTAAGTCTCGGGGTAACGTAGTAGATCCTTATTTAATGATTGACCGCTATGGAGTAGACCGTTTCCGATACTTTCTCTTGAGGGAAGTTAGTTTTGGCTTGGATGGAGATTTTTCAGAAAAAGCGCTAGTAGAACGTTCCAACTCTGATTTATCTGATAATTTTGGTAACTTTGTTCATAGAACTTTAGGAATGGTGTGGAGATATAAAAAGGGAGTGGTAAGGAAACCTTCCCCTTATCCCGGTGGAGAATGGGAAAAATTGCTGGAGGAAGTAAAAGAGAATTTTTCCTATCATATGGAGCAGTTTGCTTTTTCTCAGGCTTTGGAACAGGTTTGGAAACTGGTACATTTTGCTAACCGCTATATTGATCGGGAGGCTCCTTGGCGGCTGTATCAAGAAGGAAAAGAGAAAGAAGTAGAAGGCATCCTTTATCAATTATTAGATAATGCTCGATTGCTGACTTTTTTTCTTTACCCTTTTATTCCTGATACTGCTCTAAAATTAAGAGAGCTTCTGGGTTTACCTCGAGACTGGGAGAAAGAAAGAATTTTATCCTGGCAAGGCGGTCCAGAAGTTTATTCAGTGGGAGAAGCTCAACCTTTGTTTCCTAGAATTATAAATTAAAGGAGTGAGAAAGATGACGTTACCGGAAATTAACTTAGAAGATTTTCAAAATATCGACTTGCGGGTAGGGGAGATAGTACAGGCAGAGAAAATAGAAGGAACCAAGGCTCTTTTGGCCTTGCGAGTTAATCTAGGAGAAGAAGAAAGAAATTTAGTGGCTGGTTTAGCTAATTATTACCGGCCGGAGGAGTTGGTGGGAAAGAAAATCATCGTTCTTACCAATCTAAAACCAGCTACCATCCGAGGAATTAAATCGGAAGGGATGCTTTTAGCTGCTGACGATGGAAAAGGGACAGTTAGTATTTTAACTGTGGATAGAGACATAGCACCAGGAAGCAAAATAAGATGAGTTTTTGGATTGATGTCCATGCCCATTTAGAAGGAGAAGAGTTCCTAAAAGATCGGGAAGAAGTAATAAATAGAGCGAAAAATGTGGGAGTAGAGATTATTGTCAATGCTGCTACTTCTTTTTCCTCAGTCCAGGAGACCTTGAGTTTAGTAAAGCGTTTCCCTTCTCTTTATGCCAGTGTAGGTATTCATCCTCAGGAGATAGGAGATGAACTGCCTGACTTCTCTATTGTGGAGGAATATGCGCAGGAAGAAAAGGTTATAGCTATAGGAGAAGTGGGTTTGGACTATTACTGGGATAAGGATCATATTCAGAATCAAAAAGAGGCTTTTATCAGGCAAATTGAATTAGCAGAAAAACTTTCTCTTCCTTTGATTATCCACTCTCGGGAATCTAATGGAGAGGTGTGGGAAATTATAAAGGAGAAGGTACGGGAGGTGACGGTGGTGTGGCATTGCTTTTCAGGAGATGAAAAGATTTTGCAAGAAGCCCTGTTACACCCGGTTTATTTTTCTTTAGGAGGAGTGGTAACTTATCCTAAAGCTACTCATCTTCGAGAAGTGGTGAAAAAGATTCCTCTCTCCCGAGTGCTTTTAGAAACTGACTCTCCCTACCTTCCTCCTCAATCGCGAAGGGGTAAAAGAAATGAACCGGCGTTTTTACTAGAAACTGCTTCTTTTCTGGCACAACTGTGGGAGATTTCTATGTTTGATTTAAGGGATAAGGTAAAGGAGAATTTTTACTCCATTTTTGGAAAGAAAGTTGATTTGCGTTATAATTAATAATAGAAGGTGAGATAGAGAGGATTTTTAGTTATGACTAAGATGAAAGTTCAAGGCTTAATGTTTGATCAAAAAAATGCTATGGCAGTGGTAGTGCTGAGCGACGAAGAAGAAAAAAGGAGCCTTCCTATCTGGATTGGTTTGTTTGAAGCTCAAGCTATTCTTTTAGGTTTGCAAGGGGTTAAAACTCCTCGTCCTCTTACTCATGACCTTATGGCTTCTATTATTCGCCAATTAGGAGGAGAGTTAAAAAAAATAGTCATTACTAAAATTATGGATAACACTTTTTATGCCCTTCTCTATGTCCAGGTGGAAGGAAATGAAATTACTGTAGATGCTCGTCCTAGTGATGGAATAGCACTTTCTTTACGGATGGGGGCTCCCATTTTTGTCTCCGAAGAAGTTCTTAGTTCTACTACTGTAGCCACAGGGGAAATAGACGATAAAGAAATAGAAGAATTTCGCCAATTTTTAGATAATTTAAAACCTGAGGATTTGAAAAAATATTTAGGTTATGAATCATAACTGGGTAGTAGGGGTCATTGGCCAACATTCTTGTGATGCAGAACTATACGAAATTGCTTATCAAGTAGGGAAAGGAATTGCCAAACGGGGTGCTACTCTCCTTTGTGGAGGTTTGGGAGGGGTGATGGAAGCGGCTTGCCGAGGAGCGAAAGAAGCTGGTGGTTTCACTGTAGGCGTTTTGCCTGGCAATTCCAGGGAAGATGCCAATCCTTATGTGGATTTAAAAATTGTAACCGGTTTGGGAGAAGCTCGTAATTTGATAATTATACTTACTGTTTCGGCTATCATAGCTTGTGGTGGTCAATTTGGAACTTTGAGTGAAATTGCTTTTGCCCTTTCTCACAATAAAGTTCTTGCTGGATTAAAAACTTGGAACATTCAAGATTCTACTGGGAAGAGAGATTTCTTCCCTCAATTTCCAAATGCTGAGGCGGCGCTGGATTATGTTTGGAAGAAACTGGAGAGAAATGATGCCTTTTAGTGAAGAACCAGGAGAAATTAAGGTGAGTGTGTCTACGCTAGTGGAAATGGCGGCACGGACTGCCTCTGAAATAGAGGGAGTAGTAGGAGGTTTTGATCGCTTACTAAAAAATGCTAAGGTTATGGTAGGAGGAGAAATTCTTTCTCTTAATGATAAAGTTTCTGTTGAAGATAAAGAGGTATTTATTAACTTTTCTTTAAAGGTGGATTCACGAAAAGACTGGAAAGAAATAGCTCAGAAAGTACAACAAGAGGTGGCTCAAAAAATTAGGGAGTGGGGATTTCCCTTAAGGGGGGTGAATGTAGATATTTCGGAAGTGGAATGGTTTTTAGAATAAAATAAAAAGGGGTGATGGGAATTGTACAATCCTGAAGGCTTGTGCCAGGTGTGCAGACATTGCGATCCAGAAATGAAAAAGAGGGGAATTTATAAATGTTTATTGGGAGAACAAAAAGAAAGAAAAGAGCCGGTGGATCGCTGTGATTATTTTTTTCCTGGACATCTGGAACATCCCGAGGAGAATTGCTCTATGTTGAAACCCTAACTTAGGCTTTGGTAGTTTAAGGAGGTAAATTTGGCTGGTTTTCATCACTCTCGCCGATGGGGACAACATTTTTTGGTAGATAAAGCTATCCGGGATGTAATAATTGATAATGCTGAGCTAAAAAATGAAGATACAATAATAGAGGTGGGAGTAGGGAGGGGTATTCTTACTGAGGTTTTGGTGCAGAAGGCCGGTAGAGTTATGGGCTGGGAAATTGACCAAGAGCTCTACCGGCTAGTTCAGGAAAAATTAAAAAATTATTCTAATTTAACTCTGTGGAGAGAAGATTTTTTATCAGCTGATTTGTCATTTCTTTCTTCTTTTGCTCCTCTCAAATTAGTTTCTAACATTCCTTATGCCATTTCCTCTTCGCTACTGTCTAAGATTATGGAAAGTGGCCTCAATTGGGATCTTATAATTTTGATGGTGCAGTGGGAATTTGGAGAAAAAATATTACAGGAGAAGGGAAATCCCCTTGCGGTGGGAGTTCATCTCCTCTATAAAGTAGAAAAAATAAGAGGGGTTTTTCCTGGTTCTTTCTCTCCCTCTCCTTCTGTGCGTTCTTCCATCTTAAAATTTACTCCTTCTTCTTCGCCGGTGGGTTTAAGCACTTACCGAGAAGTGATGCACTGGGTTCATTTTTTATTTTCTCAACGACGGAAGCAAATAGAAAAACTTCTTCGGCCTTTATGGGGAAAAGAAAAAACGCAAAGAATTTTGGCTCAAGCTCATATTAGCCCGGAGTGGCGAGCGGAAAACTTGGAAATTAAACATTGGATAGCTCTTGTTTCTCAGCTTCAGGTAGAGACAATAGTTGACTACCAAAGTCCCGGAGAAAGAAGAATTTCCCTAAAAGATTAACTTAAAAACTCTTTGGTTTTTATAGTTAACCGCAAACTCATTATAATTGACCGTCATCGTGAGCTCGAGGGATTCTTCTCCCCTTAGTAGTCTTTGTCTTTTTGGGGGTTGATAAAGAGGCTTTGTCTCCTCATTGTCTGGATTCCTGATAGATACATTCAGGAATCCAGACACGGTTAATCGTCATCGTGAGGCTACCTGATACATAATAATAAACTATAAGGGGAAAATACCCCCTTATCAACCCCTTTCTTTTTCGTTATTGCAACGACCCTCCTTTTTCGTCACCCCGGCAATTTTTAAGCCGGGGTCTATATTATTTAAGAACAAGAATATCTGGATTCCCGACTAAAATTCGGGAATTACGGAAGAGGTGGATTCCCGATAGAAGATTTTGGGAATGACGGAACAGGCAATAAAGGGGAGAACCCCTTTATAATCCCCCAAAAAAGAAAAAAGTTAAAAGATTAAAGGCAAAAAATACTGAGGAAGAAAGAACCTTCCTCAGTGGGAGAACCCCTTTATAATCCCCCCGGAAAGCAAAGGAAAAAGACAAAAACTTAAAAAGCAAAAACTACTGGTGGGAAAATATCCACCAGTATGCTGGAGAAAAAGGCAATCTGCGACGCAAGATTAAGAAAACTTAAAAAACAAAAGACAAGAACCATAGAGAAAGACTTTGTCTTTCTCTATGCGTAGCGACCTTTAGTTTTTTGACTTCTGATGTAGTTTACTTTTTAAACTTTCAATATTTTAACCAGTTTTGCGGGATACTATAATTGGTCAGAATGGTAGAAGACGGATTATCCTTCAAATTTTTCTGCTCCTTTAGAGCGTAAAGGAGATGTCCTCCTTGCGCTTAGGAACCTCTTTTCTTTCTCAGTGATATTTTCTTTTTGAAATTTATGTTTTAAAAGGGTTATAGAAGGATTAGTCTCTAAGTGTTATCCCTCAGTAGTATTTGTTTCTTTTAGTTCTTTAGGAGGTTATAGAGAGGTTGTTTTTTCCTATCGTTCTCTATCATGCCTGAAATCTTTTATCAGGCATCCATGCTTTTACTGAGGAACATTCTCTTCCTCAGTAATCTTTTTGTGTTTCTTTGATTTTTACAGGGAGTCATAGGGGGCATTTTCTCCCTATAGTTATGTTATAATTTATAAGCAATTTAGGAGGAAGATTATGAGTGCGATTAAGGATTTTTGGCTTAATAGAGCGCAGGCTAGGCAAATTCAAAAACTAAGAAATAATTATGTAGAAGCGGTTAATGCTCAAGAGGAAGAAATTTCTCGTCTCTCAGATGAGGAGTTAAAACATAAAACCGAGGAGTTTAAAAAAAGAATTCAAGAAGGAAGTAGCTTAGATGATTTATTAGTCGAAGCTTTTGCTGTAGTGCGAGAAGCGGCAAAGAAGGTAACTGGTATGCGTCCTTTTGATGTGCAAGTTATGGGAGGCGTGGTTCTTCATCAAGGAAAAATTGCTGAGATGGCTACTGGAGAGGGGAAAACTCTGGTGGCTACTATGCCTGCCTATCTAAATGCTTTGGAAGGAAAGGGAGTGCATATTGTTACCGTTAATGACTATTTAGCTAAAAGAGACCGTTACTGGATGGGACCAATCTTTGAGTTTTTAGGATTGTCGGTGGGTTTGATTCAACATGATTTCTCTCCTGCGGAGCGGAAAAAAGCTTATCTCTGTGATATCACTTATGGAACTAATACTGAGTTCGGTTTTGATTATCTCCGAGATAATATGGTTATCCGCTTTGAAGATGTAGTGCAGGGAGAGCTAAATTATGCCATTATTGATGAAGTTGATAGTATTTTAATTGATGAAGCGCGCACTCCTTTAATCATTTCCGGTCCGGCAGAAGAAGATACCGAAATTTATTATAAAGTAGATAAGGTAGTGAGGAAATTATCCTATCCAGAGGACTTCAATTATGAGGAAAAGACCCGTTCTATATGGTTAACGGAAGAGGGAGTTGCTAAAGTAGAGAACTTACTCCATATCGATAATCTCTATGATGAAACCGGAAAGGATTCGTTAGAACATTTAGTAAGGCAAGCTCTGCGAGCGCATCACCTTTATAAAAAAGATGTAGATTATGTAGTAAAAGATGGGGAAGTAATCATTGTAGATGAATTTACTGGTCGGCTTATGCAGGGACGTCGTTATAGTGATGGCCTTCATCAGGCTATAGAGGCCAAAGAGGGTCTAAAAGTGGCTAATGAAAATCAGACCTTAGCTTCTATTACTTACCAGAATTATTTTCGAATGTATAACAAAACCTGCGGAATGACAGGAACGGCAAAAACCGAAGAGAGTGAGTTTATTTATACTTACGGCATGCCAGTAGTAGTTATCCCTCCCAATCGGCCTCTTCGCCGAACTAATTATCCTGATGTCATTTACCGCAAGGAAGAAGAGAAATTTACTGCAGTAGTGGAAGAAATTGAAAAACAAAATAAAATGGGAAGGCCGGTTCTAGTGGGTACGGTTTCCATTGAAAAATCGGAAAAATTGAGTAAACTTCTTCATCAGCGAAAGATCCCTCATCAGGTGCTTAATGCTAAACATCATGAGAAAGAAGCAGAAATTATTGCTCAAGCTGGTAAAAAAGGAGCGGTTACCATTTCCACCAATATGGCTGGACGAGGAACGGATATTCTTTTGGGGGGTAACCCTGATTTCCTAGCTCGAGAAGAAATGAGAAAGCAAGGATTTAAAGAAGAGATAATTTTACAAGCAGCGGAAGGTTTGCCCACTGATTTACCGGAAGTAAAGGAAGCTCGGATAATTTACCGAGAACTTTTTTCTCGGTTTAAGGAAATGACCGATAGAGAAGGAGAAGAAGTAAAAACTGCTGGTGGTTTGCATGTTATTGGCACAGAGCGACATGAAAGTAGAAGGATTGATAATCAGTTGCGAGGCCGAGCCGGAAGACAGGGCGATCCTGGTTCCTCTCAATTTTTCCTTTCCTTAGAAGATGACTTGTTGCGTCTTTTTGGTTCGGATAGGATATCTCAACTTATGGAAAGATTGGGAATGGAGGAAGGAGTTCCTTTAGAACATCCTTTAGTTACTAGAGCTATAGAATCGGCTCAAAGAAGAGTAGAAGGACATTACTTTCAGATTAGGAAAACCCTTCTCCAGTATGATGATGTGATGAATAAGCAAAGAGAGGTCATCTACGGACAAAGGAGGACAGTGCTTAAAGAGGAAAATCTTCGTCCTTATATTCTAGAGATGATGAGGGAAGTAGTAAAAGATATAGTTTCTGCTTATGCTCCAGAGAAAGTTTATCCTGAAGAATGGGATTGGGAGGGTTTAAGTAAGCGTTTGTTTTCGGTCTTGGGATGGGAATGGAAGGTAGACGAAGAAAAGAAACTCAACTATTCTCCGTCGTTGTTACAAGAAGATATTTTCCAGTCTTTGCAAGAGGCTTATGCAAAAAAAGTACAAGAAATAGGAGAGCCCCTGTTTCGGGATTTAGAAAGATATGTGCTTTTACGAGTAGTAGATAGTTATTGGAAAGACCATTTGCGCAATATGGACCATCTCCGGGAAGGGATTGGATTACGAGCAGTAGGGCAGCGGGATCCTTTTGTGGAATATCAATTGGAAGCTTTTGATATGTTTCAGGATATGATAGCTCATATTCGGGAAGATACCATTCGCTATCTTCTACATTTACAGGTGGTCACCGAACATAAAAAACCTTTATCTAAGCCATCTTCTCCTAAATCCCCTCGAGAAAAAGTGGCGGCAATGCGGAGCAAAAATAAAGTGGGGAGGAATGACCCTTGTCCGTGCGGGAGTGGTTTAAAATACAAATACTGTTGTGGGAAGAATGAGTAAAAGGAGATAAGAATATGACCGATGTAATGGAAGAATTGGAAGAAGTTAAAGATAAATTAGAAGAAATAGGAGGCTATCTTTGACCAGCTGGATTTAGAGAATAAGATAAAAGAAATAGAAAAGAAGATGTCCCAAGAAAATTTCTGGGATAATAAGAATGGAGAAAATTCTATTTTAGGAGAATATAAATCTTATCGCCAGATTTGGGAACAATATCAGAGTTTGCAAGAGCGCTGGAAAGAGGCTCAAGAGTTTAGTTCTCTGATTAGTGAGGTAGATCCAGAATTTTCTGAACTCAAGAGGGAGATTAAGAGTTTAACTCAGGAAGTAGAAGACTTAAAAATCCGGCTTCTTTTTTCTGAGCCAGAGGATAGCCATAATGCCATAGTTACCATTCATTCTGGAGCGGGAGGAGTGGAATCTCAAGATTGGGTGGAGATGCTTTTTCGTCTTTATCTCCGTTTTTGTGAAAGAAAAGGTTTTGAGGTTCGAGTTACTGATATTTTAGAAGGAGAAGAGGCAGGCTTAAAGTATGTGACTTTCTTAGTGCAAGGAGAGTACGCCTATGGTTATTTAAAGTCAGAAAAGGGAGTACATCGCCTTATTCGTCTTTCTCCTTTTGATGCCAATCATCGTCGTCATACTACCTTTGCTTTAGTGGAGGTTACCCCGGAGATGGGGGATGATATTAAAGTGGAAATTGATCCCCAAGATTTAAAAATAGAGACCTTTCGAGCCGGAGGTCACGGAGGCCAGCACGTAAACGTAACTGATTCAGCGGTGCGTATTATCCACGTCCCTACAGGAATAGTAGTACAGTGCCAGAACGAGCGCTCTCAACATCAAAATAAAGCTTTAGCTATGAGGATATTGAAATCTCGACTTTATGAATATTACCAAGAAGAACAAAAGAAAAAAATTCAGGAAATAAAAGGAGAACGCAAAGACATTGCCTGGGGTAGCCAGATCCGTACTTATGTTTTCCATCCTTATAGTTTAGTGAAAGACCATCGCACTGGTCACGAAACGGGTAATATTGCCCGGGTGATGGATGGGGAAATTGATGATTTTATAGAGGCTTTTCTTCAAAAAACCCAGATTTCTTCCGAAAAGGAGTAAAATCTGTGAAAGTTTACGCCTTAATTGGACCAAGTGGAACAGGAAAAAGCTATCATGCTCCTCGCTTAGCCCAAAAATATAAAATTGATTGTATAATCGATGATGGGCTTCTTATTTCCAAGGGGAGGATTATCGCTGGTCGTTCCGCTAAGGGAGAGGTTAATAAAATTCGGGCTACTAAAATAGCCCTTTTTTATTTCTCTCACGACCGAGCAGCAGTTAAAAAAGCGCTGCGAGAATTAGCTCCTCAAAGGATAATGATATTGGGAGTTTCTCTCCCTATGGTAGAGAAAATCTGTGAGCATTTAGAGCTTCCTCCTCCAGAGGAAGTTTTAGATATCGAAAAAATAGCTTCTCCTCAAGAAATAGAGTTGGCCTTGTCGGCTCGAGAAAATGAAGGAAAGCATACTATTCCTGTTCCTCTTGTGGAGCTAAAGAGAAACCTGTGGAATAATTTAATGGATGCTGTACCAGTCACTATTTGGAGATGGTTCTATTCTTCTCGAGAGAAAACAGTAGTGCGGCCTCCTTTTAGTTACTTAGGTAAATTGGTGATTTCTGAAAAAGCCCTTTTATCTCTTCTTTACTATCTTATTGCTCATCTTTCCTGGATGGATAGGATAAAGGGATTGTCTATTCGTCGTGCTGATAAAGGAATAGAGATAGTAGTAGATTGCATTCTCCGTCCTGGTTTTTCTCTTTCTCGAGTAGGGCGTTTAACCCAGAAGAGAGTTAAAGAAGGATTAGAATATTTAACTGGGGTAGAGGTTAAAGCTGTACACATCAATGTAGAAGGAATAGCAGAGAAGAAGGAAGAGGTGGCTTATGCCTAAAAAGACTTTATTAGAATTAATAGAAGAGTGGGAGAAAGAGAAATCTCTCCTCCTTCACGGAGGGGGAGAAAAAGCAGTCAAAAAACAACACGAGGCAGGAAAACTTACTGCTCGGGAGAGAATAGAGTTACTAATAGATGAGGGAAGTTTTGAGGAGATTGACCTTTTTGTAGAGCATCGTGCTGACCGATTTGGTATGGCAGAAAAAAAACTTCCTGCTGATGGGGTGATAACTGGTTTTGGAACAATAGACGGAAGAGTAGTATTTATTTATTCTCAAGATTTCACCGTGATGGGCGGTTCCTTAGGGGAAATGCATGCCCGGAAAATTACTAAAATTATGGATATGGCTCTTAAAGTAGGTGCACCACTTATAGGAATAAATGATTCAGGAGGGGCTCGTATTCAGGAAGGGATAGATTCTCTTTCTGGTTATGGACAGATTTTTTTTCGCAATACCCAGGCTTCTGGTGTTATTCCCCAGATTGCTCTTATCCTAGGACCTTGCGCTGGAGGAGCAGTCTATTCTCCCGCTCTTATGGATTTTATATTTATGGTAGAAGGGGAGAGTAAGATGTTTGTTACCGGACCTCAAGTAGTAAAAGCAGCCACGGGAGAAGAAATTTCCGCTGAAGAATTGGGAGGAGCAGCAACGCATGCTACCAAAAGCGGAGTAGCTCACTTTATAGCTTCTACTGAAGAAGAATGCTTCTTAAAAGTTCGTACTCTTTTGAGTTATCTTCCTTCTAATAATGTAGAGGAACCTCCGGCAAAGGATTCTTCTGACCCCTGGAATAGAGACAATACTCCTCTTTTAGAAATAGTTTCTCCTTATCCTAATAAACCATATGATATGGAAGAAGTGGTGGAAGAATTAGTAGATAGAGATAGCTTTTTAGAGGTGCAAAAAGATTTCGCCCGTAATATAATAGTGGGGTTCTCCCGAATAGGGGGACAGGTAGTGGGAGTGGTGGCTAACCAGCCTTATCATTTAGCAGGATGTCTGGATATTGATGCTGCGGATAAGGCTTCTCGATTTATTCGTTTTTGTGATTGTTTTAATATTCCTCTTCTAACTTTAGTTGACGTTCCCGGTTTTTTACCAGGTAGTAATCAGGAGCTAGGGGGGATTATTCGTCATGGAGCTAAAATGCTCTATGCTTATTCTGAAGCTACCGTTCCTAAGATAACGGTGATTTTGCGTAAGGCTTATGGAGGAGCTTATTTGGCTATGTGTAGTAGAGACTTGGGGGCTGACCTGGTTCTAGCTTGGCCCACTGCTGAAATTGCAGTTATGGGTGCAGAGGGAGCGGTAGATATCATTTTTCGCCAGGAAATAGAAAAAGCTTTGGATTTTGGGGCAGAACGAGAAAGACTACTAGAACAATATCGTCAGGAGTTTTATAATCCTTACCAGGCAGCAAAAAGAGGTTATGTAGATGAAGTAATTGACCCTCGAGAGACTCGGATGAAAATAGCTAAAGCTTTGGAGGTTTTTTGGTCTAAACGAGAGGAAGGGAAGGGAAAAAAGCATGGTAATTTCCCAGTATGATTTAGGTGTGAATTTAAGTCCTCAGGTAGTGGCAGCGATTACTGCTGCTATTTTCCAAATTTTGGAAGAAGAAAAAAGACCTTCTTCGTCTTATGTTCCAAATAAAAGTAAAAACTGGAAAGGATTAGCCCTAAAGGAACGTTGTTGGGTACTTCGTTTGGGGAGGTAAATGATGAGAAAATTTTTGGTACGAGTAAATGGAGAAGAATATGAAGTGGAGGTAGCAGAAGTAAGAGAAGAGGGAGAGAATCAATGGAATATAAAAAATGTAAAAAAAGTTCCTACTTCTTCTCCTCTTCAAGTTACTACCACTTTACGTGCCCCTATGCCGGGGAGAATTTTGGCTCTTAATGTTAAAAAAGGAGAGAAAGTGGAAGCAGGGCAGGTGGTAATTATCCTGGAAGCTATGAAGATGGAAAATGAAATTACTGCCGAGCGAGGGGGAGTAGTAAAAGAAGTTTACGTGGAAGAAAATGATACAGTAGATAGCGGAGATCCTCTTTTGGAGATTGAGGAAGAAAGATGAGAAGGAACATCTTTTTGCTCATAGGGTTTTTAATCATTTTCGTTTTCTCTCTTCCTATTCTTTCTGAGAGATGGGAGAGAGAATCTCAATCTAAAGTAGTGGAATTGGTGATAGATTGGAATGATATGGAAGCAGTGGGAAAGATAGAAGATAAAGATCCTTTACTCCTGGCTGAGGAACTAAAAAAGGAAGAATTTGAAACTTTGGGCATTAGTGAACTTACTTGGAGACAACTGGTTAATCAAGGAAAGATAGTTCCAGTGGCTCCCTCTCCTTTTGCTTCTCCTCTGTTACGTTATTTTCAGATTTCTGACCCCTTACTGCGAGAAACAGTTAAAAACCACCTTCTTCTTTTAGGAAAAGAGGTAGAAGAAAAAGGAGAAATACTGGGTGTAAATATTCTCTACGAAGAAGAAGATAAAATAGGAGTAGGCTGGGACTATAGGGTTATACAAGCTTTACAGGAACGAGGGTTTCGTCTCATACTTCGTCCTTATAATTATTATAATATTCCTCCCTCAGTCTTAGAAAACCTACTGAAAGAAAAAGCCTGGGAAACAGCTGAAGGAGTTATTTTCTCTGGAGATAGTGTTTTGGGTGCTCCTCGCCAGGATTCACTGCGACTTTTATCCTCTTTTCTGGAGGAAAAAGAGTTATTTTGGGGATATCTTGAGTTTGTAGGACAAAAAGGAGAAACCACTCTTGCTTCCTTTAATCCTTCTTTTACCCTTCGAGCTCACAGCATTCCTCCTGAAGAATTGAAAGGTTACACTCCGGTGGAAGCTAGAGACCGGTTTTTGCGGGCAGCAAAGGAAAGATCGGTTCCTATCTTCTATCTTCGTCTTTTTACCGATCCTCCTGCTTTTGGAAACTGGGAAAAAAACCTATCTTACTTAATCTCAGTTAAAAAAGCTTTAACTGATAATGGATATACTCCAGGGAAGGTGAATGTTCCTTTCCCCTCTTTTTCCCCTCCTCTTTATTCTTTGGTTTTCTTTTCTCTGGCTTTGTCTTTGTTTGTTTTTTGCCTTTGGAGCTCTTTTTTCCGTCCTTCTTTCTGGATTATTCCTTTGTGTTTTATTCCTCTGGCAGGGTTAATTTTCTATGACCTGATATGGGGTATGAGAGTTCTGGGGCTTCTCGCTGGCTTAGTTTATCCCACTTTAGGGATAATCATTTTAATTGATGCTATTTATTCGGGAAGAGGAAAACTCCAAAGTTTAGGATGGGCATTTATGACTTTATTTTCTGGAGCTTTAACCGTATCTCTCGGTCTTTATCACTGGTTGTTTGTTTTGCGGATTTATCAATATTGGGGGGTTAAAGCTTCTCTCCTCGTTCCTCCCCTTTTGACGTTGCTTTATCTTTTTAGAAAAAGTTATTGGGGTTTAAGTATTCGACAAGTCTTGCTAGAAGATTTAAAAAGATTTGAGCTATTGATAGTGGCTTTTTTAGGGGTGGCAGCACTACTCTATCTTACTCGCTCGGGTAATTTTCCTCTGTTGCCCGCTGGTGGCTTAGAAACCAAAATTCGAGTTCTCTTGGAGCGCCTTTTGTTTATGCGTCCTCGTACTAAGGAATTCTTGATTGGTTATCCTGCTCTTTGGCTTCTATTCTATTGGAACAAAGATAAAATTCGTCCTGCTTACAGTTTAATTTTATGGTTGGGAGTAGCAGTAGGATTTTCTACTTTCTTTAATTCTTTTTGTCACATTCATACTCCTTTTCTTTATATTATTTTACGGTTTTTCAATGCTTTAGTACTGAGTTTTTTTGTGGCAGTAGTTTATATTTTAGTAATAAAATTAGCTCTTTTTCTGTGGCAGAAAGTGGGGAGATGGGGAGAGAGAGACTATTCACCGAAAAATTAAATTTTTTATTTTAGGATATTATGGTTTTGGTAATTGGGGAGATGAACTCAGTCTCAGGGCAGTTTTGAAAGATTTAGAAGAAATTAGCGAGAAACTGCAACTTCCTTTTCTTTATCAGGTTCTCTACCGAGAAAGTGATTTTCTTCTTCCGCTTCCTGGTGAAGCTTATCCAGTGAGTAGAGATAATTTCTTTTCTGTACTTCGGACAATTAGAAATAGTGATTATGTCTTAGTGGGAGGAGGAAGTCTATTACAGGATGTTACCAGCTTTCGCTCTCTTCTTTATTATTTTTCCCTTTTACGTTGGGCACAGGGGTGGAATAAGAAAGTTATTTTTTACCGGGTGGGTTTAGGTCCTCTTCTCCGAAGAGAAAGCCGTTTTTTAGTTTCTCGCCTTTTGAAAAAAAGCTCTCTTTCTGTTTTTCGAGATGAAGAGAGCTTAGATTTAGCCTTAAGATTAGGTGCTTCCTCTTCTTTTCTGGGATGTGACCCTCTTTTTTCTTTTGAAAGCAAAGAAAAGCAAGGAGGAGAAAAGATAGCTTTGTTTGTTCGTCCTTTCCCTGAAAAAGAAAAGGAAATTTTATGTCGGGCCCTTTCTCAATTTAGTAGAGTTGAGGGAGAGGATTTAGAAGTGGTGGCTTTTCATCCCGAAAAAGATGAAGAAATAGCTAAAGAGGTGGCTAAATACCTAAATTGTCCTTGGATTATTATGTCCCAATTTTCTCAAATAATTCCTTATTTTGAAAAATTGAAAGCGGTTTTTACTCTCCGTTTGCACCCTGCAATTTTAGCTACTTTGCTAGATATTCCCTGGTTTGCCTTGAATTTAGACCCTAAAATACAGGCTTTTTCTCGATGGTGGAATGAGGAAAACCTCCTTTCCTTCTCTCAACTAGAAGAAAATAGGTTGGTAGAAATTTATCAGAAAAAAGAAGTCTTGAAAGAGAGGGGGAAAAAGATAAACAGAGAATTGGAGAAAAGATCAGAGGAGAGCGTAGAAATGTTGAAGGAATTTTTGAAAAAGGTGGAAAAGAGGAAATGAAAGTTACTAGCCGGGAACTCTTCGGTTTTTCTTTTTATGATGGTGATTTACCTGAACTTTTGGAAGTGTTAGAAAATAAAATAGAGAAAAAAGAGAAAGTACAGGTGATAACTGCTAACCCGGAAATTTTAGCTCGAGGATTTGAGGAGGAAGAGCTAAATAAAGCATTAAAGGAGGCAGAAATTGTAGTAGCTGATGGGATAGGAGTGATAGTGGCCTCTCGTTTTTTAGGGAAAGCGATAAGTCACCGTTTACCCGGAATAGAAATAGGAGAGGCTCTTATGAAGAAAGGAGAGGAACAAGGTTGGCGATTTTATTTTTTGGGAGGAAAAGAAGAAGTAACATATAAAGCAGTGAAAGGGTTAAAAACCAGGTATCCCCAACTGAGGGTGGGAGGTTTTCACCATGGATATTTTAGAGATGATGAAGAAGTTATAGAAGATATCAATCGAGCTAATCCTCACATACTCTTTGTAGGTCTGGGAGCTCCTCGACAGGAATACTGGATTCGTAGGAATCGGGAGAGAATTAATGCTGTGGTGATGATGGGAGTAGGGGGGAGTTTTGATGTGTGGAGCGGAACTAAAAAAAGAGCTCCTCAGTGGGTTAGAAAATTGAATTTGGAGTGGGCTTATCGGGTAATTTGTGAACCTCAACGTTTGCAAAGGGTTATTCCCGCTTTTTTTAATTTCATTAAAATAGTATGGAAAAACAAAAGAAACTAGATGGTATAATAGCGAAGAAGAAAAGATGGGATTTTTAGAATTTAAAAGAGTTTATAAAATTTATCCGGCAGGGATAAAAGCCTTAGATAATGTGAACCTTTCCCTAGGGAAAGGAGAGTTTGTTTTTCTATGGGGAGCCACTGGTGCGGGGAAAACTACTTTGATGAAGCTCATAACCAGAGAAGAGGTGCCAACCTCGGGGGAAGTGTGGTTAGAGCGGTGTAAAATTAGTTCCCTAGAAGAGCGGTATCTGCCTCTTTTGCGCCGTAATCTGGGAGTGGTTTTTCAGGATTTGAAATTGGTTCCTCACTGGACGGTTTACGAAAATCTTATTTCCCCGCTTTTAGTCTTGGGAGTAAAGAGGAGATACGCTCATCGTTTAGCAGGTGAAATTTTGGACTTGCTACATCTCCAGGATAAGAAGTATCATAAAACAGAGTGGCTTTCAGGGGGCGAAAAACAAAAGCTATGCTTAGGTAGAGCTTTGATTCATCGTCCTTATTTAGTTTTAGCTGATGAGCCTACGGGAAACTTAGATAGTGCAACTGCTCTGGACGTGGTGGGAACATTGTTTGAGTTTTCTAAGAAGTCAGGAGCCACTGTAATTGTGGCTACTCACAGTGAAGACTTGATAAGTAATTTTCCAGCTCGATTAGTAGCATTAGATAAAGGTAAGGTAATTCAATCTTGAGGAGAAAAGCTTTTGTCTAAGAACAAAGAAACTTTCTATCATCGGGGAACTTCCTATTTAGTAATGGGATTTTTAAGTATTTTCTTTACTCAGTTGATTTTAAATATTTTTATCTTTGGCTATTTGGAATTAGAGCAAATGGGAGGAGTATGGCAAAGTAGCTTTACTATACAGGCTTTTTTCCAAGAAAACACCTCTCCTGAAGTAATAGAAAAAGTGGAAGAAGAAATTGAAGCTTTGCCATTAGTGGGAGAAGTAAGGGTAATTAGTTCAGAGGAAGCTAAAAACAGATTTCTGAGCTACTTTAGTCTTCAAGAAGACAACTTTGGTTTAGAGGAAAACCCTTTTCCTCCTTCTTTGGAGATTCGGGCTAAAAGAGTAGAAGAATTACCTCTTCTGGCTCAAGAACTAGAAAAGAAGGAGGAGTTTGAAGAAATTTTCTATGGGGGAGAAAATACTGAAGCTCTTCTACGTTTTTACCATTTTTTCCTTGCTGCTGGAGGAATTTTGCTCTTGGCTCTTTTTGTTTTCTCCCTTTTAGTAATTACTGCGGTTATTAAGGCTTCTATTCAAGCTCGAGGGATAGAAATTGAAGTTTGGAGTCTGGTGGGAGCTACCAAACGGTTTATCAGGATGCCTTTTCTTTATCAGGGGATGATAGAAGGTTTAAGTGGAGGAGTAGCAGCTTTGGTGGTTAGCCTGATTTTCTTCCACTTTTTGCTTGATTTTCTTCGTACTTCTTTTCCTTTCTTTTTCTGGATAGATTGGGAGGACTTAGTTTTTCCCTTAGGAGTGGTGAGTGTTTTGATGAGCAGTTTTTTAGGGTTTTTAGGAGCTCTTTTGGCTTGCAACTCAGTAGAAGAGGAAAATATTAAATGAGAAAGTTTGCTTTCTGGGCTTTTTTTTCCCTCCTTTTGTTTTTCTTTAGTTTTTCTGCAAGAGCTCAGGACTTAGAAAAGGAAATTTCTGAACAGCAAACTAAATTAGAGAAATTGAAGAGTGAACAGTTGAAATTAGACCAAGAGTTGGATAAATTATTAAAAAATGAGAAGAATCTAGTTGCAGAAATAGGAAACTTAGATAAGCAAATTGAAAGCCTGGAGAAAAATGCGGCTCAGTCTCGAGCTAAAATTCTCCAACTGGAGGCAGAGAGAAAAGAGCTACAAAAAGAGATTGAAACTCTTTCTCAAAAAATAGAAGAAGACAAAGAAAAAGTGAAAGATATTTTAGTTCGAGCTTACAAGTATAATGGAGGAGTTAATTTCTGGGAATTATTTGCAACTACCAGTGACCCTACTCAATGGGAAGAGCAATGGTTTCTCCTCCGTAAATATTACCAATCTCAGACTGATAGCCTGGGACGTTACTTAGAAGAAAAGGAAATCAAGGAGAAGAAGGAGAAAGAATTGGCGCAAATGATTCGTTTAGAATTAGTGTTAAAAGAGCAAGCGCTTTTAGAAAACGAGAAATTAGCTAAACTTAAAAGCACTCGGGAAGAAATGCAACGAAAAATTGCCTCAGATAAGAAACAATTTGAAAAGGCTAAAAATGAATTGGTTAAAGCTCAAAAGGAGCTAGAAAATTTAATTGCTAAGCTCCAGGAAGACATAAAAAAGAGAAGAGAGAGTCAGCCTCCTGTTTCTATTACCCCGGTAAAACAGGGACGTCTTTTTTGGCCAGTGCAGGGCACGGTTATTGAAGGTTTTGGGGAGCGGAAAGACCCTCGCTATGGAATTTCCTTTTATAATCCGGGTATAGATATAGGAGCGGAGAAGGGGAGTCCAGTTTTTGCTGCTCACGATGGAGTGGTAATTTTAGCTCAAACTCTCCGAGGTTATGGAAAAACTATTCTTTTAGATCATGGAGATATAATAACTATGTATGCACATCTCTCGGAGATAAAAGTAGCAGGAGGGCAAGAAGTAAAAGGAGGAGAGGTTATTGGCACAGTAGGTGATACCGGTCTTGCGGAAAGACCTCTTCTTCACTTTGAAGTGAGGGTGGGGAGCAGCGCTCGAGAAGAAGACCCTCTCAAGTGGCTAAGATAGGAGAGTGGGAGATGAAAAATAAAAAAATTTGGCTATTGATATGCTTGGCTATTCTACTGATAACGGTGTTAGCTTGGGAAAGTCAGGGAAATAAAGGAGCTTATGGTTTAGAAGATACTGTAGACTTAGAAAAGTGGCAACCTTTTTTTGAGACTCTTCTTTTACTGAAGGATAATTTTTATTCTGATGTGCCTTTAGACGATAAAGCTCTAATGGAAGAAGCTATTAGGGGAGTATTAAAAGCTACTGGCGACCCCTATGCTCGTTATTTAAATGAAGAAGATTATAAAATGGAAAATTCTGATCGGGTAGAGGGAGAGTTTTCTGGTTTAGGTATAGTCATAGCTATTAAGGATGAGAAACTTACTGTTATTTCTCCTATTCAGGGCTCTCCAGCAGATAAAGCGGGAATTAAAGCTGGAGATATCATTGTAGAAATAGATGGGGTGCCAACTCTGGGTATGTCCTCAGATGAGGCGGTGCGAAAGATGAGGGGAAAACGCGGAACTGCGGTGACCTTGACTATCCAAAGAGAGGGAGAAGAAGAAAATATGGTGGTGGAAGTGGTACGGGATATAATCAAGATTCAAAGTGTAGAATATAAAATGCTCTCTGGAGATATTGGGCTTATTACCATTTCTGAGTTTCATGGTCGGACTCAAGAGGAATTAAAAAAAGCTTTGAGCGATTTGCAAACTCAGGGAATGAAAGGTTTAATTTTGGATTTGCGCAATAACCCTGGTGGACTTTTACAAAGCGCAGTTTTAGCTTCGGGGATGTTTGTTCCTCGGGGTTATCCTCTTTTGATAGTAGAAGATAGGGAGGGAAAAAGAGAAAACATAATTAATTTTGTAGACCCTCTGTGGAAAGGACCAGTGGTTTTAGTGGTAAATAAAGGAACAGCGAGCGGTGCAGAAATATTAGCTGGAATTCTGCACGTTCATTTAGGTGCCGAGTTAGTAGGGGAGACTACTTTTGGTAAAGGAGTGATTCAGGAAGTTTTTCCTCTTTCTCACGGGGGAGGAGTAATTTTTACTGTTTCTAAGTATTACCTTTCCGATGGAACAGATTTAAACGGTAAGGGTTTAGAACCAGATGTTTTGGTGAGTGAGGAAGAGGAACAAATTAAAAAAGCGGAGGAAGAACTGCGTAAACTTATAGATGAGAAAGCCTTGGTTTCGTAAACCTACTCTGTGGGTTATTCTGGGTTTATTAGTCTGGAGTTTATTTCTTTTGTGGGGAGAATGGCAAAAAGGAGAAGAGGTAAATAACCATTACTTGACCTTGGCTAAATTCTATCCCCAGAATGAAGAGAAGTTTCTAGCTCTTTTTCTTCTCGAAGAAATAAAAAAAGATGCTCCTCTTCAGGTGGTTAAAACTCCTGAAGAGGGAGGAAATTGGGAAGTTCAAGTTACGCTGGATAGCCAAGAATCGCGAGAGGAATTTTCTCAGAAGATGGTGGATTTATTCCAGTTGCTTTCTTCGTTTGGTTTTGTGATAAAGGAGGAAAAAGAGGGGGAGAAAGATTTTTATTCTATTTTTCGAGGAACAGAACCCTGGTTTTTTCTGAAAACTTTTATTCCTCCCCGAGCTCGAGTAGCGCTGGTTATCGATGATTTGGGCTACAATCTGGGTATGGATGAGCGGTTTTTGGATTTACCGGTTAAACTAAATGTTTCTATTTTTCCCCATCTCCCCTTGAGTAAAAAAATTGCTTCTTTAGCTCAAGAAAAAGGGAAAGAAGTACTTATCCACTTTCCTATGGAAGCGGAAGATGCTCGAGAAAACAGCAGAGAGGCATTTTTACTCCGGGTGGGAGATAATAAAGAGGAAGTTCAAAAAAAAGTGGAAGAGGCTTTGCGACTAATTCCTCAAGCTAAGGGGATAAATAATCACAAAGGCTCTCGAGCTACCTCTGATTATTTACTGATGAGCTGCTTCACCGATAGTTTAAAGGGGAAAGGGTTATATTTTCTGGATAGTTTAACTTCCTCTAATTCGGTGGCTTATCAATTGGCTTCCCAGAAGGGAATTCCCTCTTTCCGCCGGGATATATTTTTAGATGGAGAACCTTCTTTTTCTTATGTTACGGCTCAATTAAATAAAACTGTGGAGATAGCCAAGAAAAAGGGGCAGGCTATTGCTATTGGTCATCCTAATGAAGCAACTTGCGAAGCTATTTACCAATTTGTGAGTAAATTTTCTGAGCCGGGAGTAGAATTTGTTTTTCTTTCAGAAATGGAGGGAAGAAATTGAACTTTGTAGATGATAATAATTGTTTGTTTTGTGGAAGTCAGAATCCTTATGGTTTTCATTTACTATTTAGACAAGAAGATGCTTTTACGGTCACGGAAACTTCAGTTCCCTGGTATTATCAAGGATTTAAAGGAGTAGTACATGGAGGGATAGTAGCAGCTCTTTTAGATGAAGTTATGTCTCACAGCTTGAAAAATGCAGGGATAGAAGCAGTGACTGGTACTTTAGAAGCGCGGTACATAAAACCTCTTTTAACTGAAAAGCCCCTCCTTGCTCGCGGTGAGATACTTAAACGAGAAGGAAGGATAATAGAGGCCCAAGGGGAAGTAATCCAAGAAGGAGAAGTAGTGGCTCGAGGAAAAGGAGTTTTTGTGGTACCCCGAGAAAGGAGTGAAAAAAATGGCTGAAATAAGGACTAGATTTGCTCCTAGTCCTACTGGATTTTTGCATTTAGGAGGAGCAAGGACAGCTCTATTTAATTGGGCTTTGGCTCGAAAAGAAGGTGGAAAGTTTATTTTAAGAATTGAAGATACCGACGTAGCTCGTTCTACCGAAGAAGCAGTAGAGGTGATTTTAGATAGTTTAAGGTGGTTAGGACTGTATTGGGATGAAGGACCTTACTTTCAGAGTAAACGCCTGGAAATCTATCGGCAATATGCTCTCTTGCTTCTAGAAAGGGGTTTAGCTTATGAATGTTTTTGCACTCCTGAGGAGCTAGAAGAGAGAAGACAAAAAACTATGGCTCAAGGTGAGAACTGGCGCTATGACCGGAAATGCTGGAATTTAAAAGAAGAAGAAAAAGAAGAGCTTAAAAAAGAAGGAAGAAAGTCGGTTTTGCGCTTTTATATCCCTCCCGGGGAAACTACTTTCGTAGACATGTTGCGGGGAGAGGTTCATTTCCAGAATGAAGAATTAGACGATTTTGTGATTATGAAATCAGATGGGATGCCTACCTATAATTTTGCTTGTGTGGTGGATGATGCTTTGATGAAGATTTCTCACGTAATCCGGGGTGATGACCATATCTCTAATACTCCTCGGCAAGTTTTGCTTTATCGAGCTTTTGGCTTTCCTCTTCCTCAATTTGCTCATATTCCTATGATTTTAGGCAAGGATAAAACTCGTTTGAGCAAAAGGCATGGTTCTCCTTCAGTTACCTATTATCGGGATCAGGGTTATCTTCCTGAAGCCCTTTTCAATTACTTGGCTCGTTTAAGCTGGGCTAGTGGAGAAGAGGAAAAGGAAATATTCTCTCGAGAAGAGATAGTAGAGAGATTTTCCATAGAAAATGTTACTAAGCATGCTGCGGTTTTTGACCTAGATAAATTAAATTGGATGAATAGCGTCTATATTCGTCAGGCAGATAATAAATATCTGTGTTCTATCTTAGAGGAAATCTTGGTTCGCAGAGGGAGAATAAAGCCAGAAGAAATTACCTCTGCTCATCGGGAATACTGGGAAAAAGTAATAGCTCTGATGAAAGAGAGAATTAAGTACTTAGCTCAACTGGATGAAGAAGCCAGTTACTTTTTCACTGAAGAGGTGGAGTTTGACCCTGTTGCTTTTGAGGAAATCCTACGGCAAGAAGGAGTAGAAGAGATATTAAAAGAATGTGAGGAAGTTTTATCCCGAACAGAAGATTTTCGAGCACCGGTTCTTGAGGAAGCAGTGAGAGAAATGGCGGGAAAGCAAGGGGTTAAAGCAGCGCGAATTATCCATCCTTTGCGGGTAGCGGTATCAGGAAAAAAAATAGGTCCGGGACTTTTTGAGCTTCTGGAAGTGTTGGGAAAAGAAAGAGTGATAAAAAGAATCCAGAGAGCCAGAAGTCTGATTAAAGAAAGTTGCTTCCTGCAGAATAGCAATGGTGAGTGATGTGGAAGAACAAATCGAAATCACCCCCCAGTTTGCAGAAACCCTGGAGCTCTTAGAGAATACCTCACGCAGTGTTTTTATTACTGGAAAAGCGGGGACGGGAAAATCCACTCTTCTGCGGGTTTTTCGCGATAATACCAAAAAGAAAGTAGTAGTTTTAGCTCCTACTGGTGTTGCTGCTTTAAATGTCAAAGGACAAACCATCCACTCTTTTTTTCGGTTTAAACCGGATATAACTCAGGATAAGGTAAAAAAGATTACTAAAAAAGGCAATAAAAATATTTATAAGGAAGTGGATACCATTGTAATAGATGAGATTTCGATGGTTAGAGCCGACCTTTTAGATTGTGTAGATAAGTTTTTGCGCCTTAATAGTAGCAAAGCGAAAGAGCCTTTTGGTGGGAAACAGATGGTTTTTATTGGTGACCTTTATCAGCTCCCTCCAGTAGTTAAGACAAAAGAGAGGGAAATTTTTAAAACCTGGTATGAGACACCTTATTTTTTCTCTGCTCATGCTTTTCAAGACCTGCCTTTTGAATTTATAGAATTGGAAAAAATATTCCGTCAAAAAGATGAGACGTTTATTGAGATTCTAAATGCTATTCGCAATGGAACCGTAACCAATGAGCTTTTGGCGATTCTGAACCAGAGGTACAAATCTGATTACGTACCCGGGGAAGGAGAATTTTATGTTTACCTTACTCCTCTTAACCGCTTAGCTAACCAGATAAACGAAGAACAATTAGCTAAAATTCCTGGCCCAACTTATAACCTTACTGGAGTAATAGAAGGAGAATTTGAGGAGCGAGACCTTCCTACAGAGAAAGCGATCTCTTTGAAAGTAGGAGCGCAAGTGATGCTCTTAAATAATGACCCCTATGGTCAGTGGGTAAATGGAAGTGTGGGGAAAGTGGTAGACGTGGAAAAGGATAAATCTGGGGAAGTAAAAACAGTAGTGGTGGAACTAAGAGATGGGGAAGAGGTATACGTTGAGCCTTTTACCTGGGAAATATTCGAGTATCAATATGATGAAAAATCAGCTTCCATTAAGACCCACACCTTAGGTTCTTTTACCCAGTTTCCTCTGCGTCTTGCTTGGGCTATTACTATCCACAAAAGCCAGGGGAAAACTTTTGACCGAATAATTTTAGACCTCACCGGAGGTGCTTTCTCCCCCGGCCAGGTCTATGTGGCTCTGAGCCGATGCACCACTTTGGAGGGGATTGTACTTAAACAGCCTCTCCAAAAGAAGCATATCTTTATGGATTGGAAAGTGCCACGTTTTTTGAGTGCCTATCAATATCGGATTGCGGAAGAGAAGATGCCCCAGGAAGAAAAAATCCGTTTTCTGCGTGAGGCTATGGAGGAGAAAAAGAGCCTGGAGATTGTTTACCTCAAAGGAAATGATGAGAAATCGAGACGGGTAATTGACCCTCTTTATGTGGGAGAATTAGATTATGAAGGAAAAAAATTCACCGGACTTCAAGCTTACTGCCACAAAAGGAAAGAGATAAGAAACTTCCGCATAGACCGAATTTTGGAAATAAAAAAGATATAGTTAATCAAGACTCATTTTAGTCTATCTATTTAGTGTTTACTAACTTCCCGGCATCGGTTACTCTCTTTGCTAAGAGCCTGATATTTATATTTCCTTTTCTCCTTTCTGGAGGGCAGGAGTTTAAGGAAAGAGAAAGCAGCGTAGAGAGGAGTTCTCTCATTAATGGGAGGAAAGACTCCGTTGCTCCGGAAACTTAGTTGGAAATTCATCCTTTTTTGTGATTCCCAAGATTAGTAGTCGGAATCTCTCTTTTCCCGTCATGCCTGAAATCTTCTATCAGGCATCTAAAAGTTTTAAATATATAGACCTCTGATAGAAGCATTCAGGGGTGACGAATGAGAAGAGGAAATCTTTCCTTCTTCCCCTTATACTGAGGGAGAGGTTTTTTATCTTTAAATGGTCTTTTTTTATATCTTTTCGGGTTTTTCGTTCTTTGTGTTTTTTGGGGGTTATAGGGGGTTTATCTCTTATAGTCGTAACAGATTTTGAGAGATACTATAGTAAACCGCATAAATGAAAAAAAATTATCTCTTATATCACTGAAAAAGAGCAGGGTTTATAAACCCTGCTCTTTTTCAGCAACTAATGCATTAAGTCCTGCTATAAAAGCATCAGGGTCTTTTACTTTTTTAATTTCAAGCAATTTGCCCAAATTTTGAGGGAAAGTACCGGCACAGCTGAATGGAGAGACCCCATTTTCTAAGAAATAAGTAAGAACATCGTACTTTTGCATAATTTCCTCGACGGGGGTATCTTTAGTAATCATTACAATCACTACCTTTATTAGCTATTATGTATTCAGTAGAGTCCTGCTTTATTTTCAGTGAGGCTGATAAAGATATTTTTCATCTGAGTATAGTGTTCAAGAATAACTTTGTGGGTCTCGCGTCCGATTCCAGATTTTTTATAGCCGCCAAAGGGGGCATGAGCAGGCAAATTATTATAATTATTTACCCACATTCTACCAGTTTCAACACCTCTGGCTACGCGTAAAGCTCGATTGATATCTTTGGTCCACACGGCACCGCCTAAACCGTATTCACTGTCATTAGCCATCTTGATGACCTCATCTTCATCATGGAAGCGGATAAAACAAACCACCGGTCCAAAGATTTCCTCTTGAGCTACTCTCATTTTGTTATCTACGTCTACCAAAATAGTCGGTTTCATAAAATAACCTTTATCGAGGCCGTTATCAGTGATGCGGTAACCACCAGTGGCTACTTTAGCCCCTTCTTTTTTACCTATCTCTATATAAGCGAGGATTTTTTTGAGCTGACTTTCGTTAATCTGTGAGCCCATTTGAGTATCTTTTTCCCATGGTAAACCTACTTTTACCTTTTCAAAAGCTGCTACTGCATCAGAAAGAAATTTATCATAAATTGAATCTTGGATAAACACCCGGGAACCTGCGCAACAAACCTGTCCCTGATTAAATAGAATACCTATCTGTAGACCTTCTATAGCTTTGTCCCATGGTGCATCTTCAAAATAAATATTAGCCGATTTGCCGCCTAATTCGAGTGTGGCAGGGATAAGTTTTTTGGCTGCTGCTTCGGCTACAGTATAGCCAACTTCTGTGGAGCCTGTAAAAGCTAATTTACGGAAACCTTCATGTTCAAGTATATAGTTTCCAGTGGTGGAACCCCGGCCGGTGACGATATTTACCACCCCGGGAGGTAAAACCTCACTCATGAGCTTAGCTAACTCCAGTGTGCTCAAAGATGTCTCAGATGAAGGTTTTAGCACTACGCAATCGCCAGCTGCCAGTGCCGGAGCTAATTTCCATGCAGCCATGAGAAACGGAAAGTTCCAGGGAACTATTTGACCTACCACACCTATTGGTTCTCTTAGAATGATACTCATAGTGTCTTTGTCAATCATCACTGCTTCGCCTTCTGCTGTTCGTATGGCTGAAGCAAAATAACGAAAATGATCTGAGCTTAGAGGAATGTCTATAGTAGAAGTTTCACGTATTGGTTTACCATTGTCGAGGGTCTCTATCATAGCTAATTTTTCTGCGTTGGCATCGATTAGGTCAGCTATTTTTAATAACATAGCTGCACGCTCTTGGGGGCTCGTATCTTTCCAGGTTTCAAATGCCCTCCAGGCTGCGTTTACTGCCCTATCAACATCTTCTTTTCCTGCGTCTACACAAGTGGCGAGCAACTCACCATTAGCCGGGTTGTATTCCTGGTATACCTTACCTTCTTTACCATCAACCCATTTGCCGTCGATAAAAAGCTTATAGCTGTCATCAATCAGCTTAGACATAACGGAAAGACCTCCTTTGCATTTTTAAATGCGGGTTTTCTAATACCTCATTAGAGGTTAGTAATACTATGTTAGAATGCACATCACCCCTTTTCTTAGTCTCATAGTATACCTATTGATATGAAAAATCAAGCAAAGAATTATGCTCTGTGTCTTCGGGGGAGGGGATAGGCATATTGCAATCTACTTTTCATAGGGAAATTCAGGGAAGGGGGTAGTGCTTTAAAGAGGGAAAGGGATTTGGCCTTTTTACTAAGACAAAGAAGAGAAAATTTTCTCCTTTCCTCATTCAGGAAGAAAAGAAGGGAAGGGAAAGCCCATCGAAACACTCTTTTATGCTTGGCTAGGCAATGTGCTAAGATTGTGTATACTGTCTTGAGAAAAGACAAAATTTTTACCAACGGGGATTGACATATAACCGAGGAGAGTTAAAGTGAGGATGTGGATATTTTGTTACACGAGTTCAGCTATTGCTTGAATCCTTGGTAATATTCACCAAAGTATAGACTTACGGGTCGCACTGTACTTAAGATTTACCGCAATAAAAACCTTAAACCTTTGATAACATCAGGAAGCGGCTTGGTTGCTGGAGATTTTCATAATGGGAATTCAGGTAGATTAAAATAGCTGAAGAACCGGGATTGAAATCCACAATAAGGGCGGGAGGGAGACCAGAAAAAAACGAGAAGATGATAAAAGGGAACAAGCCCCGATTTTGGGATCTATCCCCTTTTATCAGGGTCATCTCACCCTATCGAGAACGGTCTTTGGTTCATTCTCAATCTGTCAAAGGGCCGTCCCCTGACAGAGGTTTTGTTATTTACAGAGCTGAACATCCAGGTGAATAGCATAATATTTAGAACAGTCAACTGTTACTTGGAGTGAAGTGCCTTTGTAGGTGGTAAATAGTCCAGCTGATGGCCTTTCATCTGGAAGCTTAGAATACCCCTGTATTTTGACGGGTTCTGCAACATCCTTTAATTCCCAGCCACCGGTAAGTTCAATCTCGATAGTTACCTTTCCATCATCACTACATCCAGAGACTGTGACATTACCTACATCGATATCCTGTCCAGCCCAGATGGTTTGTTCTCCACCAGTACTCGTATCATAATAATACCACCATGTGCTGCCACCGCCTTCTGTGCCCCCACCCCAGGCAGTTTCATAGCTGCAAGCAGGTGTTGGTTCTTCGCATTCAACAGTATAGGTAAAGTAGGTCGCCCAGTTTTTACCGGGAAAATCTACTTCTCCACCCCAGGCAGTTTCTTTTTCTGTAACAAGGTCATATTGATAGCAGAGCTTATAGGTTAATCCTGTCGGGTTCGTGTAAGAATCGCTGCTCCAGGCATAATTACGGGTCATGGTCCACAGTTCATTGTTCCCTGGTTTAAGCAGAGAACTGATGTCCCAGGGACCTTCAAGTGTGCTCCAACCATGTGCATCTCCCGAGGGTGGGTACACATCTTTGATTGATTCGCCGTATACCATCGCATTTTCATCTTCTCCAACAAAGATACTGTTAATATACGCTTGTTCAGCATTATCACAATTCATTGTTAATGTGCCTGAAATGTTAAATGCATTATCTGGAATGTCAAAATTGCGCGTAAAAAGACGCCACGTATTGTAATCAGTGTCTTCGGTTAAGCGACTGCTGGAAATCCATTCAACTCCTGAAATTCCAACCCATGATAAATGTGTATACGCCACAACTGATGGAGTTGTATCACCACTATAAGTCTGATAAGATGCTGTATAACCTTCTGGATAACCTGGATTCTCTGAATCTTCAGCTAAAAGGAGGACATTATCTGAACGATCTCCACTGACCAAGCATTCACTGAATGTTCCCACCTTCTTAACCACCGCATGGGCAGCAATAATAATATCATCATCACAGCTTACACCAGCAGGCAGAGGTACACATTCCTGGTAAGATTCTACACCATCCAAGTCATCATCACCGTAAGGGAATTGTCCCGGAATAGGATTGCCTTTTTTTACCTGGGGAATATCACCTAGAGTAGCACCAACTGCAAAATGCGTTTCGTAAATGAGCCAACCCTCTGCAATGGCATCGTCGCTAAGCTGATATTTCACACACACCTTTTCGCTATCATTCCAGACCTGTACTTCTCCGACCGATATAGTCTGACCGGCATAGAGAGGAAATGTGTCCGGTGAACTCTCACCAAAACCCCGTGTAGGACCAGAAAAATCCTTCTCACCCGATGTTAAAGTGGTGCATCCCGACAAACCTAAAACCAGCAAAAAACTTAATATCGCTACCAAAGACAGCGTGTAATTTAATCTTCTTTTATTCATATCCGTTCCTCCTCTGGGAGATTCCTCCCCTCATATTCTCTCATCATTAAAAAAAATTTAAAATAGGAAAAGTAGCCAATCTTAATAGGAAAAGTAGCCAATCTTAATAGGAAAATAGTACTAACTTATAGGAGGGATATCCGGGCCCGGCAGGTAAAACTCCCCTTTATTTTAAACTTCCCACATTGATAAAGCTTCACCGAGCTATTAATTCCTGCGGGTAGTGAGGCTTTTTTTCTTCTCGCTATTGCCCATCCTCGCCTTTTTATTAAGAGTTTATTAGCGGAGACTTTTTTCAGGCTTACTATCCGTTTTGGGAGCTAAGGATCGGATGAGGAAAATAAATTAGATTTTTGCTTAGCATAGATTTATAATATTTTAATAAGGATAGATTTTAGTTTAAGGGGGGAAGAAAATGGCTACTAAGAAACAAATCGAAGCAGCTAAAGAAAATATTAAAAAAGCTCAGAAAGCCTGGAAGGAAATGTCTCATCGTCAACGCGCTTTAGCCCAGCCGCAAGGGAGAAAACGAGCTAAAGTAGGGGAACCAGGAGAAGGTGAGTATTTCCGCATCATCGTACGTCCTGGGGAAGAGTTTACTACTTTTCGCTACCACGATGTGGGAGAAAAAGGTCACATCTTGCGTCTTGCTGGGAAACGAGAAAGTGGTTCCTGGGCTACCCAGGCATGGCTCATCAGTAAAAGTGATGCTCATATGGAAGGAAAAGAGTTAATTCCCGATACTGATGATGCTAAAAAGCTTATAGAATCGTTAGCTTCTAAACCCGAACACGTGGAGGGAGATATATTTAAGGCTCGGGATAGGAAAAATGTTCCAGAAAGGGAAAAACCTACCCCAGCCCAGCAGAAGGCCAGAAAAGAAAACATTAAAAAAGCTCAGGCGGCAAGACGAAAGAATAAAAAATAAGGATAATAGGGAAAAATCTATTGTGAAATAGAGAGCTTTACTTCTAAAGTCAGTTTTTATTTTAATTGATGGCCAGATAAGAAAGATTTTAAAAGTAAGGAAGGGCCGGTGGCCCTTCCTCGGAGAATCGATTTTAGGTAGAGAGGTTTTGCTAACGTTTTTCAAGAAACAAGTTCCTCAGCAGAGGTTTCTCCTATGCTGCATCTACTTTTACTTCTTCTCCGTTGTCCAGCTTGATAACGTAAAACATGTTGGCATCTGCTTCTATCATCAATTTTGCCTCCACCGCGGTTCTATTTGGATTGGTCTCCAAGACTGCAGTTACTGCTTCCTCTAAGGAAACCGTAATTTGAGATAGAAGAGCAGCTGCTGGACTGGGATCCGATACTTTTTCACTGCCCAATACCTTTCCGGTTTGGGCATCTACTTTGACTTCCATTCCATTGCTGAGCTCAATTAGATACACCGGGCTGCCAAGAAGCGGGTCAGCGAACCTGGCAGATACTGCTTTCGCTTCAGAAAAAGTAGTTAAAGCTGCTTTTATAGCTGCCTCCATAGTAAGGTATTCTTTCGCAGATGGTTCTTCAGTAGGTTGTTCTTCCACAGGTGGTGCAGTAGGTTGTTCTGGCACAGTTTCCTGAGTACAAGCTGCCACACTGAGTGCTACACTAAGTAACAGTGCCACCAAAATCCCGACGAAATAGTGATTTCTCTTCATTTTTATCTTACCGCCTCTCTATTTTGTTTTACGAGGCTTACCTCGTCTGAAAAATAATGTAATCCTCAAAAATGAAAAGGTGATGAATTCAACATTAATTTAAGATGAAAAATAAAAAATTCTTCTAATCTCTAAAACCATTGAAAAATCTATATTCTGTCTCTTCTATTTCTAGTTTTTTGCAGTAACATTATTTTGTTTAAAAAGAAGCGGGATTGTTATAATTCTAAAGGAAGTAATGGAAAGCCTTGATGAGATAAGAGAGTAGAAACAGTAGGTAGCAAAAGGCGTTTCTTGGTGAGGGTAACCATAGAGAATGATAATGCTCAAATATTTAGAGCTTTAGGAATAAAGATTATAAGTTTATTCTCAGTGAGACTGTAATGGAGTAAACAAAGAAAGAGATTTTTATTCCTTGATATATCAATGGTTTTAAATTAGACTGTCAAAGTCAGGAGAAAAGAAAAAGCCTCTCCTGGACTATAGGGGGATAACGTTCTTATAAATATGCCACGAGAAAGGTGTTTCTTTGTTGACAGCGAACGAGATGAAGAAAAATTTTAAAAGGAAGGAAGGGCCGGGCGGCCCTTCCTCGGGGGTTTGATTTAAAGGAGGAGGAATAGGGTTTCTATTTTTAAGAAACAGGTTCCTCAACAGGAGCTTCTGTAGGTAACTCCTCAGCTGGAGCTTCTTCAACAGGAGCTTCTGGGGCTTCCTCAACTGGTGTAGCAGATTCTTCTTCAGTTGGAGCTTCCTCAACAGGAGCTTCTTCAACCGGCTGTTCTTCCGCTTCTATAGCAGATTCTCGAATTTCTTCTCCGTTATCCAGTTTAATGATATAAACTATGTTACTTTCCTCTTCTGCTAATTGTGCTTCTACTACGGCTCTATCTGGGTTGATATCTAATACTGCTGCTACTGCCTGCTCTAAAGAAACGGTGGTTTGGGGTAAAAGGGCAGCTGCTGGGCTGGGTTCAGATAATTGTTCGCTACCCAATACTTCTCCAGTTTGGGCATCTACTTTGACTTCCATTCCGTTGCTGAGCTCAATTAGATACACCGGGCTGCCAAGAAGCGGGTCAGCGAACCTGGCAGACACTGCTTGCGCTTCAGGAAAAGCAGTTAAAGCTGCCTTTATGGCTTCATCCATAGGAAGGCGCTCTGGTGCGGGTGGTTCCTCTGGTACCAGAGGTTGCTCTTCTATCGGTGGTTCCTCTGGCATCATGGGTTGCTCAGGTATAGCTTCCTGAGCACAAGCTGCCACACTAAGTCCCACACTAATTAACAGTGCCACCAAAATTCCAACGAAATAATGGTTCCTTTTCATTCTTTATCACCTCTTTATTTTATTTGACGAGTTTTTCTCGTCTGAGGATAATTTAATCCAGGAAAATGAAAAAGCGGTGAATTCAACATTAATTTAAGATGAAAATTGAGAAATTTTAGTATAATAAAAATGAAATGCGTATTTTAGTAGTGGAAGACGAAAAACGTTTAGCTGAAGTTGTTAAGAAAGGTTTAGCAGAGGAGGGCTATGCGGTTGATATTGCCTATGATGGAGAAGAAGGGCAATATATGGCTGAAAGTACTCCCTATGATTTGATAATCCTTGATATTATGTTACCTAAAAAAGATGGAATTACCGTTTGTCGGGAATTACGTCTTAAGGAAATTAATATCCCCGTATTGATGTTAACAGCAAAAGATAGCGTAGAGGACAGAGTAAAGGGTCTAGATTCAGGGGCTGATGATTATCTGGTTAAACCTTTTGCCTTTAGCGAACTTTTGGCCAGAGTAAGAGCTCTTTTGCGGCGAGAGGCTCTTTCTAAAGCTCCAAAACTCCAGGTAGGCGACCTGGTGATGGATACCTTAACCAGAGAGGTGTGGCGGGGTGATAAAAAAATCGAATTAACCACTAAGGAATACGCGCTACTTGAGTACTTTATGCGTCATCCTAATATGGTAGTTACCCGGACTATGCTTATGGAAAAAGTGTGGGATTTTGATTTCGAGGGCATGTCCAATGTTATAGATGTGTATATTCGTCGACTGCGGTACAAACTGGATAAGGAAGGAGAAGAAAGCATTATTGAAACTGTAAGAGGAGCTGGCTATAGGTTAAGAGAACTATGAAATTTTTTAAAAGTGTTAAATTTCGCTTGACCATTTGGTACCTCATAGTTATGAGTCTTCTGCTTCTTATTTTTGCTGCTGTGTCCTATTTTACTCTCTATCATAGCTTGTATAAGAATTTTGATGATAGTTTAGAAAGCCGATCGATTAAATTGCAAGGTTTACTGCGAGATTTGGGGGGCAATGTTGATATCGGCGTAGAAAGAGAGTTAGGAGAAATTATCTTGGTTTATTACCCTAAGGGTCTTTTGTGGAAAAGTTCCGGACCTTTTAGTGATACTTCCGATATTGTACCAATAGTGCAAGAGGTAGCCGAAGGGAACTCCCTATTTTTTAATATCACTACCACCTATAATAGAGAAATCAGATTCTATGCTGCACCAGTTACTGTAGGAGAGACTTCCTTTGTATTGCTGATAGGTCGCTATTTTGACGAAATAAAAAGTATTTTGGGTAGGTTGCGTACTATCTTTATCCTTTCTGGTTTAGTAATGATATTTTTAGCTGGTATGGGAGGATTATTTTTAGCTGACCGGGCACTTCGTCCAGTAGATAAAATAACTCGTACCGCTCAAAAAATAGGAGAAAGAAATCTGAGCCATCGCATAGAAGTGCATAGTGAAGATGAGTTGGGAAGGTTAGCTCTTACTCTAAATCAGATGATAGCTCGCTTGGAAGACGCTTTTTGTCGTCAGCAGCAATTTACTGCTGATGCCTCTCATGAGCTGCGTACTCCTTTATCTGTTATTCAAGCAGAAGCCACCCTAGCTCTCGCTAAGGAGAGAAAAGAAAAAGAGTATAAGGAAGCTTTAGAGGCCATTTCTCAAGAAGCTTCTTATATGTCGTCAATAATTGACAAACTACTTTTTTTAGCTCGGAGCGATATTAGGCGAGAACAATACAATTTTGAAGAAGTTAATCTTCGAGAGTTGGTTACCGATTTAGTAGCTAATATAGAAGTTCTTGCTCAAGAAAAAGGGTTGGAGTTGGAAATAAAAGTGGCAGAAGACCTTGTGGTAAGAGGGGATAAAGAGAAATTAAAACAACTTTTGTTTAATCTTTTAGAAAATGCTATCAAATATACTCCTCAGGGAAAAGTTTCTATCTCGGCTGTCCGGAAAGATAAAACAGCGGTAATAACTATTGCTGATACTGGGATTGGCATTCCTCCTCAAGATTTACCTCATATTTTTGAGCGCTTCTACCGGGTGGACAAGGCTCGTTCTCGGGAAGAAGGAGGAACAGGTCTGGGTTTGGCCATCTCTAAAGAAATTGTTGAAGTTCACGGAGGAAAAATTGAAGTAGAGAGCGAATTGAATAAGGGGAGTACTTTTTTAGTGACATTACCTATCTCTCCTGTTACTTCTAATAGCTCAGGCAAAAAAAGAATTAAAAGGAAACAACAGAAAAGCTAATTTTAGCCCTTTACTGCCCCAAAAGTGAGACCTCGTAAGAGATAACGTTGCATAAGAAGAGAGAACACTACAACCGGAAGCATAGTTATTAACCCCGCTGCAGCTAGCGGCCCCCAGGCTATTCTCCATCCAGTTATAAACCTGCCTAAGTAAATGGGAAGAGTTTGGGCATTTTCACTGGTAGTGAGAACCAAAGCCATTAGAAACTCTCCCCAACTCTGGATAAAAGCCAATGTAGATACTGAGGCTAACCCCGGAGCACTGAGAGGAAGAGTTATATGCCAGAAAGTTTGCCCAATATTTGCCCCGTCCACGAAAGCTGCTTCATCTAATTCCTGAGGAATTTCATTAAAAAAGGTGATAAGTATCCAGGTACTGAAGGGAGTGGTAAAAATCAGATGAGACAAAATTAGTGCCCACCAAGTATCTATAAGATGGAGATGGCTGAAAATAACATAAAGAGGTAAGGCGGCGGCAATGGGAGGAAGCATCCGAATGGAAATAATCCAGGAGACAAATCTCATTCCTCCCACCTTAAACCGAGAAATAGCATAAGCTGCTAAAGCAGCAATAATTGTAGAAATTAAAGCGACAAGTAGCGCTATAATGATGCTATTGATGAGATAAGGAGTAATAGTAGAAATGGATGTAGTAACACTACCAAAAAACCCTCCCTCCAATCCTGAAAAATTACCCAGTGTCCAATGCTGAGGAAAAAAAGAAGGAGGCCAGGTAAACCAGTCCTCGCTTTTTTTGAAAGCTGTAGTAACTAACCAGTATACGGGAAAGAGAAAAAAGAATGCTACTATTGCAATAAGGACAATTTTAACTGTTTTAGTTAGCCATTTCATTTTTTTTACCCTCCTAAAGCCCTAAGGTCTCTGATAGATGTAAGAATCGAATGAGTAAATTAGTTAAAATAGTAACTACTAAAAGAAGAATGATGCTTAAAGCAGAAGCATATCCTACATCCCAGCCAAAAGATATTCCTACTTTGTAAATATAAAAACTGTAAGAATGAGTGGCTGAGCCTGGGCCACCAAAAGTTACCATATAAACGATATCAAAAAGTTTTAAAACATCAATTACCCGGATGATAAGTATCACCCAGATGAGGGGGCGTAAAAGTGGTAGCTCTATATGGCGCATAGCCGACCAGCCACTAGCTCCATCTACAAGGCTTGCTTCTACCACATCCCGGGGGATAGATTGCAATCCAGCGTAAATTACTAAAAATATAAAAGGAGTCCACTGCCACACATCAATGAGAAGCACTCCCAAGCGAGCGAAAGATTGGCTGCCTAACCAAGAAGCTTTAGGAAGACCGAAAAGGGAGAGAAAATAGTTTATAGGACCAAATTCGTAATTGTAAAGCATTTTCCAAGCTATACCAGCTACTACTGGTGGAATAGTCATAGGAATAATTAAAGCGCTTCGTAGCACCTTCTCTCCCCATACATCTCGAATGAGAAAAGCTATACCAATTCCTAGAAGTACTTCGATGGGTACGGCAGTGAAAAGCAAGAATAGAGTAAAGTTAACACTGGAGGAAGCAGTGTGGTCTCTTAAAATCTCTTGGTAATTTTTCCATCCAATAAACTTGGGCTCTTCCCAGGAAGCTAAGGAATATTGATGGAAAGACATATATACCATATAAATGAGAGGATAGATAGTTAACCCCAGAAATAGAACTAAAAGAGGAAGAATCAATAAAAAACCAGTTCGTTTCCCTTTTTTAGAGTTTATCATAGTTTTGCCCCTCTTAAAGTAGGGGGGAGAAACCCCCCTACTTTTTATTTACTTAGAACTTTGTTCCACTCTTCGGCTACTAAATTTAAAGTTTCAACACTATTAGGTGCTTGTCCTAAAAGAATCTCTGATATTGTTCCTACTAATACATCTTCTAAACGAGGCTCATCTGGAATGCGGGGTCGGTGAGAGGCTCCCTCTAAAGAAGGAAGATAGACATCTTTCAGCCAAGGGGCATCAGCAACTACTTCGGGATCTTCGATGACTGATTTGCGAGTGGGTCCTACTCGGTATTTTAACCATTGAAGTTTGTCTCCCTCTTTAGAAGTGGCATACTGAAGAAATTGAAAAGCTGCTTCTTGATTTTTAGAAGAAGCATTAATTCCTACTCCCCAACCCCCACTAACTGGTGCTTTGCCCGGCATTATGCCGATTCCCACTTTCTCTGCAAAAGGCTGAAGATCGGGGGATCCTTGCCAGCTAGCCATGCAGGCAGTCCACTGCGGTACCATAGCTACCATTCCTTTGCTAAAAGATTCTAATGTCTCTCCATAATCTGAACCTAAGGGATCAGAAGAGTAAGGCAGAAGGTCTATCATATCTTGAATGGCTTTTACTCCTTCTTCAGAGTTAAAAGCTGGTTGATGGTCAGCAGTAAATAAATCTCCCCAATCTAAATCTACTTCTCCAAATTTTTCAATTCCTTCTGGGCTGCGTCGGTAAGGTCCAAAGAAATTGAGAAACATATAGAAAAGAGTATGGGTGCGGGGGAACATTAAACCTATTCCATATTCAGTGGGAGAATCGGGATTAAACTTCTTAGTGAAAAATTGAGCTACTTCTTTAGCTTCTTGCCAATTTTCTGGAACTCGTAATTCTCTCCCGTATTGAGCCTGGAATTTCTCCTGAAGAGTTTTGTCTTGGAAAAGGTCGAGGCGATAAAAAAAGAACATTGCTGCTCCGTAAAAAGGATAGCCAATCCTTTTATCTCCCCAGTAACCATAAATGTAGCGGGCAGTGGGTAGAAAGTCATCATCGTCGAAGTTGGGGTCTACTAAGTCGGGATGCTCTTGAGCGAAAACTTCTAAATCCAACATACCCGGGGCAATGGCACCAGCAGTCATTAAGTCCCAGGTGGCTATGTCAAAAGCTCCTACGCCAGCAGTGATATCTTGTAAGATACGGGGATATAGAACTTCCCAGGAAAGGGGAGTAACTTCAATCTGCACATCAGGATGTGCCTGCGTAAAGTTTTGAGCTAATTCAAATAGAGCATCGGCATTATCCGGAGAAGACCAGACTGCTAATTCGGTTGCCTGTCCCACAGAGAAACCGAAAATCGCAACCATAAAAATCACACATAATAGAGTTAACCTTTTCATTTTTTTCCTCCTCGATGGTTTGGAAAATAAAATTCTAGGTTACTTTTCATCACTATTATCGGCTCTAAGTAAAGATAAGCCGGAGGGACTATTTCTTCCACTAAAAACTGAAACAGAGACATAGTAGCCTCAAAACCCTGCCTATAAGGATTTTGGAAAATTGTGGTATTTATCACCCCCTTTTCAAGATAATGAACTACTTCCGGGAAAAGGTCAGTAGCAATTACCTTTATTTCTTGAGCTCGACCGCTTTCTTCTAGAGCACGACAAACCCCTACAGAATTGGCAGTAGCGATGTAAATACCAGAAAGCTCGGGATAATTTTTCAAGAGTTTTGTGGTATTTTCTTCTGCTCTGTTTTCACTTTCTTGACTTTCTAAAACTGCTACCAATCGGGGTGGGGACTCAAATTGAGATAGAGCATCTTTGAAACCTATTGTTTTCTGGTGGTGGTCGTATATTTCTTGGGAGCCTATTAAAATAGCTACCTCTCCTTTTACCCAATTGGCCATCAGCTCTCCGGCTAATTCACCATTTTTGTAAGGATTAACACAAACTGTAGTCAATCTTTTGCTTTCTGGAGCGTCGGTAGAAACAGCTACTACGGGAATGCCTCGTTGGGCAAAGTTATTGATGAGATTATTAAACCTGCAGGAGTGACCGGGAGCAAAGACTACCCCCGATATTTCTTGAGAAAGTAGGAAACTTAGAGCCTCCTCTTCTCCACGTCCTAAAGTTTCTATATCTTTATAGAGAGAAGTAACCCGGAAATCTTTTAATCTTTCTATGGCATCTTGAAAACCCTGACGAATATCATCATAAAAGTAATGGAGCTCTCGAGGGAAAACAGCAGCAAAAACCAGAGGTTTTTTTCGGCTCAGGGCACTAGCTACTCGATTAGTTCGATAACCAACTTGCTCTGCTACTTCTAAAATCTTTTTCTTAGTTTCAGGTTTGATTCCCTCTCGGTGATGCAGAGCTCGGTCTACTGTTCCAATAGAATAGCCGGTTAATTCAGCGATATCTTGAATAGTAAAAGGTTTTCTTTCTTTATCATCCATATCTTCACCGTTAACGATAACGATTGCGAACATTATAACACTAATTTAAATTATTTTCTACCATAACAAATTATGGTGTTACCTAAAACCTGTTAAACTGCTAAAATTCTAAAAGTAAGTTACATTAAGCTAAAGCCTAGAAATCTCTCGTATGGCAAAGAAAGGAAGGGTTTTATAGGGAAATAGAGCGAGATCTATAAAGGTGATACACTTTCTAATGCTCTGTAAAGAGAGAATATTTAAACTACCTCGAAATCTTGACACCTTTGGGGGAAAAATATATACTTGTAATTAGCGGTATTTACTATAAAATGTATTAACCTAAAGGAGGTGGTAAAATTCGCAAACTCATAATTATCAGGGAAAAACAGGTAGTTTAGTGGGTAGTGGGTATGTAGTTTTTGTAGTTTTTAATTTGTAAGCTTAAAATAATTTTTAAAAAGGAGGAGTGATTATGCGGAAATTTATGGTTTTGCTTATTTTGGCATTTGTTCTTCTGGGAACAACCTTCGTTTATGCCGCTGATGTTGAACCTTATGATATTGCCTTTATTGTAAAGGCTACTGATTCTGACTTCTGGCAGTATACCATAGTAGGAGCTAAAAATGCAGAATATGACCTAAAAGGTCTTATAAAGATAACTGTTTATGGGCCACCATCTGAAGCTGATATTGATGAACAAGTATCTATTTTGGAGAATGTGGTTAATACTAAACCTGATGCTATTGTTATCGCTTCTACTAGCTCAGATGCTACATCATTAGTTCTCAATAATGCATACAATCAAGGGATAAAAATCATTCTTATCGATAATTTTGTCCACGACACTGGTTACCACTCTTTTCTGGCTACCAATAACAAAGTTGGTGGAGCTTTAGCTGCAGACAAACTGGTTGAAGCTCTTCAGGCAGCGGGCAAGCCCTTAAAGGGTAAAGTTGCCGTGATAAGCGCTATGGCTGGAGTTCAGGTCCTCATTGACCGGACTGATGGATTTCTTGCTCGGCTTAAAGAAATTGCGCCAGACATTGAAGTTCTCCCTGTAAGATATGCAGATAATGATATTGCGACTGCAGCCAGTATTGCCGAAGATATTTTAACTGCTAACCCTGATTTATTGGGTTTCTTCGCTAATAATAATCATACTGGTGACGGCGTTGCCCGGATTATCGAGGAGCGAGGTTTGCAGGATCAGATAATAGCTGTAGCGTATGATTCTGATCCTCAAGAAATTGATGCCCTTAAAAGCGGTGCTCTTAAGGCTTTGATTGTTCAGGATCCTCATGGAATGGGTTATAAAGGTGTTATGTTCGCCTTTATGTCCATTAATGGTGAACCTCTTCCAGAATACTTTGATACAGGAGTCTACGTAGTTACTAAAGAGAATCTTGATGACTCAATGTGGATTCTCGATCCTTTCTCCAGGAAGAAATACTGATTTTAGGGGTGGCGAAAATGCCACCCCTTTTTTTAAATTAGCAATCTAAAGGAGAGGTTGTATGTCTGACGAAAAAGAAATTTTGAGATTAGAAGATATTTGTAAATCTTTCCCTGCAGTTAAAGCCTTAGATCAAGTAAGTATGTCAATTACAGCAGGAGAGGTAAGAGGATTAGTAGGCGAAAACGGAGCGGGAAAATCAACCCTCATAAAAGTTATTACCGGCGCTTATGATAAAGATTCAGGGAAAATTATATTTGAAGGTAACGAGATTATAAGAAATTCTCCTATCACCTCCAAAAAACTAGGAATCTATGCTGTCTATCAAGAAGTGATGGTTGCTCCAGATTTAACCATAGCTGAGAATCTTTTCTTGGGTAATCAACCTAAAAAAGGATTTGTTGTTGATTGGGGCAAGATGTATCAAGAATCAGAAGAATTTCTCCGGGATATAGGGTTAGAAGTGGATGTAAAAAGAAGCATAAGAGAGTTAAGCGTAGCAGAGGGTAGGATGGTTACTGTAGCCAAGTGCCTGTGGCAAAAACCTAAGTTAGTTATTTTCGATGAGCCCACTGCGGTTTTAACTCAAAATGAAACACAGATTTTATTTCGAATTATTAAAGACCTCAAAAAAAGAGGGATAGCAATAATTTATATATCGCATAACTTAGAAGAGGTTTTTGATATCTGTGATACAGTAACTGTGCTTAAGGATGGAAAGTTAGTGGGTACTTACCCAGTCTCAGAGCTGGAAAACGTGGATAAACTAATTCCTTTGATGGTAGGAAGAGCTATTGAAGAAATGTACTATAAAAAAGATGTAGAAAAAGGGAAAGAGCTTTTACGAGTAGAAAATCTCTCAGGGAAGAGGTTCCAAAACATTGAAATTAATGTTAGAGCGGGAGAAATTGTAGGAGTATTTGGGCTGGTAGGTTCGGGGAGGACTGAAATTGCCAGAGCTATTTATGGTGCTGACCGTTTTGACAAAGGGAAAATTGTAATTAATGGAAAAGAGGTTTCAGTAAGAAGTCCCAAAGATTCACTGGGTAGTGGTCTTGGTTATCTTCCTGAAGATAGAAGAATTCAAGGGATATTTCCCCAACAAAACGTGGAATTTAATATAAATGTCATTAACTTAGACAAAGTAATGACGGCAGGAATAATAAACTATAGTAAGGCCTATCAGCAAGCTCAGGATTACGTTGATAAACTCTCTATAAAAGTAGGAAGTGTGCAACAGAGAGTTTCAGAGTTGAGCGGAGGCAACCAGCAAAAAGTCATAATTGCCCGATGGTTATGTAAAAATCCTGATATCCTTATATTTGATGAACCTACTACTGGGATCGATGTCGGCACCAAAGCAGAAATATACAAACTTTTTAGCGAAATATTAGATGAGGGGAAGGGGATTATATTGATTTCATCGTATCTACCAGAGTTAATTGGTCTATCGGATAGAATTATTGTGATTTCTAATGGCGAAGTTGCCGGCGAGGTGGAAAGGAAGGATTTTTCCGAGGAATATCTTTTGAGGTTGGCAATGAAAAATATAATTTCTAACCAAAAAGTCCAGGAGGCAGTATAATGGCGCAAAAGAATGGGCGCAGAGCCTTTGTTGAGCAGAATCTGGTAGTAATACTGATTGTGATGGGAGTGTTTTTATCTATAGCCACAAGGGGCAGTTTTTATTCCTGGAGCAATATATCCAATTTGCTTCGCCAGTCTTCCATCAATGGAGTAGTAGCTATAGGTATGACTTTGGTAATTATAACCGGAGGGATTGACCTTTCTGTAGGTTCTATAGTTGGTTTATCAGGCATGGTTTATGCTATTTTGACTTCTAATCGGGGCGAAATCCAGATAGCTTCAGGCCTTGCTATTCTTATATCCTTAGGGATTTCAGCACTGATAGGATTTGGTAATGCGGTGGCGGTTCATGATGGCAAGGTTCCTCCTTTTATTGCTACCTTGGGAATGATGACTCTGGTTAGAGGGCTGGTTATGTATATGTCCAGTGGAAGGATGATCACCGGTCTTCCTATGGAGTTTAGAGAGTTTTCGGTAGCTACTTTTCTTGGCTTACCGGCTCTGGCCTGGACCTGGATAATACTTGCCATTTTTATGGCTTTTGTACTGAAATATACTATGTTTGGGAGAAACCTCTACGCTATAGGCAGTAACAAAGAAGCATCCAGATTATCAGGGATAAACATAAGGCTTAATATGTATAGTTTTTATATTGTTGCTGGTCTATTCAGTGGTATAGCTGGTTTGATGTTAGCCACCCGAATGGCAGCTGGAGTCCCTACGGGGGGGCAGGGGTATGAGCTTGATGCCATTGCTTCAGCAGTTATTGGAGGAGCAAGTCTTAGTGGTGGTGTAGGAACGATTGTAGGAACAGCTCTAGGTGCTTTAATAATTCAAACTATGAGAAATGGTGGTAATTTGTTGGGTGTAGATCCGTTTATAATGGAAATTATAATAGGTGCAATCATTATTCTTGCAGTATTCTTTGACCAGTATTTAAAAGGTAGAAGAGAAGGGTAGTTTATTACAGTTATTTTTATAATTATAAGGGGTGTTACTCGGCTTTTATAGCAATAAAGGAGTAGCCCCCTATAATCCTTTGAGGAAATGAGGAATAAAATATTACTTTTGGCGATAACTTTCTCTAGGCGTATTATCTTCCCTAGATAAATTAGCGATTAGAAGGATAGGATTTTAACCAGTTCTCGAATTCTCCTCGAGAAGCAAAAGATTTTTGAGTTCCTCGCCGGGTGGTAGAAAGAGCGGCGTAAGCAGAGCTTAAGTCTATGGCTTCGTTTATGTCTTTTCCTTCAGCCAGAAAAAACGATAAAGCTCCTAAGAAAGCGTCACCCGCTCCGGTTGTGTCTATAGAATTAACCGAGTAAGCAGGAAATTCTTTACTTCCCCAAGGGGTAAATAGCGCTGAACCCTTATCCCCTAAGGTAACTAGCACATTTTTAATTCCTTTTTCTAACAAAAAAGAAGCTCCTTCCTGGATATGGGTGAATGAGTCAGCTGGAATTCCAGTTAAACTTTCTAATTCGCTCTCATTAGGGGCTAATAAAAAAAGGCTTTGAACTTTATTCCAATCCAACTCCTGTGCCGGTGCAGGATTTAAGATCACTTTTAAATTGAGCTTCTGAGCAAGGTCAATAGCATAATATACAGTTTCGAGAGGTATTTCCAGCTGGAGTAGCAAAAAGGAAGCTTTTGCAAGCTCTTTTTGAGCTTCGATAACATCCTCAGGTAAAAGAGAATAGTTAGCTCCAGGGATTATAAAAATACTGTTTCTCCCTTTCTCGTCCACAAAAATAGGAGCTACCCCGCTGGTTTTCCCCGCAACAGTTTTTATAAACCTGGTGTCGATTCCATTTTGGAGGAAGTTGTCTTTGACTAAAGGGCCGAAAAGGTCATCTCCTACTGCCGTAACCATTATTACTTTTCCACCCAGACGAGAAACTGCTACTCCCTGGTTAGCTCCTTTTCCTCCGAAACCAATTTCAAAATCTTCTCCGAAAATAGTTTCCCCAATTTTGGGCATTCTATCCTTATAATAAGTTATGAGGTCCATCATATTACTTCCAACTATAGCTACAGTGGGTGTCATCATGCTACCTCCTTTGATAATGGGAGATTAAATTATATTCGGGAGACCAACCTAATTTTCTCCCTAATTAAAATTGATTATATCATTATTAGCGAGATATTTTGAATGATTGTAAAAACGAGCTATAGGGTGACAACTGCCTTTATCTAAATAGCACAAACCATGAGGAAAGAATATTCCCCTCCCGACTATAGAAAAAACTTCCTATCATCTCCAAAGAAGGAAAAGAGAAACAAAACAAGCTTAGGGCGTAAACTATAAAGACAAATTAGATATAAAAAGAATTCGGAGTACTTGCTCTGGGGAAAGACGGCTTACAGCGTAAACAAAAAAGCAAAATAGGTGGAAAAGGCTAAAAAAACCGCAACGCTAGATTATCTTTCTCTAGCGTTGCGGTGATCTCGAGTTCTTAATTTCCGATGCAATTTGCTCTTTTAAAGTTTTAATAGTTTAACGAGTTTTGCGGGATACTATATTAGGAATTCTCCTTATCATAAACTTTTAAGATAAAATGATCTTTTCAGATCCAACCCCGGTCTTTCATAGCCTGTAATACTCTTCCTACTGCCACTATATAGGCTGCCTGGCGCATATTTATACTCATTTTTTGGGAGGTCTTCAATACCTCATGGTAGGCAGTTGTCATTTTTTTATCCAGACGGGAATATACTTCCTCATCATCCCAATAGTACATATAAGCATTCTGAACCATCTCAAAATAGGAAACTGTCACTCCCCCAGCATTACATAAGAAATCGGGGATGATGTGTACTCCTTTTTCCGTGAGAATAGTGTCTGCTTCTATAGTAGTAGGACCATTAGCTAACTCAGCTAAAATTTTGGCTTTGACTTGAGGGGCATTGTTTTCAGTAATACTTCCTTCTAAAGCAGCAGCTAGTAAAATGTCGGCTTCCAATTCCAATACCTCTTGAGGGTTTGTGCTTTGAGTGCCAGGAAAATCCCTTACTGAGTAATTTTTGGCTTTGTGCTGAGCGACTTCTTCAGGGTCGAGCCCTTTTTCATTTATTATGCTACCCTTAGAATCAGCTATGGCTATAATTGTTGCTCCGTACATTTCTTTGAGCAGTTTCGCCGCAAAATAACCAGCATTTCCATATCCATGGACTACTACTTTAGCCTTTTTCAAATCTAAACCCAGAAACTTGGCTGCTTCTCTAACGGTGGAAACCGCTCCTCGAGCTGTGGCATCCATTCTTCCCGCTGAACCTCCTACAGAAAGAGGTTTACCAGTAATTACTCCAAATTGATTTTTTCCGCAAAGTTTGGAATATTCATCCATCATCCAGGCCATAATCTGAGGATTAGTATAAACATCAGGAGCAGGAACGTCTTTATCCGGACCAATAAACTCATAAACTTTATCAATATATCCCCGGCTTAATCTCTCTAATTCGTTAAGAGACATCTCTTTGGGGTTACAAATAACTCCTCCTTTCGCTCCTCCTAAAGGTAAATTAAGGAGAGCAGTTTTCCAGGTCATCCACGCTGCTAAAGCCCGAATAGTATCAATAGACTCCTGGGGGTGAAAGCGGATACCACCTTTAGTGGGACCTTTAGCCCAATTATATTGTACCCGAAATCCAGGAAATACTTTAATTGAGCCATCATCCATACGAACCGGAATAGACACATGAACTTCTCGAGCTGGATGACTCAATAACTCATAAGCATCAGGTGAGAGGTTCATAATTTGAGCGCACTCTTTTAACTGCTCCGTGGCCATAGCAAAAGGGTTAAAATTATTACTCAAGGTAATATATGCCTCCTCTTTTTTTGGGTTATAATATACTTGGGAATAAAAAAAGGCGTTCCTCAACTTGAGGAACGCCTTTGTCCCTTTTCACCTTCTTTGGTGCAAAGGCATAATAAATCTTTTTTACTCCTTTGTCAATTATAATTGAGGCTGTTTAAAAAAATACCTAATACTTTTAGAGAACACAATTTCTTTATATACTTCCAAGTATATTTTTACCTTTTCAGATTCTGAACTACCCTTTTGTAATCCATCTTTTTGTTATCGTAAGTATAGACGGTCTTATGGTAGACTATAAGAGTAAATTTTTTTATTGCTCCCTTCAAAGCTTCAACGTGGGCATAGAAGAGAAAAATTTTCAAGCAACTTCACAGACTATTAACAAAAGTCAGTATATAATACTTGAAGAAAGTTATAAAATAGGAGAAAATTATCAACGAAGTGATAATATAAATTGAAAGAGGGAGGAAATACAATGGCTGTTCATTTTACTGAGCTGGGATTGGTCAACACTCGGGAAATGTTCAAAAAAGCTCTAGCCGGAAAATATGCTGTTCCAGGTTATAATTTCAACAACATGGAACAACTACAAGCTATTATTACTGCTTGTGTAGAATGTAACTCACCGGTAATTTTGCAAATTTCTAAAGGTGCTCGCCAGTATGCCAATCAAACTTTACTGCGTTATATGGTTCCTGGCGCAGTTCAAATGGCTCGAGAAATGGGAAGCAATATCCCCATTGCTTTAAACTTAGACCATGGAGATTCTTTCGAGTTAGTGAAATCTTGTGTGGACTACGGATTTTCTAATGTGATGATTGATGGTTCTCACCTGCCTTATGAGGAAAATGTAGCTATTACCAAAAAAGTTGTAGAATACGCTCACACCTACGACGTGACAGTAGAAGGAGAATTGGGTGTTTTAGCTGGGATTGAGGAGCACGTTTCTTCAAGTGTTTCTCATTACACCGACCCAGCACAAGTAGAAGATTTTGTAAGTCGGACGGGAGTAGACAGCTTAGCCATTTCTATCGGCACTTCTCACGGAGCCTATAAGTTTAAACTAAAACCCGGGGAACCTTTTCCCACTCTTCGTTTTGATATCCTAGAAGAGGTGGAGCGTCGGCTTCCCGGTTTTCCTATTGTATTACACGGAGCCTCCTCGGTTTTAAAGAAATACGTAGATATCATTAACCAGTATGGAGGAGCGCTGGAAAATGCTACCGGCGTACCTGAAGACCAAGTTCGTCGCGCTGCTCAATCAGCAGTATGCAAGGTAAACATCGATTCTGATGGGCGACTGGTAATGACGGCCATGATTCGAAAATATTTAGCTGAAAATCCCAAAGAATTCGACCCTCGCAAGTATTTAGGGTATGCTCGAGAAGAACTCAAGAAAATGTATATTTCTAAGTGTGAGCTTTTAGGTAGTGCAGGCCAAGGTTGATATAAACTTACCGGTGGGGAATTTCTGTGTACCGGAATTAGTTAAAAAATCATTTTAAAAGACTTCGCTGAGGGATGAAGGGGTTAGATCTTTTAATCTCCTTTATCCCTCAATAATTAGGCGAGAAGGGGGTGTGGTAAAGTTGGTGTTGCGTTTTTCTCCCTTTGAAGTTTTGGAAATGGCTAAAGAATTAGAAAGGAGAGGTATAGATTTTTACCATAGATTAGCACAATTGACTTCTTCTTCCTCAACGCGGGAGATTTTTTCTTTCTTGGGGAAAGAAGAGGAAAAACATCTGGATTTTTTTACCCATCTTCAGGAAGAGCTAAATGAGGGTGAGCAAATTATTTTTTCTACTACTGATGAGAGTGTCAATTATTTAGGAGCAATTGTAGAAAGTGGGATTTTGGACAAAGTGTTAAAAGGGGTCAACCTTGTGCCCGCAGGAATAGATATGAAGGATGCCTTAGAGATAGGTATAGATATAGAGAAGGAAAGTATTCTTTTTTATCAAGGGCTTACTCCTATGGTTTCTGCAGAGAAAAGAGAGTGGTTAGACAAAGTCATAGAAGAGGAGAAAAAGCATTTTTTACGCCTTCAGAACATGAAGCGGGGACTGGAGGAAAAGGGAGGCTAAAAATGGCTGTGCGCCGGATAATAGTTTTAGTAGAAAGTCAATATCAAGAATTAGAACTATGGTATCCCTTACTTCGTTTGCGAGAAGCAGGGATAGAGGCAAAGCTAGTAGGGGTCAATATAGAAGAGACTTTTTATGGTCGTCATGGCTTTCCGGCACGAGCTGAAATGGCTATTTCTTTGGTTAATCCTCGGGATTTTGATGGAGTAATAATCCCTGGTGGTTTTGCTCCCGATTATTTGCGTCGCCCTCCGGTAGTACTTAATTTAGTTAGAGAGTTCTATCAGGAGGGAAAGTTAGTGGGAGCCATATCTCGAGGGCCTTGGGTGTTGGTCTCCGCTGACATTGTAAGAGGCAAAAGAATAGCAGGACTTGTATCCATCAAAGATGATGTAAATAATGCAGGGGGAGATTTTACCAATTCACCGGTTATGGTAGATGGAAATATCATTACTGCTCAGGGTCCTGATGATCTACCTCTATTTATGGAAGAAGTCTTGTATTTCCTGTGGCAGAACAAGCCTTGTCTTGATAGTCCTTCCCCTGATGGTTGGTTAACTGATATTACTGGTAACTCAATTCTTCTTTCCCAGCTTCTTCGAGGCAAGGGAGGGGTTATCCTGTTTTTCAACTCTGTTTTCAGCCCTCAAGGAAGTCAGATGCTTCCTCGTTACCATTCTTTAAAAGAACAAATAGAAAAAAGGAAGGGAATCTTAATACCTATAAGTTCAGACACTTTCTTTACTCAGCGAGCATTTATGGAGCAAAATAATCTTCCTTTCCCTTTGTGGAGCGACCCCACAGCTCAAGTGATTAAATCTTTTGGAGTATGGAGCAAGGATTTTCTTGCCCGGTGGGCAGTTTTTCTAGTGGACCAGCAAGGGTTTTTGCGTTATGGTGAGGATTGTCCTACTGGGGATTTAGATAACCTTCCCGGTTTTCAGAGAAAATTGGAGAGCATATTGGGATAGGAGGTGATAAGTTTGTTTTTACAGGATAAAGATAAAGAAACTCTAATCAATTTCTTAAAAGAAAATTTGTTCCGTCAGGTAAATTTAAAATTTTTTACTCAGGAATTAGAGTGTGAAACTTGCCACAGTGTGCGCTCGCTTTTAGAAGAGGTGACAGCTCTTTCTCCCTTCCTCCATCTGGATGTTTACAACTTTCTTTTAGATAAGGATAAAGTAAATCTTTATGGTATTGATAAAATACCGGCTATAGTGGTGGAAGGAGAAAAAGATTATGGTATCCGTTTTTATGGAATGCCAGCAGGTTATGAGTTTTCTGGTTTTATAGAGACTCTGGTATGGGTCTCCCGGGGAGAAACAGATTTAAAAAAGGAAAGTAAAGAATTCCTTTCTTCTCTCACCCAAGAAGTTAATATCCAAACTTTTGTAACTGTTACCTGTCCTTATTGTCCACAGGCAGTGGTTTTGGGACATAAAATGGCTATGGAGGGAGAAAAAGTGCGCTCAGCGATGATAGAAGTGGAAGAATTTCCCCATCTAGCCTATCGCTATGGGGTGAGAGCAGTACCAAAAATAGTTATTAATGAGCGAGTATCTTTCGAAGGAGCAGTTCCAGAGGAGTATTTCTTAACCAAAATTATAGAAGCGATGTCCTGAGAGGAGGAAATCATATGACTCAAACTATGAAGGCAGCGGTTATGAAAGGGATTGGGAAGATAGAAATGGAAGAATTACCCATTCCCATCCCCAAAGAAGAAGAGGTATTAGTTAGGATAAAAAGCGTAGGAGTATGTGGTTCCGATGTTCATTATTTTGTAGAGGGTAAGATAGGCGACTATGTAGTAAAACCTCCTTTCATTTTAGGCCACGAGTGTGCCGGAGAAGTAGTAGAAGTAGGAAAAGGAGTTAAAAATCTTAAACCTGGAGACCGGGTTACTATGGAGCCCGGTATTCCCTGTGGGAAATGTGAATTTTGTCGCTCAGGGAGATATAATCTCTGTCCAGATGTAGTTTTCTGGGCTACTCCTCCTGTGGATGGGACTTTTTGTGAATATGTAGCTCACCCGGCCAACTTTACCTACCCTATAGCATCAAACGTGAGTTTTGAAGAAGGAGCATTGGTTGAGCCTTTGGCTGTGGGAGTATATGCTACTCACCGAGCTCATGCAGAACCAGGAGAAGTAGCTCTGGTTTTAGGTAGTGGTCCTATAGGGCTTGTGACCATCGAAGCACTTTCGGCTCGAGGAGTTACCCGAATAATAGCAGTGGATGTTTTTGACTTTCGTCTAAAGAAAGCCAAAGAGTTAGGGGCTCAGTTTACGATCAATGCTAAAGGAGAAGATATAAGAACTCGAGTAAAAGAGTTAACTCAAGGTCGAGGAGTGGATGTGGTTTTTGAGACCGCAGGAGGAATTCCCACTTCTCAACTCACCGTAGACGTCACTAGAAAAGGAGGGAGAGTAGTTCTCATCGGCCTTCCTTCTCAAACTCATTTTGATTTTGAGCTTTTAAAAGTGGTGGATAAAGAACTGGATGTACTGGGCATTTTCCGTTATGCTAACGCTTATCCTGCTAGTGTAGATTTGTTGAATGCTGGAAAGGTAAACCTCCAATCTCTAATCACCCATCGTTTTACTTTAGAAGAGACCCAAAAAGCTCTGCAGTTTGCCCATGAACATAAGGAAGAATCGATTAAAGTAGTGGTAAATTTATAAAATAACACAGGGGGTTTACCTTAAAAACCCCCTGTGTTATTTGTCTTCAATTTATAATCCTAGAATGCCTTTTAGTTTTTTTTCAGAAGCAAGAAGGGACTTTATTTCTTTATTCTTTTTATACTCTATTTTACTAAAAATAGTGAGTATCTCTCTAGCGCCATCTCTTTTTACTGCTTATCAACTCTTTCTCTTTTTTTGTTTCAAGAACGCCTTTAGCATCATAACCCAACTTGCACTATGAGTTCCAGAAATCAGCCTATATCAGGTGTTTCCTTTTGGGGATTATCATTTTCAGGTAACCCAGATTGAAAGACTGATAAATCAGGAGATTATACGAGTATTTGGATAGCTTTTTCTTTTCTAATACTCGTCCTGATGTTTTCTCCTTCAGTAAGTTTTGTTTCCCCAGTGCCACAGGCACTGGGAAAAGTGTTTTTTTCTTAATATATATTTTCTTTTTTCTCTTTGTTTTAATCTTTTAGCGCCGCAGGCTGTTTTCTTACGCCGTAGGCATGGAGGATGCTTTCCATCCTCCGTGGTATTTGCTCTTTATATTTAACCTTTTCTCTTTTAATCCTGCCGCAGGCACGGAGGATTCTTTTCCCCTCAGTGGTTTTTACTCTTTGGTTTTTTGTCTTTCATGTTTTAGTCTTACGCCGTAGGCACGCTGGGACGATTTTCCCCAGCGTTATAGTTTGTAGTTTTTTTCTAATTTGCTTTTAATCTTACGCCGTAGGCTGTCAGAGTTTTCTGGTAAAAATTTACAACTTGGGCTAAGTCACTTTTTACTGGGCGCCTACTCAATTAATCAGTAAAGATAACTTAGATGTTACCTATCGTTGGGATACTTGGGATTTCAGCTTGGAATTAAAAACTACTATATCTAGCATTCCAGGAGCTCTTGAAATTTCACTGTTATTACCTCACAATAATTAAGTAAGTTAAAGAGAATAAGAGAAAGGAGGATAAAAATTGGCTTTTTCTATAGGAATTGATTTGGGAGGCACTAAAATTGCCGGAGTTCTAACTGATGAGGAGTTAAATATTCTGGCTGAAGAAAAAATCCCCGTGGACAAGGAAAAAAGAGTGGAAAAAGTTGTAGGGGATATGGAACTCCTTATCCGGGAGCTGGCAAAAAAAGGTAAGGGTGAGTGTTTGGGAGTAGGTCTTGCTCTTCCTGGGCTCTTAGATTGGGAAAGGGGTGGTATAGCTTTTTCTGAGAATTTAAACTGGCATAATGTACCAGTCATCCCTCTTTTAAAAGAAAAATTACCCTTCCTTTTCTTTATGGAGCACGATGTGCGTAGTGGAGCTGTAGCTGAGGTATATTTTGGTGCTGCCTGCTCTTTTCAGGACATTCTTTATCTAAGTGTAGGGACTGGAATTGCTGGAAGTTTAATCTGGAAGAGAAATATAATTCGGGGTGCTCATGAAACCTCTGCTGAATTGGGACATATGATAATTGAACCAAATGGGCCTCTGTGTCGGTGTGGAAACATAGGGTGCCTGGAAACTCTGGCTTCGGGAAGCGCTATGGAGAGAGACGCTTTTCATTTAAGTGGTGAGCACTTAAAAGGAGAAGAAATTTTTAACCGGGCCAAAGAAGGACTTTCTCCTTTTAAGGAAGTAGTTAAAAGAGCCAGCAGCTTTTTAGGCCTGGGGCTATTTAATCTGGTGCAGATATTTGACCCGGAAGTGATTGTCTTAGGAGGAGGAGTAGCAGAAGCAGGAGATTGGTGGTTAGAGATGGTTAAAGAAGGATACGAAAACAGGTTTTTTTGGACACCTACTATCCCTCCTCTGGTGTTAGGGCAATTTCGAGGGAGAGCAAGCGTTATGGGAGCAGCGGGACTGCCCATTCTCCAAAAAAGAGGAGAATACCATCAGTCAGTTTATTGAGAAAGGAGGACTACCTTGATAGCGAAACCAGTGGTAGGATTTATTGGTCTGGGAATTATGGGAAAGCCCATGAGCCGCAATCTTTTGCAAGCTGGCTACCCTCTTGTGGTTTACACTCGAACTAAAGCTAAGATAGAAGAGATGGTAAAAGAAGGAGCACAAGGAGCAACAACTCCCCGAGAAGTGGGAGAAAAAAGCGAAATAGTGATCACTATGCTTCCCGATTCTCCGCAAGTAGAAGAAGTGATTCTGGGAGAAAACGGGGTTTTAGAGGGAATAAATAAAGGGAAAATAGTAATTGATATGAGCTCTATTGACCCTTTTTCTACTCAAAGAATAGGAAAAGCCCTTTCCCTAAAAGGGGTGGAAATGCTGGATGCTCCAGTGAGCGGAGGAGAAGAGGGGGCAATTAAAGGAGAACTTTCCATTATGGTGGGAGGTAAAAAAGAGATATTCGATAAATGTCTTCCCATTTTCCAGATTTTAGGGAAAAACATTACTTACGTAGGAGAATTGGGAAGTGGAGAGATGGCCAAATTGGTTAATCAGATAATTGTGGCTGTGAATTTAGCCGCTCTTTGTGAAGCTTTTACCTTTGGAGCTAAGGCAGGACTAAAAGTAGAGACTATATACCAGGCTATAAAAGGAGGAATGGCAGGAAGCAAAGTTATGGATATGAAAGTCCCTCGCTTTGAGAATAGAGATTTTACCCCGGGATTTAAAATCGACCTTCATATTAAAGACCTAAAAAATGCTTTATCTACTGCCCGAGAGATGAGAATCCCTCTTCCTTTTACCTCAGGAGTGGAACAAATTATGATAGCTTTATCGGGAAAAGGAAAGGGAGATAAAGACCATGGAGCAATGATAGAGTTCTTTGAGGAATTGATTCAGTAAAAGTAAAGTAATTGAGAAAAGCTATATTACAAAGTAAAAGTTCTTGACTAACTGACCAGATTTTTTTATTATTTCTCCATCTTTGAGTTATCACTCATCTGGGGAAGGAGCATAGAAATGGAGAGATATGTTTGCTTAATTTGCGGGTATGTTTATGACCCTCGGCAGGGAGACCCTGATTTTGGGATAGAACCAGGCACTCCTTTTTCTCAATTACCGGAAGATTGGATTTGCCCTGTCTGTGGAGCAAGCAAAGACCAGTTTGAGAAAGAGTAGTTCTACTTTTTCTCTCCCACTAACTCGGCGCCTACCATAAGCCCCACTATTTCATCAGAGTTGGTTTCTTTGGTTAGGCGCTCCCCTACTTTTTCTCCTCGTCGCAATACTACCAATCGGTGTGCCACTTGAAACACATCATAGAGTTGGTGGCTGATTATGATTACTGCCACTCCTTGAGAGCTCAAGGTTCGCACTAAATCCAATACCTTTTTTTGTTCGGTCACTCCTAAGGCAGCAGTAGGTTCGTCCAAAATAAGGAGCTTGGCATTCCAATATACCGAGCGAGAAATAGCTACTGATTGACGTTGTCCTCCAGAGAGATTTTTAATTCGATTTTTTAAAGAAGGAATTTCAATTCCCAGGCGGCTCAATACTTTTTGGGATTCTTCCATCATATATTCATGGTCTAACACCGGGATTATCCCCAGCAGACTTTTTACTCTTTCTCTACCCAAGAAAATATTAGAATAAACATTGAGGTTTTCCGCTAGAGCCAAATCTTGATAGAGGGTTTCAATTCCCAGTTTAATAGCATCCATAGGGTTATTGATCTTTACTTTCTTTCCTTCAAAATAAATTTCTCCTTCATCAGGCTGATAAACTCCAGAAATCACTTTAATTAAGGTAGATTTACCCGCTCCATTATCCCCTAAAAGGCCTACTACCTCTCCGGGATAAACTTCCATACTCACCCGATTAACTGCCACTAATCCTCCAAATCGCTTTACAATATCTTTTACCTCCAGGAGAGGAGTGTTGTTTTCCATTATGTTCCTCCTTTCTCTACAAATTCAGGGAAAAATTGGTCTATAAGAACTGCTAAAATCAAAATTACTCCCACATAGACATATTTATTATGAGTAGGTAAACCTAAGTTTACCATCCCCGTCTCTAAAACTCCAATAATCAAGGTTCCAATTAAAGAGCCTATTATATTGCCGGTGCCTCCATATAAGCTGGCGCCTCCAATTACCACTGCAGCAATAGAATCTAACATTCGAGCAGCTCCCGCATCTGCTCTTCCGGTGACAAAACGCAAAGTATACATCACTCCACCCATCGCAGCAAAAAAGGAAGCAATCATATACACTTTTATGAGGTGACGGTCTACAGGGATGCCGGCTCGACGAGCAGCATCAATATTACCTCCCACAGCATAGGTATGCTGTCCAAAAACGGTGCGAGAGAGAATAAAAGCAAAAATCAAAATAGCCAGAAGGGAAAGCATAAAAACATTAGGAAAAAGGGGGATAAGGTTTCTTATCTCTGCACGAGCAATACCCTGGGGAGGGCTAAACCAGGTAAAACCCCGTCCAGGAAGATAATAGAGAAGATAACCATTGCCTATAAAACCGGCCAGGGCAGGAAGTCCAGCAATGGGAACGCTGTTACATAGGATTTCCGAGACACCATAGGCTATCCCATACATCCCAAAAGTGGCAATAAAAGGAGGAACTCGAAATTTGGCTACTAAGATTCCATTCACTAACCCAGGCAAAAGACCTAAAAGGAGCGTTCCTCCCGCTCCTAGTGCTATACATATTACTGGAGAAAGCCCCAAAGCTTGCAAGGTCACCATAATTTTGGCACTGATTACACAACAGAGACCCATAACAAACCCTACGGAAAGGTCAATGCCTCCAGTGATGATGACAAAAGTTTCTCCTGCCGCTAAAAGGAGAATGGTAGTAGAAGCTACTAATATATTTTGGAAATTTTTAATGCTAAAAAAACCTGTTCCCATCCAGCTAAAAACTATTGCTTCTCCCAAAAGGAAAAGAATGGTCCAGTTTTTTCCTAAAATATAAAGCCATTTTTTGTTTTCTCGGGTAGAGAGAGAAGTGGACATCATTTTTTCTCCTTTAGTCGTAAACCAGTTCAGGAAAACTCTGGTCAATTAGCACAGCAGCTATCAGAGTTACACCTACTGCTACATAACGATAAAAAGGTAAAATCCCACTCATGAGAAAACCAATTTCTAAGACCGACAACACCAATACTCCCAAAAATGTTCCCAGCATTGAACCCTTGCCTCCCATTAAACTGGCACCTCCAATTACTACTGCCGCTACAGCAAAAAGCTCCAGACTGGAGGAAAACTGGGTAGGAGCACCAATAGAAAAAACGAGAGTAGCTAAAACTCCAGATAAGGAAGCAAAAAAGGAAGAAATGGTATACACTTTTATGAGGTGACGGTCTACAGGGATGCCGGCTCGACGAGCAGCATCAATATTACCTCCCACAGCATAGGTATGCTGCCCAAAGACGGTGCGAGAGAGAATAAAAGCAAAAATCAAAATAAATAGTAAAGCAATAAGGAAGGCAAAGGGAGCAATACCAATGAGGTTACGCATATCTTCAGGTAATATCTCTGCTGGTCTTCTGAAAAAACTATAACCCTTTCCAGGAAGAAAATAAGCCACAAAACCATTACCAATCTCACCTACTTCTGGGGGAAGAAAAGTAATGGGGAAACCCTGAGAAAGGCGTAAGGCAACACCATTGGCCACCCCATAAATTCCTAAAGTGGCAATAAAAGGAGGAACTCGAAACTTGGCTACTAAGATACCATTCACTAACCCAGGCAAAAGACCCACTCCTATTCCTACTACTATTCCCCAAAAAATGGCTATATAAGGAGAATATCCCGCAGCGTAGAGGTCTCGGATGATGATAGCTGAAATTACAGAAATTAATCCTCGCACAAACCCTACGGAAAGGTCAATGCCTCCAGCGATGATGACAAAAGTTTCCCCTGCCGCTAAAAGGAGAGCGGGTGAGGAAGTAATGAGGATATTATTTAAAGTTTTGGGAGATAAAAAGCCCGCTCCGGTAAAACTAAAAAGAACACAAAGAAAACAGAGAAAGAAAATAACCCAATTTCTACCCAGAAAAAGTAAAAATCGTTGTCCAGGACTTAGTTCAGAAAGTAGCATTTTTTGTCCTTTCTAAGGAGGGAGGTTTGCCCTCCCTCCTTTAAGCTTCAGTCCTGAGGCATTCTATAAATATATTGTTGAGCCTCTGGGTCATCTACATTATCCCGGGTGAAGAAGAAGAAACCAGGAACAATTCTCTTAGGAACTTCCTGACCCTCTACTAGATATTTGTAAGCCCATTCTGCAGCTAAAGTCCCAATTTCATAAGGTTTTTGAGCTAGAACTAAATCTACTTGTCCTTCATTTAGAGCTTTAATTAAATCTTCAGTAGCATCCCAGGCAGCAATTTTAACCACCCCAGCCAATCCAGCATTGGCTACTGCCTGATAAGCTCCCTGAGCACTATAGAGATTGGTACCAAAAATTCCTACGATATCTGGATGAGCTTGTAGGGCTGCTGCTACCTGTTGTTGAGCTTTTTCCTGCACATCCAAACAATATTCTACTCCCACTAATTCAATGTCTGGATATTCAGATATGCCTTTTTTGAAACCTTCCACTCGTTCTACTACGCTTGATACATCAGGATTAGTGGTTTCTACAAATACCTTCCCTTTCTTACCAATCATTTCCGCCAGGTGATGAGCTACTTCCACGCCTCCCTGGAAATTATCTGTCCCGATATAAGCTAAGGGGAAAGACCAATCACTGGGCTTAGAATAATCTCCATCACCAATGTAGGTATCAACAGTAATAATTTCAATACCACTATCGTGAATCCTCTTTAGGGGAGCAATTAAGGCTTCTTGCGAAGTAGGAGCAATAGCAATCAAATCAATGTCTCCTCGAGCTGCTACTGCTTCCAAAATAGGAACTTGAATCTCCGGTCCCCAGGCTTTAGGATGTTCAGCAATAAAAACGTCCATTCCCAGTTCTGCAGCTTTGTCTTTGATTCCTTCTCCAATCAAGACCTGGAAGGGGTCGAGAATACCTGAAATGTAAGCAATTTTGGGTTTTTTCTCCTGAGCCAAAACTCCTCCAACTAGCACCAATACCAACAAGGAAACAATGAAAATAGTTAAAAAGCTCTTCTTCATAACCAAACCCTCCCTTTTTGAAATTTTTAAAACTTTCTGGTTTCTCTTTCCCCTTTATTTTCACCTCCTTGAAGGGGAAAAGATAACCACTTAAATTATATTCATTCTCTCCCTTTTTATCAACTGGTGTAAGGTCTCCTTTCTTTGCTAACCTCTCTCCTAGTCTTTGCTACCATATTTCTTTTTAGATATTTTTTCCACACAATTTATTATAGAGCCTTACCTCTCTCTTTGCCGGATAGCGGCAATTCTCTTAGATGGTCATTGTGAATTCATCAGCCTACGACGTAAGATAAAAAACCGCAGAAGGAGCAAAATCTCCTTTTGTACGCGGTAATCTCGAGCACTGAGGAATGTTTTTCTCTCTCAGTAGTTTTTGTCTTTTAATTCTATCTTTAATTTTTTTTGTTTTTAGTGCCGTAGATACGCTGGGTTTATTTTTCTAGCGTTGTAGTTTTTCAGTCTATTTTGCTTTTTGCTTACGCTGTAGCCTGTCTGTGGCAATCTCAAGTTTTTAGCCTAATGCAACTTCCTTTTTAATTTCTTAAGGCTCGCTCAAAAACGAGATTGTTTCGTCACTTCGCTCCTCACAAAGATAGAAAGAGGACACGTAAGCTATTTTTCTCGCGATTATAGGAAGTAAGTAATGGCAAAATGAAGTATAGAGGCAGAATGACAGATGTAGATATGAAGAAAAAGAATTTTCCAACAGCCTCTAATTAATTTGACAAGGAAGTAGAAAATATGTATAATTCTATAAGAATAGTAATGAGAACTATTATTAAAATGAATGAGGTAAATAAAACTAAAAAAACTAAACAAAGAGAAGCTATTTTAGAAATTCTAAAAAATACTAAATCTCATCCTACTGCCGATGAAATTTATCAAAAAGTGCGGCAGGAGATTCCCCACATTAGTAAAGGCACGGTATATCGTAATTTGAAATTCCTCGCCGAAAGAGAAGAAGTGATTAAAATTGATACAGAAGGAACAGAAGCAAGATATGATGCCCGGGTAGAAAATCATTACCATTTCCGTTGTGATAGTTGTGGAAAAGTTTTTGATGTAGATGTACCAGTAGATGTGGAACTGGATAAAAAAGCAGCTCAAAAAACGGGGTTTGATATTACTCACCATGTTTTAGAGTTTCGGGGCTTTTGCTCTGAGTGTCAGAAAAAAAGTAATTATCTCCTCTAGTGGAGATAAGAATAAAAAGGAGGTATGAACGATGGAAGAAATAAGAGAAGAAATTATCCATTTTCCTCGAGTGGGAGAAGTAGCTCCTTCTTTTGAAGCTGTTACTACTCATGGGACTTTAAGGCTGGAAGATTTCAAAGGGAGCTGGCTGGTATTGTTTTCTCATCCCGCCGACTTCACTCCGGTATGCACTACTGAGTTTATCGCTTTTAGTCAGGCCTATCCTGAATTTCAAAAAAGAGGAGCAGAGCTTTTGGGGCTCAGCGTGGATAGCGTGTCCTCTCACATTGCCTGGACTCGTAATATTCAAGAGAAAACCGGAGTTAAAGTTCCTTTTCCCATCATTGCCGACCTTAGCAAGGAAGTATCTGTCAAATACGGCATGATTCACCCCGGAGAAAGCAAAACCGAAACCATTAGGTGCGTGTTTATCATTGACCCTAATCAGGTTATTCGCGCTATCCTTTATTACCCTCTGACTACTGGTAGAAATATTAGTGAAATATTGAGGATAATCGATGCTTTGCAAACCACTGATAAATACGGCGTGGCTACTCCGGCTAACTGGCAACCGGGAGAAAAAGTAATAGTTCCTGCTCCCACCACTGCAGAAGGGGCAGAAGAGCGGCTGAAAGAGGGATATGAATGTGTAGATTGGTATCTGTGTAAAAAAAGCGTTTGAGAGAGGAGGGTTTTTATGGCCTGTGTAACGCCAGAAGGTAAACCCACTGAATCGGGAAAGAAAATGCTTAATGCCCTAAAATCTGGGGCAACGTCTCCTGAAGAAGTAGCTAAAATCAGTGGTTTACCTCTATTCCGAGTAAGAAGTGGGCTCCGAGACATGGTCCAAGCCGATTTGGTGAAAGAGGAAGAAGGAAAATATAAACTTACGGAAAAAGGTGGAAAGTTTATCGAATAACTAAAAGAGGAGATATTAGCTTCTCCGGGGAAGGTAGTTTATTTTCTGCCTTCCCCGGTAATTATAGTATTTTCTGCTTTTCCAACCGTCTCCGAAAATCTATTGACATTAATTTAGTTTTTTATATAATACAGGAAACTGAGATTATTAAATAATATTTAGAAAAGTATTTAGTTCCTTCAAAAAATAGAAGTCTTTCCCCTCCTTGCACTGAAGAGAAACTGGAATATTCCAGTTTCTCTTCAGTGCTTTTTTAAGAGAAAATTGGGCTTAAGTCCAAAACTTGTTGTAATATGTTGTGTCTCCTTAGTATTCTATTTCTTCTTTATAAGTAATATTATTGTTGATAATCTCCTAGTTTATACAATATCCAATATTCCAAAACATTTATAATTAAAGCACTATGGAAGAAACAACCCTCTATTAAAAGTGTAGGAAAAATAAGGATAAGATTGAAAAAAACGGAAAAAAGAGAGGTTAAGATAGAGTTTATCTTGCTATATTTTATAGCAGATTTAGAGTTAATTTGGAAAAAAAGCTCTACATAGATGCCAGAATAAATTCTCTCCAAAGATGAGCAGTTATACTAAGGGTTAGATAAAAATATTTCTGGAAGAGAAACAGCATTATTATAGACTCGGATAACTGGAAAAAGATTCTAGAAAGTAGCAAAACTATTTGAAAATAGTATTAAATCTAATAATGAGAAATAAAAAGAGACTTGAGTGGGAGAAAAAAAGCCTTTTTTGGAGTATAATGAATTAAGATGCGAAAGATAGGCGAGCTTTTGGGAGAGTGGAGGACAATGAAAAAAATAGTTTTACCTTTCACTATTTGTTTCTTGCTTTTTATTTTACTGACTTCGGCAGGGGCTCAAGAAGAAGTAGCTTCCCCTTTAGTGAAAGATTTAGAAAGTATGGAAAAAATTCTTTATGGTCTGCCCCAATCAGGCAGTGTTTTAAGTAGGGTAGAAAAGATAGAGAGGGACTTGATTGGTGACACCCTTTCTGGAACTCTTATGGAGAGAGTTAATACTCTTAAAGCTTTTATCCTTACGGGAACAGATGCTGAACCTTCTTTAGATTTTAAGATTAGAGCTATTCGTTTAGCTCTCCGTTCTGAACCAGCAAAAAGTGGGATTCTTGTAGCTGAGCTAGAAGAACTGGAAAAGCTGATTTTTGGAGTAGTAAGCGATGACCCTATAGGGGTGCGGGTAGATCGGTTATATAAAACTTGTATAGATCCTTCTAAAGTTAAATCTTTTACTGTTCAGGTTCCCGAGGGGACTTTAATTAAAATTTCCATTCAAAGAGAGCTGAACTCAGAAAGGAATAGAGAAGGAGATCCGGTTCCGTATGTCGTAGAAGAGGATGTAAGCATAGATGGAGTTTTGGTTTTAGCTAAAGGGACAAAAGGAGAAGGAAAATTAACTAAAGTTAGACACAAAGGAGCATTTGGCAAAGGGGGAAGTTTGGAGATAGATTTTGGAAGTGTGGAAGCTATTGATGGCACTCTCATTCCCTTAGGTTTAGGCGAAAAATCTATTGAAGAAAATAAGGCAGTAGGCTATGCAGTGATAACTAGTATTGCTGGCCTTGCTCTACTAGGCCCTATAGGAGCGGTAGCTGGAGTTTTCATTCAGGGAGAACCAGCTAAAGTAGAAAGAGGTGCAGAATTGTTCGTGGAGACATTAGAAACTAAAGAGATTGCTGGGCCTCTGACGGAAGGAACAACTTTATCGACTCCAAAGGAAACAGAGAGTCCAGAATATAGCTATGATGAAACCTGGGATGATGAAACCTGGGATGAAGAAGCTTCTCAAGAAGACACGAATGAAACCACTCAAGAGGATATTGAAGAAATCCCTCAAGGCGAAGAAGGGACTATAACTCAGGAAGAACCACAAGTAGAAATAGAAATAAAACCTTATGAAGAATGGTGATAAGGAGGTTTGGGTATGAAAAGTAAAATAGCTGTAACTTTGATTCTGGTTTTGGCATTGGTATTAATGGCTGGCGTAGCAGAAGGACAAGTTGATTATGACCAAATATATCGTGATACAGCAAAAAAATGGACTCGTTCTGCCAAAGTGGAAGGTGCTTTTTCTGTGGAAGCTTTGTTCTGGAATGAAGAAGTAGTGCAGGCTTGGGTAGCTAAATATGGCAAGGAAAATTTGCTTTCTGTTGAAGAAGAATTAGCTTATCATCGGGATTTTTTGCAGAGAGAAAGGATAAATCGTTATTTAGTATTTGAGGTGACCATTAAAAAACTTAAAGGAGCACCGCTTTATCCTGTAAAATTTGCTCAGAATACCTACTTGGTTGATGACCAAGGAAATAAGTTCTATCCTTTAGAATTTCCTCCTGAATTTGAAGAAAAAATTTTTGATCAGGTAACAGGGAAGGTTTATTTCCCTCGGTTTGACAAGGAAGGAAATCCTATAATTACTCCTGATACTCGCTCTATTACTCTTCATTTTGCTCGGCTTTCCATTGATCCTCAATTGATTAGTAGGGAAGTTAACCTTACTTGGGATAATCCTTATATTCCTCCTGATTATTCTCGTCCAGAATGGAAACCAGCCTTAGAAGAAGAAATTTTACGTTTGGAAGAACGGGTGAAAGAATTAGAGCTCCAGAAAAAGATGTTAGAAGACAAAATGAAAGACATAGATAACGAGATAGAACAAGTAGAGGCTAAGATTAAAGACTTACAAAAGGAACAGTGAGAAAAATAAAGATTGAGAAATTATTTTTATTCTTTTCCTTTGTTTTATTCTGTTCTTCTTCTCTTTTTGCGCAAGAAGAAATAAAGATTCAAGCAGATCTTGTACTTTATGACCAAGATAGAGATAAAGTCAACGCCTCGGGCAATGTAAGGGTAGAATGGCGTGATATACAAATTACCACCCAAGAAATTACTTTTTTTATTTCTAGTCAGGAGCTATGGGTTCCTTATTCCTTAGAAGCTATTTGGGGTGGCAACTTATTACGAGGTGATGAATTTTACTATTCTCTTTTACAAGACGAGGGATGGGTGAAAAAGGCAGAATTAATTTATGAAGTTGGAGAAAATGGAAAACTCTATTTCCGTGGAGATGAAATAGATTATTTAAAAGGTAAATGGACAGGTAACAATCTTTCTGTTACTGGTTGCGAAAAGGAACCACCTCTTTATAGCTTGAGGGCTAAAGAGGTGGTTATTTATCCTCAAGATAGACTAGTCTTAGAGGGATTAAGCTTTTATTTCAAAGATAAGAAAATATTAGAGCTTCCGCTGTATTCTCGAGTGTTAGGGAAAAAAGAAGGTACTTTTTCTCCTACATTGGGATATAATCGTAAAGTGGGATGGTATCTGAGTGGTTACTACGATTATCCCTTTACTGAAAACCTGTTTTTAAAATCCCAGTTAATTGTTTCTTCGTTGCAAGGGACAGAGCTAAGTATGGATGTAGTCACTTCTCTTTCTCAAGGAGAGGGAAGAATTTTTTGGGATATTTGGCCAGATGCTGTGGATACCTGGGGAGGATATGCGCATTTTGAGAAAAATAAACTTTCCCTTTGGGCTTTGAGCGTAAACAATGAAAGAGTGGATGATAGCCTTGTTTCTCGTTCCCCCCAATTAGTTATTTCTTATGGAGAAAATCCGGAAGAAGGTTTTAATTGGGGGAGTACTTTTAGCTGGGGATATTTTGAAGAGAATGGTTTCTCTACTTGGAGGGAAGACCTTTATTTAAATGCTGGATGGAAAGGGAAAGGAGGGGGGCTAGAGTTATTTTTCTGGAATATAGACTTTTCTGGAGGAAAAATCATACCTAGCTGGGGAGGTAAAATTTGGTGGGAGAAAGAAATTTTCTCCAGATGGAACCTTAACCTTTCTTACCAGTTTAGCGAAGCGCAAGGAGAAAGTCCGTTTTCTTTTGATCCAGAGGACCAAAGTATTTTTTCTTTAGACTCTTGTTGGGGGGATTATGAAAAAAGTTTTTTACGATTACGGGGGGATTACGACCTTGAGGAAGGAGATTGGGAAGAATTAACTGCAGGTATAGGATTGGGAAATAGTAACCTTTCTCTGGGAGTGGAGGGAGTTTATTCTTTTGGACTGGGTGAGTGGAAGGAAGAAAGGTATTTTGTACGTAAAAAGATAGAAGATTGCATAACTGTGGAGGCTTCTTGGTATGAACCGGATAATAGTTTATTTTTGTCTTTGAATTTATCTGGTTTAGATACTGGGAACAAAGCTGAAACTCTTTTTGATGAAGAAGAAGAGTTTAACCCTTTCGAATTAAACAGAGAAGAAGGAGGAGATTAGTTTGGAGAAAAGACTATATCGTTCTCGAACAGATAGGATGTTAGGAGGAGTATGTGGGGGAATTGCCCAGTATTTTAATATTGATTCTACTTTGATAAGACTTTTAGCTGTGGCTCTGATTGTAGCTGGAGGAGCAGCTATAATCGCTTACATTATAGCTTGGATCATTATTCCTGAAGAGCCGAAAGAAGAAACAGAAGAAAAAACTATAGTATCTGAAGAAAAGAATGAGGAGAGAAAAAAAGATATAGAACTGGTCGCTTGGATATTGATCTTTGTAGGACTAATATGGTTTTGCCTTCGTTTTTTTTCTTTGTTGCTTCCCCGTTTCTTTGCTCGTTTAGTTTTTCCAGTTGCTTTAGTTATAGTTGGTATTTTATTATTGTGGGAACGGAAAAAATCTTGACTTTATAATATTAGATACCTCAATGCCCGATCTTTTAGCAGGTTTAGCTCACCTCAGAATTATAGTAAACCCTCTTTTAGCTTTGAAGTACTGTTTTAGTTTGGGGAATAAGTTCGGAGGGGTTTATTTCTATTATGCGGTAGTTATAACAATTGATAATCTGAGTATTAAAGAATTGCTCCTTTCGACCTTGATTATGGTCATAGATATGAACATGACCATGAAGATGATAACGAGGTTGGTATTTTTTAATTATATGATTGAACGTAGAGAACCCTCGGTGAGCAATATCACTTCCTTCATGAACTCCTTGAGGCGGAGCGTGAGTTACTAAGATATCTAGAAACCTTTTGTGACGGATTTTACACCACCACAGTGCAGGTAGTAACCGCAGATATTTGAAGTACATCTCTCTTTCAGTGTATTGATGGATGCCTCCATTGTACCAGCAAGAACCCTCTAAACCGGCAATAATTATTCCCTTATAAATAATTACTCTTTCGTCCAAATTTACTCCTCCAGCTAGTATCCCTTTACCGCCTGAAGGGTCATGATTCCCATGGACAAAAAATAAAGGAACATTGAGGTTGGTGACTATAAAATCAAGATAGTGCTCAGGGAGATCTCCGCAGGAAATTATGCATTCTATATCTTTGAACCTTTCCTTACAAAAATCACTATAAACTAAGGGGTCTATTCGGTCACTTACGGCTAAAATTTTCATTTGTGAAATTATAAAATAAATTTAGAATTATGTTAAGAAAAATTTATTTTTTAATTCATAAATCTTTAATTAGTTTATTGTCTTTCTAGTGTTTATTGCAGCAAGCATGTTTTTATAAAGATATTTTCCTATTCCAACTTTCTTAGAAAAAATTAATACTTTCTTCTTCATAGATGGCTCTGTCATGAGTATAATGAAGCTTGGCTTTTGTTTTTGCGAGAATGAAAAAGCTCTATTTTTAACTGTTTTTTAGAATAACTAAAATTTTTGTTTATAACCTCTTGCCAAATGTGCTCTAACCTATTATAATATGTTTTGCTTTTCTCGTACCTTGACAAGTAAATAAGGTGGAAACAAGAGATATTCCTGCTAAA